>PPYF01114009.1_pt1 | contig 83690 bp, 58 predicted proteins | sample 1559871 | NCBI WGS metagenome assembly PPYF01 (sample SAMN08240021, study PRJNA423297) | Human gut metagenome, whole genome shotgun sequencing project.
CCAATGGAGTTATCATTGTTACAACTAAGAGAGGCCAGACCGGTAAACCCAAGATTTCGTATAATGGCTATGTGGGGTTTAGAACGTATACTAACCTGCCGGATATGATGTCCGGAGATGAATATGTACAGCTTGCCAGAGAAGCAACTCGTGGCGGGGCTCCCAATTATGTTTATAAAAGAGACGAGCAGATATTTACAGATCCCTCCGAACTTCAGGCGGTAAAAGATGGTAACTATTATGATTGGTTGGATGCTATTTCCGATCCTGCTTTTATAACCAACCATAGCCTGTCGGCAGTAGGAGGTACGGAAGCTGTAAAATATGGTTTCTCCGGTGGATACTATTATGAAGATGGTATGATTCAGCCACAAGAATATACGCGTTATAATTTGCGTTCAGTGGTAGATATAACTATCAACAAACATGTGTCTTTTGGTGGAAGTATGTATGCTACTCACAGTATTCGTGAAAAAGGTAACTGGGACTTATTGCGGGATGTATTCCGTATGCGTCCTACACAACATCCGAACAGTTTGGTGACAGGTGAAGAAATCTGGAAGTATTCGAGTAATAATCTTTTCAATCCTTTGATTACTTCAAAGAATCAGCGTTCGCAAGTGAAAAGTTTAAATCTTCAAAGTAATATCTATCTGAAAATAACTCCTATTGAAAATTTAGAGTTGACTTCTTCCTTTTCTCCGTATTTTACGCAGACATCTATGGGCGATTATATCGGAGTATGGACTAAAGCGCAGCAAGGTACGGCCAAAGGAGCAATTGCTAATGCTACAAAGGATAATTCGTTGAGTTGGATCTGGGATAACATTATAAATTATACTTGGAAGAAGGCGATACATTCCATTACTGCTACCGGAGTTTTTTCTGCACAGAAATATCAGTATGACAGATTATATGGGGCGACAAAAGACCTGTCATATAATTCGTTGTGGTATAATTTGAATGGAGGAGAAATTACAGGATTAAGTTCTAATTTCAATCAGTGGACTATGATGTCTTACGTCGGTAGAGTCAACTACGGGCTTTTAGACAGATATTTGTTGACGGCTAGTTTGCGTTATGATGGTTCATCTAGGTTGGCTGACGGTCATAAATGGGCGCTCTTCCCTTCAGTAGCTGTTGCATGGAGAATTACAGAAGAAAACTTTGCCAAAGATTTGCAGTGGTTGTCTAATCTAAAGTTGCGTTTGAGTTATGGACAGGCTGGTAATGCCAATTCTGTTTCCCCTTACGCTTCTGAAGGGAACATTTCGGGTTCTGTTTATTATCCTTTCGGTACTTCTACTTCTGTAGGTAATCTTCCCGCTAATATAGCTAATCCCTTATTGACATGGGAGCGTACTTCCGAATATAATGTTGGATTTGACTTCGGCTTTTTAGGTCAGCGTATTTCCGGTAATATTGAATATTATAACCGGACAACGAATGATTTATTGATGGGGCGTAATATTCCGGTTCATTTAGGTTACTCATCGGTAGTTTCCAATGTGGGTTCAGTGAGAAACAGCGGATTTGAATTACAGCTAAATACGGTAAATATTGCATCGAAGAACTTTACATGGAATACGACCATTAATTTAGCTTATAATAAAAATGAGATTGTAAGTCTTGCCGATGAAGAAGATTTGAGTAACTATTCTGTGAATCTGAAAGGAATGAGAGGCCGTTATTCGGATAAAAGATTTATCGGTAAGCCTGTAGATACTAACTGGAATCAGAATACGATTGGTGTGTGGCAGTTGGGAGAAGAAGAGGAAGCTGCGAAATATGGGTGTGTACCGGGTAATTTCAAGATTAAAGACTATAATAATGACGGAAAACTTACTGATGACGATTATATCATAGATGGTAAACGAACTCCGGATTGGACGGGAGGTATGACGAATATGTTTAAATACCGTGATTTTGATTTATCTTTCCACATGTATTTCCAGTTAGGCGCTACTCAATACGACCGTTTCTTTGAAAACTTTGCATTGGAATGGAACAGCCAGAACTTTAATAATTTACGGACAAACTACTGGACACCGGAGAACCCTTCCAATACAATGGGACGACCTTCACAAATGGGTTCCAGAGGCAATATTGCTTATGAAAAGACCGATTTCCTGAAAGTACCCTATGTCACATTGGGATATTCGCTGAATAAGAAACTACTGTCAAAATGGGGGTTAAGCAATGCCCGTATCTATGTGACAGTACAGAATCCTCTCATCCTGACGAAATTCAGGGGACTTGATCCGGAACAGCCGGATATAACAAATATCGGAGATACGGATGGTATGACTAAGAATACGCTATTAGGTGTTAATGTTTCATTTTAAAAAACAGATTTATGAAAAACAAAAAATATTTGAAATATGTCCTTTTATCATTAACTATAAGTATAGGGATGAGTTCTTGTTCTGATTTTTTGGATGAAGTGAATTATTCCAGTCAATCAGCGGATAAATATTATCAGACTAAAAGTGGATATGAAAGTTTGATTGTAGGGTGTTATTCAAACTTGAAGAATATTTATAATAATACGAACTTTCAGATTTTCACTCAACAGGGGACAGATGTGTTTACACAGAATTATCCGACGGAAATTACTCCGATGAACCAGTACACCACTACTTATCAGTCGAGTAATGGTACGGTTTATTCCATGTGGAGCTCTTATTATAATGCTTTGAAGAATGTGAATGCTGCTATTGACCGTTCGGAGAATGTGATTCTACGGACAGATGATCCGGATGGCATGGAACCGAATACTCTCGCGCAACGAGTAGCGGAGGCTAAGGCATTGCGGGCATGGTACTTATTAGAGATTATTAGAAACTGGGGAAAGGCCCCGTTGGAAATACATGAAGCGAAAGAACCTTCTTATACCGTTGAGTATGCGGATGGTGCCGCTTTTTATAAGCAAATATTTGAAGATCTGGAGGCAGCAATCGCAGTGCTTCCTTATCGGCAGACGGGTTCCAACTATGGCCGTATGTCTAAAGCTGCAGCCAAACATATCCGGGCACTAGCTTATCTGACACGTGGATATGAAGATTATGCGGATTCAAAAGATTTTGAGAATGCTTTTAAAGATGCGGAGGACGTATATCTTAATTCAGGACACAAATTATTGGACGATTATGCTATGGTACATCGCCAGTCGAATGAAATGAATGACGAGATTGTTTTTGCGATTGGTTTTGCTGATGCGGCGAACTATAATACGAATATCTGGAATCAGTGGTTCATGATGCCATATTCTATTGGCGGCTGGTTAGGATTAGGGAAAGATAGCTATTATGGCAATGCCAGTGCGCATGTAAAAGCAATTCCTACTAAATATGCTTATCTCATGTATGACTGGCAGAAAGACAGACGTCCATCAGTCACTTATATGAGTCCACTGAATGGAGACAAGAATACTTCTGTGGATGGAAAAGACGCTGGCAAAAACTGGTTCCAGTGTACTACTCCTGTGGATGGAGTTTTTGCAAAAGGTGATAAGATTATCTACTTCCCGGTTCCTACCGATCCGGAATATAAGGTATGGTCTGCTTCAGATAAAGATAAGGTAAGATACAAGGTCTTTAATTTCCCGGCTGGTGACGCGAGCGATATGTCTGATGACGATTATTATAAGTATGCTTATCAGACGACAAATTCAACGTCTCGTACTTTCCTTCCTATTTGGAAATTCAAAGATGGAAATACAGAGTTTAAAGAGGATGAATCGGGGTCCGGCACACGTGATATTTATCTGTTCCGTCTGGCAGAAACCTGTCTGATAGCAGCAGAAGCGGCAGTTATGAATAATGATAATGACAATGCGATCAAATATATTAATTATGTTGCTTCACGTGCGGCCAAGAATGCTCCGGTTGCAGGTCTTACAGGCTATAGCGGGACTGTAACATTGGACGATATACTTGATGAGAGGGCGAAGGAATTATTAGGCGAAGGATCACGTTGGAATGATTTGCAGCGTACTCGTAAATTGGCAGAACGTGTGTTGAAATATAACTGGGATGTATCTAATATTCATGGTGGTACAATTAAGACTACTCTGACAGAAGAGTCTTTTAAGAATAAATTTATTCTGCGCCCTATTCCTTTGCAATGGTTAAATTCTTTATCCAATGGAAGTGAATTGGGAAATAATCCCGGTTGGTAACCGAATGTTGAATTTTAAAACGAAACTTATATGAAACTTAGATATATTTTACCGATACTATTTTTATTGTTTGCTTTTGTTTCATGTCAGGAAGATAATACGCCTCCACCGGCTAATCCGAATCCGAATTATACGGAAACGGGCCCTTCTATGGACTTTGTTCATCCGGGAATCCTGCATACGACAAGTAGCTTGAACCGGATGAAAAACTTTGTGATGGGCAATGTTTCTCCGGCTATAGACTGCTATAGGAAACTTGAATCAAACCGTTTGGCTTCTTCCAGCTATGCAATACAAGGTCCTTTCACCGTCATTGCACGTGATGGAATTAATGCAAGTACTAAAACGCCTAGTGAAGAAGATCATAAGGCAGCCTATTTGAATGCGGTTATGTGGTGCCTGACAGGGAACGAAGCACATGCAAAGAAAACGATAGAGATATTGAATGTCTACGCTGGGACATTGCGTGAGATCGGTCCTGATGCCAATGACGACCCTTTATGCGCTTCTTTGCAAGGATTTCTTTTAGTAAATGCAGCCGAACTGATTCGATATACCTATGAACCTGTATCTCAAACGGATATTGATGCTTGGGAGAAGATGTTCCGTAATGTATTTATTCCGGTTTTGAGAGAGTTTTTTGCCAAACCGGCTTATACGAATGGCAACTGGGGTACTGCTGCTATCAAAGCTTTTATGGGATTCGGTGTTTTCTTGGATGATGAAAGTTTATATAATGAAGCTGTTGACTTTTTCTATAATGGTAATGACAATGGTAGTTTGACAAACTATATCAGTGAAACCGGACAGTGTCAGGAGAGCGGACGTGACCAGAATCATACGATGTTAGGATTGGGACATTTGGCGGAAGCGTGTGAAATTGCTTATAATCAGAAAAACGAAACGCTCTATAGCGCCTCGGAAAATAGATTGTTGACGGGTTATGAATATACAGCTAAATATAATCTCGGATATAATGATGTTCCTTTTGTCACCTGGCAGGATGTTACCGGACGATATTCAAACTGGACGGTCATCTCTACGGCAGACAGAGGCAGCTTCCGTCCCGTGTTTGAGATAGCCTACAATCATTATGTGACTCGTAAAGGCTTGAAGATGCCGTATACCCAGCAGGTGATATCCAGAATTTCTCCGGAAGGGGAGGCACAATGGTGTGACCATCCGGGATATGGAACATTACTGTTCCGTTCGGAAAGTGGAATGCCGCCAAGTGAAGGAGCTGTTGACGGTAAGGGTACAGATTGGAAGGTTGTAACTAATAATGCGACTGGCAAAGCCGAAGGTGATGACTACATTGTAACACCTTCTTTGCAAGGTAACGGAAAGTATAGAGGTGATGTGAAGCGAGGACAACTGGCATTGCATATCGGTAATTATCCAATTCTTGCAGTTGTGATAAAAGGACTGCCGGCTACCCGTGCGTTTACGCTCGACTCTTCCGAATATGGATACTACAAAAATAGTGTAGGCAACCAATGGGGACAGAATACGGCATCAAGTATTGAGAAAGACTATGGAACGGTCTACTATTGGAATTTTAGTGAAGGAAACTTCTTTAAAGATGATAAGAATGTATATCTGCCCACAGATAAATCATTCAATATAACTATTACCTTGAAGATTGCCGATCTTGTTTATCCGGATGGAGTATCACCTTATACTATCAAATGGATGAAAGCATTTAGAAATGTTGATGAACTGAACAGTTATCTGGAAGAGAATTAATCTCCTTCCGTTTTTAAGGTAGAAAGAAGACAATGTAATTATGGTCAGCCCTTTTTGACAGGGCTGATTATAATTGCATGGTCATATACACATCCATTTAAATAATAGGTAAATAGATATGAACCTGATAAAGAAAAGAATATTCTCTTTGTGGGCTAGTCTGTGTATTCTGTGTGCAGTTAATGCACAAGAGACAGAACTGACCTACTGTAATAAGCAGATACATAAAACATTAAAAGCAATAGGAGCTTCCTCTAAAATTCCGAGATCCATGGATGCTCATAAGTTGCATTGGAATATGGTGAGTGTCGATGATTGGACGAGTGGCTTTTTTCCGGGAGTTTTATGGTATGATTACGAATATAGCCGGGAACCGGAGATAAAAGAAAAAGCCGTTTATTTCACCAGACTGTTAGAGTCTTTATCCCATAAAGTTACCAGTCATGATCTGGGATTCCAGATATTTTGTAGTTATGGCAATGCCTACCGTCTGACAAAGGATAAATATTATAAGGACGTTATTCTCAAAAGTGCGGAAGAACTGTCAAAACTGTATAATCCCCGGGTCGGAACTATTCTGTCATGGCCGTGGAAAGTTGCCGAAAATGGTTGGCCGCACAATACAATCATAGACAATATGATGAATCTGGAATTATTATTCTGGGCGTCAAAGAATGGAGGAGGTAAAAAGTATTATGATATGGCATTGTCACATGCTCGTGTAACTAAAGAAAATCACTTTCGTCAAGACGGCTCTTGCTATCATGTGGCCGTTTATGATACCATATCCGGCAGGCTTATAAAAGGAATCACTCACCAGGGATATAGTGACCGTTCTATGTGGGCACGTGGACAGGCATGGGCTATTTATGGCTATACGATGGTGTATCGTGAAACCCGTGATAAGGACTTCTTGCGATTTGCAGAAAAGGTGGCCGATCTTTATATCAGTCGTTTGCCGGCCGACCTGATTCCATTCTGGGATTTTGATGCACCAGATATTCCGGCAGCACCCAAAGACGCTTCGGCTGCTGCGGTAACAGCGTCCGCCTTATTGGAACTGTCAACATTGGAAGACGATCCGGAACGATCCGAACGATATTATGCATTAGCAAAAGAAATGCTTCATAGCTTATCTTCAGAGCACTATCAGAGTAGAAAGAAGAACTCTTCCTTTCTATTACATTCTACCGGGCATTATCCTGCTGGGGAAGAAATAGATGCTTCTATCATTTATGCCGATTATTACTATATAGAAGCACTTATGAGGTGGAAGAAAATAGAAGCAAAACAAGCTCTGTCGCAAGAGAATAAATTTATCCATCCGGGTATTCTACATACCCGGGAGAGCCTGGAGCGAATCAGGCATTATGTAGACCAGAAGATAAATCCGGCTTATCAGTCTTATTTATTGTTGCAGGCCGATCCTTGTGCTTCATCCGATTATCAGCTTCAGGGACCTTTTGAGGTTATAGCCCGCTTGGGAGTGAACAGCTATACAAAAAGACCGAGCGAAGATGACCATAAAGCAGCTTATTTGAATGCTCTGATGTGGACGATTACAGGAAAGGAAGCCCACGCCCGCAAATCAATCGAAATATTGAATGCGTATAGCGCTGTATTAAGACTGATTGGCCCCAATGATAATGATGATCCCCTGTGTGCTTCTTTACAAGGAAGTATGTTAGCCAATGCTGCCGAACTTATCAAGCATACGTATGACAAGGTTGAAAAGAAAGATATTGCAAGCTGGGAGCACATGTTGCGTACGGTATTTATTCCGGTTCTGGACACCTTTTTCAAAGCCAAGCCTTATACAAACGGAAACTGGGGAGCCGCTGCAACGAAAGCATATATGGCTTTCGGCATTTTCCTGGATGATGAATCTTTGTATAATCAGGCTGTTGACTTCTACTATAATGGTCACGATAATGGTACAATTAAAAATTATATCAGTGAAAGCGGGCAGTGCCAGGAGAGTGGACGCGATCAGGACCACGTGATGTTTGGGTTGGGTAATCTGTCTGAAGTTTGCGAAACAGGTTATAATCAAGGTGATGAAAAGATGTATGCCGCACTTGACAACCGTTTGCTGATCGGCTACGAATATACGGTAAAGTATAATCTGGGAGAATCGGTTCCTTTCAAAGTCTGGACGGATATATCAGGACGTTATTGCGATTGGCAAGTGATTTCGGAGAAAGAACGAGGAGCCTTTCGCCCGATATTTGAGATTGTATACAACCACTATGTCGCCCGCAAGGGGTTGGATATGCCCTATACCCGGCGTGTAATGTCTAAAATACCGATTGAGGGGGGCTCTAAATGGTGTGATGGTCCCGGATATGGAACATTACTTTTCAGGACACAAATGAATGAAAAATGAGTAATAAACAAATGAAGATGACAATAAAGATATCCATCCTATTATTAAATATAGTTGGAGGACTATTGGTGTTGAGTTGTACCACACAACCCAAAGTAAATGCCGATTATTCGGTATATGTGAATCCGTTTATAGGCAATGCGGATAACGGACATACTTTTCCGGGAGCATGTGTTCCTTTCGGTATGATTCAGGCGAGCCCGGAAACAGGAAATGATGCCTGGAAGTATTGCAGCGGATATAATTTTGCGGATGATTCTATCATCGGCTTTGCCCAGACTCATTTAAGCGGAACGGGATGTCCTGATTTGGGTGATATCCTCTTACTACCTTTCAGTGGGAAGATCGAAAACAATGTCTATAAAGGTAAGTTTGATAAGAGGTCAGAAAAGGCTTCTTCCGGATATTATGCTGTTCACCTGACAGATTTTGATGTGGATGTCGAACTGACTTCTACCCAACGGACAGCTTTTCATCGTTACGTTTATCATTCGGATGCACCATCCGGGTTACTGGTAGACTTGCAGAGCGGAGTCGTATGGGATCGGGAATGGCTTAAAAAACATGTGTTGTATGCTGATATGGATCTGCCGGATAACCATACCATCACCGGACATCAGATGGTAGAGAACTGGGTGAAACGTTCCTATTATTATGTGATTTCTTTTGATAAACCCTATACGGTAAAGGATACCTTATCTTCTGTTGATCCGGAGAAAGGGAAACGTCTTCTGTTGGATTTCAATCTGGCGAAAGGGGATACCTTGCAAGTGAAAATAGCACTTTCAACAGTAGGAGTAGAGGGTGCCATTGCAGCTTTGGAAAAAGAAAATCCGGCATGGAATTTTGAGGGAATCCGTACGAAGGCACATAACCAATGGAATCAACTATTCTCTAGGGTGAAAGTTACGGGAAGTGATGCACAGAAAACCAACTTTTATACATCGCTCTACCATCTGTTTATCCAACCTAACAACATTGCTGATATAGACGGTCGTTATCGTGGAGCCAATGATAGTATATATACTTCGAAGACGGGCAGTTATTATTCTACTTTATCTTTGTGGGACACTTACAGGGCAGCTCACCCCTTATATACGATTCTATGTCCGGAAAAGGTGGATGGTATGATCCAGAGTATGCTTGACCATTATAAAATACAAGGATATCTGCCGATATGGGCTTTGTGGGGAAAGGAGAGTCATTGTATGATAGGGAATCATGCCATTCCTGTCATAGTGGATGCCTATCTGAAAGGTTTCCGCGGATTTGAACCGGAAGAGGCGTATGCTGCTATTCGTGGCACTTCAACCGTTAGTCATCAGCATTCCGACTGGGAGATTTATGACCAATACGGATATTATCCTTTCGATCTTATCCCAAAAGAATCTGTTTCCCGGACACTGGAATCGGGATATGATGATTATTGTGTGGCTCAAATGGCTAAAGCGCTGGGGAATGATGAAGATTATGCTTATTTCTCCAAACGCTCTTCCTATTATAAGAATCTGCTGGACCCTTCAACAACCATGATGAGAGGGAAAGATTCGAAGGGGGACTGGCGTACTCCTTTTAACACCTTGTTATTGTCACATGCTGCCACTTCCGGCGGAGATTATACGGAGGGGAATGCCTGGCAATATACTTGGCACGTGCAACATGACGTGGAAGGGTTAATCGAACTACTCGGAGGTAAAGAGAAGTTTGCCAATAAACTGGACTCTTTATTTTTCCTGGAATCATCTAAAGAGAATACAGGATTCACCCAAGATGTAACGGGGCTTATCGGACAGTATGCACACGGCAATGAGCCAAGCCATCATGTGGCTTATTTATATAACTATGTGGGACAACCGCATAAAACACAGCAACTCATTCGTGAGATTTTTGACCGTTTCTATCTGCCCAAACCGGATGGATTGTGCGGAAATGACGATTGCGGACAAATGTCTGCATGGTATATCTTCTCTGCAATGGGATTCTATCCGGTAAATCCGATTGGAGGGGAGTATATATTAGGAGCACCGCAGATAGAAGAAGTCACCATTTCATTACCGAATCATAAAACATTCACGGTACAGGCAAAGGGCTTATCGGATGAAAATAAGTATGTGCAGTCGGTAACGTTGAATGACAAACCTGTTGAGAATTTCAGAATATATCATTCGGATATTATGAAAGGAGGAGAATTGGTATTTGTGATGACTGATCGATATTGAGTGTTTAGTGAAATGCTCCTTCACTCTTACAACATTTTCTGTATCTCTTTATTCATCAGCAATAGCGGGTGAAGCCCTATGCTTCACCCGCCCCTTCACCAGAACTTCCTTAATGTGACTGAACAATTTCTTTCTCTGGTATCTTCTGCGATTTCTTTCGTTGGTCGGCTAATATGACAATAATGACAGATAGTAATATAAGTAATAAACCGGCCAAAGATTGAAATGAAAAATGCTCCGCAAAGACTAATACTCCTACAACAACTGCAACCAGCGGTTCCATCGAGCCAAGGATGGCTGTTGTGGTGGAGCCTGCATACTTCACTGCTAAAATCAACGTCAAATCCGAGATGACTGTTGATAGAAATGCCAGTGCAAGGATATATAATCCGGCTTTTGTACCCGGAATGGCAGATATTCCCGTTGTACACAGACTATAGATAAAGAAGATGATGCAGCCGCCCAGGAGTACATAGAATGTAAGTACTTCAGCAGGCAGTTTACCTAAACCCGATTGATTCAGGGCAACAATATATATCCCGTAGGTCAATATGGTAAGAGCTGCCAGTCCGACTCCCATTAATCGAATACTGCTTCCTCCCGACCAGCACATGAATGCAACGCCTATCAATGATAGTGAAGCTGCCAGGAACAAAGCCTTTGATTTTTGCTCCTTAAAAAATACTACCATCAGGAAGCTGACGCATATAGGGTAGAGGAAGTGAATCGTTGTAGCCACTCCACTGCTTATATAATGGTAGGAATAAATAAGGAACAACGCTGTTAGAGCATACAAAGCACCTAACCCAGTGATGGAAATCAGATGTTTCATATTGACTCTTAAAGGACTTTTATGTATGAGGCATACTGCTCCCATCATAAGAGTTGAAAACAGAAAACGATAAAAAAGAATGTTGGATTCATTCATCCCCATATCTCCCATTAGTGGGATAGTGAATAATGGAATGAGACCAAATGTGCCTGATGAAATCATGGCATAAATAATACCTTTTAAACTTTTCATATCATACGTATTTAAAATTTGAGCGCAAAGGTAGGCCAACCGGAAGAACGAAAAGTTACCAAAGGGTAATTAATAAATATCGGCTCTGATTCTGCTCAAAGATTGTGGAGTTATATCCAGCCATGCGGAAAGATCTCTCATAGACAATCTTTGTACAAGTTGAGGCATTTTCTCAAGTAAGTACTGATATTGCTCTTTCTTACTCATCCAGTGGATGGATGAAAAATAGGAAGAAGATACTGCAAGCCATTCCTGGAGAAGCATTCTTCCCCAATTGGATAGATTAATAGATGTTCCAAATAGGTCAGCCAAGTCTTTACGGGAGATTCTCCACAAAATGCAATCGTCTATCGTCTCTAAAGTGTATAAGGATTGTCCGCTATGAATCAAATCGGGCGAACTAAAAGGGACCTCATTCTCTAGTGCAAAGAATACGATAAATTCTCTGCCTTCTCTGAAAATTGTACTTTTTACGATCCCTTTCTCTACAAAATAGATATAATGATCTGCTTGACCCTCCTGCAGGATGGTCTCTTTCTTTTTCAGAGAAAGCCTTGTAAACTTTTCAAGTAATATATTTATGTCTTTCTCGAAAAGCCCGTACTTGTCATTTAGTATTTTTCTGATGTTTGTATTCATAATATAAAAAACAAAGATACATCGTACAATGTTGACATGATACGAGCCTTTTTATTGTTTCATGCCTTGAAACTGTTAGTATTATACCTTTTGGAAAGTTTCCCGTAGGGCAACAATAGTTTCCCCGTAGCCAAACTATAGTTTCCCCATAGGGGGAACAACTGTTTGCCTACGGGGAAACAAGTGTTACATTACGGGAAATTGTTTTTTCTTCGTAGGGTTACCAACTATACTCTTCGGTGTAGTCATCATAAATGGGTTCTTCCTTTATTCCATATTGCAGGAACAAATTGCGGATATATGCCTGTTCGGTAGGAGTGATGTAGCGTTCGCCCCGGAAGCAACAATAATAATGTGATTTTCCGTAATAGGCAAGTAAGTTGTAGCGAAGGCTATAAGCAGTTTTATATGGTACATTATCAAGCAGATGTTTCATTCCCCATGCCATCCGTAATTTTCGGGAACTGACAAAGAAGGGGCATTTGGCTGCGCCCTGCGGAATACAATCAAGATTGATGATGCTGAAGTAGCGAATCTCGGGCGTGGTTTGTAACAGGGCAAGACGGCGGAGGCAGGAATCAGCTTGCTTACATTTTTCGTTGAGGCAGCGGGCGAATGAATCGGGGACCGGTTTGTTTTTCTTTTGTGGGTTACGCATAATGATAATTACAGTTTCACAAAGGAACGAATTTATCTGGGGCTGTGCAAGCGGTAGGGGAATAATTCTGGATGTTAGCTTGTATTTACTAAAAGTTACTGTATTTTTGTGCAGATATTAAAATGTATAGACTATGTTGGACATTATTTTGATTGTGATTAGTGCCCTTTGTATGATAGCCGGGTTGGCAGGTTGTATCCTTCCGTTTCTTCCCGGTCCTCCCATTGCTTATTTGGGATTGGTCATTCTTCATTTCACGGATAAGGTGGAATATACTGCGACACAATTAATCGTATGGTTATTAATTGTAGCTGTATTGCAGGTATTGGACTATTTTTCGCCGATGCTCGGGAGTAAGTACAGTGGCGGTAGTAAATGGGGAAATTGGGGATGTATCATCGGAACGCTAGTCGGACTTCTTTTCTTACCTTGGGGTATTATTCTCGGGCCTTTCCTCGGAGCTGTGATTGGTGAGCTATTGGGAAATAAGGAATTCTCCCAGGCACTTAAATCCGGATTCGGCTCATTAATCGGATTCATATTGGGAACTTTGCTGAAATTTGTGGTTTGCGGTTATTTCTGTTATCAGTTTATTGTCGGTTTTATCCGATAAACCTCTTTTGATGTTGTAAAACATTCATATATATGAGCTATCTATTGCCGTAAAATAGAGTACTAAATCAATGTGTGTTCGTCTTTATTGAAATAGCACATTGAGAATAGTACATGAAAAAGACTTTTACTTATCTTTCTTTTATCATTTTCTTGGGGTGGTTTCCATCGCTTCTTGCAGGAGAAATTTATGTATCCTTGCAGGGGAGTGATAAGAATCCCGGGACAAAGGAGGCTCCCTTTTATACATTGAGTCAGGCGCTGAAACAGGCTCGTGAATGGCGTAGACTGAATAGGCCGGAAGTAGCCGGAGGAATTTATATTCGTCTGGAAGATGGTGTTTATGCTCAACGCAATTCTTTATTTCTTCGGCCGGAAGATAGTGGAACGCCCGATTCTCCAACGGTGATTGGTGCTGTAGACGGTGCCCAACCCGTGATTAGTGGTGGAATTGCCGTTACAGGATGGAAGCGTGGATGTGATAATCCTGGAATTCCTGAAGAGTTGAGGCAGAGGATATGGACAGCGGAAGCTCCTCAAATCGGAAATAGAAGAATTGAAACCCGGCAAATGTGGGTGAATGGTGATAAAGCTCAAAGAGCTGCGCAATTTCCTGACGGAGTAATGGAACGCATGATTGATTTTAACCCGAAAGAACAGACCATTACCATTCCTACTCCTCAAATCACCGGACTTCAGAATGCCGGTCAACTGGAAATGATTGTCCATCAACGTTGGGCCATTGCCATTTTACGTGTGAAAAGCATAGATGTGAAGGGCGAGCAGGCAATAGCCCGTTTTCATGATCCTGAGAGTCATCTGGAATTTGCACATCCCTGGCCGCAACCCATCATCGGAGGAGAGAAAGGAAATTCTTCCTTTTGTTTAACCAATGCACTGGAATTGTTGGATGAACCCGGAGAATGGTTTCAGGAATATCCTTCCGGTAAGATTTACTATTATCCGCGGGCTGGTGAAAATATGGAAACAGCCGAAGTGATTATCCCTGCTTTGGAAACATTAGTGACCATAGACGGTACATTAGAACGTCCGGTGAAACATATCCAATTTAATGGAATCACTTTTGCACATACCTCCTGGATGCGTCCTTCTTATCAGGGGCACGTCACCTTGCAAGGGGGGGGGCCTTTATTGGATGCTTACAAACTACAAGAACCCGGACTGCCGGAAAAAGCTGAACTGGAGAATCAAGCCTGGATTGCCCGTCCTGAATCGGCGATACGTGTAAGAGGTGCCGGACAGATTGATTTCAGCCATTGCACGTTCCGCCATTTATCATCTACCGGACTGGATTATGAATGGGCAGTCACTGCATCGAGTGTAGAGAATTGTCTTTTTACGGATATTGGAGGTACGGCTTTATTGGTCGGTACATTTCCGGACGGAGGCTTTGAAACGCACGTTCCTTTTATACCTTCCGATACGCGGGATTTGTGTTCCCATATTGCGATCAGAAACAATCTCATAACTAATGTGACTAATGAAGACTGGGGGTGTGTCGGTATTGGTGCCGGATATGTCAGCGATATTGATATTTCTCATAATGAAGTCTGTCATTTAAACTACTCCGGGATTTGTGTAGGCTGGGGATGGACATCGCTGGAGAGCGGAATGTGTAATAACCGGATAGAAGCAAACTATGTACATCATTTTGCCCGTCGGCTATATGATGCAGGCGGACTGTATACTCTTTCCAACCAACCAGGTTCCGTTATGCGTAATAACCGGATAGAACATCTAATCGAAGCTCCCTACGCCACGAACGACAGAGCTTTTTATATCTATCTGGATGAAGCAACGGACGGATATACAATGGAAAACAACTGGTGTCCCGCTAAACGTTTCGATTCGAATCGTCCTGGAAAAAAGAACGTGTGGAAGAACAACGGGCCACAAGTGGCGGACAGTATTAAGTACAAAGCCGGAAGAATAAAGCAATAGTAACAACAGTTTTATAAAGCTAATACAGTAATCAATAAACGATATAAAATCCATAAAATAGATGAAACCAACGAATTACCACTTATTTGATTTTCTTGATTTCGATACCGAGTTGTCAAGAGATGAGTCGCTCTGGAAAGCATACCAACCAACGGCTGTCTATGAGAAGGAGGGAGATATTTACGTAACAGTCCCCTTTCAGAAACAAAAACTGGCTAACGATATGATGTCGGATACCGATGTCTCCCGGGAAGAATATACATTAATCATCCGTCAGTATAACATCGGTATCATCCGCTTGTTTCTTGGCTTTGGTGATTATGAACTGACGGACGAGTCGGAAATGCTGCAATTCAGTAACCGGATTCAGAAAGTTCCCCTGTTTGTAAAAGAACAAAAGGGTAAATGGATTCTTTCAACGGAAGACGGAACGAAGCGTGCCGTAATCAACATGGAAGAACCTGTATTAGACCGATGGAGCGAATTGCTTCCCGATCCTCAAGAGACACTTGATATCACCTTGTATCCCGATGGAAAACGCGAAGTCCGCTTGGCGGCTTACGACCATTTTTCACCTCCCCGTTATGATGCACTGCCTGTAGCTTTTTGTAAACGGGACGGTCGGAAAGAACGGGCAACGCTTTCTTTCGAGTGTAAACCGGATGAATGTTTTGCCGGAACAGGAGAGCGTTTCTTCAAGATGGATTTAAGCGGACAGACTTTCTTCCTGAAGAATCAGGACGGGCAAGGAGTAAATAACCGACGTACTTATAAGAATATACCTTTCTATTTGTCCAGCCGGATTTATGGAACATTTTACCATACGTGTGCTCATAGCAAACTTTCATTAGCAGGACATTCTACCCGCTCTGTCCAATTTCTAAGTGACCAGGCATTGCTGGATGTATTTGTGATAGGTGGCGATACGATGGAAGATATTCTTCGCGGTTATCGTGACCTGACCGGATATCCGTCTATGCCGCCTCTCTGGAGCTTTGGCATTTGGATGAGCCGTATGACTTATTTCAGTGCCGATGAAGTGAATGAAATATGCGACCGTATGCGTGCCGAACATTATCCCTGTGATGTCATTCATCTGGATACGGGTTGGTTCCGGACCGACTGGCTTTGCGAATGGAAATTCAATGAAGAACGATTCCCTGATCCGAAAGGATTTATCCAACGATTGAAAAAGAACGGTTATCGCGTCTCTTTGTGGCAACTCCCTTATGTTGCGGAAAATGCGGAGCAGATTGATGAAGCAAAAGCGAATGATTACATTGCCCCGTTAACGAAGCAACAGGATACAGACGGTTCCAATTTTTCCGCTTTGGATTATGCCGGAACGATTGACTTTACTTATCCGAAAGCAACCGAATGGTATAAAGGATTATTGAAACAGCTTTTGGATATGGGAGTGACCTGTATCAAGACCGATTTTGGTGAAAATATACACATGGATGCTCTTTACAAGGGGATGAAACCGGAACTCCTGAACAACCTATATGCTTTGCTTTATCAAAAGGCAGCCTATGAAATAACGAAAGACGTGACAGGCGATGGCATTGTTTGGGCACGTGCCGCATGGGCAGGATGCCAGCGATATCCTTTGCATTGGGGAGGCGATTCATGCAGTTCCTGGGATGGAATGGCAGGTTCCCTGAAAGGTGGTCTGCATTTCGGATTGTCGGGCTTTGCTTTTTGGAGCCACGATGTCCCCGGTTTCCATACATTACCCAATTTTATGAATTCAGTCGTAGAGGATGATGTATATATGCGTTGGACTCAATTCGGTGTATTCACCTCACATATCCGCTATCATGGCACCAACAAGCGCGAACCCTGGCATTATCCGGCCATTGCTCCGTTAGTGAAGAAATGGTGGAAGCTACGTTATTCGCTGATCCCATACATCATAGAGCAAAGTAAACTTGCCATAGAAAGCGGTTATCCATTGTTGCGGGCACTCATCCTGCACCACCCGGAAGATAAACTTTGTTGGCACATGGATGATGAATACTATTTCGGTAATGACTTCCTGGTGGCTCCGGTGATGAATAGCGAGAACCGGCGGGATATTTATCTTCCCGAAGGAAAATGGGTGAACTTCTTTACAGGAGAACGTCTGGAAGGAGCGCGCTGGTTAAAAGACGTGTATGTCCCATTGGAAGAAATGCCGGTATATGTGCGTGAGAATGCCGTGATACCGATATACCCGGAAGACGTGGACTGCACCGACGAAATGGATTTAAATAAGAGCATCCTCCTACACATAGACAACAATTACAAAGGTTTTTGGAATAGATAAATATAGAATAAATAAAAAATGGCAGAGTATGAAAACTTGGAAGAGTAATTTAGAAGAAACAAAACAACGTTATATAAATTGGTGGAATCATAAAGGAATCATCCTTAACATGTGGGAGCACTTTCAGGAAGGAGTGCAACCACACGCAGAGATAGCACCGCCTGCACCGGCAAAAGACTTGTCGCAAAAATGGTTCGATCCTCAATGGAGAGCGGAATATCTGGATTGGTATGTAGCGCACAGCAGCCTGAAAGCCGATATTCTTCCGGTGGCAAATACCCAACTGGGTCCCGGTTCCCTGGCTGCTATTTTAGGAGGAGTTTTTGAAGGTGGAGAAGATACGATCTGGATTCATCCCGATCCGGATTTTACAGATGAAATAGTCTTTAATCCCGAACATCCGAACTGGATTCTCCATAAAGAACTCCTGAAAGCCTGTAAAGCGAAAGCCAACGGACATTATTTTGTCGGTATGCCCGATTTGATGGAAGGACTGGATGTTCTGGCTGCATTAAAAGGAACGGATAGAGTATTGCTGGACACAGTGATGCAGCCCGAAATTCTGGAACAACAGATGCAGCAAATCAACGACATCTACTTCCAAGTATTCGATGAACTATACGACATCATCCGCGAAGGTGACGAGATGGCTTTCTGTTATTTCTCATCTTGGGCTCCCGGAAAGATGAGTAAACTGCAAAGTGATATTTCGACTATGATTAGTCAGGATGATTACCGCCGGTTTGTGCAGCCTTTTATCCGTGAACAATGTCAGAAGATTGATTACACCCTCTATCATTTAGATGGAGTGGGAGCCATGCATCACTTGCCCGCCCTGCTTGAAATTGAAGAGTTGAATGCTATTCAATGGACTCCCGGAGTGGGTGAACCGCAGGGGGGATCTCCGAAATGGTACGATTTGTATAAGAAGATTCTTGCGGGAGGAAAGAGCGTGATGGCATGCTGGGTGACATTAGACGAACTGAAACCCTTATTGGATCATATCGGTGCGGACGGTGTACATCTGGAAATGGATTTCCATAACGAAAAGGAAGTGGAGCAGGCGATGCGGATTATCGAAGAATATACCGGTTCTTCTACCTCTGTAAATACCAATGAACATCAGCAGGATACGGATTCAGTGACCATCGGACAGGAGCATATTTGTATCAAAGAAGTCCCCCATCAGGAAGAGGATAAACTGAAACCCTTGTATGAAGCGATTGTTGCCGGAAAACTGGAACCTGCTGTTGAAGTCACCAAACAAGCCATTGCGGAAGGTATAGCTCCTCAAATGATTATCAATAATTATATGATTAAAGCAATGGGTGAAGTGGGACAACGTTTTCAGGATGGAAAAGCGTTTGTTCCCCAACTGTTGATGGCGGGACGTGCCATGAAGGGAGCTTTGGAACTACTGAAACCTTTATTGGCTGGGAGTGCCTCGACTACCATCGGTAAGATTGTCATCGGTACGGTGAAAGGAGATCTACATGACATTGGTAAAAATCTGGTGGCTTCGATGTTGGAGGGATGTGGTTTCGAAGTTATCAATATTGGTATTGATGTAACCTGTGACAAGTTTGTGGAAGCTGTCAAGGAAAACCATGCTGACATCTTATGTATGAGTGCATTGCTGACTACTACCATGACTTATATGAAAGATGTCATTCTGGCATTGGAAGAGGCGGGTATTCGTAATCAGGTGAAAGTGATGATTGGCGGAGCACCCGTCAGTCAGGGATTTGCTGACGAAATAGGCGCGGACGGATATAGCGATAATGCTAATACGGCCGTGGCAGTTGCCAAGGAACTGATAGGAAAAAAATAGAATGAAAAGGCACGGATTACACGGATGAACACGGCTCTTAATTGCCTAGTCTCTTAAAACCGTAAAATCCGTGTAATCCGCGCCTAAAAGAAAATTAGATTTCAACTTACATTACTTATTTAATACTTGAATTATGCACGTGAAATTCTTAGAAACATTAGATTGGAGTATTCTGATTGCTTACTTCCTGGTTTTGATAGCCATTGGTATATGGGCAAGCTCTAAACGAAAAAAGGGAAGTAGTCTTTTTCTTGCGGAGAATTCATTGAAGTGGTATCATATCGGATTCTCCATGTGGGGGACGAATGTCGGACCTTCCATGCTGATAGCGTCCGCAAGTGCCGGATTCACTACGGGTATTGTTTCGGGAAATTATGCCTGGTATGCATTTGTCTTTATTTGTCTGCTTGCTTTTGTCTTTGCTCCCCGATACTTGGGTAGCCGTATAACGACACTACCCGAGTTTATGGGAAAACGTTTCGGGCAATCTACCCGTAATATTCTTGCCTGGTATACCATTATTACCATTCTGATTTCCTGGCTTGCACTGACCTTATTTGCCGGTGGAGTCCTGATTCGTCAGGTATTCGATATTCCGATGTGGCAGTCGGCATTGTTGTTACTTGTCATCTCTGCTTTCTTTACGATGCTTGGTGGTCTGAAAGCTGTGGCTTACACGAATGTTTATCAAATGATATTGTTGATTGTGGTATCGGCTACTTTGGCAATTATGGGGATTTATAAAGTCGGTGGTGTAGGAGCCTTGGTAGATGCCGTTCCGGCGGATTACTGGAATCTTTTCCGCCCGAATGACGATTCGGCTTTTCCCTGGTTACCTATCATTCTGGGTTACCCTATTATGGGAGTCTGGTTCTGGTGTACGGATCAGTCAATGGTACAACCTGTCCTGGCTGCTAAGAATCTGAAAGAAGGGCAGATGGGAACCAACTTCACCGGATGGCTGAAAATATTGGATGTACCTCTTTATATTCTTCCCGGCATCATCTGTCTGGCTCTGTTTCCACAATTGGAGAATCCGGATGAGGCCTACATGACGATGGTGACTCATTTGTTCCCGAAAGGAATGGTGGGCTTGGTATTAGCTGTGTTGACTGCAGCATTGGTTAGTACAGTCGGCTCTGCATTGAATGCATTAAGTACGGTATTTACGATGGATATCTATGTGAAGAAAATCAGGCCGCAGGCCAAACAAAGAGAGATTATCAGAGTGGGGCAGGTGGTGACGGTAGTCGGTGCACTGATTTCTGTGATAATAACCATAGCAATCGATAGCATTAAAGGACTCAATCTATTCAATGTTTTCCAGTCTGTACTGGGATTTATAGCTCCTCCGATGGCAGCAGTATTTCTCTTTGGCGTGTTCTGGAAACGTACAACTACGTTGGCTGCTAATATGGCCCTGACATTGGGAACCGTGTTCAGTATCGGAGTGGGAATCTTATATTTATGGGTATTTCCGGCCGAACATTATGCTGCATGGCCTCATTTTATGTTACTTTCCTTCTATTTATTCGTTATCATCGGAATAGGTATGGTAGTAGTCAGCTTGTGGGATAAATCTCCGCAATTAGGAATCTGGAATATGGGAAAGATAGAGGACAAACCGGCACAGATTGTTCTTATCATGTGGGGATTGCTTATTGTGACCATGATTGGGCTTTACATCTTTTTCAATGGTCACTAGTTTTTATTCACCACAGAGGACGCAGAGGACACAGAGATTATTATCTAATAAAAGACTCTGTCTCCTCTGCGTCCTCTGTGGTGAAACTATTTTCTACGGAAACAATTTTCGTACGTACACAGTCCGCAAGTATATTCCAGCTTACGGACATGAGAACCCACTCCGATGATACCACTTACTGATTTGATGGGAATCATCAGACTTGAATCTGTCAACTGAATGCCGCAAGGTGAAGCGACAGGAAACAAGGAAAATAGCTTTTGTTGTTCCGACACGTGCCATCCGCAATAACCGGGGCTGTATCGGTTGGTATGTTTCCAACCTTTCTTTTCGATAAATGCAGCTAATTCCTGCTCCATGCAATCAGCGGTCTTTTCTGCGATGATACTGCCTAGCGAATCTGCAATGTAGACTTTCACCATGTCGTCTTCCCGCTGAAGGAGATGTTGGAACTCCTCAAATTCGATTCCGGCGGTTGCGGTGAAAAAGGCAAAAGCTTCCGAACCCCGTAATTGGCGGGCAATGGTTTTACTGATTGAGAGAACTGTATCTTTTACGGTCAGCGTTGCTTTTTCAGTGTCAAGCAGCCCGTCAGTGATGAAAAAGAAAAAACGGGGGTGAAGAAGGGGAGTGATACGGTTCAGTAATGTATTTACTTCTTCTATGACCATTCCATCCGGCATAGAATCTTTATATCCCATCGCCTCGTAAATTTCGGACGATGGGATTTGTAGTTTCTGATAAGTGAGTTCTTGTTCAACCATTATTGAATTCTTCCAGTGCGGCATAAAAGGCGTCTATATTTGCTGAAGGAGTGTAAGGGGGAATATCACACCCACTTGACAATATAAAGTTCGGATATGCACGGGTAGCTTCCAATAGTTGTAAAGTCGCTTCCTTTACTGTCGCCGGACCTGCCATTTTGAAAAGACTCACCGGATCCAGATTTCCCATTGCCAGTGCGTCAGCAGGAACTTCTTTCAGTGCTTCCTCCATTTTGATTTTATTTCCGAAATGGTAAGCGGCTGCACCGGTATAGACCATCGCTTGCGTGCAGTTACCGGTGTTTCCGCAATTATGAAGCACTACGGCAAAGTTATCATCCTGTACCTTCTCTATTATTTCCTTCACGAATAAAGAAGAATATTGCAGGCAATCTTCATTGGATAGTAATCCCGCAGCGGGTTCGGCAATTATTACACCGTTTACGCCGGTAGCTTTCAATGCCATACAATAACGGGTGATAAAGTCACTGCATTTTCTTAACAACATATTGGCTGCTTCGGGATTGATATAAATCAGCATCATGATTTCCGACATATCATACAAACGTCCTGCCAGCGAATAAGGACCGATGCACCCGGCAAATACCGGACGGTCTGTAATATTCTTCGCCATCAGCATATTCGCTTTGAGATATTCCGGGATTCTTCCTTTATTTAATGCCGGAATATCCAGTTTTTCAATAGCTGCCTCGTCCGCCAGTAAACGGCCGGATACACTGGGTACTTCATTTTCCGGAAAGATAATCTCGGCTCCGAAAGCTTCCGCTTCTACCGTCAGATCCATGATAACGGTTGCAGCCGCAGTCGGGTATTGATCGCAAAGAGCCTTGATGGCTTCATAATGAACCTGTCCGTTTGTCACTGCATCATGCACCGTTTTCCCGATAAACTCGATACCCGGATGCGTCATGATAGGAATTGCAATCGTTTCCTTACGTTGGATCGTCTGGCTGATCCATTCTTTCATATTCAGTTTACCCATAACTTCTGTTTTTTATTTGTCTTGTAATATAGACGAAGTTGCCTTTCTTTTGTAATCTCGTATCTGATAAAATCTGATATCAGTATAAAAAATAAAGCTGCCCTTCAAAAAGAAGAACAGCTTTACACTTATTTGATTTATCTTCAGGCTTTATTTTACCGGAATCTTATCAATACGGTTCTGATGGCGGCCACCGTCAAATTTTGTAGAGAAGAACTCTGTCAAAATCATATCCGCTTCTTCAGTGCTGATGAAGCGTCCCGGCATGACCAAAACATTAGCGTCGTTGTGCTGACGAGCCAGGTGCGCAATTTCTGCATTCCAGCAGAGAGCTGCACGAATTCCCTGGTGCTTGTTCAGCGTCATATTGATTCCGTTTCCACTGCCGCAGATAGCGATACCGGGATAACATTCTCCCGATTCCACTGCAAGAGCCAGCGGATGAGCATAATCCGGATAGTCTACGCTAGCGGTAGAGTTGGTTCCGAAATCCTTGTAAGCCCAACCTTTTACTTCCAGCCAGCCGCGAACATATTCTTTCAGTTCAAAACCGGCATGGTCGCATGCTAATCCGATTGTTTTCATTAGAGCATTGCTTTTACTTGGTTATATACGTTCTCGGCAGTAAATCCAAGTTTCTCATCCAACACAGTGTAAGGAGCAGAGAAACCGAAAGATTCCAATCCCCAAACTTTACCGTGGCAACCTACCAGACCTTGAAGAGTGACAGGCAGACCGGCAGTCATACCGAAAATCTTCGCATCTGCCGGAAGGATAGCTTCCTGATATTCTTTCGGTTGGTTACGGAACAGACCTTCAGACGGAGCAGATACAATGCGTACCTTTACGCCATCTTTGCGAAGCAATTCTGTACCGGCTACCAATGTAGCAACTTCAGAACCTGAAGCTACCAGGATTACATCCGGGTTTTCGTCAGAGCCTGCTACGATATAAGCACCCTTAGCTGCCTGTTCGTAATCAGTTCCTGCCGGTAAGTTGGCAATATTCTGGCGAGAGAAGATCAATCCTGTCGGAGTGGACATATTTTCCATGGCAAGTTTCCATGCAATAGTTGTTTCTTCTGCATCGGCCGGACGAAGTACCAACATAGAGTTGTGTCCCTTGTGGTTCTTCAGTTTTTCCATCAGGCGGATTTGTGCTTCCTGTTCTACCGGTTCGTGAGTAGGACCGTCTTCACCTACGCGGAATGCGTCGTGTGTCCAGATGAATTTCACCGGTTGTTCCATCAAAGCAGCCATACGTACGGCAGGTTTCATGTAATCGGAGAATACGAAGAATGTACCGCAAGCAGCGATTACACCACCGTGGAGTGACATACCGATACAGATACAAGCCATCGACAATTCTGATACACCTGCCTGGAAGAATGCTCCGCTGAAATCACCTTTCTTGAAAGAATGAGTCTTTTTCAGGAAACCGTCAGTCTTGTCAGAGTTAGAAAGGTCGGCAGAAGCAACGATCATGTTTTCTACTTGTGTGGCAAGTGCGCCCAGTACAGTGGCAGATGCAGCACGAGTAGCGCTACCAGCTTTCTGTTCGATAGCAGCCCAGTCCACTTTCGGAGCTTTGCCCGAGAAGAAAAGTTCCAGTTTGGCAGCTTGTTCCGGGTTTGCTTTCGCCCATGCAGCTTTTGCAGCATATTTTTCAGCTACAATTTTCTTCAGCTCTTCTGCACGTTTTGCATACAGTTCGGCTACTTCCGGGAATATAACGAACGGGTTAGTAGGATCACCACCCAAATTCTTGATTGTATTTACATAAGCGTCGCCACCGAGAGGAGCACCGTGTGTAGCGCAGTTGGCTTCATAGCTGCTGCCGTCTGCCTTGCGTGCACCTTTACCCATGACCGTTTTACCGATAATCAGTGTCGGGCGTTCTTTTTCAGCCTGTGCTTCTTTGATTGCTGCGCGGATTTCGTCAGGATCATTACCGTTGATGCTAAGTACGTTCCATCCCCATGCTTCATATTTCATGGCAGTATCTTCAACGGTTACATCTTTCGTTTCAGTAGAAAGCTGGATATCGTTGGAGTCATAGAACATAATCAGGTTGTCCAATCCCAGTGCACCGGCAATACGTCCGGAACCTTGAGAGATTTCTTCCTGGATACCACCGTCAGAGATGTAAGCATAGATTGTTTGATTCATCACCTCGTTGAAACGGGCTTTCAGGAATTTGGCAGCGATGGCAGCACCCACAGCGAAAGTGTGTCCTTGTCCCAACGGACCGGAAGTGTTTTCAATGCCACGCATGATGTCCACTTCAGGATGTCCCGGAGTAGGACTTCCCCATTGACGGAATTCTTTCAGTTCGTCCAAAGTGAATTTACCTGTCAATGCCAGTGTAGAATAAAGCATCGGAGACATATGGCCAGGGTCCAGGAAGAAGCGGTCACGTCCTTCCCAACGGGGATTTTCAGGATCGTATACTAGAAACTCAGAGAAGAGTACATTTACAAAATCAGCACCACCCATGGCGCCACCCGGGTGACCGGAATTGGCTTTCTCAACCATTGAAGCAGCAAGAATACGGATGTTATCCGCTGCACGATTCATAAGTTTGTTATCGTTCATATCATTAAAATTTAATTGATTTCTGTCAGATTGTTCGCAAAGATAACTCTTTATGTGGATTTAACAATCCAAAAGAGCTATCTTTTTTATCGACAATTTTACGGTCTTCTTGTTTGTGATACAATAAGTAATTGCCCTAAAATTACTGTAACTCTAAAGTAACAATGGACTTAGCAGGAAGTTTTACCTTCATTGTACCTTTATTGATTTTTACCTCTTTGAAAGGTGCCGGTTTTACAATATTAGGGTTTTCAAAAGAATTGTAATCGGTCAGTTTTGCAGAGGTCAGAATCTCTCCGACTGCTTTTTTTGCTTTCGTATCACCCAGATTGATGGTGACTTCCTGTGCTTCGTCAGCATCTACATTGGACAGAGAAATGTGGATCACTCCATCCTTGTTTTTGGAAGCTGTGGCGCTTACCATCGGAACGGTGCGGTTATCACGTACATTCATTTTTTCGCAAGTCAGGTCGATGGGAAGATAAGTGGCATCCTGATGTACTTTATACATCTTGAAGACATAATAAGTAGGAGTGAGCACCATTTCTTTATCTTTCGTCAGAATCATGGATTGAAGTACATTGACAATCTGTGCGATGTTTGCCATCTTCAGGCGGTCTGTATATTTGTGGAATACGTCAAGGCTTAAAGAAGCAACGAAAGCATCGCGCAATGTATTCTGCTGATATAGGTGTCCTTTGATGGTTCCCGGTTCTTCATCCCACCAGGTTCCCCATTCGTCGAGTAAAAGAGCGATCTTTTTGTCCTTGTCATATTTATCCATGATGGCACAATGCTTCTTGAGCACATCTTCCACTTCCAGGCATTTACCCATTGTCCAATAATAATCATCCTTATTGAATTGAGTGGCTGCTCCTTTGCTGCCGCTCCATCCGGTTACGGTGTAATAGTGGAGAGAAAGTCCCTGCATGCGATGTCCTACACGATTCATCAATACGTCTGTCCAGTTGTAGTCATAGTCACTTGCACCACTGGCAATTTTGAACAGACGGTTGCCGTCATAGTTGCGGCAATAAGTAGAATAACGACGGTATAAGTCTGCATAATATTCTGGACGCATACTGCCACCACAGCCCCAGCTTTCATTTCCTACTCCCAGATATTTGAGTTTCCATGCTTTGTCACGACCATTCTTACGACGAAGATTGGCCATGGGAGAGTCCCCGTCGGAGGTCATGTATTCCACCCATTTGGCGAGTTCTTCTACGGTACCGCTACCTACATTTCCACTTACATAAGGTTCACAATCCAGCATTTCGCAAAGATTCAGGAACTCATGTGTACCGAAACTGTTATCTTCAATTGTTCCGCCCCAGTTGTTATTCACCATCTTCGGACGGTTTTCTTTCGGACCGATGCCGTCCATCCAATGATACTCATCGGCAAAGCAGCCACCCGGCCAGCGTAGAACGGGAACAGCCAAGTCTTTTAATGCATTGAATACATCTGTACGGTATCCCTTGATATTGGGTATATCTGACTTTTCGCCTACCCAAAGACCACCGTAGATACATGAACCCAGGTGTTCGGCAAACTGACCGTAGATTTCTTTCGGGATAATTTCTTTGCCTTGGTCGGCATGTACGGTTATGGTAGCACTCTTTTGCGCGGAAAGAGATACTGATGCTGCCAGAAAGGCCGTGCTGACTAATAGTTTTGCTTTCATAAATGGTATTTGTTTAATGATTATATAGATGTTTGATTTTGATGATGGTTATTTCTTTTTGAACGTTTATTTTAGTAAACGCACTTCGTAAATTGCAGGTGTCCATTCCGTTCCGTCAGGGATGAAACGTATTGGACAGCTACCTGTATTCAGTTTTTGAGGCAGGACATAAGAAAGGGTGATAAAGCCATCTTTATCTGCTTCACTGATCGTCGGATTAACAGCTAACTTTTCGTTATTCAGTAGAATAGCCACTTTGTTACGGTCATCTTTCCGTATTGTAATCAGTATGCGGCTTGCTTCTTCTTTTACTTTCAGTTGATAGCCGAACCAACCTTTGGCACGACGGAAGTGCCGGTCTGTGTTCGTTCCGGTCTCTGCCTGCTCATATTGGATGCCATGGTCGGATTCCGGTTGCTGTTCGCCGGGGAAGATAAGATCAATGGTTTGATTAGCTAATTCGGTTGCTTTTCGTTCAGCCGTTGCCATTTCTTCCTGAATGGCTTTGAACTGCTCTTCGCTTGTCTGCCGGAAATAAACGGCATAGCGGGAATTATGCAGGCGGAAGAAGGGAACAAGCTCCAATGCTTTGCCTTGTGCAGGATAAACATCTCCGTTGTAGCTGAAAGCGATCCGGCTACCTTGTTCTTTGTGAAGAGACTTACGGATGGAATCGGGATTTCCTATCAACATCGGAACTTCCTGCAAAGGAATCTGTTTACCATGGGCGATATGTCCGCCGCGACTGTCATCGGCATATAAACCATCGAGGTGTTCAGTGCCTGTGGAAGCTGCAAGAACGATAGGGCCATATAAGAAAGCATAATAATCTTTCTTATCAGGAATTTGTTCCATGCTGACTCTCATAGGCAAGTTGAAAGTAATGACATCTCCTTTTTTCCATTTGTGGGAGAGAGGAAGATACTGATTACCTTTTGCCATAATGAATATTTTTCTTTTCCCATTGATGCTGATGCTATATCCTTTGGATTGGTTAGCCCATTCCGGGATGCGTATCATTAAAGTACGTTTTTTCTTAGGCGCTTCATCTATTCGCAAAGTTACCTTACCGTCGTCAGGGAATCGGGTTTCCTGTGTCAAAGTTACGCCTTGCTCTTTCCAGGTTAGTTGCGAGGGGATGAAGAGGTTGATATAGAGCGTATCTTTCTGATGTGCATAAATGAATTCACCGTATTTGGTATGATTCTCCAAGCCTGAACCGACACAACACCACATAGATGTTTCCGGTTGCGAGTAAACGCGGTAATGTCCCGGACGCATGGGAGTGAAGTATACAAAACCACCTTTGTCCGGTTCCTGCGATGCAAGAATGTGATTGTAAAGCGCACGTTCGTAATAGTTTACGTAGTTGGGATCGGGTTCGTTTGTTTGATTCGGATTGTGAGAATTCTGGTAAAGCATTTTAGTAAGGCGGAGCATGTTGTAAGTATTACAGGTCTCCGGTCCTTGAACGTCGTTCAGCATGGACGTGAAGTTGTCGGATGGGTGGAAATGTTCACGGACGCTATTTCCTCCGATGCAGACGGAACGGTGATTGACTACCGTATTCCAAAAGAAACGGGCGGCATGATCCCATTCAGCAGCATGATTCCAACTTTTGTCATCTTGCGAAAGTTCGGCAATTCGTTTGTAGCCGATCACTTTGGGAATTTGTGTGTTGGCGTGCATACCTGTCAGCTTGTCTTCATCTTTGATAAGCGGGTCGAGGATAAGTTTGTGGGAGAAACGGCGCGCCAGTTCCAGATATTTCTTGTCGCCTGTGATTTCAGCCACATCAGCGAAAGTCTCATTTAATCCGCCATGTTCGCTGCGAAGCATATCCTGCATTTGTTCGTCGCTCAAACCGGAAGTGATGTCAATCATCCAGTCTGTAAGGTCAACCAGCATTTTACGTGCCAGATCGCTTCCTGCATACAAGTAAGCATCCCGCAATCCGGCATACGTTTTATGTATGTTGTATAGAGGTACCCATTTGCCGTTAAGGTCGAAACCTCCGGCACGGATCTTTCCTGCTTTTACATCTTTCCAAAGTTGGAGACTTCCCGGAGTTCCTCCGATGAATCCTGTACCTACAGCTTGCTGTGCACGATGCAACTCATTCAGCATGTAGTTGAGGCGGTTGTAGACGGCAGTATCTCCGGTAGCGGCATACATCATGGAGAGGGCGGATAGATAATGTCCGCCGATATGCCCGTCCAATCCGGTATTTTCCCAGTTGGTGTAGCTGGGAGCTTTAGGTTGTAACCCTGCTTCGCGTAGAAAAGGAGCGAGCAGACGGTCGGGGTTTAAGGCTAGTATATAATGCAAATCAGTCTGTTGGGCTTGCAGGAACGGGCTATCCAATAGTTTCACATTCTGTAAAGGGAAGTAAGACACCTGTGGAGCGTTTTGTGCTTTAGCCAGTGAGGTGGACAGGACAAGTGCAAGTATGAACGAGGTGGTTTTCATGATAATAGTCTCCCCTTATCCCTCTCCAAAAGAGGAGAGGGGATGAGGATGTTTTATGTTAATACTTAAATGATTATGAGAAGAAAAAGCAGAGAAAGCACTCGTGATGAGGCTTATTTAAATTTGACCGCTGCTTCCTCAATAGGCAATCCTGCCTTATAGTTTTCGATGTATGTATTAAAACCGGTTACATCTTCGGGCGTGGGTGATACCTCGACACCAGCATCTCCGACAAATACACTTTCATCCAGGAAGTCGGCAAGAGATTGTTTCTTTTCGTTGTTCACGAGATAAGAACCTAACAAGGCAATACCCCAGGCACCACCTTCACCGGCTGTTTCCATCACAGAAATAGGCGAGTTGATGGCTGCTGCAAGGATTCTTTGACCTACTCCCTTTGTTCTGAATAATCCTCCGTGACCTGTAATTCTATCCACTTTGATTTTTTCTTCGTTGAACAGGATATCATTACCAATCTTGAGAACGCCTACTGAAGCGTATAAGTGAGTCCGCATAAAGTTGGCCAGGTTGAACTTGTCATTAGCAGAGCGTACAAACAAAGGTCTTCCATCGGCAAGTCCTGTTACAGGTTCGCCTGAAATATAGTTGTATGAAAGGAGTCCTCCGCAATCTGTGTCACCGGTAAGTGCGATATTGTAGAGTTTGCTATAGATTTCATCCATATTTACAGGTATACCCAGAAGTTCCTGATATTCTTTAAACAGGTTGACCCATGCATTGAGATCGGAAGTACAGTTATTGCAATGTACCATGGCTACGAGGCTTCCGTCAGGAGTTGTAACCATGTCGATCATTTCGTATGGCTTGGACAAGTCTTTCTCTAATACAATCATTGAGAATGAAGAAGTACCTGCCGATACATTTCCGGTGCGCTGTTTCACAGCATTGGTTGCAACCATACCGGTGCCGGCGTCTCCTTCCGGAGGACAAACGGGTATTCCTGCTTTCAAATGACCCGATGCGTCGAGCTTTTTACTACCTTCCGGTGTGAGGACACCTGCATTTTCACCTGCCGATAATACTTTAGGCAGAATATCCTGTAGCTTCCAGCTATATTCTTTCGAAGCAATCAGCTTGTCGAACTTAGCCACCATTTCAGCAGAATAGTTGTTAGTAGTTGGATCTATAGGAAGCATACCTGATGCATCGCCTATTCCCAACACCTTTTCGCCTGTGATCTGCCAATGCACGTAACCTGCCAGAGTGGTCAGGAAGTCGATTTCATTAACGTGTGCTTCGTTGTCCAGAATAGCCTGATACAAGTGGGAAATGCTCCAACGCAGAGGGATATTATAGACAAATAGTTCGGACAAAGCAGCCGCTGCGCGACCTGTATTGGTGTTTCTCCAAGTGCGGAAAGGCACGAGGATTTCTTCTTTTTTGTTGAATGGCATATAACCATGCATCATAGCGCTGACACCGATGGCAGCCAGAGTCTCGATCTCTATGCCGTATGCATTCTTTACGTTAGTACGAAGATCAGCATAACAATCTTGCAGCCCTGACCAGATGGCTTCAATGCTATACGTCCAAAGTCCGTCAACTAACTGGTTTTCCCAAGTGTGGCTACCTTGAGCAATAGGCTTGTTTTCCTGGTCGATCAAGACAGCTTTTATTCGTGTAGAACCGAGTTCTATACCAAGAATAGCTTTACCTGCCTCGATGGTTGATTTTGCATCTAATTTCATGTTGAAATCAATATTTTAAGGTATAACGATCATTATAAAAAAATCAAGTTTCGCAAAAACTTAACGAAATAATTAAGCCATGCGAAACTTGAATAATTGTTTTTAGCAAAGTGCTTTATTCAACATGTAATAAACTTCGTTCATGCGCAGTTCTTTCTTGAAGCAGCTGATCGTAGTATCCTTGTTGATATGTACCATTTCGATACCTGCGATTTCAGCATAATCTTCCCAATATTCTGCTGTCAGGTCGTAAGAGAAGCAAGAGTGGTGAGTTCCACCAGCCAGAATCCATGCACCTGCACCTACTTCAAGGTTTGGCATCGGAATCCAGAGAGCAGAAGCAACCGGCAACTTAGGCAGCGGTTTCGGCTCGATACATTCTACGTCGTTCACGATCAGACGGAAACGGTTACCCATATCTACAACAGTAGCAGTGCAGCCTGTACCTACTTTTGAAGTGAAGACTAGACGTGCAGTCTGACTCTTGCGGATACCTATACCGAGGAAGTGTACTTCCAGGCGAGGTTTGTTGGCTGCGATAAGCGGACAGATTTCCAACATGTGTGACTGAAGGATAGAGCTGTTTGCGCCATCGAAGTTCAGTGTGTAATCTTCCAGGAATGAACAGCCTTTAGGAAGACCCTGATTCATCACCCATACAGTACGGTAAAGAGCAGCCGATTTCCAGTCACCTTCAGCACCGAATCCATAACCTTCCGCCATCAGACGTTGTGAAGCAAGACCCGGGATTTGATCGAAACCATTGTATTCAATGTCGCCCAAATCGTCGAAGTTGGTAGTAAATCCTTTGGCACCTTTGGCTTTCAGAATAGCACGTATAGCCAGTTCAGCCTTGGCAGCATTCCATACTTTCTGGTAAGCTTCAGTTGATTTATCTTCCAGAGAAGCATCGTGATCGTATTCCTTGAAGTAAGTAGCTACCAATGCATCTACCTCTTCATTTTTGATATCCTTATGATATTCCATCAATTCGCTTACCGGACAGTAATCTACGTGGTAACCCATACGTTGTTCAGCTTCCACTTTATCACCATCGGTTACCGCTACGTTGTTCATCTGGTCGCCGAAACGGATAATCAGCATATCCTGTGAATCTGCCCAACCGGCACAAACACGCATCCAAACGGCAATCTTATGCAAAGTCTCTTCCTCTTTCCAGTAACCTACCACTACTTTACGACGGATACGCATACGGGTGCAGATATGTCCGAATTCGCGGTCACCGTGAGCAGACTGGTTCAGGTTCATGAAATCCATGTCCATTGTATCCCAAGGAATTTCCTTGTTGAATTGAGTATGCAGGTGCAACAAAGGCTTCTTCAACTGTTGCAAGCCATGAATCCACATTTTAGCAGGAGAGAACGTATGCATCCAAGTGATAACACCGACACACTTTTCGTCATTATTGGCTGCTTTGAAAACAGCTTCCACTTCTTTAGAAGAATTAGCTGTTCCTTTGTATACCACCTTTACAGGAAGTTTACCGGATTCGTTCAATCCGTTAACCATTTCATTAGAGTGTGCGTCTACTGCGATTACTGCGTCACCTCCGTACAAAAGCTGTGCTCCTGTTACGAACCATACTTCATATTGATTAAATGCGTTCATAATGTTATTGCTTTAATTGTTATTGTTCTAATTTTTAATCTTTAATCTTTAATTATTTCTGTCCATAATAAGCATTCGGACCATGCTTGCGGCTGAAATGTTTTTCTATCAGCAGCGGATTCATTGTTAAATTGGGATTCACCGCATAAGCGATACTTGCCATTTTAGCTACCTGTTCCATAACCACTGCATTGTGTACGGCATCGTACGCGTCTTTTCCCCAAGAGAAAGGACCATGATTTTTCACCAATACTCCCGGTGTATGTACAGGATTCAAGCCTTCAAAACGTTTCACTATCACATTACCGGTTTCCAGTTCGTAAGCACCTTTCACTTCCGCTTCTGTCATATCCGCTGTGCAGGGAATGGCATCATGGAAATAATCTGCATGAGTGGTTCCGATATTCGGAATGTCACATCCGGCTTGTGCCCAGGCTGTAGCATAGGTAGAGTGCGTATGTACCACTCCTCCGATCTCCGGAAATGCTTTGTAAAGCACTACATGAGTAGGGGTGTCTGAAGATGGCTTCAGCCGTCCTTCAACGACCTTGCCATCCAGATCCACTACTACCATATCTTCGGCTTTCATATCATCATAACTTACACCACTGGGTTTGATTACTACCAATCCGCTTTCACGGTCGATGGCAGAAACATTTCCCCAGGTAAAGATGACTAATCCATGCTTTACCAATTCGAGATTGGCATGAAATACTTTTTCTTTTAGTTCTTCCAGCATAATGATTATAATTTAAATTTCGGGTCCTTGCGGTAAGCCTTGCTATTGAACTTATACAAGGCAGCACCACGTTTTGAACCCAGTTTGTCAATTTTATCAGTCTTTTCTATATAATCCATTTCAGCCACTCTTTTACGGAAGTTCCGTTTATCCATCGGTTCGTCGTAAATAGCTTCATATAGACTTTGCAGTTGAGACAACGTAAAGAGTTTCGGAAGCAGATTGAATCCGATAGGTTCCACGGATGCTTTTTGCTTCATCAGTTCCCGTGCTTTTTCCACCATTTCAGGATGGTCGAAGATAAGTGGGGGAAGTTCGTTCATATTCACCCAGTAAGCGTTGTGCTTCTGAACAAGTTTCCGGTCGTATTCATTAATATTGATTAATGCATAGTAAGCTACGGAGATTACCCGTTCACCCGGATCACGTTCGACAGCTCCAAAAGCTCCTACCTGCTCCATATAAACGTTTTCCAGTCCGGTAAGCTCATGCAATACACGTTTGGCGGCATCGTCCACACTTTCATCTTTCTGCACGAATCCTCCCATCAGTGACCATTCACCCATTGCCGGCTCAAAGTTTCTCTTCAACAGGAGCAGGCTGATTTCCCCTTCGGAGAAACCAAAGATAATACAGTCGATGCCGACATAGAAAGTTGGATTGGTACTATAATACTTATTCATATCAGGATATTACCAGAAGTATATATAAAATAATGCACAAAGAACTACTACACCGATAGAGGTGATAACATCCCACTTGTTCCAGCTTTGCTTGATGAGTGTCTTATAGTCATCAGTAAAGGTGATAGCTTCTATCTGCTTGGCAGTAGGTGCAGGAGTGAAGAATGAAACAACAACCATCAGTACGATCAGGAATACGAGCAGCCATATTTCGAAGATCAGCCAGTTTGTCTGCCAGAACCAGGCAGTACATTCCCAGTACCATCCGGACATCACATCTTTACCTGTATTCGTGAGGATATTGGTCAGCAAACGTACCATACCGATGATAAAACCTACTATCATAGCTGTTTCACCTGCCTTAGGCGTAATCTTCTTGGAGAATATACCGAGGGCGAATACAGCCACCATCGCAGGAGCAAGCAATGACTGGATGCCTTGCAGATAATCATAAAGACTACCCAAACTCTGCATGATAGGTATCCATACAATACCCAGAATTACTACAACAATAGTAGCGATACGACCTACCAACACATAAGTTGCTTCGCTCTTGTCCTTGAACATCGGTTTGTAGAAGTCTTCAGTAAACAAGGTAGCGCAAGAGTTGAAGAATGCTGCCAATGAAGCCACCAATGCCGAAATAAAGCCAATAGTAACAATACCTTTTACACCGGCAGGCAATACGAACTTAACCATTGAACCAAAAGCTGTATCAGGATTATTCAGTACGAAACCGCTTTCCGGACGTGCCGACAATGCAGCAGCTATCATACCCGGTATCAAGAACATGAACACAGGCAAAATCTTGAAATAACCGGCAGCGATAGTACCTCTACGTGCACGTCTCATAACCTCTTCGCTGGATTCACCTTTACGTTGTCCAAGCACACGTTGAACGATATGCTGGTCAGTACACCAGTACCAGAATCCGATAATGGATGCTCCGATAAATACCCAGAAACCTGGATAGTCATCATACATCGGGTCGCCTGTCTCAAAGTGGAACATGTGGTTTGTGCCGTGAGCAACTCCGTCTGTTCCTATATTAAGTGTTTTGGCATACTCTATCATGTGAGTCCAACCGTCGCTGATACTACCGGCTCCAAGTGCCGACAATCCTAAGAAAAGTACAAGGAACGAACCGATAATAAGTATCGGAGTCTGGATAGCAGACAATGTCATAACTCCTTTCATACCACCCAGAACCGTGAAGATTCCCGTAAGAACGATCAGGCCGATAGCACCAAACCAGAATGGCAATCCGAGAAGACTTTCCATGAAGATACCTCCGGTAAATGCTGTTACGCTGACTTTGGTTAATACGTATGCTATGAGGGTAATGATAGACAACCATGAACCTGTAGCAGGAGTATATCTATATTTCAGGAAGTCGGGCATCGTGATGATTTTTCCTAACTTCACGTTCATCAGCTGATAGAACGGTACGAAAAGCCAACCTAAAATAAGGATCATCCATCCCTGCATTTCCCAGTGTGCCATACCTACTCCGGATTTAGCTCCTGTGCCGGCAAGTCCTACAAGGTGTTCCGAACCGATATTGGCAGCGAAGATAGCTGCACCGATGATATACCAGGGTTCCCCTTTACCAAACAAATAATCTTCACTGCTAGCGCCTTGTTGCAAACGCTTGTCTTTCTGTATCGAACGCCATACCGCCCATGTGACTGCTAAAATACCGACTACGATGATTACCCAGTCGATCCATATAAACTCGTGTGAATTCCAGTTCATCTTATTCTGCTTTTGTTTTTTTGATATTAAATTATTTCTCTATACCGAATTTGAAAATACATTCACTGTTGTAAGTCTGTCCCGGTTCCAGAACTACAGACGGCCAGTCTGCCTTGTTAGGACTGTCAGGATAGTGTTGTGTCTCCAGACAAACAGAAGCACGCTGGTTATAAACGATACCTTTTTTGCCGGTTACCGTTCCATCGAGGAAGTTACCGGTATAAACCTGTATACCCGGTTCGTTGGTATATACTTCCAGAGTAATGCCGCTTTCGGGTGAAGTGAGTTTGGCTGCCACTTGGGAAAGATCTCCCTTAGTGTTCAATACCCAGTTATGGTCATATCCGTTTCCATTCTTTAATTGAACGCAATCATAGTTATTGATTTCCTTACCTACAGCTTTCGGAGTAGTAAAGTCCATCGGAGTGTCTTTAACCGGAGCAATTTCGCCTGTAGTCATAAAGGTGCTGTCTACCGGAGTATAGTAGTCTGCATTCACATACATGATATGGTCGGTTGAAATTTTAGACGGATCACCGGAAAGGTTGAAATAAGAGTGGTTGGTCATGTTGATGATCGTCTTTTTATCAGTAGTTGCGCTATATTTGATGTCGATAGCGTTGTCATCAGTCAGTTTGTAAGTCACTTTAGCTGTTACATTGCCCGGGAAATTAGCATCTCCATCCGGTGAAATACGAGTCAACTCCAATGTTGTCGGATCAATAAGATTGGCTTCATAAACCTGGTATTGCCAGCCTTTCGGACCTCCGTGCAGGCAGTGTCCGTAATTGTTTTGCGGCAACTGGATCGTATCGCCATCCAATACAAAACGTCCCTGGTTGATACGGTTTGCATAGCGTCCGATAGAAGCGCCAAAGTCGCTCGGTACATTAATATAATCAGCAATGCTGTCAAAACCTAAAACTACATCCTGCATCTGACCGTTTTTGTCGGGTACCATGATAGACACGATACGTCCTCCGAAGTTAGTGATGCATACTTCCATGCCTGCCTTATTCTTTAACGTGTAAAGAGCTGTTTGGGCATTATTCACTTCTGTTTGAAATTTTACCGGGTCAAGACCGGACAAAGTCAGCTCGGAAGCCGGCTTGTTATTGCACGCAACCAGCATCAGCGCGGCAATTCCTGCAAGTAGAAAATGTTTTTTCATGGTTTTATTTTTAATGTAAATGAGATGCTTATCTTATTTTGGGTGTAAAAGTAACACTTTAGTTTGGTGTATCAAATACACTCTTATATGTTATGCAGCATAAAAGAGAAAAAACTGCTTCCGGATATCAAGATTCCGGAAGCAGTTTCAATAAGCATATCAATGAGCGTTTATTGAACCTTCTTTCCCCAATAAGTCTTTTTATTTCCTTGTGCGGCGTAAACGATGGTATGAGTTCTGGGAGTAGCTTCCCAATCCACTTCTCTTTGTAGATAAAGCACTACTCCGGCACTAGTCGTAATCGTCTGTGAAGCCGCATCGAATGTCCACGATGCATCCTTCCAACTACCGGAACTAATTTTATGCGTACCGGCATCAAAAGTCAGTGTTTCAGATGTCCTTTGAGTACTAGTGGAGGAAGTCAGAGACAGATGTTCCCAGTCACCAGCAATTTCCTCTTCCGTGATAGGCACTTGTGGCACGGCTCCATATCTCTCCGGCATCACCAAAGGCCAGCCGTTGGCATCCCAGCGGATACTGCGAACGTGTCCCATCATGATAGCGTTGGAGTATTCATTCCCCCTGACATTCTCAGGGAAACGTCCCTGTGAAGTATAAAACCAGTTGCCCTCTCCATCCTCGAAAATACCGCAGTGGGAGATACCTACCCATCCATAGCTATTGTTAAACTGATAAGGTGCTGTCAGTATCGGATAGAGTTCTCCGCTTCCCATAGCAGGGGTACCGTCCATATCAACATACGGACCGTCGATGTTGACAGAACGGCAGACGCGGGTGTTATATTCTACTGCTAGTGTACCATAAGCGAGGAACAGGTAATAATAACCATTGCGGTAAATCACTTCCGGACCTTCCGAAGCTTGCCAACGGCTATTGCCGCGGGTAGCGATAATTTTACCATAACCGGAGTTGTTTTCACCCGTGATGTCCCACGGATTGCCTAGGGTGTGGAGCGGCATACCATCTTCGGGATTCAGTTGCAGGGCAGCAATGCCACTGTGCCATGAGCCGTAGATCATCCAGTGTTCTCCGTTCTCAGTAATAATATAGGTTGGGTCAATAGCATTGATCTTGAAATAACCGTTCCAGTCGCTGGTGCTTACGCGTCCATAGTCTGTTTTGCCTTTATCGCTGGCAGAGCAGACAACAAAACCCTTATCTTCCCAGATATTGCTTGCCGGGTCGGCTGTTTCCATCAGTCCGATGAAAGCACGTTCGGTCCATGAACCGTCGAAGTTTCCGTTATTATCCACTTCCGGTTTGCCCGTTTTGATATAGTTAGTAATCACGATGGAGTAGTACATACGGTATTTGCCAGTGGCAACTTTGCGGGCAACCGGTGCCCAATAACCATAAGAAGGGCTATCGATAGGCTCCAGTCCCATTTCTGCACGGTAGGCGTTCAGCTTCTCTTTAATCCAAGTAGGAGGGGTTTCAGTCATGGTTGCTCCGAGGTATTCCCAGTTGACTAGGTCGCGTGAGCGCCGTGCATGGAAATGTCCGTTACCGGAGTGCGCATTTCCGTAAGAAGCATCTGTCTGATACATATAATAGTATCCGTCATCAGCTTTCATCACTGTGGGGTCGTGTACGTTTGCCAAATTCCATTTACTGCGTTGATTCCAAGCGGCTATGCCTATGTAGTTGTCTTCATAGGCGGGTGCCACATAGTTTTTGAGCTGTTCGTCAAGGCTTTGGCTTCCTGTGGTTGCCGTGAGCACATCCGAGTAGGTATAACGGCTGTTACCGTAGACGTAAGAGCGGATATAGTAAGAGGTATTGCCCGTCAAGCCGGAAATCGTGGCGTTGAAATTTTCATCGGCATCCACTATGTTATCTTTGATAGTTGGGTTCTGGGCATTGATACTGTAGCAAAAGCCTTTCTTGACTACCTGATTGATATTGCCGGTGACCGATGAAGTGACAGTCAGCGAAGTGCCTGTGGCTGTAGTTACTTCGGGAGTAACTATGACTATATCACTGTTTCTATTGTATTCGATATTGTCCAGTCCATCGGAGCAAGCAGCAAAAGCAAAGACCGTCAGCAGGGATATTAAGAAAAATGTTAGTTTTTTCATTTGATATGGATGATAAAGAAATTAATAGTTATTCTTATTCATTGAAGACAAGATGAGCCTTCTCGACAGATAATGTAAAACACAGGTCATTGGGATCTATGGTATTGATGCCCAAATAATACTGGGTAGAGGTTTTGCCTTTAGTACCCACCATCACTGCCTGGATGTCAGCGGTGCTATTGCCGCAATTAGTTACGTAGACCGTGACTTTGGCTCCATTCATACCGGAAAGCCAAGTGCCCCAGTCGCCTTGTGTTCCGCCATTAACGCAGGCGGCATATCCATTGCCCAATCCGAAGTTGTCGGCGCGAACAAATGCGTATTCGTCAGTAGTTATGCTTTTATGGAGAAACACAAGGAAGTTATTCCAGTTGGCAGCCAAATCACTATAGTTGGTGAAGGTGATATACTTTGTCTTGCCCACAGGTACGTTGAATATGTCTGAAGAGGCTCCGTGGAAGCTCGTTGAGTTGTCTTCGGCTCCTACCATGCTAGTTGTGTTTCTCACTTCAGAAGCTATAGACTTGGAGACGTTAACCTCTACCGTTGCGGTGATTCCTTCTTCAGCAGTAATGGTAACGATCTGCGAACCGGTCTTCACCGGAACGGCAGAGAAGATGAGTCTCGCGTTGTCAATGATTCTTGTACTTTGGTCGGTGTAAGTTGCTGTAACCACCATACCTGTCGGGTCGAAGGCCATCGTCCGGTTCGCCAAACTCTCGGTAGCTGCCGAGGTGTAATAATAGTATTGTGTGTGCGAGGGTGGGGTAGTCACCTCGATGGATGCAATCTGTTCCACTACTTCAAAGGTAGTATTAGCCATAATCGGTTTATCACAATTCTCACCCTTTAAGGTCTTGTTGTAGATGACCACAAGAGTTTTCACACCAGGTTGCTCCATATCAGGGATGGCAGAGATAGAGAGTTCGGCAGCCGGTACAGTTTTGGTCACTCCCTCTTCAAAGGTAACGATGGCCGATACATCGATCATGGCCTCTTCGAGCGGAGTACCTACGTTGACTTGATCAGGTACGTCCTGCAGTACCATCGATACCGGATTCTTGTCTAGAGCAGATGTAAGACCACCTATAGGGACGATGTTGGTCTGCAAGAAATCGATGTAAGAACCTTCGGGAACTAAGAAGCAGCGGATATTGGTGTTGTTCGCATCTGCATTCAGATTTCCTTCCTTGTATGGTTGCTTGTAAATCTTGGTGGCTACACCGTTGGTCATCTTTATGGTAAAAGCATTTTCATTGGTACGGTCAACGGTGAGTGTCACCTTGCCGCCCAAGCTCTGTACGTTAGGGTCTGCGTTGCTGGCATCAGGAGATAGGAGCAATGTGCTTGTGGTGTACTTAAAATAGAGCTTGCCCCATTGCGAGTTGTAAGCTATAGAATCGCTTGTGGCATCAAAACGGATAGCTCCGTATTCAGTGTATCCTGTGCCTCCACGATCCACATCGTTGGTGACTACAAGGGCATAGTTCTTGAAATACGTGTTATCGGTCGGGTTGATATGGAGATTGAACACCGCATTCCACTTCTCGCCATCAGGTACCACATAATACTTGGAGAAAGTAGACCACCAACCGGAGGTGAAATCCGTATTTCCGATGGTGTACACATCTTCCTGCATGCCCTCAAGCACTTCATCTTCCGGTTGTTTCTTCGAATCTTCAATTTCCTGTATCTTATCGGAAATCCAGTCGGGGGCGTTTACGTCATAAAGTTTGCCATCCGTGCAGCCTGTCAGTGTCAGTAATCCAAAGGTTACGGAACAGCAAGCGTATGCTATCTTTTTTAGTAATCTCATTGTCTTAAATTTTAATAGGTCTCTAAGTTTATTTACTTGCTTAAATTTACAACCGGACGCACTTTACATCCGCTTTCCCGGAAGTAAGTGGAATTATCTGTACTATAGTTGGCGGAGTTGCCTTTCAGATTGGGGTTGTTGTTCATCAACTGCTGCACAATGGGCAGGAATTCGTGTCCCGATATGTAGGTATCGAAAGTGCTCTTCAGTTCAGGATCGTTTGCTACGTCGCTGTAGTTCACAGGATTCTTTACTCCCACTGTAGAGCGGCGTACCGTACCGTGTTCCTTGAGCTGTTTCAAGCGGCTGCTGTCGTAGAAGAAACCCCAGCGGATGAGGTCGAAACCTCGACCGAATTCGCAGCCGAACTCTTTGGGACGCTCTATGTTGGCAATCTGCTCAAAGAGTTGGTCAGTCGTGTCGAAGTCGGAAAGTTCCAAGTCGGACAAATCAGCGCGATTGCGCACTTCGTTAATCCAGTCGATAGCCTGCTGTGTAGGACCATTGACTTCATTCTCGCACTCGGCAGCGCGGAGCAGCACATCTGAATAGCGCATCAGGCGCAGGTTGATACCATCGTGCAAGCCTGTAACGATGGTGCTGTACAGACCGGTACGAAGATTCGTGAATTTGGCAATCGGCAGACCACCGTAAGTGTTGTTGGTTACAATATTGTCGGTGGCTGTAAGTTTGTGCGTATAAGCTACATTACCATACTCAAAATCCGTCCAGTCGTTTTCGTAGGTTCCGATGGTCCAATAGAGTCTGGGGTCGAGTTTGCCATTGATAGTACGTTCACTTTTGAAGAGTTGATAGAGCCAGGGCGAAGCCGAAATGTCGGCCCAACCGCCATAGTTACCGGGACCAAAGTTGCTCTCAATAGCCGATCCTTGTGTGGCATTGGGACTTGTATTTACCGGAGTCCACTCGTCGTCGGTGCCTTGCGCTCCATAGTCAAGATACTGCACTTCGAAGAGGCTTTCCGCATTGTTCTCGTATGCCGAACCTTCGCGGAAGTTATCGCCATAGTTGGACATTAGCCGATAGGTGCCGTATTTCTTGCCAATGATGTCTTTCAGCACCGTGAGTGCATCGCTGTATTTTTGGCGCATCATGAGGGCGCGGGCATAATAGCCTGCCGCAGCACCGCAGGTGGCACGTCCACCAGCCCATTCGCCGCCTTCATCACGGGAAGGAAGCAATTCCATCGCCTCGTGGAAATCTTTTTCCACCTGATCGAGCACGTTATCGTAAGTGCTGTTGGTGGTATACAGTCCGTCTAACGAAGAATAGGTGGCATAATCTGTGATGAGGGGCGGATTCTGATAATAACCAACCAAGTTGTAGTACGACAGGCCGCGCAAGAAAAGCACTTGTCCTTTGATGCGTTTCATTTTATTAGAAAGTTGGCTGTTGTCCTCACCGCAACGGGAAATGGCGAAGTTGCACACGTTGATGGTGTAGTACCATTCCCGCCAAGGCCACCACGTGATGTCCGAGGTAACTTCTGCGTTAAGGTCATCGAAAGGCATATACCACACTTGTGAAGAGTTCCAGGCTTCATCGCCACGGCACACGTCGATGGTGTAGCCTACACGAGCATAGGAACCCTCCATACGGATATGGTTGTAGGCGGCAATCACGCTTTCCTCCAAATCATCGGCATTAAAGCCGAAAGTACTTGAGGTTTGTTGGTTGGGATTCAACAGATCCATTTTGTCACTGCAAGAAACCAGCGTGCTAAATCCCAAAATGAGAATAAGTGAATATTTATATAGTTTCATAAAATATGTTTTTAGTATTTAGGTACTAGATAGTAACGATTAAAATGTAAAATGAACGCCACACATGAAAGTGCGTGCAGTAGGATAAGAACAGAAGTTGTATCCCGGAGTAAAAGTTCCTCCCGCATAGTCTACATTATAACCGTGATATCCGGTGAATGTGTGGAGATTCTGTGCTGACACGTAGAAACGTACATCTGATACATATTTTCCGAACCACTCGTTAGGGAAATTGTAGCCCAATTCTACATTGGCAATCTTCCAGTAGGCTGCATTCTGAATCTTGCGTGAACTGAAGAGGTCGTTCCAACCCAAGCTGGCGCTGTTGGTGACATAAGTGCGTGGCACGTTGGAAAGATAAGTGCTACCGTCTTCGCTAAAGCGGTTGGCATCAAGCATACCCACCTCTTTGTTTCCCCAGCCGTAGCAAGAGTTAAGCGAGTTGTAGATGTCGTCGCTGACGTGATAGTTCAGCGCACCGAAGGTAGCAATGCTTAGGTCGAAGCGCTTGTACTCAAAACGGGCATTGAGACCGAAATGAATCTTAGGCATACCGCTGCCCAGCACCACTTGGTCGTTGGCGTCTACTTTACCGTCGGGTTTACCGTCCGGTCCGCTTATGTCTTTATAGAGGCAGTCGCCAATCTGGGCACCCTCTTGAGTGGCGTGGTTGTCCAGGTCTTCCTGCGTGCGGGCAATACCCTCATAAGCCCAGCCGTAGAACTGACCTATTTCTTGACCTACATTGGTAATATATGCTCCGGAGATGTAAGAGTCGGTACCAAAGCCTAACGAAGTCACACGGTTGCGCAACGTGCTTAGGTTGGCCGAAAGTTCATACTTGAAGTCACGATCGCGGTTACGGTAGGTAGCCGAGAACTCAAAACCGGAGTTGTTCATCGAGGCAGCATTCATCGTAACGGTGGTATTGGACACACCGGCTTGTTCGGGAACAGGGACAGCATACAGCAGGTCTTCGCTGGTGTTCTTGTACCATTCGGCTGTGAACTCTAAGCGATTGTTGAACAAGGCGAGGTCGATACCCACGTTGTAGGTTTTCTTTTTCTCCCATGCCAAGTTATTGTCCACGAAAGTGGAAACGGCAGAACCGGTCACTACGTTACCGTTGAAATTGTAAGTCATATTGTTGCGCGACATGACAGCCTGATACATATACTCACCGATATTCTCGTTACCGAGTTCACCATAGCTGGCACGAACCTTGAACAGGTTTACGACATTCTGGTCGAAGGGGAAGAATTTTTCCTTGTCGAAGCGCCAACCCACAGAGACGGAAGGGAAAGTTCCCCAACGGATATTTCTGGTCAGGCGCGAGCTGCCATCCCGGCGCACTGTTGCCGAGAATAAGTATCTGTCATCGTAATTGTAATTGATACGACCGATGTAAGAAAGGATGGAATGTTTGTATTCGTAGCTTTCAGAATACGTGTCGGAAGCATTCTGGAGCTGTAGGAAATACGGTTCGGTGAAGTTGATTCCCCATCCGGTCAGCAGGTCGGTGTCTTCTTCTTCGTAAGTCTGGCCTGCCAATACGTTGATGTGGTGCTTGCCTATTGTGCCATCGTAAGTAATCACGTTCTCTATCAAAGCATCCGAATAGTCGCGCGACCCCTTGGTGAGTCGTTCGTTGCTTTTGGACAAGTACACACGGTTACTTTGCACCCATGCGGGAATCCAAGTAAAGTCCTTGCAATGGGTTTTGCTGTAAGAGAGGTTCACTTTATAGTTGAGCTTATGATTTTTGTTATCAACGCCAATCATCTTGAGGATATCCACGTCGGCAGATCCGGTTCCTACGAAACGATCTACGCGGGTGTTGCGTTGCAGCAGGTTATTTACCAGCAATGGGTTGGAAGCGGAGATGTCACCATGCACGGTATCGTAGTATACGCCATAGCCGTAAGCGTCATAATTAAAGTTGTTGGCGATTCCTACTAAGTTATCAAGTACCCATGTAGAAGAATCGTATGCCTTGATGGTGGGCTGCATCATCAAGGTGCCGCGCAGCACGTTGGTTACGTCGCCATACAGACCTTGAACGTATTCGGAAGCATTCGACAAGCCCATATTGTCTTGGTCGGAGTGAGAGTAAACAAGACTGGTCTGGAACTTTATGAATTTGGTCTCCATGGTGTTGTTGACACGCGCCGTGTAACGTTCATAGTTAGGGCCGGCACCTTCGAGAGTTCCTTTTTGGTTGAAATAGTCTAATGATATATTATAGGTGTTATGGGCGCCACCTCCGGAGAGGTTTACATTGTGGTTTTGACGGATACCCGCTTTGAATACTTCGTCAAACCAGTTGGTGTTGGTGTCATCTTGGAAATGGTATTTTCCGGTTTCGCTGTCAAGTTTATATCCCGTTGGCAACGGAGTGTTGGAGTTTGCGGCCGCCTGACCGAGGTACTGGCTGTACTGGTCAGCATTCATTACATCATAGACACCTTTAGGAATGTTATCCACACCGAAGTAACCATTGTAATCCACTTTCAGTGGTTGGTCTTTTTGTCCGCGTTTGGTGGTGATGATAATCACACCATTGGCGGCGCGCGAACCATAGATGGCAGCAGCCGAAGCATCCTTCAGCACTTGGATGGTTTCAATATCGTTTGAAGAGAAATCGCGGATGGAAGTTCCCATGGGAACGCCGTCGATAACGTAAAGAGGAGAGGTGTCCCCGAAAGACCCGACGCCACGGATGCGAACGGTAGGATCGGCTCCGGGTTGTCCGTCAGAGGTGATCTGTACACCGGAAACCTTACCTTCGAGCATGGTGGAGATGTTGGAGTTTGATGTCTGTTTCAAGGCTTCTGCATCTACCACGGCAACAGAACCGGTTAAGTCGGATTTCTTTTGTGTACCGTAGCCTACGACAACCACTTGCTCAAGCATCTTATTATCGGCTTGCAACTGGATGTCTTCAATAATGGCGCGGTTGCGAACAGCCACTTCACGTTCCTTGAAGCCCACATAGCTAATCAAAAGGGTAGCGTTTCCAGGAACCTCCAGTTGGAAGTTTCCGTCTAAGTCGGTAACGGTTCCGCCTTGTCCACCTTTAATCTTGATGGTAGCCCCTGGCATGGGTTCACCTTGTTCGTCGATAACTTGACCACGAACCTTGATAGTCGGATATTGTGCCACGGTAGCCATTGCAGGTGTAGGATACACCGCCATGCCGCCAAAGGTACACATACTAAGCATTACGGAAAAAAATAAATGTTTCCTCATTTTTAAAAGTATTAAGGTTGTTAATTTGATAGATTAAATTGTTGTGCAATAGGGGGAAGGTTGGATCTAGCCGAAGCTATGCACGATACGACAGCCATTTTCTTGTCATTCTTCATAATATTAATATTAGATTAAACTTTAAATGCATGGTGCTCTCCCAAAGGATTGAGCACCGATTGCATGACAAAAGTATGGCATTGATTGTAAATGAGGGTGGACAAACGTGTTTTAGAGGTGGATAAAAGGTTTTAGGTGTAAAAAATACAACTTATTATGTGAGATTATTGTTTTTAGGTAAAACTATTCTTCCTTATTAAGCAGTGAACTCGGTGTCGTATTAAAATATTTGGTGAAGCACCTGGTGAAGTATTTAGGATCGTTGAATCCTACTTCATAAGCTATTTCCGCAATATTCATATTTTTCGTTTCCCGATTCTTCAGAATCAGTTCGCGTGCTATATTCAATCGGTAATTTCGGATAAACTGTCCGGCAGATTGTCCAATGAGGCTTTGCAGTTTCTTATTCAGCAAACTTTTGCTCACTCCTACAGCTTCACTGAAATCACTGACTTCAAAATAAGAATTCTTATAATTCTCTTTGATTACTTCCATTATCTGATTCATAAACTTCTTATCACCCGATTCTTCCTCCATATTCAGCACATCCACATCCATGTCGAGCGTGAATTTGCGCTGATAGCGTTTTCGGTTTTCCAAGATATTCTGAATGCGTGTCAATAGCAATGTTTCATCAAAAGGTTTCAATAAATATTCATCTACTCCCATACGATAACTTTCCAAACGGGCCTCTTGTGAAGTCTTGGCAGTTAGCATCAGGAAAGGAATGTGTGAAATGGCGAAAGTATCTTTCACCCGACGGGAAAGTTCGATACCGTCCATCACCGGCATCATTAAGTCGCTGATGATAAAATCCACCGGATTGCTGTTTAGAATATGCAACGCCTCTTCTCCATCCGCCGCTTCCAGTACATTATATTGTTCACGGAGGATGGAACGGATATATCCCCGCATATCCACATTGTCTTCCACCACTAGAATCGTCAAAGCCTCTTTTTCTTTAGGAGTTTGGGAAGTTGGCGTAGCATTAATCAAAGAATCGTTAGAATTAATGATTATCAGTTTGTCATCCTTTTCTTCTTCCCGTTGCAAGGGGAGGAGAAGACGGAACGAACAGCCTGAAAGGCGGTTGTTGCGCACCTTGATTTCCCCACCGTGCATCTGTACGATTCGTTTGCAGAGGTAAAGACCTATACCGGTTCCCGCCTGTCCGTACACCGGATATTTTACCTGATTCTGCGACTGGTAAAAACGATTGAATATCCGGTTCAGATCCTCTTCCGGAATGCCCGATCCGGTATCGCAGACACATATATACAAAGATTCTTTTCCACCCTCACCAGATGATAGGGAAGATATATACAGGGAAACAGTACCTCCATTCGGCGTAAATTTAATAGCATTACTCAATAGATTAGTCACCACTTTACGCATTGCTTCCTCATCATACAGAATCTCCGGTGTTTCCATCCTGTAATACCTTTTCAGTACGATATTCCTTTCTCCCGCAAACACCTCGAAAGGAGTGATTAGCGAATCAATGAATTTCAGAAAATTTCCCCGTGTTTTGACAATCTCCAGCTTACCGGATTCTACTTTGCGGAAGTCCATCAACTGATTGACCAATGACAACAGATACTTCGAATTGCGCTCAACGAAATGAAGTTGTTCGATCACCTGCGGATTATAACTCAACTTCAATGCCCGCTCGATAGGCCCGATAATCAACGTAATCGGCGTACGGAATTCATGTGTGATATTGGTAAAAAACGAGATCTTATCAAGCGTAAGCTCCTGTACTTTATGCGACATTCGGATCAACTGCGCTTTTTGTTTCGTAATCTTTTCATTCTGCTGGGTTAGCATCTGGTTCTGGCGTGAAAGTTCTTCCGTCTGATTTTCCAGCAGATGCTTCTGCTGTTCCAACTCGTGTGTGCGTTCTTCCACCGTGCGATGCAGATATTCCTTCTGTCGTTTCAGCGTGCGGATTCTCCATTGGTAGAATTGCCACACGCTTACTAGCGCGAGGATGATAATCAGTAGAATGAACCAAACTTTTTTGTAAAAGTATGGAACAATTGTAATTTTCAGTTCAGTCACATTTTCTCCTTCATTTTCTCTGTCGGGAGTATATTTCACTTGCAGTGTATAGTCGCCCGGAGGCAAATTGGTATAACTAGCAAAACGGCGGTTGCCGGACACTTGCATCCATTTATCATCAAATCCGAGCAACCGGTAACTGTAAATTGCCGTATTACTTGGCTTAAAATTGAGCGCTGAAAACTCCAGTGAAAACGATTTCTCCTTCTCGTGTAGACGTAGCTCCGTAGTGATAGCAATGTCTTCCGGCAAATATTCGCTTCCCGGCAATATCTCCTCATTGCCGATCCGTAGGCGTGTGAAACGTACCTTGGCGGCAGGAAGAGAAATGGTCGGACGATTATTCTCGATAGCTACCAGTCCGCCAACACTGCCGAAATAAAGTAAACCTTGTGTCGAACGGCAAGAAGCGTTCCAGTAAAACTGGGTGTTAATCAGTCCATCCTGCAAAGTATAATTGATAAACCGATTCTCTTCCGGATGATAGCAGGAAAGACCATTGTTTGTGCCAATCCACAGATACCCGTTGCCATCTTCTAATATTCCACGCACACTACTGTTAGGCAATCCTTGAGGAGTGCTGTAAGATACAAATATTTCCTTTCCCTGCTCGTTGGTAGTCCGTTTGTAAATGCCATATCCGCTACTTCCCAGCCAGAGTGTGCCGTCCTTTGTCTCATAAAAACAGGTGATTTTTTCAATCAGACGAGAGTTGGGATCGTTCAGCTTGTAGTTTAAATGCCTGTATTCGAACTCTCCTGCGGCCGAACGGGAATGAAGGTTGATGATATATACCCCTTCCAGACATCCAATCCAAAGCTTCCCTTCTTTATCAATAATAGAACCGATGCAGCCATGAATATTCTCCGCCACTTTGTCTGCCAAAGGAGCACTGATTGTTCCGGTTTCCGGTTCGTAAAAGTAAAGCCCTTGATTGGCACCAATCCATATACCTTTATTAATAGGGTCGTATGTCAACGAACCGACAAAGTCGATTGGAAATCCGCTACTTGTCTGAGAAGAAATGACCTTCAGCACTTTTTGGGGAGCTTTCAGGTCGAGAAGGTTGATGCCTCCACCCCAGGTTCCTATCCAGAGATGATCGTCCGGATCAGCTGTTAACGCGCTGACGGAATTATGGCTTAGTCCACCATGGTCACGGGTGAAATGTGTAAACTTTTCACTTCCATGCTCTTTCCGGTTCAGCCCGCCTTCCACAGTTCCTACCCATAAAGTGCCGTACTTGTCTTCGTAAATGGCATTCACCGGATTGTAAGACAAACTCGACGGATTTTCCTTGTTGTGTAGATAATTCCGTATCGACAACCGTCGTGGACTTAGCATATTAATACCACCGGTTTCGGTTCCGAACCAGATATGATCTTCCTCAGACAGTATACAATTGATAAAATTACTGTTTAGCAGATTGGAACTTCCATTTTGAAAGTCACCGGATGCGATACACTCAAAGTCGTCCGTCATTGGATTATAGATGTTTACACCGCGCAAGGTGGCAATAATCAATTGTTTGTCATTGGTTATAGACAGGTCGGTCAAGTAATTTTGCGAAAGCGAACGTGGGTTGTTAGGGTCGTGTTCATACCGTTTGACGATGTTCCCGCTTTTATTATATCGGAACAGTCCCCGGTCGGTGGAAATCCATACCTCGTTTTCCTTCATAAGAAAATCGGAAATATAAGTTCCAGGCTCGAATTTTAGACATTCGGCGATTGGGGTAGTTGTCAGTTTTCCCTGTGAGTCCCAATCCACTTTAAGTATTTCACCATTGATTCCTGCCCAAATTTTGCCGTCTTCGTCAATATCTTGAAGAGCGATATTCGGCCCGTTCAGGACAACGAGGTCGAGAGTGGAGACCGTTTCTACATCTCCTTTTTCATTAAAAACAATACGATTGAGTTTATTGGCACAATGTAGCCAGATACAACCTTTCGAATCTTTCATGACGTGTACAGCCGGTTGATTCAATATGTTTTTCAAGACCCCTTTGGCATCCCTCGGTACGGTCGGTTTCAAGGTAGTTAGGTCAATGATATCCGTTCCTCCTTCAGACACCATCCAAAGACGTTGAGCTGAATCTTCACATACATTGATAATAAAATTACTCTTTAATTTGCAATTGGGAGTGTTTGGATTGTAATTCACAAATTCATAACCATCGTAGCGTGACACTCCGCCGCCGGCAGTGGAAATCCACAAGAATCCACGGCTGTCTTTATATAAATCGTCGATGAAATTATGAGGCAATCCCTCGTTCATTGTCACGTAGGTGATGTTGTATCGATCTGCGAATCGTTCCTGTGCATGCACGCTCTTCCATCCGGCAAAAAACAAAACGCTATATATAATAAGGAGTGTGAGTAGGTGTCTTTTCATATTTGTACGTATTAATAGTAGCAAAGTTAAAAGATAATCTCAAATCGCAAAAGCGGAAGAGGGCTTCTTTTTAGCAGGTTAGCGGATTATCCACCAATCATGTTCGTATGTCCACCTTCAATGGGGGAAACGGGGCGTATTTTTGTGGCATGATTGACAAACTAATCACTAATGTTATGACAAACTTGTTTATGCCCCTTTTTTTTGTAGCTGGTAGCTTGTTGACAAGCTGTACTTCTGCCGTGTTTAGCCCGACCCCATCCGCGAATCCTTGGGATGATAATTATTTGTCAGTAGCCAAGATGGAAGATTACCGCCAATGGGGAACATACAACGTGCACGACCCGTCCTGCCGAAAGCTGGGCGACTATTACTATATGTATTCTACCGACGCCATCTTCGGTGAAAACCGAAAGGAAGCTGAAGAAAAGGGTGTGCCCTTGGGGTACATTCAGATGCGTCGCTCCAAAGACCTCGTACACTGGGAGTTTCTGGGATGGGCATTTCCCGAAATTCCGGAAGAAGCTGTGCAGTGGGTGCAGACACATGCCGATGGAAAAGGAGCAACCAATATCTGGGCCCCTTATATCATTCCCTACAAAGACAAATACCGTCTCTACTATTGTGTCTCCGCTTTCGGACGCAAGACTTCGTATATCGGACTTGCTGAATCCAACTCCCCCGAAGGTCCTTGGACACAAATAGGCAGTATCGTCAAAACCTATGATTCTACCGCCATGAATGCCATCGACCCCAGTGTGATAGTCGATGAAATCACTGGAAAATGGTGGATGCACTACGGTTCTTTCTTTGGTGGACTCTACTGCGTGGAACTGAATCCGGAAACAGGACTAGCTCTCAATGAAGGCGACTTGGGACATCTGGTAGCCCGCCGTGCCAACTATCGGAAAGACAATCTGGAAGCACCGGAAATCATCTATAACCCCGACTTGAAAAAGTATTATCTCTTCACTTCATACGACCCGTTGATGACTACTTATAATGTACGTGTCAGCCGTTCCGATGCTGCCCAGGGACCGTTTACCGACTATTTCGGCAAAGCCGAAAAGGACACTACGAACAACTTCCCGATACTGACTGCTCCCTATCGCTTTGAGAATCATCCCGGCTGGGCGGGCACTGCCCATTGCGGAGTATTCACCGACGGACAGGGAAACTATTTCATGACACATCAGGGACGTCTTTCTCCACAAAATCAACTGATGGTATTACACGTCCGCCAGTTGTTCTTTACACCGGACGGATGGCCGGTTGTTTCTCCCGAAAGATATACAGGAACTCCTTCGCGTAAATTCACCGAAGTCGATTTAGTAGGAGAGTGGGAGATGATTCGGGTGCAGGAGCCTAAGTATGAACGTCAGCTGGAGGCCGGTCAAATTCTGTGGGGAGAAGGCAAATTGAAAGACGGTGAGTGGAATCTTTCCACCCGAATCAAGTTGGCTAAGGACGGAACTTGTACGGGAGAGATCACAGATGACAGATGGAAAATTGTACCAATGAATGGAAATTGGTCTTTTTTGACTGAAAAGCATCTATTAATGATAAAATCAGATTCGGAGAAAATAGAGAATCTGATTATCTTTGCAGGACACGATTGGGAGAATGAAACGGAAACCATTCTCTTTACCGGACTCGATAGCCGGGGACGTTCTGTCTGGGGAAAAAGAATTAAATAATCATATATAATTTTATATTGAAAACCATGAGAAAATACACGAATTTATTGGCCGTATTGGCCTTATCTACAGGTATGGCACTTCATGCACAAACCAACGAGCTGGTGATTCAGACGAAGAAGTTGGGAGCAGAAATCCAACCTACCATGTACGGACTCTTTTTTGAGGACATCAATTATGCTGCCGATGGCGGATTATACGCGGAACTGGTAAAGAACCGCTCATTCGAGTTCCCCCAGCACCTGATGGGATGGAATACCTATGGCAAAGTGACACTGATGGACGACGGACCTTTTGAACGTAATCCGCATTATGTACGTCTTTCCGATCCGGGACACGGACACAAACATACCGGCCTGGACAACGAAGGCTTTTTCGGTATTGGCGTCAAGAAAGGAGAGGAGTATCGCTTTTCTGTCTGGGCACGTTTGCCACAAGGAAGCGCGAAAGAAACATTACGCATCGAATTGGTAGATACCAAGTCCATGGGCGAGCATCAGGCATTTGCCTCGGAGAATCTTACGATTGACTCCAAAGAATGGAAAAAGTATCAGGTCATCCTGAAGCCCGGCATTACCCAACCAAAATCCGTACTTCGTATTTTCCTTACTTCCAAAGGAACCGTAGACCTGGAACACGTATCCCTTTTCCCGGTTGATACCTGGAAAGGACATGAAAACGGTCTCCGCAAAGACCTGGCACAAGCATTGGCGGATATTCACCCCGGAGTCTTCCGCTTCCCCGGTGGTTGTATTGTAGAGGGCACTGATCTCGATACCCGTTACGACTGGAAAAAATCAGTAGGTCCCGTAGAAAACCGTCCTTTGAACGAGAATCGTTGGCAGTATACTTTTACCCACCGTTTCTTCCCCGATTACTACCAAAGCTACGGATTAGGATTCTACGAATACTTCCTGTTGTCCGAAGAAATGGGTGCCGAACCTCTTCCGATTCTGAACTGCGGTCTTTCCTGCCAATATCAGAACAACGATCCGAAAGCACATGTGGCAGTCTGTGATCTGGATAACTATATTCAGGATGCACTCGACCTGATAGAATTTGCCAATGGAGACGTCAATACGACTTGGGGAAAAGTGCGTGCTGATATGGGACATCCGGCTCCGTTTAACCTGAAATTCATTGGTATTGGTAACGAACAATGGGGTAAAGAATACCCTGAACGTCTCGAGCCATTCATCAAAGCGATTCGTAAGGCCTATCCCGATATGAAGATTGTAGGTAGCTCCGGTCCAAATTCCGAAGGTAAAGAATTTGATTATCTGTGGCCTGAAATGAAACGTCTGAAAGCCGATCTGGTTGACGAACATTTCTATCGTCCCGAAAGTTGGTTCCTGGCACAAGGTGCACGCTATGACAACTATGACCGTAAAGGCCCGAAAGTCTTTGCCGGAGAATATGCCTGCCACGGAAAAGGTAAAAAATGGAATCATTACCATGCCGCTCTGCTCGAAGCTGCCTTCATGACAGGGCTGGAACGCAATGCCGATGTCGTACACATGGCTACTTATGCTCCTCTTTTTGCTCACGTAGAGGGATGGCAATGGCGTCCGGATATGATTTGGTTTGATAACTTGAATTCCGTGCGTACTACAAGCTATTATGTACAGCAGTTGTTTGCACAAAACAAAGGAACCAATGTACTTCCGCTTACCATGAACAAGAAAAATGTAACGGGAGCTGAAGGGCAAAACGGACTCTTTGCCAGCGCAGTCTATGACAAGGATAAGAATGAACTGATTGTTAAGGTGGCTAATACTTCCGCCACAGCCCAACCGATTTCATTAAACTTTGAAGGTCTGAAAAAACAGGATGTACTTTCCGACGGCCGTTGCATCAAACTTCGTTCGCTTGATCTTGACAAGGATAACACGCTTGAACAACCTTCCGCCATCACTCCGCAGGAAACTCCGGTATCGATTGAGGGTAATGTGTTTGTTACCGAATTGGAACCTACTACCTTTGCAGTTTATAAATTCAAGAAGAAATGATAACTAAGATTAGATTCATTGTTTGCTCATTTGCACTGACAGTCTTTTCCGGGCTGTCAGCGCAAAATGACACCACTTTCATAGCTAACGGTAACCCCATCATTAAATACAAATATACGGGTGATCCTGCTGCTATGGTGCATAATGGTAAAGTATATATCTATGCCGGACACGATGAATGTCCTCCTCCCAAAGAACACTACCTGCTGAATGAATGGTGTGTTTTTTCCTCTCCCGATATGAAAACATGGACGGAGCATCCCGTTCCCTTGAAAGCAAAAGATTTCAGTTGGGCGAAAGGAGAAGCGTGGGCAAGCCAGGTAATCGAACGAGACGGCAAATTCTACTGGTATGTAACGGTAGAACATGGTACGATTCCCGGCAAATCAATTGGCGTAGCTGTTTCGGATTCTCCGACAGGTCCTTTTGTGGATGCTCGCGGATCAGCATTGATTACCAATGATATGACAACCGAATACACTAAAATCCGGTGGGATGACATTGACCCGACGGTTTTCATTGATGATGACGGACAGGCATATCTCTGTTGGGGAAATACCCAGTGTTACTACGCTAAACTGAAAAAGAACATGATTGAGCTGGATGGTCCGATTATCCCCATCAAGCTGCCCCGTTATACGGAAGCTCCATGGATACACAAACGTGGAGACTGGTATTACCTCTCTTACGCTTCCGAATTTCCCGAGAAGATCTGCTATGCTATGAGCCGTAGTATCGAGGGGCCTTGGGAATATAAAGGTATCCTGAACGAACTGGCGGGTAATTCCAATACCAATCATCAGGCTATCATCGAATTCAAAGGAGATTGGTACTTCATTTACCACAATGGAAGCATTAATACGGCAGGTGGTAGTTTCCGCCGCGCTGTTTGCATCGACCGTTTGTACTATAATGAAGATGGTACGATGAAACGGATTCAGATGACGACAGAGGGCGTACAATAAGAAGAATCAAAACGAATAGGGTTAGTTAAATCAATAGGTAATAGATTTTAGATTTTTGTTAATTGTAAAAGTAAGGGCGGCTCCCGTGATGGAAGCCGCCCTTCTTATTTATTTAATTTCGAATAAATTCTTATTCAATTCTACGAGAACCGTCACCGATTACTACGTCATACACTTTCGGGCTTCTGCCGAATTTAGCTTTGAAAGCATCTTTTGTCTTTTCAACGAAGTTGTCATACAACTCGTTTTTAACAAGGTTGATAGTACAACCACCGAAGCCACCACCCATTACGCGTGAACCGGTTACACCGTATTCTTTAGCGCAGTCATTCAGGAAGTCAAGTTCTTCGCAGCTTACTTCGTACAGCTTGCTCATACCATGATGAGTTTCGTACATCTTCTTACCTACAGTTTCGTAATCATCTTTTTCCAGTGCTTCACAAACGTCAAGTACACGTTGGATTTCTTCGATTACATATTCTGCACGCATATAGTCTTCAGCGCTGATGTCAGCTTTTGCTTCTTCCAGCATAGCCATCGTACAGTCGCGCAGGAATTCCACATGCGGATGTTTCTTCTGGATAGCGGCAACAGCAGCTTCACAGCTTTGGCGACGCTTGTTGTAAGCAGAAGAAGCCAATTCGTGTTTCACAACTGAATCCATCAGAACCAGACGATAACCTTCCGGATGGAATGGGAAATACTGATACTCCAGTGAACGGCAATCCAGACGGATCAAGCTACCAGCTTTACCGAATACGGAAGCAAACTGGTCCATAATACCGCAGTTCACACCACAGTAATTATGTTCTGTAGCCTGGCCAACTTTAGCCAATTCGAACTTATCTATCTTGTTTTCACCAAACAGTTCGTTCAATGCGAAAGCATACGTACTTTCCAAAGCAGCAGAAGAAGACATACCTGCACCCAGAGGCACATCACCTGCAAAAGCAGTATTGAATCCCTTCACGTCAACGCCACGTTTAATCATTTCACGGCATACACCGAAAATATATCTTGCCCAGCTGGCGCGTGGAGCATCTTCTTCATTCAAACCAAATTCTACATAATCCTTCAAGTCGATAGAGTAAGCCTTTACTTTGTCAGTACCGTTAGGTTTGATTTCAGCAATCATCCCTTTGTCTACCGCTCCCGGAAAAACGAATCCGCCGTTGTAGTCAGTGTGTTCGCCGATCAGGTTGATACGGCCCGGAGAAGCATATAAAAATCCAGTAGTTCCGTCAAAGTGTTTAATGAATCGACTTCTTACGTATTCTGTATCCATGATATTTATATTTTAAAGGTGAATAAATTGAATTCTATTCTATGTGATTATTCCACAGGAATATCCTTATTTACATTCTTGCAACCTACCAAGCCGTAGAACAACAGGTAAGCCAAAGCAGCGATAATCAACCAGTAGCTAGCCATATAACCTACAGAGTCAGAGATACTTTGTTGGATCAACGGCAATACACCACCACCAACAACCATCATCATAAAGATACCGGAAGCCTGTGCTGTATATTTTCCTAAGCCTTCTACTGCAAGGTTGAAGATACCACCCCACATTACAGAAGTACAAAGACCACAAAGTACAAGGAACAAGGCGCTCACAGGAACCTGTGCCATCATAAAGCCTTCGCCTACAGTGTAACCCGGCATTGAAACCGTTACATCTTTCGGAGTGAAGATAGCGATCAATACGAAAATGATAGCAGTAGCAGAAACAACGATCAACTGTGCACGGCTGGAAACCTTACCACTGATAGCACTACTTGCAGTACGTCCCACAAGCATCAGCAACCAATAGATAGCAGCGATAGCACCACCGATAGCAGCACCGTTCATCATGATACCGGCACCTTTATCGCTTGAATCGGCAAGATAGAAGTTCAGTGTACCCGGGATACCGATTTCAATACCTACATAGATAAAGATACCGATTACACCTAATACTGTGTGACGGAAGCTCCACGGGCTGTGAGAGAATTTTTCCTTCTTCACTCCACCTTTCTGAAGGTGTGGTTCAGGAATAGCAACAAATGAGATAACGATAAATGCAGCAACGAATACACCCATAGCAACGAAGAGCAGAGGAGCAACGTCAGACATAGCAGTACTTGAAGTAACAGTACCGATCAAAGCGCCTACAAAAAGCGGAGTCAATGTACCAGACAAAGAATTAAGAGCTCCACCAGTCTGAATCAGCTGGTTACCTTTGTTACCACCGCCACCGAGAAGGTTCAACATCGGGTTTACCACTGTGTTAAGCATACAAACGCAGAAACCGCAGATGAATGCACCAAGCAGATAGATTACAAAGTTTAATTTGATAACATACTCACCGAATGCGAATACTTCAGCACCTGCTCCGAATAAGCTGGAAAGATACTGTGTGAACAAACCGAGGAAACCTACTGCCATTGCAATCAAAGCAGTCTTCTTGTAACCGATCTTAACGAGCATGTTACCGGCAGGAATTCCCATAAACAGGTAAGCCAGGAAGTTCATCATATTTCCCATCATACCTAAAGTGTTCGAACCCGCATATTCATTTCTCCAGATTGTTCCGAATGGAGCAGCGAGGTTTGTTACGAAAGAGATCATCGCAAAGATGAAGAACATCGTGATAATTGCGACGAGATTACCGTTCTTTTTTTCTTGTGTCATGGTTCAAAAAAAATGTTAGTTTATAAAATTAGGTTAGTTATTTTTCAAATCTTATTCTTCTACTGTAAATTTGTAGACAGTGATCTGTTGGTATTCATCACCCGGCAGCAAGGTAGCCGATGGGAAATGCGGTTTGTTCGGAGTATCCGGGAAACACTGCGCTTCAAAGCAGATAGCGCTTCTGGCAGGGAATGTAGCTCCGTGTGCACCTTCAAATCCGTTGAGCCAGTTGCCCGTATAGAGTTGTACACCCGCTTCGGTGGTATACACTTCCATGATACGTCCGCTTTCCGGATCCTTGCAGGTAGCAGCCAGGTCGAGTGCTCCGTTTTCTATTTTGTTCAGTACATAACAGTGGTCATATCCTGCACCGAAAATCAATTGCTGGAATTTGTCGTCAATACGTTCGCCTACAGTGTGCGGAGTACGGAAATCCATCGGAGTACCTTCTACTTTGGCAATTTCACCGGTAGGAATAGAGACTTCGTCGATAGGAGTATAGAAATCAGCGTTGATCGTAACGATGTGGTTGTTAACAGTAGGAGTAGGGTTGGAAATACCGGCGAGGTTGAAGAAACCGTGGTTAGTCAAGTTAACGACTGTAGCTTTGTCGGTGGTAGCACGGTATTCAATATTCAATGCATTAACTTCGTTGTCAAGGCGATAAGTCATTTCCACTTCCAGATTGCCGGGGAATCCCTCTTCGCCGTCAGCAGAAACATAGTTGAATTGCACTGTGCTCTCATCAATCTGGACAGCATCCCAAACACGGGCGTGGAAACCGGTAGGTCCACCATGCAGAGAGTTAGGTCCGTTGTTAATCGTGAGTTCATGTTCTTCGCCGAACAAGGTGAATTTTCCTTTCGCGATACGGTTGCCGTAGCGTCCGATAGTAGTGCTTAAGAAAGGTTCCGGGCTGTTGATGACGTGGTCGATGCTGTCGTGTCCGAGGATTACATTAGCATACTTACCGTTTTTGTCCGGTACCATGATAGAAAGAATGGCGCATCCGTAATTGGTTACAGCTACTTCCATTCCCTTTGTGTTTTTGAGGATAAATAAATCAGTTTTCTTATCATTTATATCCTTTTGGAAATCTTTCCGGCTGAGCCCTGATAGATTCCCTTCTGTTGGGAATGTGTTATTCATGTCTGGTATTATTAAAAATTTCCTGCAAATAAAGGGAAATTCTTTCTTACTCACAAATTATTCCGACTAAATATGACAGGTGCTTTAGGAAAGTTTAGCTTTATTACTTCATCTTCTTTGGATACAAGAACAAAAGATGATTTCTTAAATGAATTTTCATCCTCCTTTTCTTAAAAACTGAACTATTTTTTGTATGTTTGTTCCCGGATTGTAACAATCCGAGCGAATTTAATCTAAGTTTATAACAAGAAAAACAAAAATGTATCCATTAAAATTCGAACCTATTCTGAAGCAGACGCTTTGGGGGGGCGACAAAATTATTCCATTCAAGCATTTGAATTCAGACTTGAAAGGAGTAGGAGAAAGCTGGGAGATTTCCGGTGTTGAGAACAATGAATCCGTGGTGGCTAATGGTCCGGATAAAGGTTTAACCTTGGCCGATATGGTAAGAAAGTATCGCGAGGAGCTGGTTGGTGAAGCGAATTATGCCCGTTTCGGCAACAAATTCCCACTGCTCATTAAGTTCATCGACGCCAAACAGGATTTGTCAATCCAGGTACACCCAACAGATGAGTTGGCGAAGAAACGCCACAATTCGATGGGAAAAACCGAGATGTGGTATGTGGTAGATGCCGACAAAGGAGCTAAATTGCGTTCAGGATTCTCTGAACAGATTACCCCGAAAGAATATAAAGAACGCGTGTTGAACAATACGATTACCGACGTATTGCAGGAATATGAAATTCATCCGGGTGATGTATTCTTCCTTCCTGCCGGACGCGTGCACAGCATCGGGGCAGGCTCTTTCATCGCCGAGATTCAGCAAACTTCTGATATAACTTATCGTATCTACGATTTCAACCGTAAAGATGCGAATGGTAAAACCCGCGAACTTCACACCGATTTAGCCCGTGAAGCCATCAACTACGAAGTGTTGGATGACTATCGCACTAAATACGAACCGTTGAAGGACGAACCGGTAGAACTGGTTGCTTGCACTTACTTCACGACTTCTCTGTATGACATGACTGAAGAAATCAGTTGCGACTATTCCGAACTCGATTCATTCGTGATCTTTATCTGTATGGAAGGATCATGTACAATGAGAGACAATGAAGGTAATGAACTGACTGTTAGTGCAGGAGAATCTATCCTGTTGCCTGCTACCACGCAAGATGTCACTATCACTCCCGAAGGAGGAAGTGTGAAATTGCTGGAAACATACGTATAAGATAATAGCGTACAAAATGAAGGTCATCCGACTTTGTTTCATCCTCATGATGGGCAAAGCCGGATGACTTTTTTTATTACTAATAGAATAAAAACGGCAAAAAACTCTTTAACTATATTTATTAAAAAGTTTATCTGGAACACACAAAAAGATTCGTTCTTTTGCCGCTAGCCAAATGGCATAATATATAAAATAACTAGTGATGTAATGAGGAACAAAAATGGATTTAGCCGATGTGCAGAGTTCTACATCGGCCGTTTGCGAAAGGAGGGACGCTATTCTACGGCGCATGTCTACAAGAATGCTCTCTTCTCTTTCAGCAAGTTTTGCGGCACGCTCAATGTGTCGTTCAGACAAGTTACCCGGGAAAGTTTACGACGCTACGGGCAGTATCTTTACGAGTGTGGCTTGAAGCCCAATACGATCTCTACGTATATGCGTATGCTTCGTAGTATTTATAACCGGGGAGTAGAAGCGGGCATTGCGCCTTATGTGCCGCGACTGTTTCATGATGTTTATACCGGTGTCGATGTTCGCCAGAAGAAGGCCCTGCCTGCTGTCGAATTGCATAAGCTTCTGTATGAGGACCCCAAATCGGAGCGTTTGCGTCGTACACAGGCTATTGCTGCCCTGATGTTCCAGTTTTGTGGAATGTCGTTCGCTGATCTGGCTCACCTGGAGAAATCGGCTTTGGAACAGAATGTGTTGCGATACAACCGTATCAAAACTAAAACCCCGATGAGTGTGGAAGTGCTTGATACAGCCAGTGAAATGATTAACCAGCTTCGCAATAGGGGAGATGCACAACCCGATTGTCCGGATTATCTGTTTGACATCCTTAGCGGCGATCAAAAACGTCTGGATGAAAGAGGGTACCGGGAGTATCAGTCCGCTCTTCGCCAATTCAATAATTGTTTGAAGGACTTGGCAAGAGCTTTGCATTTGCAATCTCCCGTCACTTCCTATACACTTCGCCATTCTTGGGCAACGACAGCGAAGTATCGGGGAGTACCTATTGAAATGATTAGTGAATCATTGGGCCATAAATCTATAAAAACCACACAAATCTATTTGAAAGGCTTTGGACTTAAAGAACGTACAGAGGTAAATAAAGGGAATTTATCTTACATCAAAAACTGTTGTGTAGGCAGGGTAAAAAGTGCAAAGTATTAGTATTCAGAACTAAAGTATGTGTGTTACTTCTTAGGTAACGGAACTTAAATTTGACGCAAAGATAGACAAAAACATAAATAGTAAGCAAATATTCTTCCACTTTTTTTCGTTTTATCTGAAATATAGGAAAAAAACTATCCGAACATGAAATAACTTTATTTTCATGCTCTAAACTTTTTATTGCCTAATCTCTGGATTTTTCCTGTTGAGTATTAGGCAGTTCCTTTCTTGTGCCCTATTCCTATATGTGATTTCCATTTTTATAGAGACGCGCGCCTTGTGTGTGTATTGTCCGTTACCTAAGAAGTAACGGAATAACATGGGGTAAAAAAACATGATTTTAACAAAACCAAAATCACTTAGTGCTGGGCCTAGCGATGGGACAGGGGAAGGCGTAGCACACTCTAAACGCTGGTATGTTGCTCTGGTTCGTATGCACCACGAGAAGAAGGTAGCCGAACGTTTAGACAAAATGGGGATCGAGAATTTCGTTCCTGTCCAACAAGAAATTCATCAGTGGAGTGACCGTCGCAAAATAGTTGAGTCTGTTCTTCTTCCAATGATGGTATTTGTGCACGTAAATCCGAAAGAACGCAAAGAAGTTCTGGGTTTTTCTACAGTTAGCCGTTATATGGTGATGCGTGGTGAGAGCTCTCCGGCGGTAATTCCTGATGAGCAGATGGCTCGTTTCCGTTTTATGCTCGACTATTCCGAGGAAGCTATTTGTATGAACAGCTCTCCTTTGGCACGTGGTGAGAAAGTCCGTGTTGTGAAAGGACCTCTGACCGGGCTGGTTGGTGAACTGGTCAATGTCGATGGCAAAAGCAAGATTGCCGTCCGGCTGAATATGCTGGGATGCGCTTGCGTCAATATGCCTATTGGTTATGTCGAGGCTATCTGCGAGAAAAACTAATCCCGTCATCATTTATCCACCATTTACATGAATACGAAATTATCCGGTGCTTTTGCACTGATATTCTTTTTCTTCTTTCTCTCGGCTTGCCAGTCCTATAAGAAAGTACCTTACTTGCAGGATGCGGAGATTCTGAAACAGGCGAATACGCAAGTAGCCCCTGTTCAGGATGCGAGGCTGATACCGGGTGATGAAGTTTCCATTCTTGTTTCCACTTCCGATCCGGTTGTTTCGCAGCCTTTCAATGCGCAAGGCAGTACGTTTCTATTGGACGATCAGGGAAATATCAATTATCCGGTTTTAGGTAAACTTCCTTTGAACGGTTTAACAAGTCGTGAAGCTGAAAACCTGATAACGGAGCGACTGAAATCTTACGTGAAAGAAAGACCTACGGTAGTAGTCCGTATGTCCGGTTTTAAAGTTTCCGTTTTGGGTGAAGTGGCCTCTCCCGGTGTTTATCCGGTGGTGAATGAGCAGATCAATGTGCTCGAGGCCCTTGCCATGGCAGGAGATTTGACTATTTATGGTGTTCGTGATAATGTAAAACTAATCCGCGAAGACAGGAATGGGCATAAACAGTTTGTAACACTCAATCTGAACGACGCGGATTTGTTATTATCTCCTTACTATCAATTGCAACAGAATGACATCCTGTATGTCACTCCTAATAAAACCAAAGCGCAGAGTGCAGACATCGGAACAAGTACGACGATGTGGGTTTCGGGATTTTCCATTCTGGTATCTATTGCCAGTTTGCTGGTCAATATACTTAGATAATACTTTATAATTCCCGGTACTCCTCCGTACAATTAAAACATGGACACTCCTTCATCGGATTCAAATCATGATGGCCTACAATCAACGTCTTAGGAAATATTTTCCGCAATTCGCGGAGCAGACCGAGCAAAGAAGTCCGTTGTGCCAATGTACGCGTGTCTTTGGGACGTCCCGCCATATCCAGTCCTCCTTCGTAACAAATACCTATCGAATGGGTGTTATGGTCACGGCAGTGTGCCCCGACCTTTTCCAGAGGACGGCCCTGGCAGATTTCTCCGTCCCGGGTGATGTAGAAATGATAGCCGATGTCACGGAATCTCCGGTGAAGAATATGATCTTGACGGCAAGCCTCCGCCGAAAGGGACTTTCCTTCCGGCGTGGCACTGCAATGAATGATAATCAGAGTGATGGTACGCATAGGGCTACATACAGCTCTGTACTCCGATCAGACCTCCGATAGCGGTGGCAACGGTGATAATCACTTTGATGATGAAGCTCCATACGGAGCGGGGAGAAGATGAATTACTCATGATGTTACTTTTTTAAAGATTAAAAATAAAGGATTTAGGATTAAGCAGCCGGATCAGGCGCTTCACCGCCACCATCCGGTTTCGGATCAGGGGTATCACCCGAATCAGAACCTCCGCCGGCAGTTGTTGGTTTCTGATATTCGGTCTGCTGTTTCAACTGGCTGTCGAGTTTCAGGTTGGTGGTTGACAAGTTACCGGTAGCACGGGCTTTCAGACGCATACCAGTGATGTTTTTCTCCAGTGAGAAATCTTCCAGCGTATCAGCTGCCTTACTGCGGATGCCCACACCAAAGATGGCAAGGTCGTCGATTTTCACACATTTGCCGTCGAGCAGCAGTTCCTTGATGCAGTCTACCATGTCGGAAAGCACACCTTTGATGACACCACCGGAATACGGTGAATTGTGTTTCGACATGTGTTCGGCAAGCTTAGCCAAATCAAACGTCTCGTCGCTTACCGCACGGGCGAACCACTTGCCTGCATTCAGGCCTTTTTGCTGTTGGTTTTGATAAATTTTGTAACGAATCATAAAACAATAAATTAAAGGGTTAAACATTGTGTCCGGGGGATTCTTTTCCCTTTCGACGATACAAAAATAATACTCCGGAACTCCCGAAAATCAGCTATGTACGGTTGTGTATGGCAACGGTCGGTTATTTGTCATTATAGTCGGTTATTCAATGGAAAAACGTAGGATATGTGAATATGTTTTGTTATTTTTGTAACTGTAAATCAGAAACTTATTCATCATGAACGAATTCAAAATACGCGCCTACGGCCGCATGGAACTGGCTCAACTTTATTCTCCGGAACTAACTGACATTGCTGCATATCGAAAGATGAAGAAATGGATCTCTTTATGTCCCGGACTTCTGCAACGCCTGTACGACTTAGGTTACGAATCAAAGCGCCGTTCATTCACCCCGTTGGAGGTGAGAGTGATTGTAGATGCCTTGGGAGAACCTTAGAAGAGCGGAAAAGTAAAGCACCGCTTTAGCAATCGTAAAGCTATGCTTTACCACCTCTAAAGCGCCGCTTTAGGATTCATGAAACGTCCTGTTGTTATATAAATGCAAAAAATGCACTTTTTCCGAGGGCTCCCTAACACACGCACACATGCGTGCGCGTATAAACGCCTTTATCGTCTGTATTGATAAGCAATCCTTTTTTTATCAGACGGTTCAACCAGCTAAGAGCAGTGTTAGGTTTGATTTTCATCTTTTCAGCCTGCTCCAACAACTGTGCGCGGGTGAACTGGTTGCCCATTATTTCAAAAAGTGCATCCCGGTCTGCATTGGCTCTATGTTTGACCTCTGTGGAAGGAAGAAAAGATAAGATATGTGTGGCATGACGATAGAGCGGAGTTACAAGTTCCAGCACCGCATGGAAATCTTCAGCGGTGATTGTCACATCCCAACGGGTGATAATGCCGTCTTTGATATTATCGGCGGCAATCTCCTTGTCAGGGGTCAGCAGAGGGGCAGAAGAATCCTTGAACTGATAAGGCTGGTCGCATTCCAGTGCACGTATCATAGCTATTTCTGCCATGATACGGCACGTATTGACAGCCAGTCGGGCTATGGAACTGCTCATTTCATTATCGTTGGCAAGTCCCGAACGGAAAAACAGATCGGCAAAGAGGGCATTGAACTCTTGCTTTTGCTCATCAGTGAGCCGGAGCGTATGAAGTCCGTGTACTTTCATCAGGTCCAGTTGCTTTTTCCATTCCAGGCCTATGCCTGTGAAGATGGCCTCCAGATCGGTTTCGCCACTTTCAAACTGGTTGATCCATGTCCATATACCGTGCATATAATAAAACAGCTGGCGCGAGAAAAGACCGTTCTCTGTCGAGGGAATAAGTGGTTTTACTTGTGCGGGTGTGCCGGAAAGCAGGAGGGAGAGATAGCTTTTCTTTACCTCCCGGTATTCCTGGTCGGTGCGTCGGTTGTACGACAGACGGTCGTGGTCGAATGCTTTGCGGAGCGTATCGCTCCAGTGTCCGTATTCAGAACCGATAGCAGCGGAGATGGTATCCGCTTCGGTTTCGCAGATAAGTCCTGTGCCGTTGGCATCCATGATATTTTGCAGAATACCCGTTCCGGTGTTATTACCCGAGATGAGGAACATTTTATTCTTGGGCATTTGAGGAGCTTCCACTTTGCAGCGCTCTTTTCCCATGGTATCATAGGCGGCTTTCTCTTTTTTGTAGGCCTTGACCTCTTCCGCTACTTTTTGGCGGATCTCGTCATGAATAGGCTCTACAAGCAGCCGGATGAACGAAAGAATTCCCTTACCCGAGGCGGAAGGGGCTACAATAAAACTTTGCAGGCAAGGAGACTGGAGTTTGCCGGCGTATGGACATCTCACATATCGCTCCATGCTGGCACCTATGACGGTCAATGCTCCGAGCAGCATGACATCGCGTTGTGTGGGGCTGGTGGCATAACTCATGATAAGCAGTAGGATTTTCGGCCAGTCCGCTTCGGTGAAAGAGGGCAATGGCTGGTTCGGGTCACTCCCGTCCTGCAGCTCTTCGGATTCGTCCGGTTCTTCATTGTCCATCTTATTATATACGTGCGTGTGTGTGAGATTTTTGGACGGTGCATTTTCTGCATTTTTTGCATTTTTCCGGTGGTTCATCACTCCCTCTTTGCAGAGAGTTACACCCGCCCTTTCAGCAAGATGGAATGCAGTACCCAGATGGACATCTCCATGCCGGGTAGTAAGTGCATTGGAGAATATCCGTTCGGCATGTTCCCGTTCGTACTTGGCAGACACCCGGCACAACCGATGGAAAAACTCGCGTCCCGCTTCTCCGCAATCCGTTGCGATGGCGAACGCCAGTTGTACATATTCAACATACGTGGGGGCAATATCCGCTCCTGCAGTTTCAACCGCCTCACAGAGGCGGCATAACGATTCAATTTCGTCCATAATTTTAATTTATAGTTTTTAATATCTAATTATTTGTTGTTTCTAAACAACGCTCCCGGATCATGACTAAGAAAACAAGACCTTACAATGTCCTTACCGGAAAAGTCTACCCCTTTGCGTTTTTCTCCGAATGGGGGAGGTGTTTGCGTACCATAGAGCAACACGGTGAACATCATTGCCAGCTTCATATTTTCGATGATACTGTTTGTGTCGTTAGCCATGGGTAAATGATCGTAGGGTACGAATGCTTTCACGCCCCGTCCGCTGGGACTGATAAACGTGAGTACAGGATGCAGAAGGTGGTCATTAAACAATGTGCTGCGCATTTCCACTGCCTCCTGATAGGAGTCAAGATGGTCGATATCTACCACCACCAGATGTGAAGAAGCTACGAAACATTTGCTGTTGCGACGCGAGAACGTACCACAGGGAGTTACATAAGGCAATAGTGATGCTTTTGCTGTCCGTATATCTCCGGAATTGCGTACTTGTTCGGTCAGAATTCTGAGATTCTCGTTGCAGGTTATCATTTGAAAAACTTGTTCTACGGAGACTTCGCAGGAGGGAATAAGTGTTGCAGGAGTAACAATCCGTCCCTGTTCATTTTTGATGGGAGCAATGGGAGGCATGAAATAAGACATTCTGAAATCGTTTGTCATAACATTTATATTTTTTGATTATCGCCTTGAATTTTCAAAACGCGGGGCGAAGGTAGAAATAGCTTTTAAATATATCGTTCAGACATGTCTGAACGGATATGCATAAAATTAACATATAATACAATGTATTTAACAATTAATAAAATTATAAACATGAAAAAATTTAATCATCCCGTACTGGGCCATTTCATCGCAGAGCAGTTTGAACGTGCTAACTTGGCAATAGAGGCTATGCGTAAAGAAATCCACATGGGAAAACCCACTTATTACAAGATGACATCTGGGGAGATTTACGTCTAAGTGATTTTACCCGTCTTTTTTCCTATTACTATGACAATCTCACAAAAGAAGAGTTTCGAGCCAAAATGGTAGAATGGGGAGAACTTTATATTGAGTATAGGGAGAAAAATGAGGATATGGATGAAAATCTAAATAAAGAATAAAGTAATGCAGGAAGTCCAACGTTTTAATAAAGTCCTAAAATCTTTTGTCCTTTCAGGGGACATCATCTTACTGAACTTACTGTTGTGGGTGTTTGGTTCTCTTTGGGGAAACCGTTCTCCTTTTGAGTTTTCCATGCCTCTTTTCCAGAACATGGCTTTGATGACTTTATGTTATCTGGTTTGCAACATTCGTTCTGGAGTGATCCTTCATCGTCCGGTGGTTCGTCCGGAGCAAATAATGCTTCGGGTAGCACGGAACATGATTCCTTTTGTATTGATGGTACTGGGACTTTCGTACATATTCCATTTTGAATGTGTTAACCTGCGTCAGCTGGGGGCATTTTACGTAGTTCTCATTATCGTTATTATTTCTTATCGCCTGACGTTTCGTTATATTCTGGAGCTTTATCGCAAAAGTGGGGAAAATGTCCGAAAGGTAGTACTGGTGGGTAGCCATGAAAATATGCAGGAACTTTATCATTCCATGACGGATGATCCGACATCCGGATATCGTGTGCTGGGATATTTTGAAGATTTCCCATCAGACCGCTATCCTATGAATATAGCTTATTTGGGACAGCCGTGCGAAGCTGTTGATTATTTGACCCGTAATGCGGGAAAGATAGACCAGCTTTATTGCAGTCTTCCTTCCGCCCGTAGTGCTGAAATTGTGCCGATTATCAACTATTGTGAGAACCATCTGATTCGTTTTTTCAGTGTTCCCAATGTCCGGAACTATCTGAAACGGAGAATGTATTTTGAAATGCTAGGTAATGTTCCGGTACTTTCTATCCGTCGTGAGCCACTTGAGTTATTGGAAAATCGTATTGTGAAACGTAGCTTTGATATTATTTGCTCGCTACTGTTCCTTTGTACCCTTTTCCCGATTATATATATCATTGTGGGACTGGCTATAAAGATAAGTTCTCCCGGACCTGTCTTTTTCAAACAGAAACGAAGCGGTGAAGATGGTCGTGAATTTTGGTGCTATAAATTTCGTTCAATGCGGGTGAATGCACAAAGTGATACGCTTCAGGCTACGGAATGTGATCCTCGTAAAACCCGTATCGGTAATCTGATTCGCAAGACGAATGTGGATGAACTTCCTCAATTTATTAATGTACTGAAAGGGGATATGTCTTTAGTGGGTCCCCGTCCGCACATGTTGAAGCACACAGAAGAATATTCCCATTTAATAAATAAATATATGGTTCGTCATTTTGTGAAACCGGGTATTACAGGTTGGGCACAAGTGACAGGTTTTCGTGGAGAAACGAAGGAACTTTGGCAGATGGAAGGACGTGTGCAACGTGACATCTGGTATATCGAGCATTGGACATTCATTCTGGACTTATATATCATGTATAAGACTGTGTATAATGTCATCCGTGGGGATAAAGAGGCTTATTAGGTGAGGTATTGGAAATTGAGTAAAAATTAAATCAATAGTTGTAAAATTACATGAGTAGGTGGTTATGAGAAAACTGAAACGATTGACTTTGGGTGCGTTACTTGCTTTTTTGCTGGTATCCTGCCAATCATATAAGAAAGTACCTTATTTGCAGGATACGGCTTTTGTGAATGATACAGAACAGAGTGTTCTTCAGACAGGTGTGAAGGTAATGCCAAAGGATTTGTTGACGATTGCCGTGTCTTGTTCTACTCCGGAACTGGCTGCACCTTTCAATCTGGTAAATTCGGGTACTGCTAGTGGAATAGAGGGAAAGACGGTAGGACAAGGAACTGCATCATCTGCTCTACAGCAATATTTAGTAGATAATCAAGGGAATATCAACTTTCCAGTATTGGGCGAGATTCATGTAGGTGGATTGACTAAATTGGAAATAGAAAACTTGATTATAGAGAAATTGAAGGTTTATTTGAAAGAAGCACCGCTTGTAACTGTACGTATTGTTAATTATCGGATTTCGGTATTGGGGGAAGTTTCCAAGCCAGGCAGCTTTGTAGTCTCTAACGAGAAGATTAATTTGTTGGAAGCACTCGCTATGGCAGGTGATTTGACTATTTATGGTATGCGTGATAATGTGAAACTAATCCGGACAGGACAGGATAATAAACAGGAAATTATTACTATGGATTTGAATAAGGCTGAAACGGTACTGTCTCCTTATTATCAGCTGCAGCAGAATGATATAATTTATGTGACACCTAATAAGACTAAGGCTAAGAATTCGGATGTTGGAGCTAGTACGGGATTCTGGGTTTCTGCTACTTCTATCTTGGTTTCACTTGCAAATATATTGGTAATTTTATTAAATAGGTAATTAGTAATGAAAGAGAATTCGTATAACAATAATATGAGTGAATTAGACGAAGAGAAAGTAAATTATCAGGAAATTCTCTTTAAGTATATAATTCACTGGCCTTGGTTTGTTGCTTCGGTTTTAGCTTGTTTTATTGGTGCTTGGGTGTATTTGCATTTTCAAACTCCCGTGTATCAGGTTTCTGCTTCTATCATGATAAAGAATGATAAAAAGAATGGTGGTGGAAATACTGCAGATTTGGAAAGTTTGGGATTAGGTGGAGTGATAACTTCTACGCAGAGTATTGATAATGAGATAGAAGTGCTACGCTCAAAAACAATACTGAAAGAGGTCGTTAATAATCTGGAACTTTATATTACTTACTATGATGAGGATGAGTTTCCTAAAAAGGAACTGTATAAAACCTCTCCCGTAATCGTAAATTTGACGGCACAAGAGGCGGATAAATTGTCAAATGCAGCTTTGGTTGATATGAAGTTATCTCCAGAAGGTGGTCTGGATGTAAATTTGAAAATAGGATTGAATGAATATACTAAACATTTTGAAAAACTCCCAGCAGTATTACCTACAGATGCAGGTGCATTTGGGTTTGCGTTGAAAGATTCCTTGGCGAATGGGAGGATAAAAGGACAGAATGTGGTGCGAAATATCAGTGCTGTGGTCAGCCAGCCGTTTGGAGTAGCAAAAGGATATCAGTGGGCATTGGAAATAGCACCTACCTCAAAAACGACTTCTGTAGCAGTTGTTTCATTGATGAATACGAATATACAGCGAGGACAGGACTTTATCAATAAGTTAATGGATATGTATAATCGGAATACGAATAATGATAAAAATGAGGTTGCCGAAAAGACGAGAGAGTTTATCAATGAACGTATTAAGATTATTGATGAGGAACTTGGCACTACAGAGGATAAGCTGGAAGCTTTTAAAAGAAATGCAGGATTGACGGATATCAGTAGTGATGCCCAATTAGCAGTATCGGGAAATGCTGAATATGAAAGAAAACGTGTAGAAAATGGAACTCAAATTAATTTAGTTCGTGATCTTAATAAATATATCAATAATCCGTCGAATGAGTATGAAGTATTACCTAGTAATATTGGTTTATCCGATAATGGTTTAGCTACTCAAATAGATCGTTATAATGAATTGATTATTGAACGTAAGCGTTTACTTCGTACTTCTACAGAAAGCAACCCGATGATTGTAAATCTGGATACAAGTATTCGTGCCATGAAAGCAAATGTAAAAGCTGCTATTGATGGGACTTTACAAGGTTTGCTTATCGTGAAGGCTGATCTGGATCGTGAGTCTAGTCGTTTTTCCCGTCGTATCAGTGATGCTCCGGGACAGGAACGGCAGTATGTAAGTATTGCACGTCAGCAGGAAATCAAAGCTGGGCTTTATTTGATGCTTTTGCAGAAACGTGAAGAGAATGCTATTACTTTAGCCGCTACTGCGAATAATGCGAAGATTATTGATGAGCCAGCGGTTGAAGGTGGTCCAGTATCTCCGAAATCTAAAACGATTTATATGATTGCTCTGGTGCTGGGAGTAGGTTTACCTGTCGGTATTATTTTCTTGATTAGTTTGACTAGATTTAAAATTGAAGGACGTGTTGATGTGGAGAAACTGACTAGTGTTCCTGTTGTAGGGGATATTCCAGTGGCAGACGAGAAGCAAGGTTCTATTGCTGTGTTTGAGAATCAGAACACGCTGATGAGTGAGACTTTCCGCAATGTACGTACAAACCTCCAGTTTATGCTTTCTCATGGTCAGAAAGTGATATTGGTGACATCAACAGTCAGTGGTGAAGGGAAATCGTTTGTCTCTTCCAATCTTGCCGTCAGTTTGTCTTTACTAGGGAAGAAGGTTGTCATTGTAGGCCTCGACATCCGTAAACCAGGTTTAAACAAAGTATTCAACATCCCGAGAAAGGAGAGAGGAATCACTCAATACCTATCCGACTCCGAAAAGGATTTGATGGAGATCATTCAGCCTTCGGATTTGAGTAAGAACTTGTATATTCTTCCCGGTGGAACAGTACCGCCTAATCCAACGGAACTACTTGCCCGTGACGGTTTGGAAAAGGCGATAGAAATATTAAAGAAGAACTTTGATTATGTAATATTGGATACGGCCCCTGTAGGTATGGTTACAGATACTTTACTCATAGGTCGTGTGGCGGATTTATCAGTCTATGTCTGTCGTGCTGATTATACTCGAAAAGCTGAATATACATTAATTAATGAATTGGCTAACAATAAAAAACTACCAAATCTTTGTACAGTCATTAATGGTCTGGATCTTCAAAAGAAAAAATATGGCTATTATTATGGGTATGGAAAGTATGGTAAATACTACGGCTATGGTAAACGTTATGGCTATGGTTACGGTTATGGAGAACATAAAGTAAATTGAGGGTACTTGCATTTATATGATTATTACTCTATTCCTATTTATTATTTGCGTTGTAGCTATCTGCAAAAATGCTAGTAAAAGTCTTAGTGAGAAACAAAAATTTACTAATATTTTAAAGTTTGTTACGGCATTATTCGTAGTAAATGGACATTTGTTTGTGTTTGGGGGTGGTCCACATAGTTGGGCACAAGAGATGAATATAGGGCCGTTATGCGTTTCTCTTTTCTTTTTCTTATCAGGATATGGGCTAATGTGCAGTTATGAAAGAAAAGGAGCCGCTTATTTTAAAGGTTTTCTGTCACACCGTCTTGGACGAGTGATATTTCCTCTCATAACAGCATATATTGTGACTCTTCCAGTATATAGGATTGTTGTAGGAGAAATAGACTGGCATACAGTTTTTTCGACTTTTTATTGGGGAGGACCGTTTCTTAGATTTAGTTGGTATGTTACAGAGATAGTACTTCTCTATCTGTTCTTTTATGTGATAATGAGGTCATTGTGAGTAAGCAACATAAAATATATGTTCTGACATTCGTAATATTGCTTATGATGGGAGTATTGATTGCGACAAAGCAACCGATATGGTATATTGAATCATTGCCTGCTTTTATGATAGGTTTCTGGTTTCAAAGATATGAGAAGAAGATGTATAACGAATTTTTAATGGGAGGGAGTGAAAAGATAGGTGTTGTAATTCTTCTAAGTTTGGTGTTGCTGATAACGTTCCATTGGCATTTTGTGGCTGAACATGTATAGATGTTATCTGCTTTTCGATATCAATATGCATCATACTATATCATGAATATTGTTTTTGTCATTCTTATCATTATTGCGATGAAAGGTGTAGAAACTCATATTACTTTTCCGCCTGCATTGACTAATAGTTATTATGAGATTTATCTTATGCAAAGTTGTGTGATGCTCGCCTTGCGAGATGTGACTCGTTCGTTTCTGGTTTATTGGTTAGGGGTGATGTTGCTAACTGTAGTTTTGGCAGTGCTGATGCATAAGGGGAATAGCTTATTGATGAAAAGTTTGAAGATTTAAAACGGATATGAATATTCTTTGGATATATAATCTTCCATTAATTCCGGAGGCTGGTGGTACAGAACGAATCACCTCTTTAGTCTCGAGGGGGCTTACATTATATGGACATCAATGTCTTGGTATTCTTGTATTCAATGAGCGGATAGGCAGTATTACATACGAATCTGAATCTATAACAGATCTCTATGCTTTCCTTTGTGAACGTCAGGTTGATATTGTAATCAATCAGATAGCGTATGATAAATGGTTATTGGATGTATTTCTTAAAAGAGGTGGTGAGCAGTGGCACAGGGAAAAAGGACAGATCATATCTTGTTTGCATTTTGATCCTAAAAACCCGTCGCTTTTGTATTTACTCAAAGGCAAGAATAATAAAAACATAAAAGATATTTTGAGTATACTGAAAGCTACTGTCTTATATAAATATTATGAATATAAACAAAGCAAGAGAGAAGGGGAAACATACAATTACATTTATAATCACTCGGATTGGTTTGTAGCTTTATCTCCAACGCATTTCCCGTATTTACATAAGATAATGCAGCGTTCAGAATATAGTAAACTCATTGCGATTAATAATCCTTTGACTTTTAAGGATGTCTCGACATCGGAAATACTTGAGAAAAAGAAAAAAATTGTTCTTGTTTGTGCTCGCATGTCAGAATACCATAAACGTATCTCTGTAATTTTAAAAGCATGGATGGCAATCTGTAAAAGAAAAGAATTCAATGGATGGACACTTAAGATGGTAGGGGTAGGGCCGGATTTGCAACGATATAAAGATTTTGTGTCCACTAATCGTATTCCTAATGTTCGATTTGAAGGTCAACAGTCATCGGAACCATATTATAATGAGGCAAGTATTCTTTTACTCACTTCAAGTGCGGAGGGGTGGGGACTTACTATTACGGAAGGGTTACAGCGAGGAGTAGTTCCTGTTGTCATGAATTCATGTTCAGTATTTGGTGAGATTATCCAAAATGGGTATAACGGTTATCTTACACCAGATAAAGATATGAAAGTATTTGAAAATAAAGTGTTGCAACTAATGAGTGAACCATCCATACTTCGTCAAATGCAACTCCATGCACTTGAATCTGCAAAAAAGTTTAGTTTGGAGAGTACAATGAATAAATGGGAGAAGATGATACAATCTTCTGAAAATTCGTAATGTTTATGACTCAACGTTTTGAATACATAGATCAGTTAAAAGGATTGACTATGCTCCTTGTTGTCATAGGAAATATCATCGTGTTTTGTGGACTTGGATGTGACAATAATTTCATTCGCAACATCACAATGATGAATATGTGTATGTTAGGTGAGTTGATTTTAATGAAGAACCTATTGTTTAGCTTTTTGTTTTCTACAAAAAGGTGGCAGATGAATAATTGATATGTGATTTTTTTAGATGATGAATATTCTTATATTAGGAGGAACAGGAGCTATTGGAAGTCATCTTGTTTCAATTCTTTCAGATGTGCAAAATCAGATATACATAACTTCTAGAAGTAAACATGAGAATAAGAAGAATGTATGCTATATTTTAGGTGATGCTCATGATGTGGGATTTATACAATCACTTCTTGCCGAACGGTCTTATGAGGTTATCATAGATTTTATGTATTATAGTAGTAAGGAGTTTAGTAATCGCGTACATTTATTTCTTGAGCATGGAGGGCAGTATATCTGTATAAGTTCTTCTCGCGTTTATGCGAATTCTAAGAACCCGATAACAGAAGAATGTCCACGTTTGCTTGATGTGATTTCTGATAAAGAATATTTAAATGGGCATGATTATTCTATAGAGAAATGTCGGCTGGAAGATATTCTAACATCTTCAACATATAACAATTATACAATTATTCGTCCTTATATAACCTATAGTGAGAATCGGCTCCAACTTGGTATTTATGAGCTTAAGGATTGGTATTACCGCGTATTACATGGACGCACTATTCAATTGTCTAGTCGTATTGCAAATTCTTATACAACTCTCACTTATGGTTTAGACGTCGCAAAAGGAATAGCTAGTATTGTAGGACAAAAGAAAGCATGGGGAGAGGTGTATCACATAACACAAGACAACCCTATCACATGGAAGCAAGTTTTGTTGATTTATATAGAGGAGATTGAATGTAAAACGAATATTCGTCCCAAAATTCAAATTACTCCAAAGGACATTTTTACTTCTATAGCTGATCGAGATATGCAAGTAGAATATGACCGTTCCTATAATCGTCTTTTTGATAATTCAAAGATTTCGTCTTTTTGTGATACTACAGATTTTCTTCATCCTGATGTGGGAATTCGTAATTGCATTCGTTCTTTCCTAACCAATCCTGTCATTGCTCCTCCTGATTGGTGGAGACAAGTTTTGATAGATCGTTTGACGGGTGATATCGCTTCAGAAGAAGAGTTCCAATCACTAGATGCTTACCATACTTATTTAAAAGTTCGGAATGCTCGTTTTTTGTCCATTTATAATCGTTATGCATTATTGAAGAAAAAAATCAAACATGTAATAAAAAAATCTATTCATAATTAGTGCTATGTATACCAATTTACCTTCATATCAAATTATTATATCCTTGTTGAAAGCCTTTAATATTCGACATCTTGTACTTTCTGCAGGAAGTAGAAATGTACCATTTGTACATTCTGTTGAAGAGGACTCTTTTTTTACTTGTTATAGCGTTGTTGATGAACGTAGTGCCGCTTATTTTGCATTAGGTCTTTCGCAACAACTTCAACAACCGGTTCTCATATCTTGTACAGCTTCTACAGCAAGTAGTAATTACTGGCCTGCGGTAGGTGAAGCCTTTTACCAAGGAGTTCCTTTAATTGTTCTAACATCGGATCGTAATCCGTCAATGCTTCATCAATGGGAAGACCAAATGATTGATCAAGTTGGAATGTTTGATCGTCATGTACGTTGTTCTGTCAATCTTCCAATTATTAATGATAAAGACGATTGGAATTATTGTCAACGCTTGGTAAATAAGGCTTTACTGGAATTAAATCATCATGGGACAGGACCTGTACATATTAATGTGCCAATGAAAGATTATTGTATGGATTTTGATACGCCTGAACTTCCCATAGTTCAAAAGATAACTCGTATTGATGTTTTAGATAACGAGCAGTGGCAAAGAACAGCTAAACAATTGAGCAACTATAAACGCATTCTTATCACTTGTGGACAATCTTCCCGCTATGATGTCGAATTGAATGAAGCTCTTACGGAATTCTTTCATAAGTATAATTGTGCTATATCTGTTGAACACATGTCTAATATTGCCAGTGAAGGATCTGTTCATACCTCTCTTTGTATGGATGTGAGATACAATCATATTAGTTTCCAGGAATTTAAACCAGATCTTGTAATTTCATTTGGTTATAATGTTTGTCAAGGTATAAAAGAACAATTACGCTGGTTTAAAGGACAATACGAACATTGGTCGATACAACCAAATGGAGAGGTGGTAGATATGTATAATAGCCTTACTACTATTTTTGAGAGTTCTGCTCTGTATTTCTTTCATCAAATGAATCGCTTGGCCACTTCGCTGCAATTAAATGATCGGCAATACTATAATAAGTTGAAAGGATATGCCGATAGTGTATGTTTTCCCGATTTTTCATGGTCCAGTACTTATGCTATTCAACAATTGGTAAGACAAATACCATCCGGTTCCATACTGCATATGGCTATTAACAATTCCATTCGTATTGCTAACTTTTTTCAGTTAAAACCTAACGTTCATTCTTATGCTAATATAGGCACTTATGGTATTGATGGTTGTTTATCTTCACTTGTAGGACAGTCGGTAGCTACTGATGCTTTATGTTTTCTGCTTATTGGTGATTTAGCTTTTTTTTATGATATGAATGCGCTTCGTATTAAACATATTAAACAAAATATACGTATTCTATTACTTAACAATGGTGGTGGTAGTGAATTCTATTATAATGGATCATGGCAAGATGAAGCAAGTGACCTTCATACAACGGCACGTCATCACACGAAAGCAGAAGGTTGGGTTCGTGAAAATAATTTTGAATATCTTTTTGCTCATGATAAAATATCATTTCAGGAGGCTCTTGAAAAATTCTTGTCTGTTGGTACTACACAGTCCATTTTCTTAGAAGTGTTTACAGAAATGAAACATGATTCGGATATTATTCATGATTTCTACAATATAGGTCGTCCCGCTCTAGAGAATCGGATGAAGCGTAGGGTTAAAGATGTGGTAAAAACTGTTCTGCCAGATAATTGGATTGACTCAATAAAAAAAATATTCTAAGTATGAAAATTGGGATACTTACCTTTCATGCTTCTCATAATTATGGTTCAATGCTTCAAGCTTATGCTTTGCAACATATATTAAGTTTATGGGGACATGAGAGTTGGATTATAAATTTGCGTACTCCTATACAGCGTTTTCTTATCCAACCCCAGTTGGAATGGAAACACCCTCGTTCCTCATTGTCCAAATTGTTAAAAGCTCCTAGTACTAGCATTTCCTTGCAGCGTAAATATAATCGTTTTGAGCATTTTCTCAAAAATGATCTTCAGGTAACCACTGAATATTCTCATCATGATGAGGTAGAAAAAGCGATTAGTGAAGATGATTATGATGCTATTATTGTCGGTAGTGATCAGATATGGAATACCGGATGCGCTGATTTTGATAACTCTTACTTGTTGGATTTTAACTTATCCATTCGGCGTATTGCATATGCGCCTTCTTTGGGTCCTTCACCAGAAGATATAAAAGAAGAAACACGACTAATGTTACGTGATGCATGGAGAAGATTTGATTATCTCTCTACTCGTGAACAACGTGGGGCTGACATTATTCATGCTCTTACCGGACATGTGCCTCAAGTGGTACTAGATCCTTCTCTTTTATTAAATAAAGAGGATTATACCCCCATTTGTTCAGAGAAAAGAATAGTGTCAGAATCATATATTTTTTATTATTCTCCTGTCGATCAACCTAAAATATTTGAAAAAGTAAGAAAATTTAGTCGTGAGGTGAATTTAAAAATTGTCATTACACAAGAACAACCTTATTATCAGGGAGAAAATTTAATTCGTATTGCCGATTGTGGGCCACGAGAATTTCTCAATATGATACAGTATGCAGATTATACATTTGGTAAGTCTTTTCACCTATTGGCTTTTTCGCTTATATTTCATAAAGAATTTTATATGGTTACAGGTGATACGGATAGTCGGTTGATAAATCTTCTTCAACCGCTAGGTTTAATAAATCGTGCTATTCCATTAGATGTTGATCGTATTTCAGTAGCTGTTCCCATTAATTATACACATATACAGGCGGAAATAAGGAAAATGAGAGTATCTTCATTGAATTATCTGTATAGTGCCTTAAAAGTAATTTCATAGTATGTCTTTTTTAGTATTACGTCAGACTGTATCGGTTGTGGTGCATGTACTTATCGTTGTCCCAAGCATTATATTCATATGGAAGCTGACAGAATAGGTGTGGTGTATCCACGTATTGACGATTTAGCTTGTGTTAATTGCCATACTTGCGAAAAAGTGTGTCCTATTATCACTCTTAATCTCTTAGTAGAGATTAGGAAGTACTATGCTTTGAATAATAACGAGGATGAGTGTAGCACCAGTGCATCGGGAGGAATTGCCATTGTTGTCTATCGGAAAACTCTAGCTAATGAGATGATTGCAATTGGTACATCGCAAGATGCTGTTTGGAGTGTTATACACAAGGTAATGAAAATGCCTCTGGAGTTTCTAGGGTATGTCGCACATACTGATATGGTTATCATAGTTTTTTTATTACACTGTTTTTTCCACTTTGCTAGGAACCAAGAATTTTTATACTTATATATCTCAGTGGAATCGAAGAGGTTTGCATATCATCGAACTTCTTCATACCTATTAATTGGATAACCATTTATTAGATTAAAAGTTTTGTTAGTCCATGCTTCAACAGGAATCTAATGCGATAGATAGAAACACAATCATTCAAACTATCATTCAAAAACAGGTTGTAGCAAGACATTTTTATCGGAGAACATTCAATCGTAATGGAAGAAAATAATAAGCGAATCGTACGAAACACGGTTTATTTATATGTAAGAATGTTGGTGATGACAGCTCTGGGCTTTGTCACTACTCGTATTGTTTTGGAAAAACTGGGTGCTTCTGATTATGGTATCTATAGTTTATTGGGCGGTTTTGTTGCTATGTTTACCGTGTTAAATAGTATACTTAGTACGGGGACTAGTCGTTTTATAGCACTGGCATTAGGAAAGAAAAATCTTATTCTTCAGAAAAAAACTTTTTCTACAGCTTTTGTTATTCATTTGGTGATTGCAGTGGTTGTTTTTATTTTATTAGAATCTTTTGGACTATGGTATATCAATACGAACTTAAACATTGATGCAAATAGAATGGTAGCAGCTAATTGGGTATTTCAATTTTCTGCTGTTTCGGTAGTTTTGACAGTATCACAAACCCCTTTTACCGCTTCTGTTACGGCTCACGAAAAGTTTAACATATATGCTACAATGAGCGTTTTCGATGCAGTTGCAAAGTTGTTGATACTTTATTTACTCATTGTCCTGCCCGGAGATAAGCTGATTTTATATGCTTCTTTACTTTTTGGAATCTCTTTTTTGAATATCTGTATTTATCGTACTTATTGCATCAGGAAATTCAAAGAATGCTCTATGCGTTTTAGTATAGATAAATCCTTATTGAAGGAAATGTCACAATTTGCTGGCTGGTCTACATTGGGGCATGTTGTTAATGTTATCAATACTCAAGGGATCAACATTCTTCTCAATCTGTTTTTCAATACTGTCATGAATGCTGCCCGTGGTTTGGCATCTACCGTATCGTTTATGATAGGGAACTTCATTACTGGTTTTTTGGTGGCTGCTCAACCGCAGCTAGTGAAACTCTATGGAGAGGGAGACATGGAAAAATTTAATCGGTTAATCTTTAATATCACTCAATATACTCTCTTTTTGATTGCCATTGTGATGGGACCAGTTTTACTAGAGATTGATTATGTAGTAGATTTATGGCTAAATGGAAATGTACCTCCATATACCACTACATTTGTTAAAATCACCATGATATTGACATTGGTATATCGCAGTAATTCGATGATAGAGACAGGCATTCAAGCGTCTGGATATGTAAAACTATTAAATTTAGCATCGGTTCCAGTCTATCTCATTGTGCTGCCAATTGTCTATTTCACTTTAAAAATGGGGTGGGGACCTGTAGCTGCTATATGGTTGGCGAATATTGCTCCAGTGGTTACATTCCTCATCAATCTAGTGATTATACAACGGACAATTCATTTTCCTAGTAGGCTTTTTTTCTTTACGTGCTTTTTGAAGACCACCAGTCTTGTCTTGATTTCACTATTGTTACCATATTGGATACAGCAGCAGATGGAGGAAAGTCTCTTGCGTTTCTTGATAGTGTGTTCTCTTTCTGTACTTTGTACATTTATCATGGTTTGGTTTTGGGGATTTAATGAAGATATCCGAAATATGGTTAGAAAAAAAATAGTTGATAAATATTCCCATAAATAATGAAAATTCTATTTATATCTACTCCTGATACGTCAGACGATCGTAGAGAATGGTCAGGGACGATGCATCGGTCGTTTGTCTGTTTACAACAAGCCGGGTTTGATGTGACCTATCTGTCTGCCATGCGTGATTATCATGAATCTTTTGGAGATAAGTTACTATGCACTTATTGGTTGAAGTGGATGACTTGGTTTCGGCGCAACACACGCATGATTGAATCATTTTATGGAGAACGTCTTTATAAACAAACCTTGCGTAGCTTTGATTATTCATCTTACGATGTGATTTTTGTACCTACTAATATTTCTATAGTTTATGCATTGCCGCGACAGACACGTGCCAAAGTAGTGCATCTTGTGGATGCTACGATTGATTCTCTTTTTGGGTATTACACGGAGTTTAGCGGGCTCATTTGGCAGAATCGTTTGGAAGGGCATCTTATAGGAAAAGTGGCTTTTCAGCGTAGTGACCTTATTATCGCTTCCTCCGATTGGTGTAAGCTGAATGCAATGCAAGATTATAGTATACCTGAAGAACGTATTGTTGTAATAGAGTTTGGAGCGAATATTGAAGCGAAAGACATTCCGGCAGTGGCTAAGCAGCTTGATGGCAAGAGGCATTTAAATATTTATTTTAGTGGGGTGAATTGGGAACGTAAAGGTGGTGATGTAGCAGTGGAGTGTTGTGAGGAATTACTTAAGCAAGGTATTTCTTGTACACTACATATCGCGGGGATGATTCCACCGGAGAAACATATAAATAAACCTTTTATTCGCACTTATGGATTTTTGAATAAGAATATACAGGATCAATATCAACGTATCATTGGCATAATGAGAGAGATGGATATATTTGTTTTCCCTTCACGTGCAGAATGTAGTAGTATAGCACTTTGTGAAGCCTGTGGCTTTGGGCTTCCTATATTCTGCTATGATACTGGAGGCATAGGTAATTATGTTATTAATGGTAGAAATGGTTATATGCTTCCTCTTAACAGTACAGGTAGGGACTTTGCTTCTTGTATTATTAGAAGTATTCAAAGAAATGAACTTTGTAATCTTAGTCAAGGAGCAGTTTCTCTTTACAAAGAACGTCTTAATTGGGATGTATGGGGAAAACGGGTAAAGGAGGTTATTAATAAACTATGAACAAGCCTAAAATTTCTATTATATTGCCTGTTTATAATGCGAAATCATATGTTTCTCGTATGATTGATTCTATTATGGTCCAGACCTTGACAGATTGGGAACTTGTAATTGTTGATGATGGTTCAGTTGATGGTAGTGATATCTTAGTTGATGAATATGCTACAAAAGATTTTCGTATCAAAGTGTTTCATAAAAAAAACGGTGGAGTGTCGACAGCTCGTCAATTGGGTGTTGATAACGTTAATGGAAAATATGTGATCCATTTTGATGCTGATGACTGGGTGGAGCCAACTTTGCTATATGAGATGTATGTAAAAGCGGAAAATGAGAGTGCGGATATTGTTATAGCTGATTTTTATGTAGTGAATGGCAACGGGTATGAAGAATATAAACATCAAATGATTGATTCCTTGAAGCCATCAGATGTTTTGTATAGGATTCATACTGGAGGTGCTTTTGGAGCTCTATGGAACAAACTCGTTCGTCGTGACCTGTATATAAGATATAATGCATGTTTTTTTGAAGGAATAAATTATTGTGAGGATGTGTTGTTGTTTACGCAAATTCTTTGTCATCCTGAAGTTAATGTATCATACATAAGAAAAGGTTATTATCATTATCTTGTACATAGTGATTCAATTACCCACAATGTGTCATACTCTGTATTTGAAGGAATAAAAAAGTATACAATAAAGCTGTGCGAATTTCTTCCAGAAGAAGAACGTTTTGTTAAGATAAGAGAAGCTTTACCATTGGGTGTATTTCAAACAGGATTTATGAATTGTTTTTATACTGATTCTGAAATTAAGTCTGAATTTACCAAAGTGAAACATCTAGCGTATAAGACTAAAAGTATTAGATGGTTTATTGGATATTTCTGTATTTCTATTGGTTTCTATAAAATAGCACATAAATTAATACGATATTAAAATGGATGTACGTCATTTGAAACATATTATTTCCCCGTATTGTGTAAATTCAGATAACAAACGATATGATATTTGCGTGAAGAATATAACTATACCTATATAC
>PPYF01129389.1_pt1 | contig 83548 bp, 71 predicted proteins | sample 1559871 | NCBI WGS metagenome assembly PPYF01 (sample SAMN08240021, study PRJNA423297) | Human gut metagenome, whole genome shotgun sequencing project.
CACGCCTTTGGTGACTTTCGTCGTGAAACGAAAGTCACCCGGGTGCAGGGCGGAGCGCCTGCATTGGAGGAGCAGGGACCCCCGTCCCTGCTCCCCTCCGGTCCGCGCCATCATGGCGCCAAAAAAAGGCGAGGAAAATTCCTCGCCTTTTCGGGTGCGTCGGGGGCATCGCCCCCGGACTATTTCTTTGTGTATTTGCCCAGCTTTTCAAAGACGGTCTTGTCCTCGGTGGAGACCTTAAACTCGCTCTTGGCGGCAAAGTCCTGCTCGGCCTTGGCGGCCTTCTGGATGTTGGTCAGCGTGCCCGCGCCGCCGACGCAGCCGCCCGGGCAGGCCATGCCCTCCAGCAGGTATCCGTTGCGCTTGCCCGCCTTGGCCAGCATCAGCATCTTGCGGCAGGCGTCCAGTCCCTCCGCGTGGTCGGTCGGGATCTCGCCCAGCTCCGGCGCCATCTGACCGATGCAGTCGGTGATCGCCTTGGCCACACCGCCCGCTACGCCGTAGCCTCGTCCGGAGGCGGTGGCGCCGTGGTTGAAGCCGGTGTCGTCCTGCAGGTCGGAGAACTCGATTCCGTTGGCCTGGAAGATGCCCATCAGCTCCTCAAAGGTGATGACAAAATCGACGTCGCTGCGGATGTCGGCGCGCATCGCCTCCAGCTTTTTGGAGGCGCAGGGACCGATAAAGACCACGCGGGCGTTCGGGTGCTTCTCCTTGATGATGCGTGCGGTGGCGACCATCGGGGTCATCGAGTCGGAGATGCAGTGCGCGATCTCCGGGAACATATTCTGCGCCATCATAATCCAGGAGTAGCAGCAGGAGGTCGCCAGGAACGGCTTTTTGCCGGTGGGCACGTTGGCGATGAACTCCTCCGCCTCCTCCACCGCGCCGATGTCCGCGCCGCGGGCCACCTCATAGATGTGCGCAAAGCCGACCTTGCGCAGTGCGGCGCGCACCTTTTCCGGGGAGGCCAGCGGGCCAAACTGTCCGACAAAGGCCGGAGCCACCTCGGCGATGACCTGGTCGCCGCGCTTGATGGCCTGGATCAGCTGGAAGATCTGGGACTTGTCCGCGATGGCGCTGAACGGGCAGCTGACCAGGCACTGGCCGCAGGAGACGCACTTGTCGTAGTTGATTTTGGCGCGGCCGTACTCGTCGCTTTCGATGGCGTTGACGCCGCAGGCGGCCGCGCAGGGGCGCTCGCTTTTGACGATGGCCGAGTAGGGGCAGGCCTGGGCGCAGCGGCCGCACTTGACGCACTTGGTCTTGTCAATCTGGGAGCGGCCGTTGACGATGCTGACCGCCTTGACCGGGCAGACCACCGTGCAGGGGTGGGCCAGGCAGTTGCGGCACAGGTTGGAGACGGTGTAGCTGGTCTCCTCGCAGGCGTTGCAGGCGAAGGAAATAACGTTGATGAGCGGTGGTTCATAAAACATGTCGGCGATGGCGCTGTCGTTCATTCCCTGCGAAACCGGCGCGTGCTGGTCCACCGGGCGCAGCGGCAATCCGACTGCCAGGCGCAGCCGCTCACCGACGATGGCGCGCTCCTTAAAGACGCTGTCGCGGTAGTTGGCGACCTCTCCGGGAATGATGGTGTACGGCAGCTCCTCGATCCGGGAATAGTCCCCGTCCTCATAGGCCAGACGGGCAATCTCGGTAAAGACCTGTCTTCTGATTTTGGTGACCGGCGTTGTGATCCCTCTCATCGTTCTTTTCCTCCTGTTTTGGTCTCCTGCTTATTTTTTATTCTCTTTGGTTTTTGGATTTATTGCTCGTTCTCTCGAACGCAGTCTACAATGTAAGCCATTACCGTCTCGGCGTCCGCCTTTTTAAAGACCTTGCCCTCCACCGCGACGACCGGGGAATCTTCCTGATGCGGCACCCCGCCCAGGCACTTGTTGGTGGTGATCTCCAGCTCGCCCTGCGGCTCGGTCATAAAGCCCTCCTCCATCTGGCCGCGCAGCTCGCGCAGGCTTTCCACCGACTCCATCAGGTCCACCGAACCGTTCATCACGCAGGCGGTGCAGACGCATACTTCTACATGGATTTTTTTCATAAACAACAACTCCTGTTACCGGGCCGCTCCCTGCCGGGAGGGCCATCCTTGATTCTCTTCTCTTCTTTTCCGGGAGTTTTCCCCCATGGTTTTTCTTATTATACCATGTGCACCAGGGGAAATCAAACCGTGACCGTGAAAAATGAACAGGATGTCAAAATTCTTCTTTGTTCTTTGTCTAAAATTGCCGAAGGCAGGAATATCTCCTCCCCTTTTCCCCGAAAACAGGCGGATTCTGGGGAAAAGAAAATTTTCAGATAGGTGTAAAATCAATTGACAGACCGCCCGGCTTACTATATAATGAGGAAGTGGTATCTTAGATGGATGGAGAAAAACAATGTTCCAAACGGATGCAGACAGCTGCGGGGACAAACGCAAAAACTGCTCGGACGAGCAGCTGGCGCAAAAGGCCAAAGGCGGGGACACCGACGCCCTGGCGCAGCTGATCTCCCACTTTTTGCCGGTGATCAAAGCCAAATCCGGCCGCTACAGTCTGGTGGGGCTGGAACAGGACGACTTTATTCAGGAGGGGCTGATCGGCCTTTTTAACGCGGTCAAAAATTATGATCCGGCCCGCGGCGCCTCCTTTGATACCTATGCCCGGCGGTGCATCCACTCCCGGATGGTGGAGTGTCTCTCCGCCTCTTTAGCGCAAAAGCATCTGCCGCTGCGCGACTACCTGCCCATCGACTCCCTTGAACACGCCGCCGGCCCCGACAGCGACGGCGACCCGCTGGAGGTCTACCTGCAGCAGGAGGAGGAGCTTTTGCGCAGGCAGAAAATCAAAACCCTTTTGTCTGGATTAGAACAGGAAACCTTAACATTGTACCTCAGCGGACTTTCCTATGAGGAGATGGCCCAGCGCCTTCACTGCTCGACCAAAGCGGTTGACAATGCCCTGCAACGAGTTAGACGAAAGCTTAGGAACAGCAGCCGCTAGGCTGTGTCCCGTCCCGGTTGATAATCGCGGAAAAGCCGCGGTTGCAAATATGCCCTTGACTCACAGCAGAGCGATACGACTTTAGGCGAATCTTCTCCAGTGTTCCGGTCCATGGGCGAATAGATAAAGCGAGGTATAAAAGCTATGTACGAAGACAAAACATTAGTATGCAAAGAATGCGGAGCCGAGTTCGTTTTCACTGCTGGCGAGCAGGAATTCTACGCTGAAAAGGGATTCCAGAACGAGCCTCAGAGATGCAAAGCCTGCCGCGACGCCCGCAAGGCCGGCAAAAAAGCGGACAGAGAGATGTTCACCGCTGTTTGCGCAAGCTGCGGCAAAGAGGCAAAGGTTCCTTTCCAGCCAAGAGAAGACCGCCCTGTTTATTGCAGCGAGTGCTTTGCAAAGATGAAAGAAGAAAGATAATCTCCTCAAAGGGATTACCAAAAAAGCCCGGAGCCAGATGCTCCGGGCTTTTCTTTATTGTTCGATCTCCCCTGCACGCAGGTGAAGCTCCTCTTCCAGCTGTTCTTTGAGTCCCAGGATGAGGTTTAGCTCCTCCTTCATCTCCCCAAGGCGCTGGGCACACTGCTCCCGGGTCGATTCCAGCCGCGCCTGATACTGCTGGCGGCTGAAGCTGTCCGGCTCCTTCTGCAGCATCTGCAGCTCGGTCTCGGCCTTGCGCTGCATCTTTTCCACTGTGTTGATCTGGCTTAACAGGCTGGGAATCTTCTTGAGGTACTCGTTGTAGATTTCCACCTTGCACCATCTTTCCCCGAACATCATTTCCATCCTTGCTTCCTCCTTTGTCCGGTGTTCTTTTTCTTTATTATACACCCGGCCGGGCTGCATTTTCAACAACCGGCCGTGGATTTGGTCCAAAACGTCCCGCGCAAAATCTTCCAGCTCGCCGCTGTCCCAGGCAAGGGCCGCCCCCTGCTCATAGCAGCTCGCTGCCCGCATCAGAAGGGGGCGGTACTGCCCTTGCAGATGCCGCATCCCCCACTGTGCCCCCTGCACCTTGGAGAGCACCAGCCCCTCCTACGCCGCGGCCAACACCCGGCAGAGGTTGAGGGCGGTGTCCAGCGGCGTGTGCAGGATGTCCTGTGCGGCGCCGGCGACGTCCCGGCAGATGCTGTCGAGATAGTCTGCAAACGGCACCGGGCCGAACACCTCCCGGACCGAGCTGCCAAACAGCACAATCCCCACCCTGCGGATGACGGTGAAGTGGGCCGCAAGGTCATAGTCCACCCCCTGCATCCTCCGGCAATAGCCGGACAGGTCCTGCTCAAAGGCGCGGCGGTGCATGGGGGAATAGTGCAGCTGGTAGGGCGTGGGGTAGGCAAAGTCCCGGCAGTCCCGCAGCAGCACCACGCTCATCTCCAGCCCCTTGGCCGGGGCTTCCCGTTCCAGCTGCAGCAGGGCGGCGATCAAATGCTCCTTCTGCTCCTGCGTGGGCGGGCGCTCTGTGACAGCGATAAAATCAAGGTCGCTGCCCTCGCTCATGCTGCCAAAGGCCGCCGAGCCGTGCAGGTAGATGCCGGTTAGATTCTCCCCCAGCTCCTGCCGGAAGGCAGCGGTGATCCTGCCCATCAGGGGCCTCCAGTCAAATGCCATCCTTCTCCCTCCTGCAAAAAAAAGAGAAGCCCTGCGGCTTCTCTTTTGCTTCATCTAAGATTAGTCCTGGCGGGAACGGCGGTTTGCGGAGCCGCGTTTGACCTCGCCGCGATACTTTTTCAGGTCGGACATCTTGTCGTCGCTGGTCTGTTTAAACTTGTTGAGCATATCCTCAAAGGAAGCATTCTCGTTGCGGTGCGGGTTCCACTCATAGCTGCTGACCTGCTGAGGACTGAACGGGCGTTTGTTTTCATAACGCTTGCCGCCAAAATTCCTGGAATTATTTCTGGGGCCGGCACCGCGTCCCGCTGCCTTGTCCTGCTCCGGGCGCGGCGGGCGGGGCATCGCCTTTTTGATGGACAGGCTGATCTTGCCCTCGTCGGTGATGTTGATGACCTTCACCTTGACCACCTGGTCCTTTTTGAGGTACTGGGAAATGTCCTCAACATAGTCCGTGGACACTTCGGAAATGTGGACCATGCCGGTCTTGCCTTCTCCCAGCTCCACAAATGCTCCGAACTTGGTGATGCCGGTCACCTTTCCTTCCAGAATGTCTCCAATTGCTAACTGCATAATGTTTCCTGCGTCCTCCTCAATCTTTTCGTCAGCCCGTTGCCGGCTGTTTTAGCTTGCCTGGCTGTCAATGTAGATGTGCTCGTCCGGATAGCCATACCCGTACTGCTCATAAGCGGCTTTGCCAACGATCTCGGTCTGGTCGGTCTTTCCCTTTTCCAGCTGGTTTTCCAGCTCCTCGTTGAGCTTCTGCTGCTCCTCGATGCTCTGTTCCAGCTGCTGGAGCTGGTACTGTTTTTCCGAAACCTCCATCTGCGTGCCCACAATTTTAAAAGAGCAAAACGCCACGAACACAATCATGGCTGCCAGCAGCAGGCGGTTTTTACTGTGTTTTTTTCTTTTGGTCACCATGGCGTTCTTCCCCTTTCTGCCGCTTTTTTTGAAATCGACTACTTAGATTATACAACATCATCTGCTTTCGTTTCAAGTTATATTTCTGGGTTTGCATAACTTTTTTTAAAAAAAGTTTCATCGGCCTCGACAAAAGGCCCAGAATTTTTAGTGCGAGCTTCCAAAGGCAATAAAACGGAAAAAGGGCAACGCGCGCCACCGCAAGCACCACCCTGCGCAGCAGCGCAAAAATGCCGGAGGCGATCTTCACCGCAAGCTCCCCCGCGGTCAGGTGCCAGCATCCCCAGCCCAGCAGCTCGCCGATGAGAATGTAGCCGCGGATCTGGCCGCTGTTGTCCTTGAGGGCAAAGCCGAAGGTGACCGCAGCGCAGACAAGAAAGTAGAGCAGGTCCTCCAGCGACACCATGATGGGGCGGTGCCGGGTCTGCAGCCGCAGCACGCGCAGCAGGTCGTACAGCAGCGACAGCCCCACCCCCACCACTATCGACAGCAAAAACAGCCTGGTCTCTTTGGCCAGGGTCAGGTCGGTCATCATCTATCGAAACATCCTTGCGAAGAAGCCGCCGCGCGCCGCCGGCTGGTCGGCGTAGCTCAGGGAATCGATCTGTCCCTCCAGGCTCAGCTCCCCGGCCTCGACGTCAATTTTGTTGATGTGCAGTCCGCTGCCCCGCACCGTCAGCTCCCCCAGCCCGGTGTAGACCACCACCGTCTCCTCATCGAAGCTGTCCACATCCTCCACCCCGGTGATGGTCAGGTTTCCCCGTTCCTCCAGAATCAGGTTGTGCGCGCCGACGCTTCTTTTTTCCTCGTTGTTGTTCATACCCATACCGTCCTTCCTGTTGTTGGTTTCCGGTTTATGTGTATGCGGGGGATGTCCGGGGTTAGAACTGTGCTAGTTTTGTCATTTTGCTCTATTGATTTCTCCGTAAAGATTTGCTATCATTTTCTTATACGGAATCTATTTTGTCAGGAGGTCGCGTCTATGAAACGCCTGCTCGCCGTGCTGCTGGGCTTTCTCCCAATTCCCATCGGGATGCTGTTCCAACAAATGATTTTCTCCATCCAACTTCCGCTCTACAACATTCTGCTCAGCCTCGGTTTCCTGCTGTTCTGGATGCTTCTCTCTTGCCTGCTGCGCAAGTGGCTGAGCAGTACCCGCCAGACCATTCTGCTGCTCAACCTGCCCTCCTTCCTCTTTTTCATCCTCATGCTGATGCCCTTTGTGCGCCCCGCCTGGATCAATTCCTTTTTCTACCCGGAGATCGTGCTCTCCGCCATCATCCTCAATCTTATTGAATCGCTCATTCAGATGCTATCACCAGTGCATTTGGTCTTTTTTGGTTCCAATATTCATATTTTGTCTTTTCTACTACGGATTGCCTTTTGCTGGCTTGGCTGCCGGAGCGTCAAAAAAGCATAAAAAAATGGGAGCTTTTGGAAAGCTCCCATTTTTCTGTTTTATCGGTACCTCGTCTGCTCCCCATCCGCGCCGACCGCGACCACGGTGTAGTCAGCGGAGAGGTTCTCCTTCTCCACCGATGCCTGCCAGCCCTGCTCGCCCTCTATCAGGTCAAAGGTTCTCCCCTCCGAAAGCAGGTAGGCATACCGCGTCCCTTCCGGCAGCGAGACGGTCAGGGTGGACAGGCGCTCGCCCTCGGCAATCTGCGGGGCGAGGGATTGTTTGTCCGCCTGCCGGGCCGCATCGTCCAGGGTGAGGACAGGGTTGAGCGAGAAGTTTTCCACCCGCTCGGCGTTAAAGTAGCCGCTGTTGACGGTGTACTCGGCCACCTCCACCACCACGCACTCCGGCTGGAAGATGTTAAAGTAGTAGTCGAAGTCCATCAGATTTTCATAGTTATGGACGTAGATGTATTCGCCAAGGCCGGTCTGCAAAAACTTAAAGCCCATCTCGTTCATGTAGCTGCCCTGGAACACCAGCGTCCTGGGCGCGCCCGCCGCCACATTTTCGGGGTTGACAAAGTAGCCGAAGCCCCGGTGCTGGCTGCTGCGCGCGACCTCGGCGTCGTACTCCTCGGTTTTGACCTCCAGCTCGCACAGCCGCCCGAAGGTAGGCTCGTACTCGTGGATGGGGAACTGGGAGGAGAGCAGCGTCTCGGTGACGGCAAAGTCGTTCAGCTCGTTTGGCTGAATCGACGGGAAGAAGCCGGACAGCGATTCCAGGATGTTGTTCACCCCGTAAAAGGCGCCCAGGTCGTTCCAGTGGCCGGCGTTGTAGACCTTGTTGAACACCTGTTCGCCCCCGGCGCGCCTGTCCTGCAGCAGCTGGGTGTTGTCGATGTAGTTGACCCCCAGCTCGTCGAGCTTCTGCTCAAACTGCTGCACCCAGCTGCGGTCATAGTGGATGCCGTCCCGCAGCTTGTCGGGGTAGACGGCGGCCTTCTCGGGGTTGAGGACAAAGAGGAACGGAACGTCCCGCGCCTGACAGTAGTCCTGAATCTCGGCGAGCATCTCGGCAAAGGCGATGTGGTAGTCGCCGAACTGCACGTTCTGCTTCTGCTTAAAAAAGACGTAGCCGTCCTTGCCGTACTCGTACAGCGGGTGGATCATCTTGTGGAAGAGCTGGTCGTTGAGCAGGGTGTAGCCCAGGATCATCTCGTCGCGAAAGCCGATGCGGTCCTGCACATAGCTCTCCAGCGAAGCGGTCAGGTCCGCGCCCGGCTCGGCGTTGGGGCCGAAGGGATTGTTGGTGAGCTGGCGGTTGTCAATCTCGGAGACGACGTTTTCCTCCCAGTTAAAGAAGGCCAGCGGCAGCGCAAGCAGCACAAAAAAGAGGGTGATAAATACAATCTGTAATTTTTTCATCAATTTATCCCCTCCTTAGTACTGAAAATAGATGAATGGGCTGTAGGTGGAGTTGACCATGAACATCACCGACAGCACCATGAGCAGCAACAGCGCCAGCTGCGCGACGCAAAACAGCGACGCGCTCGACCGGATTTTGGCGTGAACCTTTTTGGCCCAGCCGCCGTCCAGCGCCAGCGCCCCGACCGTGGCGATCACCATCAGCACCACGATGCGCGCATCGAAGTAGTACTGCCAGGTGAAGTTGACCGAAGGAAACTCCACCGCGCCAAACAGGATGCCGAAAAACTGCGCGATGCCGCTCATACTCTCCAGCCGGAACACCTGCCAGCTCATCAGCACCACAAACATGGTGAAGGCCCACTTGACCAGGCCCGGAATCTTCTGGTACCAGCCCTTGTCCCGCACGCAGCGTTCCAGCACGATCATGACGCCGTTGATGACGCCCCACAGGATATAATTGTACCCCGCGCCGTGCCAGATGCCGGTGACGAGAAAGACGGCAAAGAGGTTGAGCAGGGTGCGCCCCCTGCCTTTGCGGTTTCCGCCCAGCGGGATGTAGAGGTATTCCCGGAACCAGGTGCCCAGCGAGATGTGCCACCGCCGCCAGAACTCGGTGATCGAGCGGGAGAGGTAGGGGAAGTTGAAGTTTTCCTTCATGCGAATCCCGAACAGTTCGCTCAGGCCGATGGCGATGTCCGAGTAGGCGGAAAAGTCGTAGTAAATCTGCAGCATGTACAAAAAGGCGACGCCCCAGGCGGTGGGCTGGTCCATCCCGACGCTGAGGTTGCCCTCGATCTCGGCGATGAGAGCGCCGAAGATGTCCGCCAGAATCAGCTTTTTGGCAAAGCCGATGACGATGCGGTTGAGCCCCTGCAGAAAGAGCGCGCTGTCAAACCGGCGCTCGTGCTCGTTGACAAAGGGGGCAAAGTCCTTCCACTGGGCAATCGGGCCGGAGATGACCTTCGGGAAGAAGGTCAGGTACAGCGCCGTGTCGAGCAGGCTCCCCGGCTTTGCGTCCCCGCGGGAGATGTCCGCAAAGTAGGACACCGCCGAAAAGGTGATGAACGAGACGCCCAGCGGCGCGACGATGCTGCGGGTGGCGATGGAGAGCGAAAACAGGCGGTTGACCGTCGTGACCGAAAAGTTGTAGTACTTAAAGTAGACCAGCATCAGCACCACAACCAGCACCGAGCATCCCGCCGCCAGCAGCCGCGCCGGCGTCCCCTTGGGCATCCCGGCAATGACGCGCCCGAGCAGAAAGGCCAGCAGCACATACCCCACCAGCCACAGCGCCCCATCAAAGGCCGCCCAGGCGTAAAACACCATGCTTGCGCAGACCAAAAACAGGTCGGGCAGGCGCAGCCGCCGCAGCGCAGCGACGCCGCGCTCCACCCCTGCCGCCAGATAGTAGCCGCCCAGGCACAGCGGGAAAAAGACAAATAAAAAAATCGAGCTGGTAAATGCCATCTCCTTTGTTCTCCTTTCACAGCCGAAAATGTCAGCTTTTCTTATGATACTATTTTTCTGTCCGGCCGTCAATTTCTTTGTCCATTCTGTAGAATTCTCCAAAGATTTTTCTATAAATCGACTAAAACGTCTCGACATCCCCGGCAAATTTTCTTATAATGACCTTATCGCAACTCGATTTTTTAAAAAAGGAGATGGATTGGATTGAAAAAAGACTTTGCCTTCTACCGCAAACTTTTCTGCTCCACCTTTTATCTGAGCGCCTTCACCTTTGGCGGCGGATATGTTATCATCCCGCTGATGCGCAAAAAGTTTGTGGAACAGTACCACTGGATTGAGGAGGAGGAGATGCTCGACCTGACCGCCATCGCCCAGTCCTCCCCCGGCGCCATCGCGGTCAACGCCTCCATCCTGATCGGCTACCGGCTGGCCGGGCTGTTCGGCGCGCTGGTGACGGTGCTGGGCACCGTGCTGCCGCCGCTGATTATCCTTTCGGTCATCTCGGTGGCCTACACCGCCTTCCAGAACAGCCTGATTGTGCAGCTGGTGCTGCGCGCCATGCAGGCCGGTGTGGCGGCGGTCATCGCGGACGTGGTCATCTCGATGGGCTGGGACGTGCTCAAGAAAAAGCTCTGGCTGCCCATCCTCATCATGTTCGGCTCGTTTATCGCCGCCTGCTTCTTTGATGTCAACGTCATCCTCATCATTTTAGTCTGCGCGGTGATCGGCCTTGCCGCCACCCTGCACGACGAGAAAAACGGAAAGGCGGGTGAGTAGCCATGACGGTTCTTCTGCAGCTTTTCTGGAGCTTTTTCCAGATCGGCCTGTTCAGCATCGGCGGCGGCTACGCGGCCATGCCCTTAATCCAGCACCAGGTGGTGGACCTGCACGGATGGCTGACGATGCAGGAGTTTGTGGACATCATCACCATCTCCCAGATGACGCCGGGGCCGATCGCCATCAACTCGGCCACCTTTGTCGGCACCCGCATCGCCGGATTGCCGGGCGCCATCATCGCCACCATCGGCTGTGTCTTCCCCTCCTGCATCATCGTGCTGACCCTGGCCTGGGTCTACTACCGCTACCGCACCCTGTCGGTGGTGCAGGGCGTGCTGGGCGGACTGCGCCCGGCGGTGGTCGCAATGATCGCCTCGGCGGGCGTTTCCATTTTGGTAACGGCGCTGTGGAACGGCGCAGCGGCCTCGCTCAACCCCGCGGATCTGGACTGGATTGCGGCCCTGCTGTTTGTCGCGGCGCTGTTTGTGCTGCGCAGGTGGAAGCTCAACCCCATCTGGGTCATGGTCGGCACCGGCGTGGTGGGGCTGGGGCTGTATCTCATCATCGGGTACTAACTCTATTTTTTTACGGGCGGACTGCAGGGAATTTTTGCAGTCCGCCCATTTTGCTCTTTCCTTTTCTCATGCTTTATGTTATATTAGTAGTATCATATTGCTCTAAAGGAGGAGTCCTCATGAAATCATCCCGCCTTCTTTCCCTTTTGCTGGCTGTCTGCCTGCTGTTTTCGCTGAGCTCCTGCTCGGAGCGCGGGAACACCGGGCAGCAAGACCCCGCTCCCGCCAAAACGGAATCGTCCGCCGCGGACACCGCCGCCCCACAGGAGGACACCGCGACGGACGCGCCTGCCGGTCAACAAAGCGCCGGCGAAGCGGAGAGCGCCGGGCAGCAGCAAACCGCCCCAGAGGACGCCCCCTACCAGGCCGATTACACACTGGCGTGGCATGCGGTGCTCGACTTTGGCGCGTCGTATGCAAACAACGTGATGCGGACCGGCGTTGTCAGCCTGTACTCCCACGACCGCTGGACCATCGACGACGCCGACGGCACCGACTTTTTCAGCTGGTATACGGGAATCGTTTCCCAGCTTTATTCCGACGAGGAGAGAGAGGAGTTGTTCCTCGCCGAAGACGGCAGCTGGGCCTACCCCGCTGAAATCTACGAGGCGGACGTCCGGCGCTACTTTGACGCCACCACCGAGCAGATGCGCGACAACCCTGACCTCTACCACGCCGACACCAACACCTACTACGCGCTGGCAGGCCCCGGCGTTGGGGAGCGGCCACTCATCGGGATTCAGTCCTTCGAGCAGGAGGGGAACCTTGTCAACATCGACCTGCTTTTGAAAAATGAGGCAGAGCAGCATCGTCGGATGATGCTCACCATCCGCCTGACCGACGACGGCTACCGCTATGTCTCCTACCTGCCGCAGAGCGTTAACCGGACGATCACCAACCACCTGCTCGAGGAGATCATCCTGAAATTTGGCGCAGAGGTCACCCGTTCCGATCATGTCTATCACTCTACCGGAACCGGCAAGTTCCTTTCTTCCAGTTGGACAGTGGAACAGATGACGCCCGAAAGTTTCAACGGGTGGTACCTTGACTACTCCAACTACATCTATACTTACGGCGAGCGGCTGATGATCTTTGCCAGCCCGCTCGGAGAAAACACCGGTTGGTTCTATCCTGCCGACCTGTACGAAGCGGCCGCAAAAGCCTACTTTGGCCTTTCCGCCGAGGAGCTGCGCGCGGGTGAAAATTACAATGCGGAATACGGCGGCTACTTTTCACCGCATCCAGTCGGCCGGGGCTATACTCCCCTCATCACGCTGGAGGACTACGACCAGCAGTACGACCTGCTGACCTTAAACGTTTCTGTTTCCCAGCTGGAGGCCCCAGATCGGAAGATGGCCCTCACCGTCCGCCTGACCGAGGACGGCTATCAGTATCTCTCCTACCTGCCGCGATAAAGAAAAGGGCGCTCCCCATAGGGAACGCCCTTTTCTTTTTATTCTTCCCGCAGATACCGCTGGGTGTAGGGGCAGACCGCAAAGCACAGGCCGCACAGGTCGGTCTCGATGCCGGTGGCCTGCTTCATCCGCCTGAGCTGTTCGGGGTAGCAGCGATTCCAGTCGAACAGCTTTTCCCGCTCGATGCCGGGCGTCCAGGTGGCGCCGGTGAAGGCCTTTGCCGGGCAGCGCTCGACACAGGCGCTGCAGCCCCCGCAGCGGCTTTTTTCGACCGGCGCATCAAACGGCAGCGGCGCGTCGGTCAAAAGGCTGGAGAGCCGCACCGCGCCGCCGTACCACTCGGTGATGAGCAGGCAGTTTTTGCCAATCCACCCCAGCCCCGCGTGGACGGCGACCGTCTTGTGCGGCAGCGGGGAGCGCCAGTTCTCGTCGGTCTTGACCGTGTCGGTGGTGTTGGCAACCGCATGAAAGCCCCTCTCCTGCAACAGGGCAGCCCCTGCGGAGACGATTTGATTGAGCTGCGCGTTGAGCGAATGGTAGGCCTCATAGTAGGCCAGGGTCGGCGCGGTCTGCAAATCCCGCACAATCTCTTTTGGCACCGGCACCGCGACCGAGACGCCGGTGGTCAGCTCCCCGCCGGCAATTCCCTTTAAATCCGCGACCCCCATCAGCCGCGCGCCCTTTGCCTGCAGAAGATCAAACAGCTCGTCCTTTAACCCTTGCATCCTGTTTTCCCCCTCGCTTTATCTTGTCCCTGCCTGTTGGCAGGGCTGCATCCGGTACACCTGATCAAACTGCCGCTCCCGCTCGCCGCTTAAATGGTGGCTGATGAGGATGAGCGTCAGGTCGGGATTCTGCAGCAGGCTCTGCTCGACCAGCTCGGCGTTCTCCCGGTCCAGCGCCGAGGTGCCCTCGTCCACCAGCAGAATCGAGCGGTTGTGAATCAGCGCGCGGGCAATCGCCACCCGCTGCTTCTGCCCGCCGGAAAGGGCGCTGCCGCCCTCCCCCACCACCGTGTCCAAGCCCTGCGGCATGCGGGCAAGGTCGCCGAGCAGCGCGCTGTCGCGCAGCGCCCTCTCCATCTGTTCGGGGGAAAACTCCTCGCCCAGCGTGATGTTTTCCCGGATGGTGGTGTTGAACAAAAAGACATCCTGCTCGATGTAGCTCATCTGCTGCTGCAGCTGCTCGGCGGTACAGTCTCTGGCGTCAATGTTGTCCAGCCAGATTTTGCCCTCATAGCCGGGCAGCCAGCCGAGCAGAATTTTAAACAGGGTGGACTTGCCGCAGCCGCTCGGGCCGGTGAGGGCGTATTTTTTGCCGATCGAAAAGACAAAATCCTGTCCGCGCAGAATCGGCTTTTCCCCGTAGGCAAAGGAAATCCCCTCCATCCGAATCGCGTCGTGCAGCGGCGGCAGGGAGCGCACCGGCCCTGTCTCTTGCCTCTCTGCTGTGAGCTTTTCAAAGTAAGGCCTGCCCGCTGCCAGCGACATGCGCAGATTCGCAAATTCATGCAGGCCATTGGTCACGCAGGCGATCAGGTTGCTGGCGCCCACCAGGGTGGCCATGCGCACCTTGCCCTGCAGCACCAGCAGGATGACCAAAATGTCGCACAGGATCTGGATGGTCACGCTGACAAAGCCCATCGCGCTGTCAGCCGCGCTTTTACCGCAGCTGAGGTCGCAGGAGGACTGCTCAATCTGGTCGCTGGCCTGACCTCCCTTGCGCAGAAATCGCCCCTTCTGTCCAAAAAAGCGCAGCACATCCAGGCCGGACAGCAGGTCCTTGAGCGCGCTGACCCCCGCCGCCTGCCGCTCGGAGCACAGCCTTCCCAGCTGCTCCAGCCTCTTCTCAAACAGCTTTGGCAGCGCCCACATGATGAGCGCCGACACAAGCGAAGCTGCCATCAGCGACCAGTGCAGGCTCAGCAGCACCACAATGCCCCAAAGTACCTGGGACGCCCTGCCCACGCAGTTAAAAAAGGGGTTCCAGGCCAGCTGTTCGATCTGTTTGATATCGTTGGTCATCCAGGAAAGGTACTCGCCGCTGTCCTGCTTGTGGTAGTCCTGGTAGCCCTTTTGCAGCAGCTGACAGCACAGGTCGTGCCGCAGGTCGTTGTTGAGCGCGCGCACCACCCTTGCCTGGGCTGATTCCCGCAAGTAGCAGACCAGAAAATATCCGCCCCACGCCGCCATATCCACCGCGCTCCAAAACAGAAAGGCTTTCAAATCCAGACTCAGCGCCTTGTCAAAAACCTGCATCAGCAAAAGCTGCACGCCCGCCTGAAATCCCCATTCCACAATCTGCAGCAGGCAGACCAGCGCGCTTTTCTTCCAGTTTTTCCGAAGGTAGCTCCCTACCTTTTCTCTCCCCTTTGTCAAAAAATGTGCAGTTTCATCCTACCACATTTTTCTACAAAAAGCAACCTTGCAGGGAGCTACTCCACCACCCAGGCCTGCACATCCTGCGCCTGGCAGTAGGCGGCAAGGGCGCGGCAGGCGCCGTCCAGCACCTGCTGCAAGCCGCCGGCACCGCTGAAGGAATAGATGCACAGCAGAATTTCGCTGGTCTTATCGGTAATCATGGCGCGGGTGGAGTCGCTGTTGGGGTTGCCAAAGTAGCCGAGCGCATCCCCGAGCACCGGCAGGAACTCGATGTTGACCGCGTCCTTGCCGATGCCCTGATAGTGAACACCCTCCCCGGTGGCTGTCCAGAGGATGTCCCCCTCAAGCTTTTCCACATCGTAGGCGCCCAGCGAGTAGCCAGTCTTGATCGAGATGAGGTTTCCCGTATCGACGACATTGTTGATCTGGTACAGCCCCTTGCCCTGCAGGATGCGGCGGTGCATCGCCTCGGCGGAGTTGCGGTATCGCTGCACATCCTTGCCGAGCGCCCTGCAGCAGGCGCGGGTCTGGGCAATCTGCTCCCGGGTCTTGATCTCCTCGATTTTAAGGGTGCTCTGCAGCCAGGCTTCCACCCCGGCAATTTCGGCGAGCAGCTTTTCTCCGCTGGGCTGAGTGACCACCTTGCACTGCACGCAGCCGAGCGTTGCCTTTGGCCAGGTCTGTTTTAACTTTGGGTCGATGGTAATATTGAGCATTGGATTGTTCCCCTTCTTTTTAAAATAAACGGTCCTTTCTGTTATACCCTTTTTCGTCTCTCCCGTCAAGGGCGGGTCGGAAGGTGGAATTTTTTGTGCGAAACGGTTGAGCAATCGGGAAAGCTGTGGTAAACTGAAAGAAGAAGGTTCCCCATCACAGGACCAAACAGGAAAGGATGTTATGCAGATGATTTCTCCAGCAAAGAAAGAATTTATCGAATTTATGATGAGCGCCGACGTGCTGCGCTTTGGCGAGTTCACCACCAAGAGCGGCCGCCTCTCCCCTTACTTTGTCAACACCGGCAACTACAGAACCGGCGCGCAGATTGCGACCCTCGGCAAGTTCTATGCCCAGTGCATCATGGACAACTGCGGGGACAACTTTGACGCGATGTTCGGCCCGGCCTACAAGGGCATCCCGCTGGTCACCGCAGCGGCTGCTTCGCTCTTCCGCGACTTTAACGTCGACAAGCCTTACTTCTTCAACCGCAAGGAGGCCAAGGACCACGGCGAAGGCGGCTCCTTGGTCGGCTACAAGCCGCAGGACGGCGACCGCATCATCATCATCGAGGACGTCATCACCGCCGGCACCGCTGTGCGCGAGACCGTTCCGGTCCTGCAGGCCGCTGCCAAGGTGAGCATCCCGGATATGTTCATCTCGGTCAACCGCTGCGAGGTCGGCCAGCATGCCGGCAAGACCGCCGTCATGGAGGTCAAGGAGGAGTTCGGCATCAACGTCCACGCCATCATCACCGTGGCGGACATCCACGAATACCTCAAAGAGAAGCCGGAGTACGCTTCGGTGCTCTCCCTGATGGAGCAGTACATGGACAAATACTGCATCCTGTAAAGCTGACACAAAACGCCTTCCCAATAGGGGAAGGCGTTTTTTCTTTTCTCTCCTGGCAGCTAGCCGCGGTACTCCATGATATAGCGGGAGTTTGGAATCTCCTGCACCACCGCAAAGCCCAACCGGCGGTAAAGGCGCACCGCGCCCTCGTTGCGGATAAAGACGTAGAGGTAAGGGGTCTTGTTCTCCTTCATGGCCTGCGCGACAATCTGGCGCAGCACTACCGTGCCGATGCCCTTTCCCTGAAAGGCCGGGGCCAGATACAGGTCGTCGATCTCCAGCCTGTCCCCTTCGTCGTGGGCGGCGACATAGCCCGCGTGGCTGCCGCCGCAGAAAATTTTCCGGTAGTCGGCCATCTGCTGCTCAATTTTTCTGCGGCACCAGGCAAGAACCTTTTCGCAGTCGATCTGCCCGAGGTCCTCATAGCGCAGAACGAGCTCCTTGAGGTAAGCAAAGATCTTTTCCACATCCTGCTGCTCAATTGGTTGATAGGTAATTTCCATCGCCGCCGCCTCCTTTTCTTTCTCTGATTGTAGCCTTTCTTCATCGTTTTTGTCAAGACGGCACAGTTATTGCGCTCGTCACCTTTCCGATGTATAATAAATTTAAGAAAAACCGGCAGGCCCGTACCCTTCACAGGTTCGGAGCAAGCGCTCCTTTCCGGATGGGGCTGTCCTGCCAAGGAGTTGTTGAACGTTGATCTGCAAAACCGTCAATATCAAAAGAAATATGCCGCTGGTCTCCCAGGCGATGACCCAGCTGGGAAACGAAATCTGGATGGCGAAGTACGCCCGCTGCCACGCGCTCAAGGTCATCCACGGCTACGGCTCGTCCGGCCAGGGCGGCGCCATCAAAGCCGCCTGCCTGAAGCTGTGCGCCGACCGCAAAAAGAGCGGCGTCATCCGCCACTATGTGCGCGGGGAGGACTTTAACCCCTTCACCGCGGATGGCAGAAAAGCGATTGAACTCTGCCCGCAGCTTAAAAACGACGTCGACTATGGCCGGCAGAACGACGGCATCACGGTGATTTTATTTTAGCACAGCCAGCAAAGGCGTTCGGGAAAAACTTCCCGAACGCCTTGTGTTTTTCCCTTATTCCATCAGCGACGGCTTGCAGAGGATTTCGTTGACCTTTGTCTCCAGCAGGCAGGCGGTATAGGCTGGGGTGATGATGCAGGCGGTGTCCGCTCCGCCCGCGGTGCCGCCAACCACAACCACCGGCTTTTTAAAGGCGATGCTGCCGTTGTCCGCCGCCATCAGCGCGACCTCCACACAGACCTTGGTGCCCTGTCCAAACATCCGCAGGGTGGCAGCCATAATCTCGACCGGGTAAACCCCGCCAAACACCTTGCTGATTCCGCGCTCCGCGCCGCTGAGGGCATGGGCCGCGGTCACAACCTTGACGCCCTGGTCCTGCAGCAGGATGCGTGTCTCCTCCGAGACGCCGTTTTCATTCGGCCCGCGGTGGCCGTAGGCGCAGGTGACTGCCACCAGTTGGCGCTCAAATCCCATCTCCTTGCACAGCTCGGCTGCGCGGCAGGCGGTGTTGCCCTTGCTGGTCGCCACCACCAGGTCCATTCCCCGCTCCTGCGCAGTCTGGATAGCCAGCTTTAAGGTAGCTTCGGTGTTGATCGCTCCCGGTTTTTCGAATACAATCATTTGATTTTCCTCCTGTCGTCAAATCTATCTTGTTATTTTGCTTGCATCTTTTTTGCAGAACGGGCGCGAAGGCTATCCCCGATCTTTCTGCCGATGGGGCTGACCCCGATGAGGAAGCCGACAAAGGCCGGGATCAGCCAGCCGACCCCCAGCGAAGCCAGCGGGAACCGCATCATCTGTTCGGTCAGGCCGCCCAGCGAGATGCCCGCCTCCTTGCATCCGTCAAAGATGGAAAAGCACAGCGCGAAGGCCATGCTGAAGGCATAGACCTCGGTGCGGCCGCGCCAGAAACGATCGAAGTAGGAGAGGATGACCAGCACCGTCACCAGCGGATAGAGCACCACCAGCACCGGAAGGACGGTATCAATGAGGGTGTCCAGGCCCACATTGGAGACAAGCCAGGTAAACAGGATGACGACGGTGATGATTTTGCGGTAGGACCAGTTGGGGAGCACCTTGGCAAAGTAGTCGCCGAAGGCGGTGGTCAGACCGATCGAAGTGGTCAGGCAGGCCAGCACGACGGCGACGCCCAGAATCAGGTTGCCCCAGCGCCCAAACAGCGCATAGACCGCGTAGTTGAGGATTACGCCGCCGTTGGAGAAGACCGTCATCCCCGACGTCTGCGCACCCACAAAGCACAGAGCGCCATAGACCAGACAGAGCAGCACCACCGCGACGACACCGACGATGACGGTGTAGTGTACCACCTGTTTGTGCTCGGTGACCCCCTGGTCCTTGAAGGTATTGATCATGATGATGGCAAAAATCAGCGCCGCGAAGCCATCCAGCGCAAGGTAGCCCTGCAGCAGGCCCTCGATGAATGGGCCGTTCTGGTAAACAATCGAGGTCTCCTCGATTGGGCCCAGGGGATTGAGCCAGGCCGCGATAAAAATAATGAAAATCGAGAGAAGCAGCAGCGGGGTCATAAACTTGCCGACGATGTCGATGACCTTAGAGGGCTTGAGCGAGAAAAAGTAGGTGAGCGCAAAAAAGACCGCTGTGTACACCAGCATCGGCACAAACTGGGAGCTGCCCTCCTCCAAAAAGGGGACAACACCGATCTCAAAGGAGACCGCCCCGGTACGCGGCAGCGCAAACAGCGGACCAAGCAGCAGATAGACTGCCGCCGTCAAAACAAGTCCAATCTTTTTTCCAGCCTTTCCGACCAGGCTGTCCATGCTGTTTCCGGCGATCACCACCGCGATGATGCCCAGCACCGCAAGCCCCGCATCGGTAATGATGAAGCCCAGCAGCGCTGTGGGCGCCTGGGTGCCCGCCTGCTGACCCAGCAGGGGCGGAAAGATCATGTTGCCGGCTCCAAAAAAGATGGAGAACAGCATGAAGGACGCATAGATTACCTGGGAGACTGTCAATTTTTGTTTCATCTTGACTCACGTTCCTCTCAAAAGGTTTTCTGTGTTTATCTTAGTATATTCTATGCAATCTGTCAAGAATCACATCTGAAATTCTGTATTTTTTAGATATACAGACAAAAAGCAGCGTGTTCTTTTGAACAAAATCCTTTTTTATCCCTTCCCGGTATTGGTTGCGGAGAGCACATTCCCTTCCAAATATCAAGCTCTTTTTTTATGTCATTTGACATAAAATGTGTGCTGATTCTTCTCTTTTTCCTTCTGTTTAACCGCTGTGTATGAACATTTTTTACAGTTCTCGCCGGCTTTTTTATACAGATTCCTTAAACTTTTTCCCGGCGGAGACGGGCGGACGGCAGCAGAGGTCCCGGCGGGAGAACTTGCACTCTCCCGCCGGTTGTGTTATACTATCCTCGAAATATAAAAGTGTTTACATTACTTTTTATGCAAACCTTTAATACAAAACACGCAATTGAAATTCAAAGGGAGGTTATATACAATGGAATCTTTAAAATTGATCGAAGCTCTGTCCAACGCATACGGCGCATGCGGCTTTGAGGACGAGGTTGTTGCCATCGCTGAAAAGTACGCTCACGACGAGGATCTGGGCGCAGTCAGACACGACTGCAACCTGAACGTCTACATCGACGCGCACAAAAACACCGGCAAAAAACCGGTTGTCATGGTGGATGCGCACAGCGATGAGGTCAGCTTCATCGTACAGGCCATCAAGCCAAACGGCACCCTGCACTTCCTGCCTCTGGGCGGCTGGTCCAACTACACCGTTCCGGCCCACAAGGTAAAGGTACAGACCTATGACGGCAAGTGGGTATCCGGCATCGTTGCCAGCACTCCGGTTCACTTCCTGTCCGCGGCGCAGAAAAACGCCTGCCCGACCATCGCCGACATGGTCATCGACATCGGCGCCACCTCCAAGGAAGAGGTTGAGAAGGTATTCAATATCCACATCGGCGCGCCGGTTGTCCCGGATGTCACCTTCGAGTACAATGAGGAAACCGACGTCATGCTGGGCAAGGCCTTCGACAACCGCGTCGGCTGTGCGGCAGTTCTGGAAACCATGAAGGACCTGAAGGGCAGCGATCTGGACGTTGACGTGGTCGGCGTTCTGTCCTCCCAGGAGGAGATCGGCGAGCGCGGCGCCTTTGTCACCCGCGACGTTGTCAAACCGGACATCGCCATCTGCTTTGAGGGCTGCCCGGCGGACGACACCTTCACCCCGGACTACTTCATCCAGACCGCGATGAAGAAAGGCCCGATGCTGCGCCACTTCGACCGCTCGATGGTCACCAATCCGCGCTTCCAGCGCTTCTCGCTTGAGCTGGGACGCGAGCTTGGCATTCCGGTTCAGGAATCGGTTCGTTCCGGCGGCGGCACCAACGGCGGCCCGATCCACACCTCCAACGGCGGTGTACCGGTCATCGTCATCGGTGTTCCGGTTCGTTACATCCACTCCCACCACGGCTTTGCTTCGCTGACCGACTACAAGAACAGCGTCAAGCTGGCGGTCGAGATCATCAAGCATCTCAACGACGAAACCATCAAATCTTTTTAAGCTGGCGGGCTGAACCCGCAGCAAGCTGAGCCTGCACCCAATCCACGAATTGGTGGGGTACAAGATCTTGCCTTCTACCTCGCGGGACCGAGTTCCTGCAATCTTATTTCTCTGGTAAGCTGAGCCCGCGTCCAATTCACGGATTGGTTGGGTGCGAAGCCTTGTCTTCTACCTCGCGGGACCAAGTTTTTATAGGAAAATTTTGTCGCGTTCCGTTTGTGTTGTGGGCAATTCCAAATCGTAAAATGATGCTATGAAAAAACACCGAGACGGTTTGTCTCGGTGTTTTTCTTTATGGATGAATCTTGGAAAGTGGATTTCGGGTAAGTCATCTCGACTTTTTAGTTTGCCGCTGCCGAGGAGACGACAGCGCTGTCCCAATAGTATCCTGCATCCGAAAGCTGTGCCTTCATCTCAATCAGGGCCGTTTCCTGGCTTCTTATCGTTTCCTCATAGGCATTGATGATGCCGTTATACTGCTCCTGGCTGATATCGCCGCGGTTATAGTTTCTCTGCGCGTCGAGAACCAGCGCCTCCACGCTGTCGTAAGAAGTGACCTGCGCTGCAACCTCCTCCATCAATGGAAGCAGATCCTCCCTGCCCGCATAGATCACCTGGTTTTTGCGTGCGTCGAAAATCATACCGTCCAGATTCTGCAGGGCCTTCAGGTAATCGGAGACCGACTCCTCCCGCTGATAGGTGCGGAACTCATCCTTGCGTTTGAGCTTGACTTCTTCCAATTGCAATACCTCCGCGGGAGTAACCAGGCGAGCGCTTTCTTCTGTCGTCGTTTCCGCATCGCTGGCTTCCTCAGAAGCCTCCTCGGTGCTTGTCTCCGACCGTTCGCTCCAATCCTCGGTGGGGTTCTCTCCCCAGTAGGAGTCCCATGAATCATAATATTGTTCCAATGTATTCTGCAGGGCAGTATTTTCTTCCTGCAGATTTCCAACAATGTCTTGCAGATCAAGCAGATTGCCCTGCGCTTCTTCGTAGCGCTGCTTCCAGGTTTCATTGTCGGATGGAACGTAGCCATAGTCGCGGATGATGTCGGCGTTAACAAACTCGACCCCGCCCATCACGCCGAAATGGACGCCATCGGTGCCAGAGTTGGTGATGGTGACGTCGGTGGGCACCTCCAGAATCAGGCTGCCGTCAAACTCCATCTCAGAGCGCAGCAGCTCAACCAGTCCCGCTCTGGAGAGGGTAATCAGCTGTCGCTCCAGCTCCTTTTCGGTCAGGTCAATCTGTGCGCTCTGTCCCTCGGTGCTGACCTGGGCATCATAGCTGCCGGTCAGACGATTTTCATAGGTGTAGAGATGGATCTGGTTATCTGCCGACTGACGCACCTCGACATAAATCTGTCCCCGCTTGTCGCGGTTGACCAGCCGCAGACTGGTCACGCCCGCCGGAAGGTCCAGCTGGCTGTACGGATTTTCCGCCGAGGCCGCCGCATCGTTATAAACATCAAGTGCGTCCTGCGCTGCCATCGGCAGGCTGACCGCTAGTCCGGCAACGCCCGCCACCAGGCAGGCCGCTGTAAAGATCATTGCTTTTTTCATTCTAACATCCCTCCTCCTGGTCGTTCTGTGGCTGCTGTGCCTCTACCGTTGCCGGCACCGAAGGCGGCAACATCTCCACCTCTACCCGCTCTGGCTTTGGCTCCTCGGGCTCTTTTTCCCGCTTCTCTTTTGTCTCTGGGATGCCCAGCCACGCGCCCAGACGGTCGAGCATCCGCTCCCAGGCGCTCAGTGCATAGCGGACAACCTGCTTGCACACGCCCCAGCAGAAGCGCAGGCAGCGGACCAGCAGCATCTCCAGCAAAACGGTGAGGGCAAGGCAGGCCACCGAGGCGGAGACAATCGCGACGCCGCTCCAGCTGCCGAGAATGGCAAACCCAAATCCGGAAAGGATGATGCCCAGCAGGCCCAGCAAAAAGCCAAGGCCACAAAAGACAATCACGCACAGAAGTGCGCCCAACACGCCTCCTGCCGTCAAAGCGAGCAGGCCGCTGATTCCTAGCGCCAACAGCATCAGCCAGAAGCAGACAAACAGGATGGCGCACCATCTGCACGCCCTTGCCAGCACCTTCAGCGAGCGGACAAGCACACCGTCACCGCCGAATTTTTCACGGCGTGGTCTGGGCTCTTTCTTCGGAACCGTCTGCTTTTCCATTTCCTCCTGCTCCAGATTTTCCGGTTCGTCCTGTTCCGCTTCCTCTGCTGTGTCCTCCTCCTGTTGTGCTGTGTGTTTAGCCTCCCCATGATCCCAGTCATGGAATTTCTGTTTGGCTTTTTTCCAATACTCCCCGACATACTCGCCGAGCTTTTTCTCCTTTCCTTTTCCGGGAACCTTATATTCGACCTGCTGCTCCTGGCTTTCCTCGATGAGCTGCTCGGCCACCAGTTCTGGGTCACCGAGCTTGGCAGCGATCTCCGAATCCTGCTTGCTTTGTCGGCGTCCCTCCTCAAAGTACTCCGCGTAGTCGCGCATGATATCCTCGATTTCTTCCTTGGATAATTTATGTTTCAGACACGCCTGCAGGCGCTCCAGATATTCCTGTTTATTCACTTTCCTCACCTCTCAAAATATCGTTGACCATCTTTGAAAAATCGTCCCAATCCGCCTTGAGCGAACCGAGGTAACCCTTTCCCTTTTCGGTGATGTGGTAATATTTGCGGGCGGGTCCAACGGTGCTCTCCTTCAGGTAGGTCACAAAATATTCCTCCTGGGTCAACCGCCGCAGGATGGGGTAGACCGTCCCCTCATTGATCTCGGTGTAGAAGGCGATGCTCTGGACAATTTCGTAGCCATACATGTCCTTGCGGTCAATCAGTGCCAGGACGCACATTTCGATGACTCCTTTGCGAAATTGTGTGTTCATTCTCTTCCCTCCCTACCTGTATTATAGCACAGTACCTTGTACTACACAATACCTGTCACCACTTAATACATTACAAATTTCAGTAGCTATTTTTGTTCTTTTTGGTAAAAATAAGACGAAAAAAGGCTGTGTGGAAATTTTCCACACAGCCTTGCTGCATCGTTATGTTGTAAAATTTCATTCTGTCATCAGGATGGGAGAAACAATATAGTAGCCCAACGACTCGACCGTAAAGCAAACCTGGCCGTTTTCCTCATCCACCTGCGCCTGCACCGGAGTCAGCTCCCCGTCCACCACCTCATAAACATAGATGTCGGACCACTTCATCGGCAGACAGAGCTTGGCTGGCTGCACAAAGCTGTCCTCGTCGCCGCGGAAGTTGTAGCACTGGATGTCGAAGGAATGATATTGATTGGCGATCTCGGAATCAAAGCTGGTGTCCAGATTGAGGTAGATGGTCTCCCCCTGCTCCAGCACTGCCTCTTTTAGGTAAACCCCATCTCCGAAGGAAAGGGTGACAGCCTCGCCGTTATAGATTTCGCCCGCGTACAGGTTCATCGGGGAGGAAATCTGGTTGACGCTGTGTGGCAGGACTTCCCTGGTCACATTGCCAAAGATACCTTCTACCAGCAGCGGCTCCAGCTCATACCCACTTTGCGTATCGCGCAAGGTAATCGAACCGGCAAGCTCGATCGGTTCCGACTGGGAGAGGACTGAAGCAAAGTCAATTGCGATGGTCAATGCGCCGTTCTCATTTGCCCAGCGAACCTCCTCCACTGCCCTTGGGTCAAATCCGCTTGCAACAAACTCCCAGTTAGAGGGGCAGCTCTTCTCCGTGTAGAGCTCCTGGCCGCCCGCCTCCTGCAACGGAATATACAGAGTGTCTCCAGGGTAAAAGTGCGGCTGCTCCTGCTGCTCCAGAGCCTCATTCTGTGGCAGCGAGAGCAGAGATGTTGTCCTGCTTGTATGTTTGACCACTGCCTGCTCCAAAGCCAGCTGGTAGCCCTGCTGTTCGCTGAGAGTGACCGGTGCCGCCGATCCAATCATCAGATGAAATGGGAACTGAGCATAAGAGACGGCACTCATCCCCACTGTCATTGCCAGCATCAAGCACAATGATGCTACCTGTTTTTTCCATTTCATTCCGTGCCGCCTCCTTTCTGTCAGTCTATGTTTTTGCGACGGAAGAAATTCATTTTTTAAAAACTTATCTACTGTTCAGTATACAATATAAATTACAAATTATCAAGATATTTTTTTAAATTTTGTAATCCAGTTGTCATTTTTGGTGCAGCTGATTTGTTTTTTTGTAAACATATTCCAAATCCAAAGCTGCCGTCCAGGAGACTTGCCCTCGCAAGACAGAAAAAAAGGAGTACAGCATAAGCTGTACTCCTTTTGGAAAAGTTCAGTTGAAAGAACCAAAATTACTCAGCAATCTTGGTAACAACGCCGGAACCTACGGTTCTGCCGCCTTCACGGATAGCGAAACGCAGACCTTCCTCAATCGCGATTGGGGTGATCAGCTCAACGTCCATCTCAACGTTGTCGCCTGGCATGCACATCTCAACGCCTTCTGGCAGTTTGATGATACCGGTAACGTCGGTGGTTCTGAAGAAGAACTGTGGTCTGTAGTTGTTGAAGAACGGAGTATGACGGCCGCCCTCATCCTTTTTCAGAACGTAAACCTGGCCATGGAATCTGGTGTGCGGATGGATGGAACCTGGTTTGCACAGTACCTGACCACGTTTGATGTCGGTTCTCTGAACACCACGGAGCAGAGCGCCGATGTTGTCGCCAGCCTCAGCGAAGTCCAGCAGTTTTCTAAACATCTCGATACCGGTTACAACGGTCTTCATCTTCTCTTCCTGCAGGCCAACAATCTCAACCTCTTCGGAAAGTTTCAGAACGCCTCTCTCAACTCTACCGGTAGCAACAGTACCACGACCGGTGATGGTGAAGATGTCCTCGATTGGCATCAGGAATGGCAGGTTTTCGTTTCTCTCTGGGGTTGGGATGTACTCGTCAACTGCATCCATCAGCTCATAGATTGGAGCGTAAGCCGGGTTGGACGGATCATCTGGAGCTTCCAGAGCCTGCAGAGCGGAACCTTTGATGATTGGGGTATCATCGCCTGGGAAGTCATACTCATTGAGCAGGTCACGGATTTCCATCTCTACCAGCTCGAGCAGCTCTGGGTCGTCAACCTGGTCAACTTTGTTCATGAATACAACGATGTAAGGAACGCCTACCTGACGAGCCAGCAGGATGTGCTCACGGGTCTGTGGCATCGGGCCGTCTGCAGCGGATACAACCAGGATAGCACCGTCCATCTGAGCAGCACCAGTGATCATGTTCTTAACATAGTCAGCATGTCCTGGGCAGTCAACGTGAGCGTAGTGTCTCTTGTCGGTCTCGTACTCAACGTGAGCGGTGTTGATGGTGATACCACGTTCTCTTTCCTCTGGAGCCTTATCGATGTTTGCATAATCCTCAAACTTAGCCTGGCCTTTCAGGGACAGAGCTTTGGTGATAGCAGCGGTCAGAGTAGTTTTGCCGTGGTCAACGTGGCCGATAGTACCAATGTTAACATGTGGCTTGGTTCTTTCGAATTTCGCTTTTGCCATTGTTGTTTCCTCCCTTTAATACGGGAGTGTTCTCCCGTAATCGTATTTGTGTATGTTACAATTCGTATTGTATCAAGGAATCGCTTAAAAATCAAGGGCCAAGCTGTAAAAAAGCTTAATTATTCGCATAAAAAAGCTTTTTGTTGGCCTCATCGCCACCCAAAAGGCGATTATTCGCCTTTTGTTCTGGAGGAGATGATCTTCTCCGCGATGCTCTTCGGAACCTCTACATAGTGAGAAGGCTCCATGGTGTACTGGCCACGGCCCTGGGTCTTGGAACGCAGGTCGGTGGCGTAACCGAACATCTCAGACAGCGGAACAAATGCGTTAACCTGCTGAACGCCGTGTCTTGCATCCATGCCCTGGATCTGACCACGGCGGGAGTTCAGGTCGCCGATAACGTCGCCCAGATAATCGTCTGGAGTGATGACGCTTACCTTCATGATTGGCTCGAGCAGGACCGGATCGCCCTTCTTCATAGCCTCTTTGAACGCCATAGAACCAGCGATCTTGAAGGCCATTTCGGAGGAGTCGACCTCATGGTAAGAACCGTCGTACAGCTCTACCTTGACGTCAACAACCGGGTAAGCGGCGAGTACACCTGCCTGCATTGCGCCCTGGATACCAGCATCAACAGCCGGGATGTATTCCTTCGGAATCGCACCGCCGACAACGTTGTTGATGAACTCGTAGCCCTTGCCGGACTCGTTTGGAGTAACCTTGATCTTAACGTGACCGTACTGACCTTTACCACCGGACTGACGAGCGTACTTCATGTCGACGTCTGCCGGCTTGCGGATGGTCTCTTTGTAAGCTACCTGCGGCTTACCAACGTTAGCCTCTACCTTGAATTCACGCAGCAGACGGTCAACGATGATTTCCAGATGCAGCTCACCCATACCAGCGATGATGGTCTGGCCGGTCTCTTCATCGGTATAGGTCTTGAAGGTCGGGTCCTCTTCTGCCAGCTTCGCCAGCGCGATACCCATCTTCTCCTGACCAGCTTTGGTCTTTGGCTCAATCGCAACGCGGATAACCGGTTCCGGGAATTCCATGGTTTCCAGAATGATCGGGTATTTAGGATCGCACAGAGTGTCGCCGGTGGTGACCTTCTTCAGGCCTACTGCGGCAGCGATATCACCTGCGTAGCAGGCTTCGATATCTTTTCTGTGGTTCGCGTGCATCTGCAGGATACGGCCAATTCTTTCGGTATGGCCCTTGGTTGCGTTGAGGACGGTGTCGCCGGTGTTGACAATACCGGAATATGCGCGGAAGAAGCAGAGCTTACCAACATACGGGTCGGTCGCAATCTTGAATGCAAGAGCTGCGAACGGAGCGTCGTCGGAAGAAGGTCTTTCCTCCTCCTCGTCGCTGTCCAGGCTGACGCCTTTGATGTGCGGGATGTCGGTTGGAGCCGGCATGTAGTCGACGATCGCGTCGAGCAGCTTCTGGACACCTTTATTTTTATAGGAAGTACCGCAGCAGATCGGAACCATTCTGTTGGCGATGGTGTCAACACGGATTGCGTGTTTGATCTCCTCGATGGTCAGCTCCTCACCGTTGAGGTATTTTTCCATCAGTTCCTCATCCTGTTCGCAGATGGACTCGATCATCTTGGTGCGGTATTCTTCCGCCTGATCTTTCATGTTTTCCGGGATATCAACAACCGAGATATCCTTGCCCATGTCATCGTTGTAAATGTAAGCCTTCATCTCTACCAGGTCGATCAGGCCCTCGAAGAACGCTTCGGCACCGATTGGCAGCTGGATCGGAACAGCATTACATTTCAGACGGTCATGGATCATGTTCAGAACATTGTAGAAGTCTGCACCCATGATGTCCATTTTATTGACATAGATCATTCTCGGAACATGGTACTTATCAGCCTGGCGCCATACAGTCTCGGACTGTGGCTCAACGCCGCCCTTAGCACACATTACTGTTACAGAGCCGTCGAGGACGCGCAGGGAACGCTCTACCTCTACTGTAAAGTCAACGTGTCCAGGAGTATCGATGATGTTGATACGGTGGCCCTTCCAGTAGCAGGTGGTCGCAGCGGAGGTAATGGTAATACCTCTTTCCTGCTCCTGCACCATCCAGTCCATCGTCGCGCTGCCATCATGAGTCTCACCGATCTTGTGGTTGATACCGGTGTAGTACAGAATACGCTCAGTGGTGGTAGTCTTACCAGCATCGATGTGCGCCATTATGCCGATATTGCGAGTCATTTCCAATGATACGTCTCTTGGCATATTGTCCTCCTTCGCAATATTTCACAATTCATATTCGGGTAGTAAAAAACCAGAATCAGCCAGAATAGCAGGCCCGAAACAAACTGTCCGGGCGCTGCCGTTCTGCAACTGTCCTGATTAGAATCTGTAGTGTGCGAAAGCTTTGTTCGCTTCTGCCATCTTGTGAGTATCCTCACGTTTCTTGACGGCACCGCCGGTTCCATTGATTGCATCAATGATCTCGCCGGCCAGACGCTCTTTCATGGTTTTCTCGGAACGAGCTCTGGAGTAGTTGGTCAGCCATCTCAGACCCAGGGTCTGTCTTCTTGCTGGACGAACCTCCATTGGTACCTGGTAGGTAGCACCGCCGATACGGCGAGCCTTTACCTCCAGAACCGGCATGATGTTTTCCAGAGCTTCCTTGAAAGCTTCCAGAGCATCTTTGCCGGTCTTCTCGGTTACGATTTCGAATGCACCGTAGACGATCTTCTGGGCAACGCCCTTCTTACCGTCGTACATGATATTGTTGATCAAACGTGTTACCAGCTTGGAATTGTACATTGGATCTGGCAATACATCACGTTTAGCGATTTGACCTCTTCTTGGCACTTCGCTTCCCTCCTTCACAGTCTGAATTCATCGGTACTCGAAAGTGACAAAACTCCCGTTTGCCAATGTGAAGTCTTCTATGACGCCAATGGCAGGTGCTCCCTGCTTTTGGCTATATAAAAGCCCACATGAGCGGTTGTTTTCAAAATTGTTCGGAGTTTTATTACTTCTTCTTTGGACGTTTTGCGCCGTACTTGGAACGGCTCTGCATTCTGTTGGCTACACCCTGTGCATCGAGTGTACCGCGGATGATGTGGTAACGAACACCAGGGAGGTCCTTAACACGGCCGCCACGGATCAGAACAACAGAGTGCTCCTGAAGGTTGTGGCCGATACCCGGAATATAAGCGGTAGCTTCGATTCCATTGGAAAGACGTACTCTTGCAACTTTACGCAGCGCGGAGTTTGGTTTCTTTGGTGTCTGGGTTCTGATTGCAGTACATACACCACGTTTCTGTGGAGAATTCTGGTTGATCGCTTCTCTCTTCAGGGAGTTCCATCCTTTCAGAAGAGCTGGAGCGGTAGACTTTTTCTCTACAGACTCTCTGCCTTTACGAACTAACTGGTTAAAGGTTGGCATATTGCACCTCCTTACTAAAATAAAAAATTTTGTTTTTCCGGCTGGGGACAGCTTATCCTCAGGCCCCGCCAATTAAATATTCTATCATCCCCAGCCGTTTCTGTCAACAAATTTTTGATCGACGTTTACACCAATTTTGCGCGCCTTTACGCCCTTTTCCTTATACAATTCGAAGCATTTCCTGCTACAGGATGCCCCAAGGGGAGCCATTTTATACCTGTCCGGGAAAAAAAAGGGCGTTTCCGCCCCCTTTTCTGCTTTCCTTTCGATAAATTATAATCCTGCGCCCTCCAGCAGCGGCTTTCTGCCCTCCAGCACCACCAGCATCGGTTGGTAGCTGCTGTTTGCAAGCCAGCTTTCCAGCGCCTCTGAGCGGCCGTAGGGGCAGTACAGCTCAAGGTATCCACCGTTTACCCGCACCGAATAGGCACCGCCGTCCTGCTTGGCGATGTCGGCAAGCTCCTTGTCCACTGCCGCTTTGGCTTCTTCCAGCTGCTGGCAGGAATAGCGGCAGAGCAGATAATCGACAGGAGAAAGCTCCTCCTGCTCCTCAAAGGTCTGCCGCAGTACCTCAATCTTTTCGATGCTCTCCACCGACGGCACCCCAATAGTGATTCGGCTGCCCGCCACTGTGATGCTGGTATAGCCCTCTTTGCCCAGCTGCTCCTTCACCTGCTCGGCAAACGCGTTGTTGTTTTCGACTGGATCTTCTGCCAGCGGCAGTTCGGCGCTCTCGTAACCCTCAACGATGCTGATTTTTGAATCGACGCCGTACTCCTTCTCCAGCTCCTTGATTCTGCTCTGCAGCCCCGTCGAAACCTGGCCGACGACCTCCAGCTCCAAAGTCATCTCCTTGCGGTTGACATTGCCGCTGCTCAGCTCCGGGAAGTTAAAAAGCTGCATCAGCTCCCCGCGCAGCGCTTCGTACTGGCTGTCGGTCAGCTTCTTGACCGTTGTGACCTGCTTTGCCTGCGCAGCGGAGGCAAGGCTCATCCTCGGCTGAACACCAATAGCCGCCGCTCCCAGCGAACTTGCCGCCAGCAGCATCGCTGCCAGACCAATTGCAAAAATCTTCTGTTTCATTGTTTCTCTCTCCTCTCAATTTTTGCTATACCGGGAACAGTTTTTATTCCCCTTGTACCACTTGTCTCTCCTCCCTCTTTTTCTGCCAACTTATAGTCCCGGCCCGTCGGGCAAAGGCTTTGTCCCGTCGCTGATTCGAAGCATATCCTGATAGCCACTCTGTCCAAACCAGCTGCTCAGCCCCAGCGGCTTGCCATATGGGCAATGCAGCACCAGATAATCCCCCTCATTTTCGACATAGTAGGTCGCGTCGCCCATCAGCTTGGCAAGCTCCTTGTCATTTTGGATTGCCTTTTGTGCGCTCGCCAGCTCCTTGTACGAATAACGGCACAGCCGCATTTCGACCGCAACATCTTCTTCCCCATATTCTCGGCAGAGCTTTTCCACCTTGTCAAATTGTTTAGCGGACGGCACTCCAATTGTCAGCCGGCTGCTTCCTGCGGTGATGAAGGTGTACTGGCTCTCGAACAAATTTTCTTCAAGATACGCTTTAAGCCCTTCGGCCTTTTTGAAATCTGCTCGTACCTCATCTCTCTTTTGCTCCTCAATCTTCTGCCAGATAAACCCCCGTTCCTCCTCACTGAGCGAATCGTAAAACTCCTGCAGACGCTCATTCTCCTCCTGCTGTTTTTTCAGCGCCTCCAAGTCCGGCTCTCCGGGCGGCTCCACAAGTATCTCCTGCGGCTCCTTCCCCAGCGATCCGCTCGGCGTCAAAATATCTGGGCTTTCCTCAAGCGACTCCCTGTCCGGTGTAAGAATCCTTGGCTCATCCTCCGGGACAGCCGACTCCCCAGCCTCAACCTTCGGCCTTGGTACGCTCTCTTTCCCTTCATCGGCAAAGACCAGCTGCGAACCCGCCACCGCCAACATCGCCGCCGCCAACACGATCGCTAATCTTTTCTTCACTATACCACCCCTTTATGCTAGTGCCAGTATAATATGATTACATGTATTTGTCAATTGATTTTATTTGTTTTATACAATTTTAACTTGTAAAAAACGAACGAACTGCAATCTGCAATTCGTTCGTAAAATAAAAATTTATGCTTTTGTCACTTCAATGGTAGCATCTACTTCAATATCATATCCGTTATATGCATTGATCACATAAAATTTATAACCTGCAGGATATTCCGAAGTGAGAACTATGCCACCATCTGAAGTAACATATTCTGCGGGTGTCTCGAAAGGATGACTACCAGAAGCACCCGCTATCAAGTAAGCACTTTTAGAAGGCATAACTCTATATGTTACTTTTTCTCCATTGCTAACAGTAAATGCACGTCCCCCCCGATTGTGAAAAAGTTAACTTATAACCATCTCGAACAAGCTCATCCTTAAAAGTCCATCTTCCTGTATAACGCGCTTCTTGATCTGGTGTTGTTTCAGTTTCGCCGACATAGTCTCTGCCTTTCATCGAGGATACCGGAGTTACTTCATCTCTTGCCACTACCATCTCTAAGTTATCCTCAGTCATTACTTCCGTATACTGATCTTCGGATAATTCGTACATTGCTCCTTCACGATCAACATAATAGTAAACCGTGTTGTCAGATGAAGTAGACTCAGCCGCCGAAACAGCGGGTACCATACTTACAGCAATAAGGCTTGCTGCTAGAAAAGCAAAAAGTTTTTTCATTGTTCATTCTCCTTTTCGTTCTGTCTTTTGTTTTTTTAGTGAAGGCCTTCACTTTAGCTTTACTCTATACTTTTACATTGATGATGTCAATATGTTTTTATTTTTTTTTGTAAGAACAAACAATATTTAAATTCTAATATTATGCATTTTTTATTGTCGTGTTAGAATGATATGATATATTCTCATTTGTACTCTGTTATCTACAAATATAAGTGGCAGATTTTCGGCCACAAAAAAGGCCCGCCACAGATTGCTCTGTGACGGGCCTTTCGGCTTTTTTATTCGATTGATTAAACGGCTGCAGGCTCTGCGTCGTCCTCCTGCGGAGCTTCCACAATGCCGTCGCTGTGCGCGCTGGTTGTCTCCTCGGTCGGCTGCTCCTCCTGCTCCGGCTCGATGTACTCGATGATGCCGGTGCCGGCTGGGATCAGCTTACCAATGATGACGTTTTCCTTCAGGCCGCTGAGCGGGTCAACCTTGCCCTTGATGGCCGCTTCGGTCAGGACGCGGGTAGTCTCCTGGAAGGAAGCCGCCGACATGAACGAGTCGGTCGCCAGCGAAGCCTTGGTAATACCCATCAGCACCGCGTGGGCAGTTGCCGGTTTGCGGTGGATGCCGTCCTGAGCCTCCTGCTCCAGCAGCTGCTCGTTTGCCTCACGCAGCTCCGCCTTGTCCACCAGCGAACCGGTGATCAGGTGGGTGTCGCCGCCGTCGTCGATGCGGACCTTGCGCATCATCTGGCGGACAATGACCTCAATGTGCTTGTCGTTGATGTCAACGCCCTGGGTACGGTATACGCGCTGTACCTCTTTGATCAGGTAGTCCTGAACTGCCAGCTCGCCGCTGACTGCCAGAACCTCTCCCGGCTCCACAGCACCCTCGGTAATCAGCTGACCTTTCTCGACATACTGTCCTTCCTCGACGATAATCTTATAGTCGAACGGAACAATCTTGGTGAAGACCTCACCGTCCGCGCTGGTGACGTTGACGGTGTTGGCGCCCTTGTGGTCGAGACGGAAGTTTGCAATACCGGACAGGTGGCTGATGATGGCCGCGTTCTTCGGCTTTCTTGCCTCGAACAGCCCCTCAACCCTCGGAAGACCCTGGGTAATATCGCTGGCGGAAGCGACGCCGCCGGTATGGAAGGTACGCATGGTCAGCTGGGTACCGGGCTCACCGATCGACTGCGCCGAGATGACGCCGACCGCCTCGCCGATGCCGACCGGCTGACCGTTGGCCAGGTTCGCACCGTAGCACTTGGCGCAGACGCCCTTCTTGGCCTGGCAGTTGAGGATGGAGCGGATCTTGACCTGGGTGATGCCAGCATCCACAATCTTCTGCGCGGTCTTCTCGTCGATCATCTTTTCTCTGGTTGCCAGCACCTCGCCGGTCTTTGGATCGACAAGGTCGTCTGCCAGGTAGCGTCCGGTCAGACGCTCGGCCAGGCTCTCGATGACGCGGCCGCTGTCTGTAATGTCATAAACCATGATGCCCTCATGGGTGCCGCAGTCGTCGCTGCGGACGATAACATCCTGCGAAACGTCTACCAGACGGCGGGTCAGGTAACCGGAGTCCGCTGTACGCAGCGCGGTATCGGCCAGACCTTTACGCGCGCCTCGGGAGGACTGGAAGTACTCCAAGATGTTCAGGCCTTCACGGTAGTTGGATTTAATCGGAATTTCGATCGCCTTACCGGAGGTGTTGGCGATCAGTCCGCGCATACCGGCCAGCTGACGGATCTGCTCCATCGAGCCTCGCGCACCGGAATCGGCGAACATGTAAATCGGGTTGCGCTCACCGAAGGTGGCGTTCAGCTCCTTCTTGACCGCCTCGGTGGTGTCGTTCCAGACCTTGATAACACGGTCGTAACGAACGTCATCCGAAATCAGGCCGCGGTCGTACTGGCGCTTGATCTGCGCAACCTTCTCATCGGCCTGCGCGATCAGCTCCTGCTTGTTCTCTGGGATCAGCGCGTCGCTTACCGCGACGGTCAGGCCGCTCTTGGTGGAATATTTAAAGCCCTGGTTTTTGATGCGGTCCAGAATTTCGGAGGTACGCACGGTACCGCAGTTGCGGATGCAGCGGTCGATGATCTGGCCCAGCTGTTTCTTTCTAACCAGGAAGGTGACCTCCAGGTCAAACTGCTTTTCCGAATCGGTTCTGTCCACAAAGCCCAGATCCTGCGGGATCGGGTCGTTGAAGATGATCTGTCCGACGGTGGCGTCGATCAGGCGGCTGATGGTCTTGCCCTCCACCTCGCGGGAGACGCGGACCTTGATCGGCGCATGCAGGCCGACCACGCCGGTGTCGTACGCCATCTTGGCCTCGTCGAAGTTGCGGAACACCTTGCCGGCGCCCGGCTCGTCGTCGCGAACCATGGTCAGATAATAGGAACCGAGGATCATGTCCTGGGTCGGAATGGTGACCGGACGTCCGTCGGATGGTTTCAGCAGGTTGCCCGCTGCCAGCATCAGGAAGCGCGCTTCAGCCTGTGCCTCGGCGGAAAGCGGCAGATGAATCGCCATCTGGTCGCCGTCGAAGTCGGCGTTGAACGCGGTACATACCAGCGGGTGCAGGCGGATGGCGCGGCCCTCTACCAGGATCGGCTCAAACGCCTGGATGCCCAGACGGTGCAGGGTAGGCGCACGGTTTAAGAGAACCGGGTGGTTCTTGATGACAACCTCCAGCGCGTCCCATACTTCCTTCATCGAAGCGCGGTCCACCATCTTGCGGGCGTTTTTGATGTTGGTGGCGATCTCCTGATCGACCAGACGCTTCATGACAAACGGCTTAAACAGCTCCAGCGCCATCTCCTTTGGCAGGCCGCACTGGTACATTTTCAGGTCTGGGCCGACAACGATAACCGAACGGCCGGAGTAGTCGACACGTTTACCCAGCAGGTTCTGACGGAAACGTCCCTGTTTACCTTTGAGCATGTCGGACAGCGACTTGAGCGGACGGTTGTTCGGTCCGGTGACCGGGCGGCCGTGGCGGCCGTTGTCGATCAGCGCGTCAACCGACTCCTGCAGCATGCGCTTTTCGTTGCGGACGATGATGTCCGGCGCGCCCAGCTCGATCAGTTTTTTCAGACGGTTGTTGCGGTTGATGACCCGGCGGTACAGGTCGTTCAAATCGCTGGTGGCAAAGCGTCCGCCGTCCAGCTGAACCATCGGGCGGATGTCCGGCGGGATGACCGGAACAACGTCCAGAATCATCCAGGACGGCTGGTTGCCGCTCAGGCGGAACGCCTCGACAACCTCCAGCCGCTTTAAGATTCTGGCGCGCTTCTGTCCTACCGGCAACGTCTCCAGCTCGTCCTTAAGCTCGCGGGAGAGCTGCTCCAGATCGATGTCCTCCAGCAGCTTTTTGATTGCCTCCGCGCCCATCATGGCCTCGAACTCGTCCTCATAGGCCTCGCGCATATCGCGGTATTCCTTCTCGGAAAGAAGGGTGTATTTTTTCAGGTTGGTGGTTCCCGGATCGGTCACGATGTAGGACGCGAAGTACAGCACCTTCTCCAACAGTCTTGGAGAGAGGTTGAGCAGCAGTCCCATTCTGGAGGAGGTTCCCTTAAAGTACCAGATGTGGGAAACCGGCGCCGCCAGTTCGATGTGACCCATGCGCTCGCGGCGGACCTTGGATTTGGTGACCTCAACGCCGCAGCGCTCACAGATTTTACCCTTATAGCGCAGACGCTTATACTTGCCGCAGTAGCACTCCCAGTCCTTGGTTGGACCAAAGATGCGCTCGCAGAACAGGCCGTCGCGTTCTGGTTTCAGGGTTCTATAGTTGATGGTCTCCGGCTTTTTTACCTCGCCATAGGACCATTCCCTGATCTTTTCCGGAGAAGCCAAGCCGATTTTAATAGATTCGGACACATTAAATTCCATTGTTGCGACCCCTTCTTCCTCAATTACATATTGTCATCACTGTCATCATCCAGCCCAAAGTCGGAGAACTCATCCAGCAGGCCGCCGAAATCGTCGTCATCGTCCTGCAGATCCGGATGCTCCACAGCAAAGTTATCCTCAATCTCAGAATCCACCGCGACGTTCTCGCTTTCAAAGGTGGTTCCGTCGTCCTCCTGATAGTGCTCGTTGCCGCCAAAGCCCATGTCGTCGTCCAGATCCTGCTTGAGGTCGATCTCCTCGTTGTTCTTATCCAGGACCTTAACATCCAGCGACAGCGACTGCAGCTCCTTGATGAGAACCTTGAAGGATTCCGGAATGCCCGGCTTCGGAACATTTTTGCCCTTGACAATCGCCTCGAAGGTCTTGACACGGCCGATGACATCGTCCGATTTGACCGTCAGGATCTCCTGCAGGGTGTAGGCTGCGCCGTAAGCTTCCAGCGCCCAAACCTCCATCTCACCGAAACGCTGGCCGCCGAACTGCGCTTTACCGCCCAGAGGCTGCTGGGTAACCAGCGAGTATGGACCGGTGGAGCGGGCGTGAATCTTATCGTCTACCAGGTGGTGCAGCTTGAGGTAGTACATGTAGCCGACGGTGACCGGGTTGTCAAACGGCTCGCCGGTGCATCCGTCATAGACGGTGGTCTTGCCGTCGCCGCGCAGGCCCGCCATCTCCAGGCACTCGCGGATGTCGTTCTCGTTTGCGCCGTCAAAGACAGGCGTCATAATCTTCCAGCCAAGCTCGGCGGCCGCACGTCCCAGGTGGACCTCCAGTACCTGACCGATATTCATACGGGATGGTACGCCCAGAGGATTGAGCACGATGTCCAGCGGACGTCCGTCTGCCAGGAAAGGCATATCCTCCTGCGGCAGGATTCTGGAAACAACACCCTTGTTGCCGTGGCGTCCCGCCATCTTGTCGCCGACCGAGATCTTTCTCTTCTGCGCGATGTAGCAGCGGACGACCATGTTGACGCCCGGGGAAAGCTCGTCGGAATTTTCTCTTGTAAATACCTTGACATCGACGATGATACCGTACTCGCCGTGCGGTACTCGCAGCGAGGTGTCGCGGACCTCTCTGGCCTTTTCGCCAAAGATGGCGCGCAGCAGACGCTCCTCGGCGTTGAGCTCGGTCTCGCCCTTCGGCGTTACCTTGCCGACCAGGATATCGCCCGAGTGAACCTCGGCGCCGATGCGGATGATGCCGCGCTCGTCCAGCTCTTTGAGGGCGTCCTCGCCGACGTTCGGGATGTCGCGGGTGATTTCCTCTGGGCCGAGCTTGGTGTCGCGGGCCTCAATCTCGTGCTCCTCGATGTGGATCGAGGTGTATACGTCGTCGCGGACCATGCGCTCGTTGAGCAGGACCGCGTCCTCATAGTTGTAGCCTTCCCAGGTCATAAAGCCGATCAGCGCATTTTTGCCCAGCGAGATCTCGCCGTTGCTGGTGGCCGGACCGTCTGCCAGTACCTGACCGACAGTGACCCGCTCGCCTGCAGAGACGATCGGGCGCTGATTGAAGCAGGTGCCCTGGTTGGAGCGCATGAATTTGATGACATTGAAGGTTTTCAGTTCGCCCTCGTCGGTGCGGACCACGATCTTGGTCGCATCCACGCGGTCGACCACGCCGTTGACGTCGGAAACGACGCAGACGCCCGAGTCAACCGCAGCCTTATACTCCATGCCGGTGCCGACAATCGGGTTTTCTGTTTTCAGAAGCGGCACTGCCTGGCGCTGCATGTTCGCACCCATCAGCGCGCGGTTGGTGTCGTCGTTCTCGAGGAACGGGATCATTGCAGTCGCAACCGAGACAACCATCTTCGGCGAAACGTCCATGTAGTCGACCAGCTCGCGCTCGACAATCTGGACAGTATCGCGGTGGCGCACCGATACCATCCTGTTGGCAAAGGTGCCTTCCTCGGTCAGCGGCTCGTTTGCCTGCGCGACGATGAACTCATCCTCGCGGTCAGCAGTCATATATTCTACCTCATCCAGCACCTTGCCGGTCTCTTTGTCGACGCGGCGGTACGGCGCCTCGATGAAGCCGTATTTGTTGATTCTTGCAAAGGTTGCAAGGTAGGAGATCAGACCGATGTTCGGGCCTTCCGGGGTCTCTACCGGGCACATTCTGCCGTAGTGGCTGTAGTGTACGTCTCGAACCTCGAATCCGGCGCGGTCACGCGACAGACCGCCAGGACCCAGCGCGAACAGACGGCGCTTGTGGGTCAGCTCGGCCAGAGGGTTGTTCTGGTCCATGAACTGGGACAGCGGGGAGGAACCGAAGAACTCCTTGATCGCCGCCACAACTGGACGGATGTTGATCAGCGCCTGTGGGGTGATGACCTCCATGTCCTGCGCCTGGGTGGTCATGCGCTCGCGGATAACGCGCTCCATGCGGGAGAAGCCGATGCGGAACTGGTTCTGCAGCAGCTCTCCAACCGAGCGGATTCTTCTGTTGCCCAGATGGTCGATGTCGTCAACCGAGCCGACGCCGTTGCCCAGGCAGCACAGGTAGTTGATGGTGGCGAAGATGTCGTCCTTGATGATGTGCTTTGGAACCAGATCCTCTGCGCGCTCCTTGATCATCTGGCGCAGCTCCTCGTCGGAGTTGCAGCTGTCCAGAATCTCGCACAGAACCGAGAAGCGAACCTTCTCGTTGACGCCGATCTCCTCCAGCTCCTCCTGGGTGTAGCAGGAGATGTAGTCGAGGATGTCGACCATACCGTTGGAGATGACCTTGACGGTGCGGTCGCCGACCTTGAGGAAGACGGTATCGACGCCGGCGCGCTCGATCTCCTCCGCCTTGGCGCGGGTGAGCACCTCGTCCGGCTCCGCCATCACCTCGCCGGTGCGGCTGTTGATGATAGGCTCAGCAACCACATGGCCGGTGATGCGGGAGGCGATGCCCAGTTTCTTGTTGTATTTATAGCGTCCTACGCGGGACATATCGTATCTTCTTGCATCAAAGAACAGGCCGTTCAGATGGCTCTGGGCGCTGTCCACTGTCGGCGGCTCGCCCGGACGCAGCTTGCGGTAAACCTCCAGCAGCGCCTCCTCGGTGTTGTTGGTGCTGTCCTTTTCGATGGTTGCCACAATGCGCGGGTCGTCGCCGAAAAATTCCAGAATCTGCCCGTCGCTGGACAGGCCCAGCGCGCGGATGAAGGTGGTTACCGGCAGCTTTCTGTTTTTATCGATGCGGACATAGAAGACGTCGTTGGAGTCGGTTTCATATTCCAGCCAGGCGCCGCGGTTCGGGATAACGGTGGTGGCATACAGTTCCTTACCGGCTTTGTCGCGGGAGATGCTGTAGTAAACACCCGGGGAACGCACCAACTGGGAAACGATAACGCGCTCCGCACCGTTGATGATGAAGGTGCCGCTGGGGGTCATGACCGGGAAATCTCCCATAAAGATATCCTGCTCCTTGACCTCGCCCGTCTCCTTGTTCAGAAGGCTTGCGCGCACACGCAGAGGCGCTGCGTAGGTAGCGTCGCGCTCCTTGCACTCCTCAATGCTGTATTTAGGCGTTTCGTCAAGACGGTAGTCGATAAAGTCAAGCACCAGATTGCCCTGATAGTCCGAAATCTCAGAAATATCTTTAAATACTTCCTTTAACCCCTCCTCAAGAAACCATTTGTAGGAGTTTTTCTGGACCTCAATCAGATTTGGCATTTCCAGAACCTCATTGATCCGAGAAAAGCTCATTCGAACATTCTTACCCAGATGTACCGGCTTAACATTCACCATAGGCTGATCCACTCCAATCCGCATATTTTAACAATTGTCCATTGTGTACAACTTTTTTCCCATTTTATTCAATATCCTGCAAGAAGGTATTGAATTCTTTTTTCTTCTATGCTACAATATATTTAGGAAAATACACACGTAGCCATTTTGATACATTATAATATTATATTGCATTTTCGCCATAAAGTCAATCTTTTTGGCTCTTTGCGCAACACGAAAAACTCCGATTTTTTCATCGGAGTTTTGTTTATATATGCTAAAATTCTCCTTTTTCCCTCCCCGGGGCCCCGCCGATACGGAACTTTTTCGAAGGACGGCTTTCACCCCCCTCGGGAGCACAGCCTCCTCACGTCGGCTCAAAAAAACAAACGCCCCTGCAAAAACAAGAAATCCCCCGGAGAGCTTGTGCCCTCCGGGGGAACATTTTTTTAAGTTTTTCAAAAACTTAGTCCAGCTCCGCTACCAGGAACGCATAGAAGCCACGGTAGGTCTCGTACAGGTCAACCTTGGAGATAATCTCCATCGGCGCGTGCATGCACAGAACCGGTACGCCGATGTCGATGGTGTCAACATCCAGCTCGGAAATGAATTTTGCAACGGTGCCGCCGCCGCCCTGGTCAACTTTGCCCAGCTCGCCGAACTGCCATACAACATCCGCCTTGTCCAGAATCGCGCAGACCTGGCTGGTGAAGCGGGCATTGCAGTCGTTGGTGCCGCCCTTGCCGCCGGAACCGGTGTATTTGACAACGCATACGCCGTAGTTCAGGAAGGAAGAGTTCTGCTTCTCATACGCATCCGCAAAGGATGGGTCGTATGCTGCGCTGACATCTGCGGACAGGCACTTGGAGTTGCTCAGCACCCGTCTTACCGGTACGCCAAACGGCTCTGCCAGATCAGCCAGGAAGTATTCCAGGAATCTGGAGTGCATGCCGGTGTTGCCGTCGGAACCAACTTCCTCTTTGTCCGCGAAGATAACAACCGAGGTCCATTCCGGGTTCTGGTTGTCGATCTCAGCCATCATCTCGGTGTAGGCGCAGACGCGGTCGTCGTGGCCGTAAGCACCGATCATGCTTCTGTCAAGACCCAGGTCGCGGGCTTTGAGAGCCGGTACGCAGCTGAGCTCAGCGCCCAAAAAGTCGCGCTCGGTGATGCCGTACTTCTCGTTGAGGATTCTCATCAGATTGAGTTTTACCTTCTCGGAAGCCTTGTCGTCCTTAAACTGTCTGGAGCCGATCAGGATGTTCAGGCTCTCGCCCTTGAAAGCCTCTGCCAGGGTCTGCTGACGCTGGGTAGAGGAAAGGTGCGGCAGCAGGTCGGTGACGCAGAAGATCGGGTCGTTCTCGTCCTCACCGATGGTGATGGAGACAACCGAGCCGTCCTTTTTGTAGACGTCGCCGTGCAGTGCCAGCGGAATGGTCGGCCACTGATATTTCTTGATGCCACCGTAGTAGTGTGGTCTCAAGTAGCCCAGCTCGCAGTTTTCAAACAGCGGGCTTGGTTTGATATCCAGTCTTGGAGAATCGACGTGCGCCGCCAGAATCTTGACGCCTTTTTCGATCGGGCGTTTGCCCATGGTGCCGAAGATCAGCGATTTGCCGCGGTTGTTGTAGTAGAACCGCTCGCCCGGCTGATACTTTTTCCCTCTCTCAAACGGATGATAGCCATTCTTTTCCAGCAGAGCGATCGCCTCTTTGACAGCTTCGATCTCAATTTTGGCAGCGTCCATAAATTTCTTATAGCCTACCGAAAAATCCTCCGCTTTGTCCAGAGCCTCGTCGGACAGACGGCTGGTGCCGTTGACCGGCTTCATCATCAGCTCTTCCTGGAGCAGTTCGCCTTTGGTTTTGTCCATATCGTTCATCCTCCCGATAATAATATTTATCTGTGCCGCCCTCCCAAAAGAGAGCAGGCAAGAAAGCATTTTTTAAGAATAAAGCTCGCGGTAAATTTCTTTTGCCTCGGAGACTTTATTATAATACCATTCTGTATCAGAATAGGGTATTTTGTCAAGTGTTTTTCCGTCTTTCGAATAGTTTTCCTGCTCAAGCCAGGCGCTGACGTTGCCCATCCCCGCGTGGTAGGAGCAGATGGCCAGCATTTCGTCGCCGGTTTCGGTAAGCAGCAGGTGCAGCATATAGGTTCCGTACTTGATGGCGACCTCCGGGTCAAAGATGTCCGCGTAGGTCACGCCGCTCTGGTCCCCCATGCGGTACTGCACCCACTCGAAGGCATCCTCAGTCATCTGCATCAGCCCCCGGGCGTCAGCGCTGGAGACAGCGTTGGGGTCAAAGTTGCTCTCCACCTTCGCCACCGCATAGACTAAATTTTCGTCCACATCGTATTCCCGGCTGTACTGCTCAACATAGCTGCGGTAGCTGCGGGGATACAGCTGATGATAGATAGTGCGGGTGGCCGGTTCCAGCGCGGCAAATCCCGCCGCCACCAGCACCGCTACCAGTGCAACCCACAGCAGGGCCGACTTCACACTCCATCTTTTTGCAACTTTTTTTCTGGCTGCCACGCTTTTCCTCCGTTTCTGTCTAAAGGATGTCCTCCTTGTCCGGTGCGGAAGCCGGCTGTTCCATCATGCTCTCCAGCGTTGCCAGCAGGGCGCTGACCTCGTTTTTGAGGGAGTCGGCGCTGCCGTTATTCTCCAGCACCCGCCAGGAGCGGCTTTTGTAGTAGTCCTCGTCGTGCTGGGCGGCGATGCGCTCACGCGCCTCCTCCTGGCTCAGGCCGTCGCGGGCGATGATCCGCCTCTCGCGCTCGGGTGCCGCAGCGGTGACCGAGACGACATAATCGCACTCCTTGTCCGCGCCGCTCTCAAACAGCGTCGGCGCGTCCAGCACAATCAGCCCGCCCTGCTCCTCTTTGAGCCGTGCAAGCTCTCCGCGGATCTCCTCAATGATGTAGGGGAACATCAGAGAATTTAATTTCTTTAACTTTGCCTTGTCTCCAAAGACGGTCCGCGCCATCTTTCTGCGGTTGAGGGTGCCGTCCATGTTGATATATTCACAGCCAAACTCCAGGGCGATGTCGGCGATGCAGGCGCTGCCCTGCTCCACCACCCGGCGGGCCACCTGGTCGGCGTCGATGACGGTGACACCGTTCTCCCGCAGATAGTCCGAGACGGTGGTCTTGCCCGCTCCGGTCTGGCCTGTCAGTCCTATAACCATATTGTTCATCTTCTTCCTGTCAACCTTGCCTTTTTCTCTGCGCCTACTCCTGCTCCACCGGCAGCTCGTGATAGGCCGCGGCGCGGATCAGACGGTTGTACACTGCCAGTCCCACGCCCTCCTTGTCCGGGCAGCGGGCATACACTTCCTTCGCTCCCAGCTCATCCAGCTGCCGCAGCGCCGCAAACAGGTGCCGTGCCTGGTCGGCCTCATCTGCCCCCAGGCTGACATAAGGCACCTGCAGCCCCGCCACATCCTCGGCAAAGCACAGGGCAAACAGCCCCGGCCGCTTGTGCGCGTTGACATAGGCGACAAACTGTGCGCTGTCCGCGTCCAGGATGGTGATCTGCGCCTTGGGCGCATAGTGCTTGTACTTCATGCCCGGCGAGGATGCCTTGACGCCGGCCTGCAGCTTTTCGGTCACCGCCTGGTGAATCTGCAGATCGGGCAGAAGCTCCCGCAGCATCTGCGGGGTCACCGCGCCGGGACGCAGCAAAACCGGTTTTTCCCCCGCCAGCGAGATGACCGTCGATTCCAGTCCCACACCGCAGGCTCCGCCGTCGACGATGGCGTCCACCCTGCCCCACAGGTCATGGACGCAGTGCTGGGCGGTTGTGGGGCTGGGCGAACCGGAGAGGTTGGCCGAAGGCGCAGCCACTGGCACCCCGGCCAGGCGGATGATCTCCCGCGCCACCGGGTGGGAGGGGATGCGCACCGCCACCGTGTCAAGCCCGCCGGAGGTCTCCATCGGGATGCAGTCCCGTTTTGGCAGAATGACGGTCAGCGGCCCCGGCGAAAAGCGCTCGCACAGCGCGTAGTAAACCGGCGGGATATTTTTTGCATATTGCTGTGTCTGGCTGGGATCGTACAGGTGGATGATGAGGGGATTGTCCTGTGGCCTGCCCTTGGCTGCAAAGATGCCCTTCACCGCCTGCGGGTCCAGCGCGTTTGCCCCCAGACCATAGACCGTCTCGGTCGGGAAGGCCACCAGCCCACCCCGCCGGATAATCGCTGCGGCCTGGCTTAATTTGTCCGCGTCGGACACAACGTCGTTTATCGTGAGCAGCAGCGTTTTTTTCTGCTGCGAATCCTGTTGCTGTTTCAAAAACAAAACGCCCTCTTTTTCTTACTTGTCGCCGCCGGGCACACCGGAGCTCTCCTTGAGCTTCTCGGCCTGGTCAAAGGTATTGAGCGCGTCGAACAGCTCATCGAGGTCTCCGTTGAGAACCTGCTCGAGCTTGTACAGGGTCAGGCCGATGCGGTGGTCGGTGACGCGTCCCTGCGGGTAGTTGTAGGTGCGGATGCGCTCGGCGCGGTCGCCCGCTCCCACCTGCAGCTTGCGCTCGCTGGCGATCTTCTCCTCCTGCTCGCGCTGCATCTTCTCATAGATGCGGGAGCGCAGAATCTTCATGGCCTTGTCCTTGTTCTTGTACTGGCTGCGCTCGTCCTGGCACTCGACGACAGTGCCGGTCGGGATGTGGGTGATGCGGATAGCTGACTCGGTCTTGTTGACGTGCTGGCCGCCTGCGCCGCCGGAACGGTAGGTGTCGATCTGCAGGTCCTTGGGGTTAATCTCCACCTCGACCTCGTCCGCCTCCGGCAGCACCGCTACGGTGACGGTGGAGGTGTGGATACGGCCCTGGGTCTCGGTCTCGGGCACGCGCTGAACGCGGTGCACGCCCGACTCAAATTTAAATTTGGAGTAAGCTCCATCGCCGTTGATCGAGAAGCTGACCTCCTTGTAGCCGCCAAGCTCGGTGGGGTTGGAGTTTAAAACCTCAATCTTCCAGCCCTTGCTCTCGGCGTACATCGAGTACATGCGGAACAGGCTGTTGGCAAACAGGGCCGCCTCGTCGCCGCCCGCGCCGCCGCGGATCTCGACGATGACGTTCTTGTCGTCGTTGGGGTCCTTTGGAATCAGCAGGATTTTGAGCTCCTCCGCGATGGTCTCGATCTGCTTTTTGCTGGTCTCGTACTGTTCCTCAATCAGCTCGCGGAAATCCTTCTCCAGGCCGCTTTCCTCCAGCATCATCTTGGCCTCGTCCATATCCTCCTGGGCCTTTTTGTATTCGCGGTACTTCTCCACGATGGGGGTCAGATTTTTATATTCCTTCATCAGCTGCGCGTACTGCTTTGGGTCGCTGACGACATTGGGGTCCATCAGCTGGTCGTTGATGGCCTGATAGCGCTCTTCTGCGCCGCCTAATTGTTCAAACATATTCTCTCGTTCTCCTTATCCAAAAAATAAAAAAATTAACCTTGTTGCGTTTGCTCCGGCTCTGCACCGGGGCGCTGAATCTGTCGGATATTTTTTTCCGCCTTGGAACGGGCAATCATCACTTCCCGGCCGCAGCGGGTGCAGCGAAGCTTAAAATCCATGCCGCTTCGCAGAACCAGAAATTTATTTTCCCCGCAGGGATGATTCTTTTTCATCACCAGGATATCCCCTACACGCACATCCATCCTTACCCGGCCTCCTCGCCGTTGCCTCCTCGCCGTTGCCTCCTTGCCGCTGCTTTCTCTGCCGGTGGCTCCTTTGCTTAACGGCTTTCCCTTTTCCAGGCAAAAACAGCTTCTTTTTTGCAGCTGCCCTGCATACAGATTCTATTATAGCAAAGATAACCACACCAGCGCAAGATTTTCCTCTGCTTTTCTTTTTGAAAAGATGAGGTTTTCGCCCACCGGCGAGGACGGGGGACTTTTTTGCAGCGGGGTCTGCGGCCCCCGAGGCTAGCTGCTGAACTTGGCTTCTGCTCCCACCAGGAGGGCGCTCCGCCCCTCCACCCCGGCCTACTTTCTTGTGAGAAGAAAGTAGGCAAAGACTCACCAGGGACCTCCTGGTCCTAGACTTCGAAGAAGTCTTGACCTCCAGCGAAGGGGGTATACCCCCCTTTGATCCCCCGTCCTTCTGCCCTAGCAGTATTGGTTGCGGGAGAAAAATCTCCGCGGCATCCTCGAGCGCGAAGGGAAGCACAAATTGCTAGTTTGCCTTCAAGCTCAATGGGAGAGTCCTTCTGGGGGGATGATAATAGCCTCCAAGCGAGGTCCAGGAGTGGAGGGGCGGAGTGCCCTCCTCTTGGGGGAGCGCAGAGGGGGCAGCACCTCTGGTGCCCCCTCGCACATCCGCCCACACCGGTGGGCAAAAAAGAAGGAGGTAAAAGAAATGACTACTTTTTCGCCGGAAGGCCGGCTGATTCATACCGAACAAAACAAAGCCCTCTGCAGGAGCCCTGCGTGCCTCTGGGAGGCGCTGAGAACCGGAGCCATCCTCGAGGCCCGCGCCTTCCTCTGCACCCAGCAGCACGATCTGCTGGTCGATTTCGGCTTCTGTCAGGGCATCATCCCCCGGCAGGAGGGGGCGCTGGGCGTGGCGGACGGCTCGGTGCGGGACATCGCCCTGCTCTCCCGGGTGGGCAAGCCGGTCTGCTTTGTGGTGCAGTCGATCCAGCAGCAGCCGGACGGCAGCATCGCCCCCGTCCTCTCCCGCCGGGCCGCCCAGCAGCGCTGCTGGCAGCAGTACCTTTCCTCCCTGCTTCCCGGTCAGGTCATCCCCGCCCGGGTCACCCATCTGGAGCCGTTCGGCGCCTTTGTCGATATCGGCTGCGGCGTGCCGTCGCTGATCCCCATCGACTGCATCTCGGTCTCGCGCATCTCCCACCCCTCCGACCGCTTCTATCCCGGGCAGGACATCCACGTCATCGTCACCGGGGTGGATCCGGCGGGTAGGGTCTCTTTGAGCCACAAGGAGCTGCTGGGAACCTGGGAGGAAAACGCCGCCCTCTTTTCCCCCGGGGAGACGGTTTCCGCTACGGTGCGCTCGGTGGAGAGCTACGGCATCTTCGTGGAGCTGACGCCCAATCTGGCGGGCCTTGCCGAGCCGAAGGCCGGCGTGCGCGCCGGGCAGCAGGCCAGCGTCTACATCAAGAGTCTGATTCCGGAAAAGATGAAGGTCAAGCTCATCCTCATCGACGCCTTTGACGAGGCCCCGCGGCCAAAGGCGCTGCGCTACTTCATCGAGTCCGGCCGCCTCGACCGCTGGGTCTACTCCCCCGCTGGGTGCTCCCGGCGGGTGGAGAGCGTTTTTTCTTAAATTCCCCTTTGCCGGGGGCCTTGTGAGGAGGGCGCTCCGCCCCTCCGACCCCGGGGAGATTTATGCGGGGACGGCAGTCCCTACACCCACCAATGCAGGCGCTCCGCCCTGCACCCGGGTGACTTTCTTGCGAAAAGAAAGTCACCAAAGATTCGCCAGGAACCTCCTGGTTCTAGACTTCGAAGAAGTCTTGACCTCCGGCGAAGGGGGCTGAAGTAAAAGCGTTCCGCTTTAACTTCTGCCCCCTTTGCTCCCCCGGCCCTGTGCCCTAGCGGTATTGTTCGCGATAACTTAAACCCTCAAGCATCCTCGGGGGCTCCCCCTGCCGAGCCACGGATTGACAGCAGAAAGTGTTCCCTTAACGGAACCAAAGGAAAAAACAAGACCGATTTTCCCATAAACTCAAAGTGGCAAATCGGTCTTGTTCTATGATTGAGGGTAGCCCGGCGCGAGTCGGAACAAAGTGGAGCGAGCGCGAAAAGGGCGGTGACCACGCACCGGGGGATTCCAAAGGGCACAGCCCTTGGAGATTCTTTGGTGACTTTCTCATCGGGGAGAAAGTCACCCGGGTGCAGGGCGGAGCGCCTGCATACTGGGGAGTGCAGAGGGGCAAAGCCCCTCGCATCCAGGAGAAAGTTGCTCGGGGGCGGAGGGGCGCAGCGCCCTCCACACTGGGGAGCGCAGAGGGGCTCCCCTCGCATAAAAACAAAAACAATCCTTGATTCCTCCGCCGGTCTGCGGTATACTGGAAAAAAAGAAAATAGGAGGAATCACCATGTCCGAAAAAAAACTGGGCCGCAACGATCCCTGCTGGTGCGGCAGCCAGAAAAAATATAAACATTGTCATATGGATTTCGATGAGAAGATCGACCACTTTCGCCGCGAGGGCCACACCGTGCCCAAACGCGCGATGATCAAAACTCCCGAACAGATCGAGGGCATCCGCCAGAGCAGCAAAATCAACATCGCCGTTCTCGACCTGGTGGCACAGAAGATCCACCCCGGCATGAGCACCGGAGAGATCGACCGCATCGTCCACGACGAGACCGTTCGCCTCGGCGGCATCCCGGCCCCGTTAAACTATGAGGGCTTCCCCAAGAGCGTGTGCACCTCGGTCAATGAACAGGTCTGCCACGGCATTCCCTCGGACAAGATCATCCTCAAGGAGGGCGACATCGTCAACGTCGACGTCTCCACCATCTACAACGGCTACTACTCCGACTCCTCCCGTATGTTCTGCATCGGGCAGGTCAGCGAGGAAGCTGAAAAGCTGGTGCGGGTAGCCAAGGAGTGCGTCGAGCTCGGCCTCAAGGAGGTCAAACCCTGGGGCTTTTTGGGCGACATCGCGCAGGTAATCTCCGACCACGCGCACCAGAACGGCTACACCATCGTGCGGGAGATCGGCGGCCACGGCGTGGGGCTGCAGTTCCACGAGGACCCGTGGGTCGGCTACGTCGGCAAGCGGGGCACCGACATGCTGTTGGCGCCGGGAATGGTGTTCACCATCGAGCCGATGGTCAATCAGGGCAGCTACCACGTCAAAATGGATTCCAGCGCCGCCACCGAGGTGGAGCGGGAGTGGATTGTGCTGACCAGCGACGGCAAGCTCTCCGCCCAGTGGGAGATCACCGTCGCCGTCACCGAGGACGGTGCAGAGGTATTGACCTATTAGTTTCAAAAAAAGGGAGCCCTTCTGGGCTCCCTCTTTTGTTATCTCACCGGCATGGAGGAGCGGCGTTCCTGTTGGGCCGCTTAATATTCGCTATAAACCTCCACTTCCAATCCGGGCAGCTCATCGCAGGTGATGGTGTAGTCCTCCACATCGCGCGGAAAATCGACCTTCTTCTCGACATGAAGCAGGCGGTGTACCTTAGCGGAGGCGTACTGGCCGTTTCTGCAATTGTGTTTCCACCAGTACAGCTGCAGCACCTCCATACTGCCGTCCGGGCGTGCCGACGAAGCGTCATTTTCAAACAGGGTGCGCAGAGCCTCCTTTAAGAGCGCGGCGTCCTCCTCACTGAATCCGGTCTTTTCCGCCAGCTGGCAGTTGATGCTGCCGAAGGTGGTGTAGAGAGCAAATCCCACCCGGTGCTTGGAGCCCATGGTGTCGCTGGATTGGCCTTGGTGGCCGCCGACAGAGCCGGGCAGGCATCGGCTCGCTCCTTGAGACTGTGGAACCCATCGTTTCGACGGTCATCCGACTGGACAAAGACGCTGGCGCCCAGGTCCATCAGGCGGTTGCGGATCTTCCGCTTGAGGCAAACGTCCGAAATTTCGCCGTATCCTTCATAGGTCTCTCGCGGGCGATTGCCGTTGAGCGGGTCGCCGTTTGGGTTGGCGCGGTGCACCGCAATTACCAGGGCAAAATCAATTTTGTTCTGCAATATTTCCATCAGTAGCTCCTCCTTTATTCCTGCTCAACAGGGCTTGTCTCTGTCTCTGCTTTTTGGTCTCCCGATTTGGAGGCCGCATCTTTAAAAAAGGCCTGCCGCTGGCTGGCGTACCCCAGCAGATACAGCTCGGTCAAGGGCCGATCGTTAAACTCCTCCAGCGGAATCCGGTCAATCAATCGAAGCATCAGGTCATTCTCGTCGATCTTCCCCTTTACCTTAATCAGCGATTCCAGGTAGGGCTCCAGCTGCTTGCGCAGCAAGGCAAGCGTCCTGGCCGGATGCTTTGTATAGGCCACCTCATAGCGCAGAGCGTTGGTGGGTCGGACATTTTTTTCTCCCTTCAGATAGGCGGCATACTGCTCCAGCTGTTCCGCGCAGGCCAGAATGCGGCCGAACAGGTAGCTGCGGTCACGACAGGTTTCGTCAAGGGCCATCGTATATTCCTCCTTCAAATTCCGGTGATAATATCCTCGTATCAGGGCGCAGGCGATGCTGCGGTTTTTGTTCGCCTCCCAGGGCTTCAGGGCAATGCCGTTGGAGGCCCGGTGCGCCGCCGCCAGCATAATATCCTTCGGAAACTTCCGCCGCTCGGTAATGCAGGGCAGCAGGCGCTCGATGGTGTGCTGCTTGAGTTTTTTGTCCACCTTGGCGCCGTAGGCAGCCGTCACAATGTCAGCCGGCGCGGGCGCGCCTTCAAAAGCCAGAGGAGTCCATTCTTCCTTTCCGTTTTCCCGGGTTCGCAGCTTGCGGTAACGCAGCTCCCATTGGAAGGTCGTATGCCAATCGACGATGTTGTCCATCAGGCGGGAGCCCTGCAGCTCCCGATAGTAGCAAACAGACAGCCGTCCCGGCGTTGCGGAGTCCAGGATGATCACACTGATCTTGCTGTACGGTGTCAGGACAGCTCGGTACCCCTGCACAACCTTGTTAAACGCCGCGGCAAATTCCTCCCTCGTCCTGGGAATCCCCTCAACCACACTGTCAACACTCTCTTGGGAGTTTTCCTCTTGGTCCAGGTTGTCGGTATCTGCGTCCTCTGCGTTCTGGCCGTTGTATCCCCTCTCTGTTTCCGCATTCCCCTGATCCGGCTCGCTGCGTGTGCGCCTCTCCTGGCTGTCGTAATCTTCCTCCATGCCATCCATACCCTTCAGGCTTTTGCGGCCGCAGGCAATAAAGTCGCAGGTATCGGTCTCAACCGGCGGGACGGGCTCGTTCTCGGTTCCCCAAACCAGGATGGCCTGGCTGCCGTTTTGCACTCCCTGCCGTCCTATCAGCCAGCGCAGAGCGCTGTGTGCCTTCTGCGTCGTCTCGTACCCGATGGAGAGCGCTTCCTGCGCGGTGCGAAACCGGCCGCGGAAGGTAAAATTGTTTTTGTCATTGCTGGAAATCAGTTTCGCCCGGTCGGCAGCATTTCGGATTTTGTAGGGGCTCAACAGAGAAACCGGCATCTCTTTGCCCTGCACATAACACACCCCGACATCTTCCAAGGTGGAAAGATAATAGCCGGTATAGCTGTCCCAGACCGCCGGGTCCTCCGAAAGATCTTTGCCGCTCACCCGAAAGCGGACAAAGGTTTCAAACTGGTCGCCGTTTGTCAGAGAGTGGAAAATTTCGGGCGCCTCCTCCTTTTTGCCGTTCCACTTTTTGAGCAGGTGGCCCTCCTCATCCGCAAAGAGGATCCCCTCGTCGACCAGATCCCGGATTAGGCATCCTTTTTTCAGGTAGGCAAGGACAGCCCGCACCGATTCTAAGCCGAACGGCGAATCGCACCAGGCCTGCAGCTGGGCGATGTACTCCTCCCACATCTGCTTTTTGCTGCCGCCCCATTCTGTGTAATCCCCTGCAATGTATTGCAGCTTGTCCACCAGCGGATGGGGAACCGCTTTGGAGGTGCGGGATAAAGACTCCTCGGTACAGGGAATCACGGTGGTCATCTCTTTGCCGCAAAGGACATTGGCTGTGAGAAATTCACCGGCCTCTGAAAGGATCAGCTCCACATTGACCTTCTGGGTAGTATGGGCCACCGGCAGCAGCACCGGGGCATCCCACCCGTACCGTATGGAAGCGGAGGGCTTTCCCACGTGCGGCAAATTTTTTTCATACACCTGATAGCATCGCTCAAGCCATCCCATCCTGTTTCACCTCCTGATACAGGACGTCGCAGCCCTGCATATTTTCCCCCAGCACAAACGATTTGGTTCGCTGTTTGTGGATGGGGCGGATCACCGGACATTCTTCCGGCCGGATAAATTGAATCACGCCGTCCTGCATGACAGGGCGCCACAGCCGCTCGCTCATCTGGCCGCTGCCGTCCTCGTCCGCATAGGTAATGCCGTGGAGCATCAACCCAAAATCGACGGACGGCGTGCCGTCGTAAGCCCCGGGGCCTTGTCCAAATTCACAGGGCTCCACATACCCCTGGCACTCCCGTGTCCCCAGAAAAATGTCTCGCCGGCCGCCGCGCTCCAGCATCCGTTTGGCAATAAAATAGTGCTTGTTCTCGTTACGGTCGTCGCTCAAATCCGCCCTGTGCAGATTCCACTCAAAGTGCGCCTTGATCTGGTAGGAGACGTCGACCAGATAGGTGTAGATCGAGAGATCGTTGCTGCCATCGTTATACCGGATAGGCCGGATGCCCTTGGATTCGGTCTCGATGGGATTCATGACACGGATTGCGTCCGGCACCCAGATGAATGTAGGTTTCCAATACACGCTTTCCAGAATTCCCTTCACCGCCTGGTAGGTCGGAACCGGATAGCTGTGCTTCTCTCCTCCTACACGCGTTACGGGGTCGCTGAACAGAGCATACCGTCCCCAAATGCGCAGGGTAATCGTGTTGCTGTATTGCAAGAGAAAATTCCTCCTTCCTTAAAAATGCGATGATGCACTGACAAAATCAGTCCTGACAAACCGGCTCAAGGGAAAGACCCTTGTGCGCATCATAATAATTTTTCGGCAAAACCAGCGCGGCACCGTCCAGAACGGTATGCAGCACATTTCGCAGTTGTTTATATTTGGACTGGCTGATAGAAACTGTATAGGCCTGCAGCTCCCGCAGCAGGGCGGCATCCGCCAACCCTGACTGCAGCGCAAGCAGTTTTTCTTCTCCCTTTCCATAGGGCACAAGCACCGGAACGGTCTCGTCCGGGATGGCTGCAAAAGCTTTCTCCGCCGTACCAAAAACCTGGCAGAGATCCTTCTGATTCTCCATCACCTTACCGCTTCCCAGAAACGCAGAAACGCCCTGCCGGTTGCTCGTCAATAGATCTACCATCGTGGTGGAGATGTTGCCTTTCCCTGAAACCGGATATTTCATTTCCAATTTGTTGATTGTGAGATCATAATACCGTTTGTAATACTCCTGAATCATCTCGGGAGAGAGCAGGTCCTCCCCCTCCTTCAGCCCCGCCAGCAGCTCGCGGGTAATTCTTCGGCCCTTCTGAATCTCCGGCAGTCCGCTCAAATCTTCTCCCCTGCACTCAATCAGGTAAAGCGGGCTGCACGCTCCTTCCGCATTCCGGTTGTCGCGGCCGGCAGCCTGGACGATGCTGGGCAGGCCGGCTATGGCGCGAACCACACTGGAAAAACTGAGATCGACACCCGCTTCAAACAGCTGGGTGCTGACACAGATCAGGGGCAAACCAGCGTTGAGGCGCTCGGTGATCTGCTTCAGCACATCCTCCCGGTGGCGTGAGCAAAGGCGGGTGGTCACGCAGTAGAGGGCAGTTTCCTGCGGGACAAGCGGCTTGAGCGCATCGTAGAGCTTGTTGACCATCTTTTTGGTATTGAGAATAACGAGGATGCTGCGGTTTTCTTTTTGCAGATCCATCAGAAAATTGGCAATTTCCGGGATGGTCATTCCTCCCTTCACCGCCGGCGGGATAATTCGGGTTCGCTTGAGCTCTCGGAAAAAGCGCTGATAATCCGGCACCAAATCAGCCTGGGGAGAAAAAATCAAGGGGTATTCCACCTGGGCAAGGGCAGGCTGTGTCGCTGTGCACAGAACAATCGTGCAGTCAAACAGGCGCGCGAGTGTGTTCAGCGCCAGATTGAGCAGGCAGGTGTGCTGCAAGGGCAGTGCCTGCACCTCATCCAACAAAAGTACCGAACCGGCCAGTGCAGAAAAGCGGCGGACATCCTGCAAGGGCGCTGCGAACAGAGCGTTGAGCAGCTGAACCACGGTGGTGCAAATCACCGGTTTCCCTCTCCAGCGCTCACTGCAGGCAAGCCACTTTTCCTGCTTACCCTTTTCATCCTGCTCAAACAGGACATCGGAATGATGCTCCAGAACATGCTCCTCCCCAAGTGCCTCACGAATATGGTTTGCGTTCTGGTGAACGACGGACTTGTAGGGAGCAAAGTAAAACAGGCGCTGGACGTTCAGCCGCTTGGCCATTTGGAGGCCAAACCTCAACGCAGAGTAGGTTTTTCCTCCTCCCGTTGGCACACAGAGGCGGTAGACACCTGCCGGAAGGGTCTGTCCCGCCTGCAGACATTGATCGGAAATCTCCTGCCGCAGCAAGTCGATGGGGCGCTCCGCCTTCAGGGATTTGACAAACCTCTCCATCTGCTCTGCAAGCCGATCCCAGTTATGCTGTCGTTGCTCATCCGAGGGAGGTGTCGGCAGCGGGATGCCATTCATAAAGCAGGCCGTATCGACGCAGTCGGCGTCCCGCAAAGCACTCAGGAGAAACCGCTGGACCAGCCCCAGGCCAAACAGCTTCGCATCTGTGCGCTGTTTCGTCCCCACTTCTTCCGGCAGGATGAACTTTGCTCTTTCTTCAATGCAAGAGAGTTCCTCACTCGCCTCGCGGAGAAGCCTTTCTACTTCTTCCTCACTGCAGCATTCTGAGAAGAAGGCTGCGATGCTTTCTGGATAGAGCGAGTTTGCCTGCTTTGAGTACATCTGCTCCAGCCATGGCTGCCTCCCATCCAATGATATATAATCATTGCGTCCGCTGTGATGACAGCCGATGGTAAGGGAGATGAGCTGACCGGTCAAACGGTCTCCCTTTTCACAATGCTCCCAGATGTAGCGCATGCCCGCGGATGAGTGGTTGACTCTTTCCTTGGTTCCCTCTTCGAGGTGGGTTTGTCCCGGCTCACTGGACTTGCCCCCATCATGCTGCAAGCCAGCTACTTTTCCCGCTTCGGACAGGTTGGCAACCCGACAGTTCTCGCTGCAAAATACTGCCACATTTCTGCTGTGCTCTTTCAGCAACTGGGTCGCAATGACTTCACCAGTACTGCGATCCCTCCTAACATGGGCAATCAAGTGCTTTTTCATCAAGTCTTCCCCTATTTTTATTTTATTTAATTGTGTGATTAAATTAATTTTATAGTAGCAAAAAGGCAATCTCTTGTCAAGACAAATATTCTTCAACAGGCAAAAAAGGATTGCAAAAAAGCCCCAAAACATGTATACTAGCAATTGACATTTCCTATCATGCCAAGGAGATGTGGATAGAAAAATTTATTTGTGTGAATTAGGTGCTGTCCAATCGGGAAGAAGATGCCGCAAAATGTATCTTCTTCCCGCTCTTTCTGTAAAAGCAAAATTCTTCTCTCCCCCTCCTTTCGGTGCTACAGAAATATCCGTTCGACAAAACTCGGGACAAAAATAAAAAACCGACTTGTGCACACATTTTAACGTGGCAAATCGGTCTTTTGTTGTGGCTTAAGGTAGCTTGGGTGCAAGCGTCAGCGAAGCACCAAATAGAATCTTTTCCTCACATCACAAAACACCTCCCCTGAAGGGAGAAAAAAAGGTGAAACTCTTCATCGAGTTTCACCTTTTTTCTTCTTTATTTTTCAAAAATTTGCCATATAAAAACACATAATAAACAGCATTTAGAAGTGAAATAATCAAGAGCGGCCACAGCCGACTTTCAATCCAAAAATAAGGTTCCAGAAAAGAAAGGATTTCCCCTTTTTCTCCCACTCGGAGTTCTGGCTTAAAAACAGTAATGAAATAGGCCAATAATAAAAAAATTACTGCGCAAAAAGCACAAATAATCGCTCCTTTCTCATATGAATTTATCAAGTATATTTCACAATTACATATTTCTTTTTCCTGCGGTTTTGTACAGGAAATATCAAGTAGTTCATCTGCGGAAATATCTAAAATTTCACAGATTTTTTTCAAATTATCTAAATCCGGTTGAGCAAGATCGGTTTCCCATTTAGAAACCGCCTGTCGAGATATCCCCAGTTCTTTTGCTACCGCTTCCTGAGAAAGTCCCTTCTTTCGCCGCAATTGCCGCAATTTTTCTCCCAACAAAACCCCTCACGCCTTTCTGTGCTTGTAAAATCTATCTTCATTAAAACATTCATTTGGATTTTTGTAAAAGACCCAGCCGTTTCCTTCACGCAACCGTTTGTTGCATTTGGTTGCACTTTTAGAATATGCTGCTTCAAAGTGTTTTTTTGTCACACGCCATTTATCCGAACAGAAACTTCCCTCTAAAAAAACGAGGGACCCCGTCAGGTCCCTCGCAAAATAATTTTTACAAAAACGATTATTCTTCCATCCGTTAACGGCAATCGGTCCTCCTTTTTTCCTAATTGAGCGCCCAAACCCCGGCGTTCAGGTAGGCTGCAAACAGCAGCCACACCAGATAGGGAATCTGCAAAGCCCCCGCCGCAGGCAGCACCCGCCAAAAGGCTCGGACCATCCGCCAAACCAGCACAATCAGCAAAATCAGCCAGGTCAGCGCGAACAGCCGCCAGCCAAACCGGAAGAAAAACACCGGCCAGAAAAAGTTGACGGCTAGCTGCGCAAAATAAAGCAGCATCGCTTCGGAGCACAGCGCCCCCTTGATGGAGTAGCTTTGGGCTAGCGCGCGCAGCACCATCCAGGCGCTGATCGCCATCAGCGCAAACAAAATGCTCCACACAATCGGGAACACGATGCCCGGCGGCGAAAGTAGGGGCTTAGCGATGGTTTCATAGTTTTTCATGCCCTCGCGGGTCAGCAGCGCGGAAAGCCCGCTGACCGCCCCCACCAGCAAAAAGCTCAGCAGCAGGGAAAGAATCGACTGCTTTTTGGTCATCCATTTTCACCTCGCAAAAAGATTCATCTTCTTTTTCGATTCTTTGCTTTTTCTTCCCTTTTATTTGTACTTTTCAAAAAGAAAATTATGACAGAGTGGATGGAAAATTGAAGGCAGAGGGCTGCTCCGGCCAGGGGCCTTAAAAAGGGCATGACAAAAGGGGCCCGCGGGCCCCTTTTGTAAAAATGATTATTCCTCCACCTCGGTGACCGCAATCGCCAACTCGTCCAGGCTCTTTTTGTCCACCGGCGACGGGCACTGGCTCATCAGCTCGCTGGCGTTCTGCACCTTCGGGAAGGCGACGACGTCGCGCAGGTTGTCGCACTCGCACATGGTCATCACGATGCGGTCCAGACCCAACGCAGCGCCTCCATGCGGCGGTGCACCGTACTTGTAGGCGTCTACCAGGAAGCCGAACTTGGCGTCGATCTCCTCCTCAGTCAGACCCAATGCCTCAAACATCTTCTGCTGCAGCTCGTAGTCGGTGATGCGGATGGAACCGCTCAGCAGCTCAACGCCGTTGACCACCATGTCGTACGCCTGGGCACGAACCGAACCCGGGTCGCTGTCGATATAGGGCAGGCACTCCTCCAGCGGCATGGTGAATGGATGGTGCATGGCAAGCCAGCTCTGGCTCTCCTCGTCCCACTCGAAGAACGGGAATTCGGTGATCCACAAGAAGTTGTACTGTCCTTCCGGAATCAGCCCCAGCTGACGGCCCAGTGTCAGGCGCAGCTGGCCCAGCACCGGCAGCACCACGCGGTCCTTGTCCGCCACAATCAGCACCACATCGCCCTGTTCGCAGCCAAGGAAGGACAGCAGGCCGGAAAGCTGCTGCTCATCCATAAACTTCGCAAACGAGCAGTTCGGCTTCTCCTCCGCCCAGCGGATGTAGGCCAGACCCTTGGCGCCGATGCCCTTGGCCTGCTCGGTCAGCTTGTCGATGGCCTTGCGGGTGAGGGTGGCTGCGGCGTTCTTGGCGACGATGCAGCGCACCGAGCCGCCCACTTCAATCGCATTTGCAAAGACCGGGAAGCTGCTGTCCTTGACCTGCTCGGTCAGGTCAATCAGCTCCATGCCAAAGCGGGTGTCCGGCTTGTCCGAACCGAAGCGCTCCATCGCCTCGCGGTAGGTCAGCCTTGGCATTTTGGGGATATCGATGCCCTTGACCTCCTTGTACAGCCGCTTCATGTAGCCCTCCAGCATGTCCATGATGTCCTCCTGGGTGACAAAGGACATCTCCAGGTCGACCTGGGTGAATTCCGGCTGGCGGTCGGCGCGCAGGTCCTCGTCGCGGAAGCAGCGGGCCAGCTGGATATAGCGGTCAAAGCCGGACAGCATCAGCAGCTGCTTATAGATCTGCGGGGACTGCGGCAGGGCGTAGAACTTGCCGTGATGGATTCTGGATGGGACCAGATAGTCGCGCGCCCCCTCTGGGGTGGACTTGATGAGCATCGGGGTCTCGATCTCCAAAAAGTCGTTCTCATAGAAGTAGTCGCGGGTGACTTTGGCGATCTGGTGGCGCAGAATCATCTTTTCCTGCAGCGGCTTGCGGCGCAGGTCGAGATAGCGGTACTTTAAGCGAAGCTCCTCCTTGACCTTACTCTTGTCGGTGATCTCAAACGGCGGGGTCTGCGCCTTGGAGAGGATGCGCAGCTCCTCGACATGGATTTCGATCTCACCGGTGGAGATTTCGGTGTTGACCGCCTCGCGCTGGCGAACCAGGCCCCTGGCGATCAGGACATACTCGGAGTGAACCAAAGCCGCCTTCTCAAAGACCTCCCGATTGGTGTCGTCGTCGAACACCAGCTGCACCACGCCGGTGCGGTCGCGCAGGTCGATAAAGATCAGGTGGCCCTTGTCGCGCTGTTTCTGCACCCATCCGCAAACGATTTCTTCCTTGCCCACGTTGGCTTTGGAAAGCCTTCCGCAGTAGCTGGTCCTCTTCAGACCATTCATTGTCTCTGCCATAATCATTCTCCTTTTATTGCAAATTTTGTGTTTTGACTATTTTAAATTTTTTTGATAGGCGTCGTAAAGGGCTGCCTCCCCTGAGAGCAAGCCGTTAAGCTTGGATTCCCCTTGAGGAGAGCGGCAATACCGCAAGAAACGCTACTCCCCATACCACTCCAAAAACTGATACGCCATCCGGTCGCCGGAATAGTGGACGTCCTGTTCCAGCACGCCGGCGTCGCGGTAGCCGAGTCGGTGATAGAGCCGCAGTCCCGGCTCATTGCCCACCCAGGTGTCGATGCGCACACCGGCCAGATGCCGCTCGCTTGCCTGCGCAAAGCCAAAGCGCATCAGCTTTTCGCCCAGGCCCCTGCCGCGGCAGTCCGGATGCACCGCCAGCGTGTGGACGCATAGCGTCTGCTCGCTGGGGATTGGGCGGCTCCAGGCCACCCGCTCATAGCAGGGCTCGTGGTCGTTGTCGTAGGCCGCTGAGGCGATCACCTTCCTGCCGGTGGCGTCCAGCACCACATGCAGCCCGCCGCGGTCGTACAGCTCCCGGGCCGTCCACTCCTCTGGGTATTCGCCCTTCTCCCAGCCGGAGAAGTTCTGCCCTGCCGCTTCCGCCTCGGTGATATCGTCGTACAGCTGCGCGATTTTGGGGATGTCGCTCTCCAGCGCCGGCAGAATGCAGTCCTGCAAATCAACCTCGTACTGCAATAGCTCCCGATCCCCGGCGCGGTACATCTCATGTACCGCCGGGACAGTGACCTGCCCGCACAGCACAGCGCCCAGCCGCTCACAGGTTTTTCGGGAGGGGAGGTTATCGGGGCGGCAGGTAATCAGCACCCGCTGCATCCGGTGGCGGAAGGCCAGCCGCAGCAGCAGCCGGGCGGCCCGCAGCGCATAGTGCCGGCCACGATAGCCCATCTCGACCTCATAGCCGATGTTGCCGGCATACCGGATATTCTCCCCCTGCCCCACCCGCAGATTGCACCGGCCCACGACCATACCGTCGGCCACCATCTCGAAGTGGTAGGCGGGGACATAGCCCCTGCCCGGGTCGGCGGGGGTCGTTTTTACCAGCTCCAGGTGAAATTGTCGATTTCCAAAATATCGGTTCCCCTCCGCGGGGTCTAAAAAAGCCATTGTCTTCCCTCCGTTTCTTTTTGGGGTAAAACCTTTTGCGAGGAAGGGCAGGAACCATATCCCACAACAATCCCTGCAGGAAGTCCCCTTCTTGCGCCAGTGGACAAAATAAAAAAACTCCCCGCTCCCCTGCAGCCAAACTGCAAGGGGCGAGGAGTTAAACTTTCCACGCGGTGCCACCCTGTTTTCAGACTCGCCGCCTGCGGCAAGTCCCTTTCTGCCCTTAACGCGGGCCGGACGAAAACGGTTCATCCCGTTTCAGCTCAACAGGTGTCTTCGCAAGCTCCTTTTCCGGGACCCCTTTCAGCCTGTGGGAAATCCTCTCTGAAACGGACGGTGCTGCCGCTACTCCTCCTGTGTCAAACGCCTTTTTTATCATCACAGTTTTAAAAATTCCAGCTGGAATACCCTTACCATACCACATCGGCGCGGCAAGGTCAAGACTAAAATGTGCTTTGCATCCTCTTTTCGGGAAGTTTTTTTAATATTTCTGCCCTGCAAGGCACTGTGCCAAACACAGCGCACCAAAAAAGAACGCCAGTTTCCACTCCCTTCCGGCATTCTCCCTCAGTTTTAGAGCCTGTTTACTTGTCTGTTTGCCCGTTTTTTATCTTCAAATGTCGGGACTATACATTTGGGTTCCCGATATTTCTCCAGTCAAGGTCTCCGTGCTCCAGCGCATGGATCAGCGCCTCGGCTGTCGCAATGTTGGTCGCCACTGGCACATTGTGCACGTCACACAATCTTAAAATATTCGCCTCGTTGAGTTCGTTTGGCTTTACAGTGATCGGGTCGCGGAACATCAGCAGAAGATCCAGTTCGTTGCAGGCGATCTTGGCAGCAATCTGCTGGTCCCCTCCCTGCGAACCGCTGAGAAAGCGAAAGACGTCTAATCCCGTCGCTTCCGCCACCAATTTTCCGGTCGTTCCGGTCGCGCACAGGTTGTGGCGGCTGAGAATACCGCAGTACGCAATGCAAAATTGTACCATCAATTCTTTTTTGGAATCGTGCGCAATCAAACCAATATTCATCTGTTTTTCATTCCTTTCTGCAAATAATATCAAAACACCTCAAAGCAAGCCTTTGGATGTATCTGTCAAAAAATCTCTTTTCTGTTCCCACACCGGAAGAATTGCTGCACAGGCAGCCATTTCAGTCTAACGCTATCGCATCGACCGCTTCCACTTATAGTCTATCATTATTGCTCGGTTTTGTAAACTATTTTCAGCTCGCTTTTGTGTAATTCAATCAATAAAATCGCATTTTTTCGTAAACTTTCACATATTTTTGCCAAAATTGTCAGGCGATTTCACACGAAGCACACCTTCCCTTTTCCAGCAATGAAAAAATCGAGCGGGACGCTGTCCAATCTTTTGCACAGCATCCCGCTCTGGTGCTTTTTTCATTATGGAATAAGCTGTCCGTCGGTGCTCTGCTGCTGAATATCTTCTTCGTTAAGGCCAAAATATTCGTTAAAGACAGCCCGCGCAACCGGTGCACCGCGCTGGCCGCTGTAGCCGTTTTCCACCACAACCGCCACCGCGATTTCCGGGTCGTCCGCCGGGGCATAGGCGATGAAGGTCGCGTCCAGCGCGCCTCCCGAAGCCTGCGGCGTTCCGGTCTTGGCCGCAACGGTGATGGGGTAGTCGGCAAAGTAATAGCGCGCAGAGCCGAGCGTAGCGTCGGTGGCGCAGCGGATCATGCCCTGGCGCACCTGCTCAAAGTCGTCTGCGCTGGCCTCCACCTGGTTGAGCACCTCCGGCTCGACGGTGGAGATGGTCTCCTCAAGGTTATACGACTCGATCGACTTGACCAGATGGGAGCGCATTCTGGTTCCGTTGTTCGCCAGCGTGGCGGTGTAGTTCGCCATCTGCAGCGGGGTGTAGGCGTTGTCCAGCTGGCCGATGGCCGACTGCAGAACGTTGCCGTAGGTCCAGGTGCTGTCGGTCTGGCCTTCGCGCGCCGACTCATAGTATTCCGGGCTGGAGACGTGGCCGGTAGCTTCCGAAAGCTCGATGCCGCTTTCGACACCCAGGCCCAGCTGCTCGGAATATTTGACAATGTTGTCGATGCCCTGCCGGGTTCCGGTCTCATAGAAGAAGTAGTTGCAGGAAACCATCAGCGCATACTGGACGTTGATCGGTCCGTGCAGCCCCAGGCAGCGCGGGTTGTAGGAGGTACCGGTCTGGTAGATCTGCTGGCAGTCGATCAGCGTGTCCGCGTCGATGACACCGGAGGCCAATCCGCCAATCGCCACCACCGGCTTATAGATCGAACCCGGCATATATACGCCCTGGGTGCAGTAGTTGATCAGCGGACGCAGCGGGTCGGAGCTGAGCTCGGCATAATTGGTGTAGTAGTCGGAGAGGTCGTAGGTCGGGTAGTTGACCATCGCCAGGATCTCACCGGTCTTGACGTCCTGTGCCACCACCGAGATGCGGTCGGCGCTGCCGCCCTCATCCGGCGCGTAGGTCTCGGAGACCATCTCCAGAAAATCGATACATCCCTGAATGGCCGCGCGCTGCAGGTCCTTGTCGATGGTAGTGACGATGGTGTTGCCCGGCACCGCCTGCTTGATGATCTCGCTGCTGAGCACGTTGCCCTGGGCGTCGGTGGTGATCAGGCGCTGGCCGCGCTCGCCGCGCAGCTCGTCCTCCATGGCATACTCCAGGCCGCTCTTGCCGATGATGTCGCTGTAGCCGTAGCGCTGCAGCTGGTACTCCTCATCGATCTGTTCCTCGGTCCAGTCGGGGTGCTCCTCCTTGATCTGCTCCAGAATGGCCTCGTTGTAGGAGGTGTACTCCTCCGCTGTGATCGAGCCGACCACGCCCACCGCGTGGGGCGCCAGCGAACCGTCGACATAGCGGCGGCTGGTGGTCTCCTTGATCTCGATGCCCGGCATCTGCTGGCTGTACTCCTTGATCTTGACCACCACATCGATCGGGATGTCCTGTGAGAAGGTGTATGGGGTAGAGTCGTTGGAGCCGTAGACCTCCATCTGATAGCGCACGCCCGCAATCTTGCGGGCCATCACCTTGTCCTCCATCTCGTCAAGGTCATATTTGTCCAGGAGGTTGTCCAGCGTGGTCTGGGCGTCAGCGTCCAGGTTGATCCTGTTTTCGGTCTTGATCTGCTCCAGCTGATTTTGCTGGCTCTCGGTCTCGTCCAAAAAGGTGAACGGCTCGGTGGTGCTGATCGGCAGGGTATCGATCCAGGTCTGACCCTCCTGCTCCATCAGCAGGATGATGCGTTCGATGACGGTGTTCTTCATGTCGTTGGGCAGGTAGGCCTCGTTGATCATGATGTCATAGCTGACCTCATTGACCGCCAGCGGACGGCCATAGCGGTCCAGAATCTCGCCCCGGGCCGCATCGATGGTCTGGACGCTGGTGTAGCTTCCCTGCGCCATCTGCTGATACTCGTCCGCCTGCACAATCTGGTAGTTCATCAGTCGCAGCGAAAAAGCTACAAAGACAATCACGATCATGCCGACCAGCAAAAATACCCGTCCTCGGTTTGTTTTTTTCTCGTCGATGATGGTTCCCTCCAATCTATCGTTCCCACATTCGTTTTGTCCTGTGCGCCCCCTACTCCAGTTTTTCCTGGAAGAAACGGTGCAGCCGCCGCACCAGCAGAAACCAGAGCGGCGTCAGGGCCAGGGTGTACAGAAGGTTTGGCAGCATCCGCTGCAGCAGAATCAGATATGCGTTGTCGTACCCCCACATCGCGTAGTAGAAAAAATATTCCAGCAGCAGCCTGCCCGCAAAACCGCAGCCGACAAAGATCAGGCTGTTGGTCACCGAAGGCTGCATGAAGTAGACCACCAGCAGCCCCACCGCCGTGCAGATCAGCAGGTACAGAATCGACTGAAAGCCGAACAGCACGTTGGAGGAGGTGTCGCACAGGATGCCCGCCAGCAGTCCGAACAGCCCGCCGGCCAGCTGGGAATCAAACATGGCAATGCACACCGCAAAGGGCAGCACCAGCACCGGCTTGACCCCGGCGATGGCAAAGAGGTTGGGGTCGGTCTGCAGCACATACAAAATCACCATCAGCAAAACGTACAGCGCATACTTTGCAATCATGAGCTTGGTGCGTCGGTTCATGCTCCGTCTCCTTCCCGCTTACTCCGCAGCCGCTTCGTCGGTTGTTGTTTCGTCGGCAGTGGATTCTTCGTCCGCGGTCTGCCCGCCGGTCAGGCTGTCCTGCTCAAAGCTGGACAAGCTGCTGCCCTGACCCTTAAAGGAGGTGATGATGACCACGTCCTTGACCGTCTCGATGTCGCTGGACGGCTCCACCACCGCGTACATCATAGTACCGCTGGGCTCATAGCCGACGTCGCTGACCCGTCCGATCACAATGCCCTGCGGATACAGCCCCGAGGTGCCCGCCGTCTGGATGATGTCCCCCTTGGCGATGCCGCTCTCGCGGGGGATCAGCGACATGCGGCACTGGCCGTTCTGCGCAAGCTCGATGTCGCCGGAGACGGTCGCCACATCCTGGGTGCGCACATCCTGGCAGGCCACGTTCAGCCGCACGTCCAGGATGGTGGTCACCTTGGCAAACACCGGTCCCACCTCCGAGACGATGCCCACCAGCCCGTCCGCGGTGATGACCGGGTCCTGATAGGAGACGCCATCCAGCGTCCCCTTATCGATGGTGAAGGAATAAAACTGGTCGGAGGGGTCCCGCCCAATCACCGAGGCGGTCATCGTCTCCCACTCCGGGTTGTCCTCCTGGATCTGCAGCTGCTCCTTTAAGCTCTCGTTCTCGTTTTTGTAGTTTTCATAGTCCACCATCTGCTCGATGAGCTGGCGGTTTTCCTCCTTCAGGCGCTCGTTCTCCTCCGCAATCTCCTGCGCGTGCAGAAACTGGTCCAAAAAGCCGGTGACCGACCCGCTCAGCGAGGCGCTGACCGACTGCAGCGGGGCGGTGACGGTGCCTACAATCTGCTCGACGACGGTGGAAAAACCCATGGTCAGCGTGGCCCGCAGCAAAAAGGCGAACATCACAACCACCAGCGCCATCAGCACCTTAAAGACCCAGCTGTGAAAAAACTCTTTCACGGATTCACATTCTCCCTTCAGGGCAGGAAGGCGGCCTGCCCTCACTGTTTTTCTTCACTTAGAAAAAGCAGAAGGCCGCCGGCGCAGCTTTCTGAAAAAGCCAGAAATGATCGCCGGCAGCCAACCTGAAAAGGCTTTTTAATATTTGGAATCGTCGTCGGAGAGCAGCTCCTTCATGGTGCTCATGTTTTCCAGCAGCTTGCCGGTGCCGGCCGCGACGCAGTCCAGCGGATTTTCCGCCACCTGAACCGGCATGCCGGTCTCCTTGGAAACCAGCTGGTCCAGACCGCGCAGCAGCGCGCCGCCGCCGGTCAGGGTGATGCCGTGGTCGATGATGTCGGCCGAAAGCTCCGGCGGGGTGCGCTCCAGGGTGGTGCGGATGGCGTCCAGCACCGAGGTGATGGAATCAGCCAGCGCCTCGCGCACCTCTTCCGGATAGAGCATCATGTTCTTTGGCAGGCCGTCCACCAGGTTGCGGCCCTTGATCTCCATCGGCTGCTCGTCCTCATACGGATAGGCCGAGCCGATCTCGATCTTGATATTCTCGGCGGTGCGGTCGCCGATCAGGAGGTTATATTTTTTCTTGACATACTGGATGATGGCCGAGTCAAACTCGTCGCCGCCCACTCTGACCGAGCGGGACGCAACGATGCCGCCCAGCGAGATAACCGCGACCTCGCTGGTGCCGCCGCCGATATCGACAACCATGCTGCCGGTAGCTTCCGCAACCGGCAGGCCTGCGCCGATAGCCGCCGCCATCGGCTCCTCGATGATGGCGACATAGCGGGCTCCTGCCTTGAGCGAGGCTTCCTTGACCGCGCGGCGCTCGACGGCGGTGACGCCGGAGGGGATGCAGATGACCACCCTCGGGCGGGCAAAGATCGAGTTGTTGCAGGCTTTTTTGATGAAGATCTGCAGCATGCTGGCAGCGATGTCAAAGTCCGCGATGACGCCGTCCTTCAAAGGTCTGACCGCCACAATCGAGCCGGGGGTTCTGCCGATGACGTCCTTGGCTTCCTGTCCGACATACTTAACGGTATAGTTGCGGGTGTCCACCGCGACCACCGAAGGTTCCCGCATGATAATGCCCTTGCCCTTCATAAAGACCAAGGTGTTTGCCGTACCCAAATCGATTCCAATATCTTTTCCGAACATATTTTTTCCTCCTGCCAGAATGAAAGCGGCTGCATTTCCCGCAGAGCCTGCCCCCGCCGCCTTGCCTATCTTTTTATTTCTACCCACGCCCCTCCGGGGCCATGTACGATTGCCTTTTTGATGTCTGATGCGCTATTTCTAGGATTTTCGTCCAACCTGTCTTTCCGATGAAATCCGTTTGTCCAGGCAGCTTTTTCATTTCCTTTTCCCGCATGTCTATCCAAAAAAGAGAAAAGGGGCGCATTATCTTATATATTATAACCTGAACGTCATGCAATCTCAACAGGAATTTTTGAATTTTTTTTCAGAGTCGAAAAATTACGATATTTGTACCAAAGCAGCTTGGTTGTCAGCTGTTTCTCTGTCTAAAATCCCCAATAAAGCCGCCCGCCGCGCCGCTCTTTTCCAGTTTTTAACAGTCTTTTTTTTCCGCCTTGGGGAGGCTGAGCACCCCCATTGAAAGCAGCCTGCGGCGCAGGCTCGCCACCGGCAGGCCCATCACGTTAAAGTAATCCCCGCAGATGCCCTTAACCAGCAGACTGCCGTAGCCCTGAATGCCGTAGGCGCCAGCCTTGTCGTAGGGCTCGTCGAGCGAGGCGTACCAGTTGATTTCCTCGTCGCTCAACTGGAGAAAGCGCACTGCCGTCCTCTCATAAAACGATTCTGTTCGGCCGTCCACTACAACCGCCACGCCGGTATAGACCGCGTGTTCCCGTCCGGAGAGGGCAGAGAGCATCCGCACACAGTCGGCGCGGTCTTTGGGTTTTCCCATAATCTGGTGATCGAGCACCACCACCGTGTCCGCCCCGATGACGGCAAAGCGCTGTGCAGGCTGTTCGAGCCTCAGCTCCTGCGCCACCGCCTCGGCCTTGATTTTGGCAAGGTGCATGACCACTTCCTGCGGCTGCAGGCCGGCGGGAACAACTTCTTCGACGTGGCTGACGCGGACGTCGAAGTCGCTGACGACGCGCGAAAGCAGTTCTTTGCGTCTTGGCGACTGTGAGGCCAGGATGAATTTCATAAAGGCATTTCTCCTCTTGTTTTGATGTTCTCTTTTCTCCTACTTCCCGGTGGAACCGAATCCCCCTTCGCCGCGAACGGTGTCGGAAAGCTGTTCCACCTCCTGCACCTCCGGCAGCGCCACCGGCATCACCAAGAGCTGCGCCACCCGGTCCTGTGGCTGTACGGTGTAGGGGGCGTCCGAATAGTTGCGCAGAAAGATGCAGACCTCGCCGCGGTAGTCCGAGTCGATCACCCCGACCGCGTTGGCTGGGCAAACCCCGTGCTTGACCCCCATCGAGCTGCGCGCAAAGATAAGCGCGACGTGGTGCTCATCCGCAAGTTCGATGGCAAGCCCGGTCGGGATCTTCCGCACCTGCCCCGGCTCGATCACCACCGGCTGCTCGATGCAGGCGCGCAGGTCATAACCCGCGCTGCCCGCCGTGGCGCGCTCCGGCAGCCTCGCCTTTTCGTTTAAGCGTTTTACCTTCAAAACCGACATCCTCATTTCCTCCTGTATGGCAAGTTACTTGACATTTCTCCAATAAAGCCCGCGGGTGATGCCCTCCATCGGCTCGTGGGTCGCCGCGTAGCGCGCGAGCACCTTGTCCACCTGCTTTGGCCCCTCGCTGGTAAAGTAGAGCAAGCCGTAGTCAAAGCCGTCCAGCTCCTCCATCCGGTCGCCGAGGTAGAGCGGCTTGCTGTTAAAAATTTCCGAATACTTCCGTTCGGTACAGCGCACCTCAAAGACCTCCCGCTTGCGGTCGGTCAGGGTGCCAAAGCCCTTGCAGTCCTTGCAGCCGGCTAGGCGGATCGGACAGTTGCGGGTGACCATCAGCGGCAGCCGGCCATAGATCAGCAACCCGCGCGGCAGTGTCCCGCCGATTGCCCGCGCCCTTGCCAGCGACAGCTCAAAGGAGAGCAGGCAGTCCTGCACCCCCAGCCGCTCATATTCGGCAAGGCAGCCGCTGCTGGCGATGTTGAGCCCGTACTCCCCATGCACGGTGAAGCCGAGCTTTTTCCCCAGATACACCCCGCCCAGATTGCCGGTCGAAAGGTGCTGGACGCCCAGCTCCCGGCAGCGCATCAGCTTTTCGGTGAGCTCCTTCTCGTCGTCGCCAAACACCACCCGCGGCAGCGAAACGGCCACCTTGCGCAGCACGGCGCGGCTGAGCCCTCCCGCCCCACGCAGCAGCTCGTCTAGCGGGACGATGAGCAGCTCGCATTTGCCGCACAGATTTTCGGTCAGCTGGGAGATGGATCGCACTTGGGCGCGCAGTGGCAAGTGCTCCTGCGCGCGCAGCGGCAAGTGCTCCCCATCCTGCTGCCAGGCCGGCTGATGCTTTGGCGCGGGGATATGCTGCGGCCGGGAAAACGGCTTTGGCAAAATCTGTCCGCGCTGAGCGGTCAGCCCGTCCAGCGCCTGGCGGCGCAGGGCGTTGAGCTGGGATGCCGGGCAGATCAGGCCCTCGCCCAGCTCGGCAGCAAGGGAATTGAGATAGTAAAAGGTGCCGCCGGTCTTTTCGAGGCTTCTGCGCACCAGTTCCTCGTTGGTCGGGGCTTTGAGCGCAGCCTGCGGCGGCTCTCCCTGCACCGACGCCCGGTGTCCTTCCCCATCGCTGGCGGTCAGGGTGACCGGCTCATCTGCCTTCATCGAAAAGGCAAAGTCCACCCCAACCCGCGGGACGTCCTTGGAAGCCAGGTCGTTTAAAGATTTGAGCACCTTCTGCCCGGCCAGCACGTCCTCCTTCTGGCGGGTGCCAAACATCTCCGGCCCCAATTTGCCGTCAAAATACCCTTGGGTAAAGCCGCTGCGGGAAAAGACCGCCGCCATCAGGTCGAGGTCGGCCTGCTCCCCGCGCAGCGCCTGCTTGAACTGGCTGACTGCCGCCGCCACATATTCCGGACGCTTCATGCGGCCCTCAATCTTAAAGGAGTCAACCCCCAGCTCGCTTAGCTCCCTCACCCGGCGGGCAAGGCTGAGGTCTTTGAGCGAAAGCGCATAGCCGCTGTCCCCCTTCCTGCCGCTGGCAAAAGGCAGGCGGCAGGGCTGGGCACAGAGCCCGCGGTTGCCGCTGCGCTCGCCGATGACTGAGCTCATATAGCACTGTCCCGAGACGCACATGCACAGCGCCCCATGGACAAAGACTTCGGTCTCGATGGGCACAGTGCGGGTGATGGCGGCGATCTCGCTGCGGCTCATCTCGCGGGCCAGCACCACCCGGGAAAAGCCCAGCTCCTTGGCCTGCCAGGCACCGGAAACGTTGTGGACCGTCAGCTGGGTGGAGGCGTGCAGCGGCATCTCGGGAGCAGCCCTGCGCACCAGTGCCGCTACGCCCAGGTCCTGCACGATCAGCGCGTCGATGCCGTACTTGCAGGCGATCTCCAGCGTGCGCAGCACCGCCTCATACTCGCGGTCATAGACCATGGTGTTGACCGTCATGTGCATCTTGACCCCGCGCTCCTTGCAGATGCGGGAGGCCTCTGCAAGCGACTGCTCGTCGAAGTTTTTGGCGTTGCGCCGGGCGTTTAGTTCGCCATATCCAAAATAGACCGCGTCCGCACCACTGTGCACCGCGGCCAGCAGGCTTTCCAGATTGCCCGCCGGTGCAAGCAGCTCGATTTTCTGTTTCATCTTTCTTCTCCTATCGTCTGTCGTGCGTTTCTTTTTTGTTTCTCTATCTCTCTCTCAAAGGCCCTGCTATAGGAACATCCCCGAGGGGGAAAGAAAAGGGGGAGACGCTCCTCCCCCTTTTTTAATCCAGTTTCTTCTCGCGCTTGATGCCCTCGTACTCGCCTTCGACCATCGGCCCGGCGTACTCGTACCCCAGGCTCTCATAAAAATCGTTTAGCTTCCGGTTCCCCAGCTGGCAGTCCAGCCGCACCACCTCGCGGCCTTCCTGGCGGGAAAGCTCCTCACAAAAGCGCAGCAGCGCCCTGCCCGCCCCTTTTGCGCCTGTCCTGGCCGCCAGGTGGTGGACATAGTAGCAGTTTTTCGGCTCACTGCCCTCCCATCTGGGGTCCTCGGTCAGCAGCGCCATCACGCCCGCCGGCCTCTCCTGCTCGTTGAGCGCCAGATAAAATTCCCCGGCCATCACCCGCTGCAGAAAATATTCCCGTGGGTAGCGCTGCATATAATGGGTCTTGTTCCACTGGTAAAGGCCCTGCCGGTCCATCCAGTCGATCCGCTCCTGAATGATGTCGATGATGCTGTCCACATCTGCCGGCTGCGCGCGGCGAAAGCGGTAGTTCATGCTCGCTCGTTCCCTTCTGTTTGAGGCCAAAGCGCTGGGGCATCAGCCGTCATACTCATATTCGTCCTCGCCGTAATCGTCGCTCACTTCCTGCTCCGGCTCAAAGAGGAATCTGTCCATCGTGGCAAATTCCGCCTGATCCAGAGGAGTCCTTCACGGCTCGCGCCCGATGTTCTGGCGCAGGATGTCGATCTCCTTTTTGAGCCGCTCGTTCTCGCGCTTATACTGGTCGATCTCCAGCTTTGCCCGGGTGGAATCCTCCAGGTACTCGGTCAGCTGGCTGCGGATGTGGTCGGCGTTCTGCTCGCTCTTTTCATACAGATCCGCATAGCTGAGCAGCGCCAGAAAGTAGGCGTCGGTCAGCGTGACGTTCGGACTGGAATCCATATAGGTTTTGACCTTGCTTTCGATTGTGTTTGCCAGGCGTTTGACATACTCCACCGGCTCGTTGGAGGAGACGACATATCTCGACCCGCAGATTTCTACCCTGACTTTATTTTGTCCCGCCATGCAGACCATCCTTTCTCTTGTTTCCCCCTCCCCAAATTCCGGGCAGGGTTCCATTTCCTTTTCCCTATTATATATGATTTTGCGGTAGAAAGTAAAGAGCCGCCGGGCAGTTGCAGGCAGAAATCTTTCCCCACCGACGGCAAAATCGAAAATCCTCCCCGGATCAGGCTGCCTTTTTCTGGAAATCTTACCACAAATTCTCGATTTATCCCCGTCATGGCCTTGTTTTCAGGGGTTAAATATACTATAATTTTGTTGTATAGTCCTGTTAAAAATGGGTTATCATTGACCAAGAATCTTTTGCCCTTTTTGGCGGTTTCTCCAGTCCGCACCTGGGAACGCCTGCCTTTATTTTTTGTGCGGAGAAATGGCGGTTACTTATGCAAAATGAAAAAAACCTGACCCCGGAAGAAGTCCGGTCGGTCATCACCTCACGCGAAAGAAAACTGACCCCCGCCCAGATTAAATCCCTGCTGACCACCCAGCTGCAGTCGATGGGCTTTACCCCGGACACCGCTCCGGACGACGTCTACTACAAAGCCTGCGCCAGCATCGTGCGCCGCATCCTCAAGGAAAAGCGCCGGCACTTCATGGCCGACTGCAAGGCCAAGGGCCGCAAGCAGACCTACTATCTGTGCATGGAGTTTCTGCTGGGCCGCTCCTTAAAGAACTCGATCTACAACCTCAACCTTTCCTCCGAGTTTTCCCAGGCGCTCAAGGAGATGGGCGTCAAGATGGAAAACCTGTTTGAGCTGGAACCGGACGCCGGCCTTGGCAACGGCGGCCTTGGACGTCTTGCCGCCTGCTTTATGGACGCACTGGCCACCTGCGGCTATCCGGCCATGGGCTACTCCATCCTGTACGAGTTCGGCATCTTTAAACAGAAGATCATCGACGGCTGGCAGACCGAGCTGCCCGACGAGTGGCTGCCCGGCGGCGAAATCTGGCTGGAGCGCATTCCCGAACACGCGGTGGACGTCAACTTCGGCGGCCGCGTCGAGGAGTTCTGGGACTACGGCTACCACCATGTCCTGTACAAAGACTACACCACCGTCAAGGCGGTGCCATACGACATCATGATCTCCGGCTATGACGGCAAGGGCGTCAGCCTGCTGCGCGTCTGGAGCGCCCAGAGCTCGGCCATCGACATGGACGCCTTCAACCGCGGCGACTACACCAAGGCCTTTGGCCAGGACTCCAACGCCGAGGCCATCAGCAAGGTGCTCTACCCCAACGACAACCATCCTGCAGGCAAAAACCTGCGCCTGCGCCAGCAGTACTTCCTGGTCGCGGCCTCCATCTCGGACATCGTGCGCCGCCACATGGAGCTCTACGGCACGCTGGAAAACTTTGCCGAGAAAAACGCCATCCACATCAACGACACCCATCCGGCGCTGGCCATCCCGGAGCTGATGCGCATCCTGCTGGACGAGTGCGGCTATCCGTGGGATAAGGCCTGGACCATCGTCAGCAACACTTTCGCCTACACCAACCACACCGTCATGCCCGAGGCGCTGGAGACCTGGAACGAGGATATGTTCCGCACCCTGCTGCCCCGCATCTACCAGATTGTGGTGGAGATCAACAACCGCTTCTGCCGCCAGCTGACCGACCAGTTCCACCTGGACGGCTACACCGTCTCCCGCATGGCGATTGTAAATGGCCACTCGATCCGCATGGCAAACCTGTCCATCGTCGGCTCGCACAGCGTCAACGGCGTCTCCACCCTGCACAGCAACATCCTCAAGGATTCGCTGTTCCACGATTTTTACAAGATTCAGCCATACAAGTTCCACAATGTCACCAACGGCATCGCCTCCAGACGCTGGCTGTACCAGTCCAACCCGCGGCTCAACAACTACATCAAGGAGCTGATCGGCGACGGCTTCATGCACGACATGACTCAGCTGCAAAAACTGATGGACTACAAGGACGACAAGCAGGTGCACGAGCAGCTGGCCAAGATAAAGCTTGCCAACAAGCAGGACTTTGCCGCCTACATCAAGGAGCATACCGGCCAGGTCATCGACCCGAACTCGATGTTCGACGTCCAGGTCAAGCGCCTGCACGAGTATAAGCGCCAGCACCTGAACGCCCTGCACATCCTGGCGCTGTACAATGAGATTAAACACAATCCTAACCATAACATCCAGCCCACCACCTTCATCTTCGGCGCCAAGGCAGCGCCCGGCTACTACATGGCAAAGCAGATCATCAAGTTTATCTGCAGCCTGGGCCAGATGATCGAAAACGATCCGCAGGCGCGCGACATCCTCAAGATTGTCTACCTCGAGGACTACCGCGTCACCCTGTCCGAGCTGCTGATGCCGGCAAGTGAAGTTTCCGAGCAGATTTCGCTGGCGGGCACCGAGGCCTCCGGCACCGGCAACATGAAGCTGATGCTCAACGGAGCCATCACCCTGGGCACCTGGGACGGCGCCAACGTCGAGATCGGTCAGGCAGTCGGCCCGGACAACATCTTTGTCTTTGGCATGCGCACCGAGGAGGTCGAGCAGCTCAAACAGACCGGCTACTACCCCAACGAGCTGTACCTGAGCAACCCGGTGCTCAAGGAGGCCATCGACATGATCGGCAGCGGCATCGGCGGCGACAGCTTCGACCAGATTGCAAACTCGCTCAAGAACAACGACCCCTACATGGTGCTGCGCGACTTTGACTCCTATGACCAGCAGCGCAAGAACCTGATGCGCACCTACCGCACCGACCCGGATCGCTGGCAGAGGATGTCGCTTGTCAACATCGCCCAGTCCGGCTACTTCTGCGCTGACCGCGCCATCCACGAGTACGCGCGCGACATCTGGCACCTGGACTAATTCCAGCCTTTGGAAAGGACCCACGCTATGGATTTCTGCATCTATGACAGCCGCCTGACCGACTTTAAAGAGCCTTTTGGCGCGGTGCCGGCCGGCACTGCCGTGCGCTTTTGCGTGCACCTGCCCAAGGAGCTCTGCCCGCGCTTGGTGGAGTTTGTGCTGTGCAGCGACGGCGAAGCCGACCGCTTCTTCGCGATGGAGCTGGACGGATGCACCCTGCGCTACAACTGCTACCGCTTCACCTTTACCCCGCCGCGCCCCAAGCTCTACTTTTACTACTTTCAGGTGACCGGCGAAAACGGCGTCTGCCACCTCATCCAGGCCAACCAGCAAATGCTTGGGGAGCTGGGGCTGCACTCCGACCGCTACTGGCAGCTGACCGTCTATGACCCGCAGGCCCGCCGCCCCGCCGCCTTTGGCAGCGGCATCCTCTACCAGATTTTCCCCGACCGCTTCTGCAACTCGGGGGAGAAAAAGCAGGATGTCCCCACCGACCGCATCCTGCGCTCCGACTGGGGCAACCTGCCGGTCTATCTGCCGGACAAAAACGGCGAGATCACAAACTCCGACTATTTTGGCGGGGACCTGAAAGGCATCACCCAGCACCTGGACTACCTGCAAGCGCTGGGGGTAACCTGCCTTTACCTCAACCCCATCTTTGAGGCGCACTCCAACCACCGCTACAACACCGCCAACTATCTGCGCGTCGACCCGCTGCTGGGCACCGAGGAGGATTTTGCCGAGCTGTGCGCCAGGGCCAAAGAGCGCGGCATCGCAGTGATTTTGGACGGGGTGTTCAGCCACACCGGCAGCGACAGCGTCTACTTTAACCGCAACGGCCGCTACGGCGAGCACACCGGCGCCTACCGCGACCCGAACAGCCCCTACCGCGAGTGGTATTCCTTCCGCCGCTACCCCGACGACTATGAGAGCTGGTGGGGCTTTATCACCCTGCCAAACGTGCGGGAAAACAACCCGCAGTATGTCGACTTTATCTGCAACCCCAAAACTGGCGTGCTGGCGCACTGGCTGCGCCTGGGCGCCTCCGGCTTCCGGCTGGATGTGGCCGACGAGCTGCCCGACGCCTTTCTGGACCGGGTGTATCAGACGGTCAAATCCTTCGGCGAGGACAAGATCATCATCGGTGAGGTCTGGGAGGACGCCTCCAACAAGGTCAGCTACGGCAACCGCCGCCGCTACCTGCTGGGCAGCCAGATGGACGGGGTGATGAACTACCCGTTCCGCAACGCGGTGCTGGGCTACCTGCTCACCGGGGACGCAGACGACTTTTTAAACGGTGTGCTGTCCATTGTGGAAAACTACCCCCCGCCGGCGATGAGCTCGATGATGAACTCGCTCTCCACCCACGACACCCCGCGCGCCATCACCACGCTGGCGGGCGAATCGATGGAGGGCAAGGACCGCACCTGGCAGGCCAACCACCACTATCTGCCGATGGACGCCTACCGCCACGGGCAGGTGCTGCTGAAGATGGCAAGCGTCCTGCAGTACTTCCTGCCGGGAATCCCCTGTCTGTACTACGGGGACGAAGCGGGACTGAGCGGCTACGCCGACCCATTCAACCGCTGCTGCTATCCCTGGGGATATGAGAACCAGGAGCTGGTGGAGTGGTTCCAGCAGCTCGGCCAGCTGCGGCTGTCGATGCCGTTTTTGACCGACGCCGCCTTCACGCCGCTGATGGTGGACGGCGACCTGTGCGCCTATCTGCGGCACAAGGGAAATCAGAGGCTGCTGGTGGCCATCAACCGTGCCTACCATCCCAAGACCCTGACGCTGCCGCCGGAGTTTGCGGCGGCGCAGCCGCAGGTTTTGCTGGGCGATTTTCAGGAGGGCAAGCTTGCCCCCGAGAGCGCGGTGATCTTTTTTGCGGGGGACGCTTCCCCCGCCGCCCTCTAGTTTTCCTCTTTTCCAGTTTCTACAAAACCGATGTGAGGGGGCTGACGCCCCCTCGCCCCCCAGAGGAGGGCGCTCCGCCCCTCCACCCCGGGTGACTTTCTTATGAGAAGAAAGTCACCAAAGACTCACCAGGGACCTCCTGGTCCCTGGACCCCCAGCGAAGGGGGCGTAGCCCCCTTTGATCCCCCGGCCCTGTGCCCTAGCGGTATTGGTTGTGATAGCTTAAAGCCTTAAGCATCCTCGAAACCCAACCTGCCGCGCCACGGATTGACAGCTGAAAGTGTTCCCTTTATGGAACCAAAGGAAAAAATAAGACCGATTTGCCCACCCAGCTCAAAGTGGCAAATCGGTCTTTTTCTGTGGCAGAAAGTAGCCCGGCGCGAGCCGGAACAAAGTGGAGCGAGCGCGAAAAGGGCGGCGACCACGCACCGGGGGATTCCAAAGGGCGCAGCCCTTGGCGCGCCTTTGGTGACTTTCCTCGCAAAAAAGCCGGGAATCCCCGCTGGGGATCAATAAAAAATCTTGTCCACCGGCATCGACGCCACGCCGTTGAGGGAGAGATCCCCCCGCACACCGGCGCGGTACTCGTAATACGCCTGCGAGCCGATCATCGCGGCGTTGTCGCCGCACAGGCTCAGCTGCGGCAGATAGAGCGGATAGCCCCGCTCCTCGCACGCTTTGCTCAGCGCCGCACGCAGGCCGCTGTTGGCGCTGACGCCGCCGGCAACTACAATCTTGTTGGCGCCGGTGTGTTCGGCGGCGCGCATCAGGTGGTCGGTCAGGATGTCCGCCACCGTGCCCTGAAAATCCGCCGCCAGATTGTTGACGTCGATCTGCTCCCCCACCTGCTGGGCGTGGTGGGAGATGTTGATGACCGCAGTCTTGAGCCCCGAAAAGCTGAAGTCAAAGTCCGAGCCGTTGACCTTCGGCTTCGGGAGCTTGTACTGTCCGCGCCTGCCCTGCTGGGCGGCGCGGTCGATGTGGATGCCGCCGGGATAGGGGAAGCCCAGCACCCGCGCGGCCTTGTCAAACGCCTCGCCCGCCGCGTCGTCGCGGGTGCGGCCGATGATGGTGAAGTCGGTGTAGTCGTTGACCTGGATGATGTGGCTGTGCCCGCCCGAAGCCACCAGGCACAAAAACGGCGGCGCAAGGTCCGGGTGGGTCAGGTAGTTGGCGGCGATGTGCCCGCGGATGTGGTGCACCGGGATCAGCTCCTTGCCGGAAGCCAGCGCCACCCCCTTGGCGTAGTTGACCCCCACCAGCAGCGCGCCGATCAGGCCGGGAGCGTAGGTGACCGCCACCGCGTCGATGCTCTGGAAGGTCTCCCCGGCGTCGTCCAGCGCCTTCTGCACCACCGCGCCGATATTTTCCACATGGCGGCGAGAGGCGATCTCCGGCACCACGCCGCCGTAGAGCTTGTGCTCCTCCACCTGCGAGTCGATGACCGAGCTGCGGATGATTCTTCCGTCCTCGACCACCGCGGCGGCGGTCTCGTCACAGGAGGATTCGATTGCAAGTATCTTCAAATGATTTCCCTCTTTTCAAAATCAATAGGTCCTGGTCATAATCAGGGCGTCCTCGGTGGGGTTCTGGTAGAAGTGCTTCCTCCTGCCCACCGTCTCAAAGTCAAACCGGCTGTAGAGCCGCTGCGCCGCCTCGTTTGACTGGCGCACCTCCAGCGAGATGGAGGCCATCCCGTTTTCTTTTGCGTACGCATCCAGCGCGTGCAGCAGCGCCGTGGCCACCCCGCGCCGCTGGTATTCCGGAAAGACGGCGATGTTGCAGATATAGCCCTCGTCGAGGATGTGCTGCATCCCCACATAGCCGGCCACCTGCCCGTTCACCGTCGCCACGCGGAACACCGCCAGCGGGTCGGACAGCTCGCCGGCCAGCGCGTCGAAGCTCCACGGGGAGGAGAAGCAGACCTGCTCCAGCCGGGCCAGCGTTTCGATATGCTCCGGGCCCATCGGCACAATGTTGATCGGTTGACTTTGACTTTGCTCATCCATCTTGATGACAATCTTCCTCTCGTTGTCTTATTGTTCGGTTGGAGTATAGCAGATTTTTGTGCGGTTGACAAGTCCGCGCGGCAGGGCGGCAGTTTTCCACAATCCCACCGGCAAAAGTTGAAAATCTACCGCTAGCGCAGTTCCCGCTCCTCGCTGCGGCCAACCAGATAGTCCAGGCTGACGTGATAATAATCGGCGATGTGGATGGCGACCTCCATCGGAAGGTCTCGTTCGCCAGATTCATATCTGCGGTAGGTTGTCGTGTGCATCGAGAGATCCTTGGCCAAATTAACCTGACTCAACTTCGCTTCCTTGCGCAGACTTTTCATTCTTACATAAAGCATATTTTTCTCCTATTTTTTCAAACGCGGTTGACAAAGCGCACCATTTGATGCTATAATGCATACAATAGAGCACCGTTTAGTGCGATTTCTGAAGGCTGGTGACAATATGAATCAAACTTCTGACAAAAACCGAATCACCATCGACCTGGAAGTGGACGGTGAATTATACGCAAGGATTTGCGCCCTCGCCCAGCGCTGGCACACCACCCCCGAGGAGGCTGCCCAGCGGATGGCCGCCCGGGGATTCGAACTGCTGTGCCCTGCGCTTTTCCCGCCCTCCTCCGATGAGGAATAGGCGATAAAGGTGTTTTGCCATTTTTCTCCAAGCCCGGGTCACGCAACGCATAACCAATTTTTTCAGCAGAGCATAAGCGTGACCTGGCGACCAAAGGCTTTGCCTTTGGAAACCACAGCCTTTTGAAAAAGGCTGGCGAAAACTTTATTTTTTCTCCCCAGAAACTAGGTGCCGCGAGGTAAAAGCCAAGGCCTCCCACCCAACCAATACGTGAATTGGGCGCGGCATCATGCCGCCGTGAATTGGGTGCAGGCTCAGCCTGCCGCGAATTGGGCGCGGCATCATACCGCCGAGCGCAGCCGGAGGCAAGCGATCTCCGCGAGAACGTTAACCCCCGCTCAGTAGAAGCCCCGCTCGCGAATTGGGTGCGGCATCATGCCGCCTATTTGGCGTCGATCCAGGTTTTGCCGACACCGACGTCCGCCTTCAGCTGCACCTTGAGCGAGACGGCCTTCTCCATCTCCTCCTTCAGCAGCTGCTCCACCTGCGCCACCTCGTGCTCCGGCGCCTCCACAATCAGTTCGTCGTGCACCTGCAAAATCAGCTGCGCCGACAGGTTTTCCTGCATCAGGCGGCGGTAGACCCGGATCATCGCAATCTTGATGATGTCCGCCGCCGTGCCCTGAATCGGGGTGTTCATCGCCACCCGCTTGCCGAAATTGACGATGTTCTTGTTGCGGGCCGAAATCTCCGGCAGCGCCCGCCGGCGGCCAAACAGGGTGGCGATGTAGCCGTTCTCCTTGGCAAATTCCACCGTGTCCTCCATGTACTGCCGCACCCCGCTGTAGGTCTCCAGGTAGTCTTTGATGTACTGGTCGGCCTCCGACACCGTGACGCCAATGTCCTGCGAGAGCGAGAACGCCCCGATGCCGTAGACGATGCCGAAGTTGACCGCCTTGGCCCGGCGGCGCATCTCCGGGGTGACAAAATTCAGCGGCATCTTAAAGACCTGAGAGGCGGTCTTGGTGTGGATGTCCTCGTCCGAATTAAACGCCTCGATCATGTGCTGGTCGCCGGAAATGTGCGCCAGCACCCGCAGCTCGATCTGCGAGTAGTCGGCGTCCACCAGCTCGCAGCCGCTCTTGGCCTTAAAGAAGGCGCGCAGGCGGCTGCCCAGCTCGGTGCGCACCGGGATGTTCTGCAGGTTCGGCTCGGTGGAGCTGAGCCGCCCGGTGCGGGTATCGGCCTGATTGAAGTGGGTGTGGATGCGCCCGTCCCTGCCGACCACCTTGAGCAGCCCGTCCACATAGGTGGACTTTAATTTCGCCACCTTGCGGTACTCCAGAATCGCGTCGATGATCTCGTGCTTGCCGCGCAGGCTCTCCAGCACCTCGGCGCTGGTGGAGTAGCCGGTCTTGGTCTTTTTGCGGGTGGGCAGTCCCAGATGCTCAAACAGCACCTCGCCCAACTGCCTGGTGGAGTTGATGTTAAACTTTTCGCCCGCCAGATGGTAGATCAGGTTCTGGTACTCGTCGATCTTCTCGTCCAGCATCCTGCCGTATTCGGTCAGGGCCGCGGTGTCCACCGCAAAGCCGCAGACCTCCATCGAGGCCAGCACCTCGGAGAGCGGCAGCTCGATCTCGTGCAGCAGCTTGTCCTGCCCGTTTGCTGCAATCTCTGCGCTCAGCTTTTCGTGCAGCGGCAGCAGGCTGGCGCAGTGGGTGAGCAGCTTGCGGCAGTCCTCCTCCATCTCCTCCGGCATCCCCTCGGCCCGCCGCCCGGCAGAATATTCCGCGCACAGCCGGTCAATCTCATAGCCGTTGTTGTTGGCCGCGAGCAGGTAGGCCGACAGCAGGATGTCGTCAGCAAGGTTTGCAATCGCGCTGCCGCGGCGCAGCGTCCAGTGGTAGAGGCTCTTGCAGTCGAAGGTCACTTTGGGGTTAGGGGCATTGAACAGGCGGATCAGCTGCTGCTCGTACAGAGCGCCCTCCTGCGGACGGTGCAGGATGATCTGTTCCCCGGCGCAGACGGCGAGGAGATTCAGGTTTTCCTCATCCTCCCTGTCCCACAGCGGCAGGATGCTCAGGACAGCCTCCTCCCCCGCCTGCTCCAGCAGCTCGTCGATGCTCTTTTCCACATAGCGCACCTCGGGCAGCGGGGCGTTCTCTTCCTCTTCTCCCTCCTGGACGGCGGGCTGGTACTCGCCGGAGAGGTCCAGGCGCTTAATCAGGCTGCCCATCTCCAGCTTGGAGAGCAGCGCAAAGAGCGCGGCCTCGTCGCGCGGCTTTGGCTTGCAGTCCTCCAGGGTGATGTCCAGCGGCACCGCGCGGTCGATCTTGGCCAGGGTGCGGCTCATGTAGGCGCTGTCCTTGCCCGCCTCCAGCTTTGCCTTGACCGATTTGGTCACCGGCAGGGTGTCGATGTTTTCATACACCGCATCCAGCGTGCCGTACTGGCCGATCAGCTTGAGCGCGGTCTTTTCGCCGATGCCCGGCACGCCGGGGATGTTGTCCGAGCTGTCTCCCATCAGCGCCTTGATGTCGACCAGTCCCTGCGGCTCGGTGCCGTACTTTTCGCGGAAATATGCCTCGTCGCAGACGACCATCTCGCTCTTTCCCGCGCGGGAGCTTGCCAGCAGGACGGTGGTGTTTTTGCCGATCAGCTGCAGGCTGTCCCGGTCGCCGGTGGCGATGTAGCACTGGTGACCCTCCTGCTCGCACATGGCCGAGAGCGTTCCCAGAATGTCGTCGGCCTCATACCCCTCTTTGGTCAGGATGGGGTAACCCAGATCGGTCAGCACCTCCTTGATGAGGGGCAGCTGCTGGACCAGCTCCTGCGGCATCCCCTTGCGCTGCGCCTTGTAGCTATCAAACATCTGGTGGCGGAAGGTGGGGGCCTTCAGGTCAAAGGCGCAGGCCACCGCGTCGGGCTGCACATCCCCCAGGAGCTTGAGCAGAATATTCATAAAGCCAAAGATGGCGTTGGTGTAGGTGCCGTCCTTGTTGGTCAGCAGCTTGACGCCGTAGAAGGCGCGGTTGAGAATACTGTTGGAATCCAGGCAAAGCAGTTTCATGCAAACATCCTTTCTGTATCGATGGCGCAAAAAGCGCGTTATTCGTGGGTAGTGGTGCCGCGGCGCCCCTTCATAGCAAACCATAGCCGCACAAAGTCGCGGTAGTAGGGGACCATCTCCCCGCTGTCCAGCATCCGCTCGATCTCGGCAAGTTCCGCCCACCTGGCGTCCTGCACCTCCTCGGGCTGCAGGCAAAGGTCTCTGATATCCGCTTCCATGCGGATAAAGTACCAGTCGTCAAAGCCGCGCTCAAAGTGGGTGGTCAAAAAGGGACGCTCCTTTGTAAAGTCGTGGACAAGCCCCAGCTCCTCGCGCAGCTCGCGGGAAGCGGCAGCGGCGCTGTTTTCCCCGGCCAGGGCGCTGCCCGCCGCCGAGACATCCCAGAGGTTAGGGTAGCCCTCCTTGTCCTTCTGGCGCTGCTGCAGCAAAAGCTGTCCGCGCCCGTTAAAGACGCAGATGTGCACCACCAGATGGTACTCGCCTTCCCCCAGTCCCCCTTCGGACGCCGGTTTGCCGCGCTGGGCCACGCGGCCGGTCCTGACCCGGTCGATGTCATAGATGTCCCAAAGCTCCATCTTCGCCCATCCTCCTTTATATGATCGGTCGTTACTGCCCTATTATACCACACTTTTCCCGCGATGGCTTGCCTTGCGCAAAAAAATCTGCTAGAATAATGCGGATACGCCAACAACACATTTTGATACACCCCATTTCGGAAAGGACGATCCTGATTTTGAATATCGGCAACATCACCCTCCCCAAGACCGCCGGCCTTGCCCCGATGGCGGGCGTGGGGGACCGCGCGTTTCGGGAAATCTGCAAAGAATTTGGCTGCGCCTATGTCGTCAGCGAGATGGCAAGCTCCAAGGGCCTGACCTTTCAGGGGTCCAAAACCGAAGAGCTGCTCTTTCTCTCGGAGAAGGAGCGACCCGCCGCCATCCAGCTGTTCGGCGACGACCCGCAGATCATGGCGCAGGCGGCCCGGCTCGCCATGAAATTTCACCCCGACGTCATCGACATCAACATGGGCTGCCCAGCCCCCAAGGTGGCGGGCAACGGCGGCGGCAGCGCGCTGATGAAAAATCCTCCGCTTGCCGGACAGATTGTCAAGGCGGTGTGCGAGGCGGTGGAGGTGCCGGTCACCGTCAAGTTCCGCAAGGGCTGGGACGAAAACTCGGTCAACGCGGTGGAGTTTGCCAAGATCATGGAGGAGAACGGCGCGGCGGCGCTGTGCATCCACGGGCGCACCCGCCAGCAGATGTACGCCCCCAGCGCCGACTGGGAGATCATCCGCAAGGTCAAGGAAGCCGTCTCCATCCCGGTGATGGGCAACGGCGACGTCACCGACGCCCTCTCCTGCAAGCGAATGTACGACGAGACCGGGGTGGACTTTGTGATGATCGGCCGCGGGGCGCAGGGCAAGCCCTGGCTTTTCCGGCAGATCGACCACTACATGCGCACCGGCGAGCTTCTGCCCGACCCGACGCTGGAGGAAAAGATGGAGATTCTGCTGCGGCACATCCGGCTTTTATGCGACTACAAGGGCGAAAAGATCGGCATGAAGGAAGCGCGCAAGCACGCGGCGTGGTACTTTAAGGGCGAGCACGGCAGCGCCGATTTTCGCCGCCGGGCAGGGCAGCTTTCCACCTACGACGACCTTTTACATCTTGCCGCCGAGATGCTGCGGCGCTGATTTTTTGCGAGGGGCGTTGCCCCTCGGGAGCAAGGCGTTAGACTTGGCTCCTGCTCCCCAGAGCAGGCGCTCCGCCCTGCACCCGGGTGACTTTCCCGTCGCGGGGAAAGTCACCAAAGGCGCGCCAAAACCTACGGTTCTGGACTCCCTCGGTGTGAAGCTTCCGCCCTTTTCGCGCTCGCTTACGCATCGCGCCGGGCTA
>PPYF01544226.1_pt1 | contig 83473 bp, 64 predicted proteins | sample 1559871 | NCBI WGS metagenome assembly PPYF01 (sample SAMN08240021, study PRJNA423297) | Human gut metagenome, whole genome shotgun sequencing project.
TGAAGGTTCGCAGCAATGTGAAGGCCGGTGTTGCCACAAAGGGCTTGCCTAAGGGTATTTATATCGTTGGTGGCAAGAAAGTGATTGTGAAATAATTCACAAACAAATTGGATATTGAAAAGGAGCGTATCGCTTAAGGGCGGTGCGCTCCTTGTATATTTATTATAACTGAATATATTTGTTGAAAAGCCGCTTTTTGTACAATATTCTAAAAAGCCGCTTTTATTTCCTTCGTTTCTTTTCTTGTAGCTTCTTGTGTAAAAAAATATTATTTTTTTTGCTTGTTCTTGTGGGAATGTTTATATTTGTGGCGAAAAGTTTGCGCCGCTATAAAGGTGCATACAGTCACAATATATTAACCTGTAAACCTATTCTTATTGTATTTTTTGAGAACATTCTTTTAAACGGCTTTTAGTTCCCTTGAATTAGCGTAAAATGTAGTTTCTGCATTAAACTGATATTTTTATTGTATTAACCTAATATTAATCTATTGTTAAATGAAGAAAGTCTGTACTTTTATTTCATTGTTGCTGTTGTTCTTTGTGGGCACAGCACAGGCACAGCGGGCTTGGGACGTGTCTACGGACAACGCCACCGAGATTCTGACTGGCGATGAAAACCAGTATGTCAGTGTTATTGCCAAAGTGGATGCTTCTTGTATCTACACTTTTGTGCAGGTAGACGAGAAAAGCGAGGGTGACCTTACTCTTCCGGTGTATGTTCTCAAGAATATGGAGAACGGAATGTATTTGACTAAAGACGGTTATGCGCAGTCCCAGTTGAAGGCTTGGAAGTTTACTTGTGCTCCAGGTGCTGCTATGAAAGATGGCGTGGATTATAACCTATGGGAGAATTATTATAATTCCATATCCGAAGAGAAGTGTCCGGGGGCAGCTGATGCCGGTGCGTGGGTGTTCTGTGATGTGGAAAGTCGTAGTTATATGTGTTTCTGGGGCGATCCTGCATTTTCAAACTATTCGGATACCAACAACTGGTTTATCTATACAGCTACTGAACGTGAGTTGACCGCTTACGAAAAACTTACTATTGTTTTTGATGAGCATTATACTCAGGAAATCAATGAGGAGAACTATCCTGTAGGTACGACTCCCGGCTGTATTTCTCAGGAAGTGTATCAGCAGATGCTGGCGGCTTACAACGAGGCAAGTGCTCTCATCGCAGATCCTGACTCTGATCCCACAGCATGTGACCGTGCACGTGAAGCCGTTCTCGCCAGCTTCGAGGCTTACGCAGAGAGTCTGGTTCCTGTAGGTCCGGGTTATTATCTGATGGTGAACAAGCGTTCTTTGGATGCTGCTTATGACACTGGCAGCAACATGAAGTGTACCAAGGGATTGGAAAAACCGGCTACTTATACGGAAGAAACCGCGAAGTATATTTGGCAGGTGGTTCCTTCTGCTGTAGAAGGCAAGTATTATTTCAAGAACTTTGCTACCGGTCGTTACATGGGCAAGGGTCCCGGTACGTCACAGATTTATCCTACGGTAACAGATACAACGGTTAAGGTTACTTTTGAACAGTTGCAGGGTATCTGGTTCCGCGTAAAGGATGATGCTAACTATGCTCACTGCGATGGCAGCTACAATGTCGTTGTTTGGAACAGTACAGGTGATGGTAACAAGTGGCGCTTCGATCCGGTTCCGGCCGATACCATTGCCAAGTTGTTGCCGATTGTAGAGCAGAGCCAGATGAACAAGAAACTGGCTGGTCTTGTTTCTGATGTAGAAAGCGAAGTGAACAGCTTGAAGTTGAAGAGCGGTTTGACTATGGACGGCAACTATTATGCAAGTGGTGCCGGTTTGGTAAGTGCTTTTGAAAAGTGCAACGCAACAGAAACTACAGAAGGTTCTGAGGCTGCCGCTTTTGACGGTGATTTGACTACTTATTATCATACGTTGTGGCATGCTGATCAGGCTCCGAAGGATGACTGGCATTGGGTTCAGTTCGACTTGGGCAAGGAAGTGAGCGAGATTTATCTGAAGTTCTCTCAGCGTCACAATAACCGTAACGGTAATCCTTCTCGTATCGCTATCGTTGTTCCCGAAGATGGTAATCTGGAAGCTCCGGCGTGGATGGATACCCTCTATAAGGATACAGTAATTTATCAGTACTCTACTGCTTATCCTGCAGGTGCATTGGATTCTACTACTTATGTAGGCAAGATTAGCTTTGGTAAGCCCGTGCAGCACTTCCGTATGGCAGTTACCCGCACAAAGGCTAATTCTATTTACGGTTACGGTCCTTGCTGGCACGTAAGTGAACTCCGCATCTACGATGCAGACGACTGTGTAGAAAACCCGAGCTATGCTTTGGTTCCCGAGCAGATTCGCAACGAGGTGGCAGCTGCCATTGAAGCTGCTAAGGCTGAAATCGAGGCTGGTACTGCAACTCAGGCAACTTACGATCGCCTGGAAGCTGCTTATGAGGCCTTCATGGAAGCATATCCCGATCCTACCGATTTGCTGAATGCTGTAGAAACTGCAAAGGAAATCCTTGAAACTGCAGTTGAAGGCGATGGCTTGGCATACTTCCAGCCGGGGGCTAAGGACGGATTGGCTGCTGTTATCAAGTCTGTAGAAGATGCTATCGCAGCCAAGGAAGCTTTGACGCTTGATGAAATCAACGCACTTGACAAGCAGTTGAAGGAAGGTTTGAAGGAATTCAACTCCAAGCTGAATGTGCCTGAAGGTGGCAAGGTATACCGCATTGTCAATACTTCCGGTTATGGCACTGACGGCAATGAATATCCTGAAAACGGCGCATTGGTGGCTTCTGCCAATGCAGACTACAACGGTAACCCCGTTTGGAAGTATAAGGATTATGAAGGTGTTGACGAGCGTTTCAATACGCTGTGGTATGTTGAGAAGACAGAAGAAGGTTACACCTTCCGCAACCTCGCCAACGGTCTCTATCTGGGCAATCCGTTCCAGGGCTTGACCGAAGAGGAAATCGATGAGCAAATCAGCTACTCCAGCAACAATGTGGGCTACTCCAAGGAACCGACCTATTTCGGCTTCGAAGCATATCATGTACCTGGAAACTTCCTGATTACGATGCATGATGGTGACTTCCTGCACATGGCACCTGGAGGTTCGATGGTATTCTGGAACGACCGTAAGGCTACCCGTTCACAGTTTGAGGTTCGTGAAGTGACTGACGACGAAGGCTTCAGCTCTACTTTCGTGCTGGATGCTACTGCCGGTGCACCTCAGATCAAGTGTCTGCCATTTGAAGTAATGGCTGCGTATAGCAACAACGGAAACGTAATGAAGGTGTTGGGCGTGAAGGATAACGCTATCCAGATGGTTGCTTACGGCGACGATGAAACAATTCCTGCCGGAGCTCCGTTCTTCTTCGTAACAGATCCTGCTGAAGGTGAAGGTTCTGAAGGTGAAAACTTCATCAATGTTGATTTGATGGGTGCTACTTTGGAAGAAAACCTGAATATGGAATATGTTTACGAGCCGGTTAACCAGGATGGTATGGTTTCTGCTCCGATTGCATTCGAAATTGAGCCGGGTTACGGTATCCTTTACAATGGCGCAGTTGCTATCACCGAAGGTGGTGAGAGTATTGCTGCCGGTAGCGGTTTCTTCAACAGCTCTTTGAAGACTACTGACCTGGACGGTGACTATGTATTGCCGCTCGATGGTGAAATCACCGGTGAGGGTACCGCCGTTGAAGGTGTAGAAGTTGTTAAGAATGTTCCGACTGATGTTTACACCATCGCAGGTGTAAAGGTTCGCAGCAATGTGAAGGCCGGAGTTGCCACGAAGGGTCTGCCTAAGGGTATTTATATCGTTGGTGGCAAGAAGGTGATTGTAAAGTAAACAATCCGGGATTTTGATAATGGAGGTGCACTGCCTGAGGCGGTGCACCTCTTTTGTGTGTGGCCGTTTCCCGTCTGTACGGTTGGTGTTGTCTTATACGTTTTCGTGCTCCTGCCCTTTCATTCATTCTTTTGTCGGGGCGGGTTGTTTTGCCAGGTTGTTCCGTTCGTATGCCCGAAACATTTTCTTCGTTTGTGCGAATCGCACGATTTCATGCAGAAGTAGCTTCGGGAGATTTGCGGAACCTGCAACCCGTATGAGGCGGCTCGAGTGTTTCCGCATTTCTCGCTATTCCGCTTCTTTTGTGAAATTTTAAAAAATGTGGGGAAAAGTGGGTGTTTGTGGGGAAAAATCTATAATTTTGTATATTCAAATCATGCTTTATGAGATTTACCGGTTCAATCAATGCCAAGCTTGATGCGAAAGGACGTGTGTTCTTTCCGGCGGTTTTCCGCCGCCAACTTGCGGAAGGAGAGGTTGAACTGATTGTGCGTAAGGATGTGTATCAGCCTTGCCTGGTGGTTTATCCGCAGTCGGTGTGGGACGAGGAACTCCGCCGTTTGCGCCAAAGTCTTAACCATTGGGATCCGAAGGAAGCCATGGTGTTTCGACAGTTTATGGCCGAAGCGGAGAGTGTCCCGTTGGACGCCTCTGGCCGTATCTTGCTTTCCAAGCGAATGCTTCGGATGGCTGGTATTGACCGGGAAATGTTTTTTCTGGGAATGGACGACCGAATAGAAATATGGAGTTGTGAACAGATGGAAAAGCCCTTTTTGTCCTCGGAAGAGTTGGGCAATGCATTGCTCCGGCTGATGACTTCAGGACCGCGGGTGTAAGTCTGCTTGTGAATGCCTATCCCGAAACCATATACTTATATTTAGTTTATGACGACCTGTTCAGCTTATCATGTACCGGTATTGCTTGCCGAAAGTGTGGATGGTTTGAATATACGTCCCGATGGCGTTTATGCAGATATGACTTTTGGTGGTGGCGGTCACAGCCGTGAGATTTTGTCGCGACTGGGGGCGTCGGGCCGCCTTTATGGCTTTGACCAGGACGCTGATGCGGAACGCAACATTCCGGAAAACGACGGACGTTTTCACTTCGTTCGCAGCAACTTTCGCTATTTGCGCCGTTGGTTGCGCTATTATGATGAGCCGGCGCTCGATGGAGTCCTTGCAGATTTGGGCGTGTCCAGCCATCATTTTGATGATGAGACACGTGGGTTTTCCTTCCGTTTTGATGCGCGTCTGGATATGCGCATGAACGGGCGAGGCGGTATTACGGCCGCTGATGTGCTCAATTCATACAGTGAAGAACGTCTGGCACAACTTTTTTATTTGTATGGAGAACTGAAGACGGGCCGGAAGTTGGCTTCTGCCGTAGTAAAGGTGCGGTCGGCTAGGCCGCTGGAGCGGATAGAAGATCTAGTGGCAGTGGCCCGTCCGTTGTTGGGAAGGGAACGCGAGAAAAAAGATATGGCAAAGGTGTTCCAGGCCCTACGGATAGAGGTCAATCACGAAATGGAAGCCTTGCGGGAAATGCTCGGGGCGGCATTATTAAGTCTCCGTCCCGGGGGACGGCTGGTCATCTTGACCTATCATTCTCTTGAGGACCGCATGGTGAAGAACTTTATTCGTTCGGGCAATGTGGAAGGCCTCGTCGAACAGGACTTCTTTGGAAACCGCAAAGTGCCGTTGCGGGCGGTCAACAACAAGGTGATTGTGCCCGGCGCTGAGGAGCAGGAGCGGAATCCCCGGAGCCGTAGTGCAAAGCTCAGAATCGCTGAGAAAATAGCGGAGTAGTGATTGTATACTTAACAGAATGTTGTAAAGATGAAAGCAAACGAAGAGCAGGATGAAACCCGCAGAGTGCAGAAGAACCGCGGGGAAGCGGACGTCCGTAGTGATGATGCGGTGACGATGGCGACGGAAAGTTCGGACACCGATTCGCCCGAAGTCGCATCCGCCCATCATGAAAAGGGATGGCGGCGGGTGTTGAAACCCGGCGAGTCTACGCGTGAGATGTTGCAGAATCTGACTGATTTGGATGAGGACGAGTCCGTTCCCTTGAATTTCCGTAACATTATAGGTGGCGATATCCTGGTTTCTTCACTGGTGCGGCGCCAATTGTTTTATCTGCTGTTTCTTTGTATATTGTCCATTATTTATGTGACGAACCGTTATGCCTATCAGCAGGATATTATAGAACAGAAGCGCCTGACACACAGTTTGGAAGACAGGCGGCTTCGTGCCATTGTAGCTACGAGTAATTTGACGGAATATACCCGCCGCAGCAATATTGAACAGCATCTGACCGATACGACAATTCAGTCGACATCGGCGCCTTTCTATTATCTTCATACTGATATGCCATGAAGTTCCAAAGCAAAAAAGTGATGCCCCGTTATTTCTGTCTGATTGCGGTGCTGGCATTTATCTGTGTCCTCGTATTGTTTCGGGCAGGCTACATCATGACTGTGGAGCGGGAGTATTGGCTGGAAATCAAACGTTCGCAGACCAGGGACAGTCTGGAGCTCAAGCAGCGACGGGGTGACATTCTGGCCAATGATGGCCGAATTTTGGCCACTTCGCTCAATGAGTATGTGCTTCACCTCGATTTCATGACATATGAGAAGGATTCCATTCTGCGTGTCAAGGATCAGTATCGTCGCGACACGGCATTGATGAACAATATTGACAGCATAGCCCGCGGCATGCACCGTCTCTTCCCCGATATTGATCCGGTGAAGTATAAGAAGCATCTGCTGAAGGGGCGGAAACTTGAAAGCCATTATTGGCCTGTATATCCGCCGGAGGTGACTTCGCTGAAACTGGGCCGGAAGGAAAGAAAAAACCGGCAGTTGACATATCTGCAAAAGGCTGAAATAGAGAAATTACCCTTGATGCGTTATCGCTCATCGTTGAACAGCACGGCCATCAATATGCGGAAGAACCCGTATGGGCGTATCGCGTTCCGTACGGTGGGAGAATATCGTGACGAGCCGCGTTTCGGACTTGAATTGTCTTTTGATTCCATCCTGGCCGGAAAGCCCGGACATTATCACAGGGAGAAGGTGCTGAACGCATGGATACAGGTGGTCGACCAGCCGGCCGAGGACGGATGCGACATTATGACTACGCTCGACATCGATATGCAGGATATTGTCGAGAGTGTGCTGAATGAGGAACTGAAATCCCTGGATGCACATGCCGGAGTCTGCATTGTGATGGAAGTCGCCACCGGAGATGTACGCGCCATAGCCAGTTTGCAGCGGAATTCGGACGGAAGTTATACGGAAAATGAGCCGCGCGCCGTCAGCACACATTATGAGCCGGGCTCCGTGTTCAAGCCCATGTCTTTCCTTGTCGCTTTCGACGATGGAAAGGTGAAGGTGACCGACCAGGTGGACATTAACGGAGGTATCTACACGTTTGGCACGCGTAAACTCAAGGATTCCAACTATCGAAGCGGTGGTACCGTGGGGCCGCGCGACGTGAAGTTCATCATTCAGAACTCCTCGAATGTGGGAACCGCACGGCTTATCGACCAGGCTTATCTCTCCAACCCCCAGCAGTTCATCGACGGACTCTACCGTGTGGGAGCGGGCGAGGACCTCAAGGTACCCATTGACGGCTATCTGCCGCCGCATTTCTGCAGCCCCAGCGATAAGTCAAGATATTGGTCGCGTACCGATTTGCCCTGGATGAGCATCGGTTATGTTTCACAGTTGCCCCCCATCAATATCTTGAATTTCTATAACGGTATAGCCAATAACGGGCGTCTGATGCGTCCGCGTTTTGTCAAGGCCGTGTTGCGGAACGGGAAGGTGGTGAAAGAATATCCGCCGGTGGTGCTTCGCGAGCACATGGCGAAACCCGAGGCCGTGCGCGACATTCAGGAGTGTCTCAAGGCGGTAGTCAATGGAGGTAGTGGCAAGCGTGCCGGTTCTAAGTATTTCCGCAGTGCGGGAAAAACGGGTACGGCACAAATCTGGACCGGCCGGGGGCGTACTTCCGATTATTCGCTGACCTTTGTCGGTTATTTTCCGGCCGACCGCCCCCTTTACAGTTGCGTGGTGAACATACAGAAAACAGGTCCCTTTGCCTATGGTTGGATGAGTGGTAAGGTATTCAAACGGGTTTCGGAACACATTATGGCCCGTTATAACGAGGGCAACTACAAGTCGGCCTGTGATACGACCGCGGCGCCCATACCGGAAGTGTTGGGCGGAAATCTGACAACGGCGCGGCGCGTGTTGGGAGAATTGTCTATTCCCTATGAAGCCGGTTTCCCCCTGCAGAATGATTCTTCCGTCTGGGGATGCGACAGCGGCGTGTATAATATTGCGTTGGAACCGCGTAACGTGGCCGGCGGCCATGTACCCGATGTCATCGGTTATGGCTTGCGTGATGCCGTATATCTGCTCGAGAGCCACGGACTCCGTGTCCGTGCTTCCGGTGCAGGCCGTGTGGTCCACCAGAGCAAGGCCGGTGGAGAAAGTTATCATCCCGGAGATACTATCAGGTTGGTGCTCGACACCCATTGGACGAAAGTGAAGAAACGTCCGAAAACGGTAACGTCGGCCGGGCATTGAGAAGATTTTACATTCGATAGCTGGGAAATCCCACCCAACTTTCATATATCTATAAAAAATCGCAGTTATGATTTTGTCAGAAGTTCTCGCAAAAGTGGCTCCGCTCGAAGTGCGGGGCAATCTGGAAGTCAATGTTACGGGAGTGAATATCGATTCGCGTAAAGTGGCGGGTGGCGATTTGTTCGTAGCCGTGAAAGGTACGCAGACCGACGGTCATGCCTATATCGGAAAAGCCGTGGAGCAAGGTGCGGTGGCTGTGTTGCAGACGCAGCCCATTCCGGAAAATGTGCCCGCGGGTGTTACGTTTGTGCGCGTGGCCGACACGGAGGATGCTGTGGGTCGGGTGGCTACCCGCTTCTATGGTGAGCCTACCCGGCGTCTGAAACTGGTGGGCGTAACGGGTACCAACGGAAAAACAACCGTAGCGACCTTGCTTTATCAGATGTTCCGTGCGTTCGGCCACAAGTGCGGTCTTTGCTCCACTGTGTGCAATTACATTGACGGCGAGGAACTTCCTACCGATCATACCACTCCTGACCCCATAGAACTCAACCGCCTTTTGGGCCGTATGGCCGACGAAGGATGTGAGTATGCCTTTATGGAATGCAGTTCGCACGCAATTCATCAGAAGCGTATCGGTGGCCTTCGCTTTGCCGGCGGCATCTTTACGAATCTGACGCGTGACCATCTTGACTATCACGGCACGTTTGAGAACTACCGGGATGCCAAGAAACAGTTCTTCGATATTCTTCCGGCCGATGCCTTTGCCATAGTCAATGCCGACGACCGTAACGGCAGTTTCATGGTGCAGAACACACAAGCAACCGTGCGCACTTATTCCACGCGTACGGCAGCCGACTTCAAAGGGCGTATTGTTGAGGAGTCGATAGAAGGCATGTTGCTGGACATGGACGGCCGCGAGGTCAGCGTGCAGTTTGTAGGGCGCTTCAATGTGTCGAATCTGCTGGCCGTATATGGAGCGGCGCAGATGCTCGGGAAAGAACCGCTCGAAATATTGCGTGTGCTTTCCGGATTGCGGCCGGTCAACGGACGCTTCGAAACCATCCGCTCGCCCAAGGGATTCAGCGCCGTGATTGACTATGCCCATACGCCCGACGCATTGCAGAACGTGCTGACGGCCATCCGTGAGGTGTTGCGTGGCAAGGGACGCATCATCACCGTGTGCGGAGCCGGCGGCAACCGCGACAAGGGCAAGCGCCCGCTGATGGCCCAGGAGGCAGCCAACCGTAGCGACCGTGTCATCATCACGAGCGACAACCCGCGTTTTGAAGAGCCGCAGGATATCATCGCCGACATGTTGGCCGGGCTCGACGAGCAGCAGATGCAGAAAGTGGTGAGCATTACCGACCGCCGCGAAGCCATCCGTGCTGCTGCGATGATGGCCCAGCCGGGCGATGTCATTCTTGTGGCAGGAAAAGGGCATGAACCCTATCAGGACGTCAAGGGCGTGAAGCATCATTTTGACGATCATGAGGAAGTGCGTGCGGCTTTTGGCATAGAGTAGTGTCCGGTCTCGGGCCTGCACGGTTGCCGGTTGCCCAGTTGTGGCGCCAAGCCGAAAAGGGAACGGTCCGTCTACAGGATTTTCTTTAATCAGAATAATACGCAATCACATGTTATACTATTTGTTTCGACTCTTAGAGCAGTTTGGCGTGCCGGGTTCAGGCATGTGGTCCTACATCTCGTTCCGTTCGCTGCTGGCACTGATGTTGGCGCTGGTTATATCGGCTTGGTTTGGCGAGCGCTTTATACGCTGGATGAAGAAACGCAAGATTTCCGAAACGCAGCGTGATGCCTCCATCGACCCCTTTGGCGTGAAGAAACTCAATGTGCCTACCATGGGTGGCATCATTATCATTGTGGCAACGCTGGTGCCCTGTCTGTTGCTGGGCCGTCTCCGCAATATTTATATGTTGCTGATGATTTTCTCCACCGTCTGGCTGGGAGCAATCGGTTTCCTGGATGATTACATCAAAGTGTTCCGGAAAAACAAGGACGGTCTGTCCGGCCGTTTCAAGATACTGGGACAAGTGGGGCTGGGACTTGTCGTCGGACTGACGCTCTATCTGAGTCCGGATGCGGTCATCCGTGAGAACATAGAAGTGGAGCGTACGGGTGTGGGAACGGAAATCGTGCACAAGAGCACGGCCGAGAAATCAACCGTGACCACCATTCCTTTCTTCAAGAACAACAATCTGGACTATAGTGATTTGGTCTCGTTCATGGGCGACTATAAGACTGAGGCCGGCTGGATATTGTTCGTGCTGGTAACCATCCTGGTGATTGCCTCCGTGTCCAACGGTGCCAACCTGAACGACGGTATGGACGGTATGGCGGCGGGCAATTCGGCCATCATCTGTATTGCGCTGGGCATTTTGGCCTACGTGTCGAGTCATATCGAGTTTGCCAGCTATCTGAACATTATGTATATTCCCGGTTCGCAGGAACTGGTGATTTTCATTTGTGCACTGGTGGGAGCCTTGATTGGTTTCCTGTGGTATAATGCCTATCCGGCACAGATTTTCATGGGCGACACGGGTTCGCTGACCATTGGCGGTCTCATAGCCGTTCTGGCCATTATCATCCACAAGGAACTGCTGATACCTATTCTCTGTGGTATTTTCCTGATAGAAAGTCTCAGCGTCATTTTGCAGGTGGAATACTATAAATTCTTCAAGCGTCGCGGACAGCAGCGCCGTATCTTCAAGCGCACGCCGATTCACGATACGTTCCGCACCTTGCCCGACCAGCTCGTGCCCGGGACCCGCTATCTGTTGGGCAACTGGCCGCGGGGTGCCTGGCATGAATCGAAGATTACCGTCCGGTTCTGGATTACGACGATATTGCTGGCTGCGGCCACCATCATCACATTGAAAATCCGTTAGTGTACGATTATTAATATGAAGCGAATTGTCATTTTGGGCGCAGCCGAGAGCGGTGTGGGTGCTGCTATTCTGGCACAACAGCAGGGCTGCGAGGTATTTGTCTCCGACATGGGGACCATCAAGGAGCACTACAAGGCCATGCTCGACAGTTATGGATTGCCTTGGGAGGAAGGGCAGCACACGTCTGCGCTGATACTGAATGCCGATGAGGTCATCAAGAGTCCCGGCATTCCCGAGACGGCGCCCATGATTGTGGCGTTGCGCGAAAAGGGCGTTCCCGTCATCAGTGAGATTGAGTTTGCCGCCCGTTACACTTCGGCACGCATGGTCTGCATCACTGGCAGCAACGGGAAAACCACGACAACCTCGCTCATCTACCATATTCTGCAGAAGGCTGGACTGAATGTGGGGCTGGCCGGCAACATCGGGCATAGTCTGGCGTTGCAGGTGGCTACGGCTCCCCGCGACTGCTATGTCATCGAACTTTCTTCCTTCCAGCTCGACGGCATGTATGATTTTCGGGCTAATGTGGCCGTGTTGCTCAATATTACGCCCGATCATCTTGACCGCTACGACTTCTGCATGCAGAATTATGTGGATTCCAAAATGCGCATTTTGCGGAACCAGCAGGCCGATGATACGTTTATTTACTGGATGCAGGATGAATACATAGGCCATGAACTGTCGAAATATGCGGTGGAATCGCGCGTGCTGGCTTTTGCGGACCATCCCTGTGCCGGTGCGGCGGGAGCCGTGGACGACGGTGTGCTGACCCTGCAGGCGCCGGCCGCCTTCAGCATGCCCGTTTCGGAAATCGGCATTACGGGCAAGCACAACTGGCGTAACGCCATGGCGGCTGCCATGGCGGCTCTGGCTGCCGGTGCCACCGAGGAGGACGTCCGTTGCGGACTGGCCGATTTCCCCGGCGTGGAGCATCGCCTTGAGCGGGTTTGCGAAGTGGAGGGCGTCCGTTATGTGAACGACTCCAAGGCCACCAATGTGGATGCCTGCTATTGTGCGCTTGACAGCATGACCACTCCCGTGGTGCTCATCGTGGGAGGGAAGGACAAAGGCAATGACTACACCCAGCTCTATCCTCTGGTGCGCGAAAAATGCCGGGCGCTCGTTTATCTGGGTGCCGACAACGCCAGGTTGCACGAGGCTTTTGACGCCTTGGGGCTTCCCGTGGCTGACACCCATTCCATGAAAGACTGTGTGGAAGCCTGTACCCGTCTGGCCCGGAGTGGCGACACCGTCCTGCTGAGTCCCTGCTGTGCAAGTTTCGATTTGTTCCGGAACATGGAGGACCGCGGTGAGCAGTTCAAGGAGTGTGCCCGCGCACTGGCAAAGGCCTGAAGAACTTCCGGCTCTATTATCTAAACTCATATACCAAGATTATGTCCGTTTTCAACAAAAAGATTTTCCACGGCGACAGCGTTATCTGGGGCATTTATATCGTTCTGTGCATTATTTCAATCATAGAGGTATATAGTGCGGCCAGCACTTTGTCGTATAAAACCGGAGATTATCTTTCGGCTCTTATCCGTCAGGCCAGTTTTTTGGGTCTGGGCACCCTGGTGCTGGTGCTGGTGCACAATATTCCGTGCCGTTATTTCAAGATAGTTTCGGTCATTGGCTGGCCTTTGATTCTCATTTTGCTGTTCCTGACGCTCTTCAAGGGAGTCGACACGAATGAGAGTTCCCGATGGTTTGGCGTGTTTGGCATCCAGTTTCAGCCGTCCGAGCCCGCCAAGGGCATAGTCATAACGGCGGTGGCGCTGATTCTTGCTGTCATGCAGCGGGAGGACGGAGCCGACCGCAAGGCGATAAAATACGTTTTGGGAGTCACGCTCCCCGTCTGCATGCTCATTGTGACGGAAAACCTTTCGACGGCGGCCATACTTTTTGCCGTGGTTTTCATGATGATGATTGTCGGCCGCGTGCCCGTTTCGCAACTGCTCAAACTGACCGGGGTGATGATTGCTTCGGTGGCCGTGGTCATTATTTTGGGGCATACCGTCTTCAAGGGTGCCCCCAAGGACAGCGTGTTTCACCGTTTCGACACCTGGTCGCAGCGTATTGACGACTTTGTCGGCATCCGCTCTGCCGAGGCCGATACGCTCCAGATAGGGGCCGGCGGCAAACGCCAGGAACAGGTGAAGAAAAAGTTCGACCTGAAGGAAAACGCTCAGGTGGGCCATGCGTCCATCGCCATTGCGTCCAGCAATCTGGTGGGGCTGATGCCGGGCAACTCGGTGGAGCGCGACTTCCTCAGTCAGGCCTACTCCGACTTTATCTATGCCATTATCATTGAGGAACTGGGCTGGCTGGGCGGTGCGTTTGTAGCGTTTCTCTATGTTATGCTGCTCTTCAAGACGGGGCGCATAGCCAGCATGTGCGAGCGCAACTTCCCAGCCTTCCTGGCCATGGGGCTTGCCTTGCTGATGGCAACGCAGGCCTGCATCAACATGATGGTGGCCGTGGGGCTCTTCCCCGTTACGGGGCAGCCGCTGCCGCTGATTAGCCGCGGCGGAACGGCCACGCTTGTTACCTGTGCCTATTTCGGAATGATTCTCAGCGTCAGCCGTTACGCGCGTAAGAATCAGGATGAAAAAAGCGTGTCGCATCTTTTTGCCAGCGGCAGAAAAAATAAGGACGGCGAGTATACCATGGACCTCCATGCCGAAAACGAGCCGGCGCCCGAGGCGTTTGAGGACGACAAGGGCATCATGTAAAATCCTTTGGCCGGAAGGCCGCTGGGCAGTTGCCTTACGGTGTCCGCGCGCGGTGGCGTGGCGCGGTGTCCGTTGACTGTTTTCTCCGGTGTGTGGACGGCCTGTCGCTGGCGCCGGGATGTCGTGTTGCCGGCATTGCCGGCAGCGAACGGAGTTGCCGCGCGGTTTCCGTTTCCGTAAGTTATTCCTTGATTCCTTTTTTTTGCTTATGATGAAGTATTTACTTTTACTGTTGTTTTGCCCGCTGCTGGCATGGGCCCAGCAGGCCGATAAGCGTCAGCGGGTGCGGCTGGAGACCGACCGGGGAAACATCACTATTGCACTTTATGACGAAACGCCCGGCCATCGCGACAATTTTCTTCGCCTGGTGCGTGAGGGATTTTATGACAGCCTGCTGTTTCATCGGGTGATTGAAGATTTCATGATTCAGACCGGCGACCCCGATTCGCGTAAGGCGCAGCCGGGTGCCAAGTTGGGTGACGGCGGACCCGGTTACGACCTGCCTGCCGAAATCTGTCTGCCCAAGTTGTTTCACCGTCGCGGTGCGGTGGCGGCAGCCCGCGAATCCGACGACGTGAACCCGGAGCGCCGCAGCAGCGGTTCGCAGTTCTACATCGTGTGGGGACGCATGGGAACGCCGAAAACCGTGGGACGTGCGCGGCAGCAGGTGGAGAAAGCGACCGGCGGGCGATATACCATAACGGACGAGATGGAGGAGACCTATTGCCTCTATGGCGGTACGCCGCATCTCGACGGTGCCTATACCGTTTTCGGTGAGGTGGTGGAAGGACTGGACGACGTGGTGTATGCCATACAGATGGAGACCACCGACGACAACGACCGTCCCTTTGCCGATGTTCGCATTCTTCGGGCCGTGGTGCTCGAACCCCAGCCGTAGTTTTGTTCCGTCCGCGCGGAGTGGACTTTCTGGCTGGAATTTTTTGCCAGTGCGGCGGGAAGCGCTTTCCTGTTCTTTGAGCCGTCTGCAAAACAGGAGTGCCGGCAGTCCGATAGTTAACGATTCATAAATGGCATTTGGATTTCGCTTCCGGAAATGCTATCTTTGTCATACAGGAAGCGGGAAAGCCGGATTGCATGTCCGGTTTTCCCGCTTTTTTTCTTGTCTTCCGTTTTTTTTCAGGCTCCAATCGTAAAAACACTCCTTACTTTCGTAAAAACTGTTCCTGCTTTTGTTATTCTTCTTCCTGACTTCGTCGGATTTTGGTCCGGATGAGGTGCGGCGAGGGGCGTTGGAGCGTCGGAGGATGAAGAATGGATTTTCTAAAAAACGCTTACAGATGTTATTTGTTCGAAAAATACCGTCTGCGTCTAGCTCTAGTGTGTGCCCGCTCCGTCGGGGTTCGTCTTCTTCCGTTTTGCTCCTTCTTCATCACGCGTAGAGGAGAGAAAGAGGCGCAACGGTTCGATGCACGGGACTTCCGGGGAAACAGGCGCGCGGAATGTCCTTGCCGCCGGCACTGCCGGCAGAGAGAACAGCAGGAAGGAGAGAACACAAAAAGGGATGTGCAGACCGGCTGCATATCCCTTTTCGTGTGATGAAGACTACGTGAGGCCGCGGCCGTTGCCGGAGCCTGGGCCTGACCTGTGCGTTTTATTTTTCAGCATCCACCATGCGTCCGTCCGGGGTGATGCCGCGGGCGGAGATGCGTATCTGCACTTCGTCGCGGCAGTTGGTGAAGAATACGGCCGAGGCTTTTCCTTCGGCGTCGGTCTTCACTTCCGGATTCCAGTAGAGCGTGCGGCGCACGTCCTTGCTGGTGGGCATGTCAATGCCGCGGTAGCTGGGATGGTAGAATTTCGTGGGTTGCGCATATCCCCAGATGCGGCGCTTCTCCACCCCTTTCTTGGTGCGGTAGAGGTAGGCGTCGGGCAGTTCGTAGATGAACAGCGCGCGGTCGCCGGTGGAGGCGAGTTGGGAGAAGTTGTTGTTTTCGTCGAAGGTCGTGATGCGTCCAATGCGGGCGGCTCCCTTCACAACGGCCACCGACTTCACTTCTTCAGCCATGAGCTGGCCGATTTCGTTCTGGTTGATGTAACCTTGGGCGTTGTTCAGATAAGTCGGGATGGGACTGCCGTGATAAGTGGCCTGTGCCGTTGTCTCCGTGGGGTCGGCTGCCGAACCGTTGATGCTGACGAAGTCGGGACTGTACACGTCGGTCGTGTTCGTCAGGTTGTCCTCACCCTCCAGCGGGGTGTATACGCCCTCTTCCTTAAAGTTGGTGGAAAAATCGTTGGAGAGGACACCCAGGAAGGAGAGAATGGTGCCCGGCATGTAGCCCATGTCCTTGTAACGCTCCACGGCGGTTTCTACGTTGTAGAACTCGTCGCCGTTGCGCATGCCGGCCTTTTCGCCTCCGTTGTAGGTGTAGCGGTTGCCGGTGAATCCGCGGTATTTGCCTTTAACGCTGACGACAGCTTCCTTGAGGTTGGTGGAAATGCTCTTGGGGATGGTGTCAGTCCAGGCAAAGAAGTCCTGTGTGGAGTCGGCATCGGTTTCGTAGATGCGCGGCATGGGAATTTCCAGTTGCGTTTCCTGGAAGTAGAGCGGGCGTACGGCCGGGCTGAACCAGCGGTCGAGGGCTATGCGGCTCCATTTCTTCTTGCCTTCGGCGTTGGTGGTGTTGAACTGGGCTATCCAGTTGCCGGCATAGTCGACATTGGAAACGAAGGCAAAGCGTCCCAGGCTGTCGGTGACGGTTTCTGCCTCCAGCGAGCCGCCTGCGCGGCTGTACATCTTCACTTTGAGATCGAGGTTGGGGTAGGGTTCCCGCTTGTTGTTGTCCTTGTAGGCGTAGCCGTTGAGGGTCAGACTTTCCTCAATGGGCTGCTGCAGGGTGAAGGGGGTGTGGCCGCACAGGGTTTCGAAGGTGTTGGCCGACCATCCCTGCACCATGAGCAGAAGGTCGAGAGCACGGCGGTGCTGGGCATCGTTCTTTTCGAAATAGAAGTCGGGCTGATGAATGTAGCCTTTCAGTTCGGACGAGAGCAGCATGTCGGCATAGGCACTTGCGGCGTTGGCGCGCACCAGTTCGCCGCCCTCGTCGCGTACGGAGAGCGAGAAAGTGGTGGAAATGGGCTGTCCGGCAGCATCTTTCAGTTCCATTTCGAGCGCTACGGGCGAGAAGGCTTCATAGTTGCGCTGACTTTGGCGCACCTTCAGTTCGACGCCGCGTTCGGGTGCCGGCTTCCACACCAGCCGGCGGCAGAGGCTTTCGCCCCGTGTGTTGTAGAGGTCGATGCGGTTGACGCCTCCGTGCAGCGCCGTGTTGGGGATGTAGAGCCCCACAGGCTCACCGCTGACGGTGAGGGTGTCGAGGTAGCACATGAGGTCGCGGCAGTGGATGGCCAGTCCGAGCAGTTCGGGGCGTGCCGATGGCGCGGGGCTGACGTATACGGTGATGCCGTCTTCTTCGAGCGAGGTTTGCAGGGCATAGGTCTGTTGCGGTTCCACGGGCGGCAGGTCGAAGCGCTTGCCGCGCACTTCGGCGTAGCCCCCGTTGCCCATGTCGGCGGGCAGGTTGAACGAGCCCATGCCTTCATGTTCCGTTTCGCTGGTGGTGAGCAGACTGCCGTCGGCACGATACACGTTCACGGTTTCGCTCAGGCGTGCTCCATGTCCGTCGCTGACGACATAGGCGATGCGCTGCATGACTCCTTCGGCGCGGTTGCCGCCCTCGGGATAGAACTCCAGGCTGATGTCGTTGTCGCGTCCGAAGCGGCGTTGCTGCTTGGGCAGTTTGGCGTTGCGCACATTGTCGTCGGGCAGCGTGATGTTGAGGGCTTCGCTGCTGATGTCCTCCAGCCGGAGGTCCTTCTTGCGGGCACGCGGCTTCTCAAACACGGGGAAGACGCGGGAGAAGCAGGCTTCTTCGCCCCAGTTGACCATTTCGCGGGTATAGGCGCGGATTTCGTGAAAGCCCGACTTGATGGGCAGTTCCAGCTTGAAGTCGCCGTGAGCCTGTCCCAGGCTGTCGAGGCGCAGCAGCTTGCGCTCAATCAGCTGGCCGTCGTCCTTGAGCAGTTCCACATAGAGCACGCGGCTCAGCGTGGTGGGTTGCAGGGAGGAGGCACGGACGACGTAGGCCTTGAACCAGAGCGTTTCATCCTCAAAGTAGGCGTTGTTGTCCAGATGCAGATACACTTTTTCACGTGGGTAGCGGTGGTCAAACCCGGCTGCGGCCTTGAAGTAGGAGAACAGGCGCTGCATGTCGTCGGTTTGGGCTATGGCTGGCAGCGATGCCAGCAGCAATAGCATGAGAAGAGTTTTTTTCATCATGTTGTTTTAGAATGTTTCATGAAAGTACGGACATCTCCGTCTTTGCCTTTTGGGGGAGGATGCGTCTGCGGGTGTGTGCATGGTTGTTTGGGCTGTAGAATGCCGCAGGGCTGCCGGGCGGGGACTTATTGTTTGCAAAGTAAGGAAAAAAGCAGGAAATGGCAAAGGCGCCATACCGTTAACTTCCTGATGCTCCTCTCTTAATGGGCAGACAGCGGGCGATGGCCGGCCTGTGTGCGGAGCCGGCATCTCGTGGAAAAGCTTTTTACCCGCAGTGGGTTCCGTTTGCGCCCGTCGGGGAGTTACGGTTGCTCCTGGAGGGAAAGATGCGGAACACCTCGCTGCCCTTGGAGTGTATTTTCGCTTCGGGGCGGAGGGCGTGCAGAAACATTTGGATTTCAGAATCGTATTGCAGGGAACGACCGGAAAGAAAGCGTCCGGCTGCGGCAACGGAACGTCTGATGTCGGAAAAATGTTAGCATCGTTTCGAATTTTTTGAAAAAGAGGGAAAAGCACCGCGCAAACAGCAAAAAAAGCCCCTGAAAAAACCGGTAACCTCAAAATAAATCGCTAAATTTGCGCCAATTGTACATTAGAGTAAAATTTTTTAGAACAAAAGACGATGAATGTGATTACAAAAACCGTCTCTTTGCCTGATGGCCGTACCATCAGTATCGAGACCGGAAAGTTAGCCAAGCAGGCTGACGGTGCTGTCATGTTGCGCATGAACAACACCATGTTGCTGGCTACCGTTTGCGGCGCCAAGGATGCAGTTCCCGGCACCGACTTCATGCCCCTTCAGTGTGACTACAAGGAAAAGTATTCTGCAGCAGGCCGTTTCCCCGGTGGCTTCACGAAGCGTGAAGGCCGTGCGTCTGATTATGAGATCCTGACTTCACGCCTCGTGGACCGTGCATTGCGTCCGCTTTTCCCAAGCGACTATCACGCTGAGGTGTATGTCAACATCATCCTCTTTTCTGCTGACGGTGTAGACATGCCGGACGCATTGGCCGGTTTTGCCGCATCGGCAGCTTTGGCTTGCTCCGACATACCTTTCGAAGGTCCTATTTCCGAAGTGCGCGTGGCCCGCATCGACGGTCAGTATGTTGTCAATCCTACCTTCGACCAGCTCAAGGTGGCCGACATGGATATCATGGTAGGCGCTACTGAGGAGAACATCATGATGGTGGAAGGCGAAATGAAGGAAGTGCCTGAAAGCGCCTTGCTCGAAGCCCTCAAGGTGGCTCATGAGGCCATCAAGCCCATGTGCCGTCTGCAGAAGGAACTGATGAAGGAACTCGGCACGGACGTGAAGCGTGCTTACTGCCACGAAGTGAACGATGAAGAACTCCGTGAGCAGGTGAAGAAGGAGTGCTACACACCCTGCTACGACATCACAAAGCAGGCTTTGGAGAAGCATGCGCGCGCAGAAGCTTTCGAGGCTGTGCGTGAGAACTTCAAGGAAAGCTATGCCGCTGCTCATGCCGACCTGACTCCTGAAGAACTCGAGGAGAAGAATACGCTCATCGACCGTTATTACCACGACGTGGAAAAGGACGCCATGCGCCGTTGCATCCTGGACGAAGGCGTGCGCCTCGACGGCCGCAAGACGACGGAAATCCGTCCCATCTGGTGCGAGGTTGACCCGCTGCCCGGTCCTCATGGCTCTTCCATCTTTACCCGCGGTGAAACCCAGTCGCTTTCCACTTGTACGCTGGGTACGAAGCTCGACGAGAAAATGGTGGACGACGTTCTGGAAAAAGGTTACCAGCGTTTCCTCCTTCACTACAACTTCCCGCCCTTCTCCACTGGCGAGGCCAAGGCACAGCGCGGTGTGGGACGTCGCGAAATCGGTCACGGCCATTTGGCATGGCGCGGTCTGAAGGGACAGTTGCCCGACAATTATCCTTATACCGTTCGTCTGGTCAGCGACATTCTCGAATCCAACGGTTCCAGCTCTATGGCTACCGTTTGTGCCGGAACGCTGGCGCTCATGGATGCCGGTGTGCCCATCAAGGCACCTGTCAGCGGTATTGCCATGGGACTTATCAAGAATCCGGGTGAGGACAAATATGCCGTGCTCTCCGACATCCTCGGTGATGAGGACCACCTGGGCGATATGGACTTCAAGACTACCGGTACGCTCAAGGGTCTGACTGCAACGCAGATGGATATCAAGTGCGACGGTCTGTCCTATGAAATTCTGGAGAAGGCACTCGCACAGGCCAAGGAAGGCCGTGAGCATATCCTGGCAGAGATGATGAAGACCATTGACGCTCCGCGTGCCGAATACAAGCCTCACGTACCCCGCATGGAATACATGGAAATTCCGAAGGAGTTTATCGGTGCCGTTATTGGCCCGGCCGGAAAGATTATCCAGGGCATGCAGGAGGAAACGGGTGCTACTATTACCATCGACGAAGAGGATGGCGTTGGCAAAATTCAGATCAGCGCTCCCGACAAGGAAAGCATCAATGCCGCCATTGCCAAGATTCGTGCCATTGTGGCAATTCCCGAGGTGGGCGACGTTTATGAGGCCAAGGTCATCAGCATCATGCCTTACGGTTGCTTCGTGGAATTCATGCCGGGCAAGGAAGGCTTGCTGCACATCAGCGAAATAGCCTGGAAGCGTCTGGAAACGGTTGAAGAGGCCGGCATCAAGGAAGGTGACACCATAACGGTGAAACTGCTCGAAATCGACCCGAAGACCGGAAAGTTCCGCTTGAGCCACCGTGTGCTCGAAGAGAAGCCCGAAGGCTGGGAAGAGCGTCCTGCACGCCGTCCCCGTCGCGAGCCGCGCGAGAGCAAGTAATTTTGCAAATATGAATGATTAGTACGCCATAGCTGCTAAGAAATCCCTGCCGGATGAACAAAATCCGGCAGGGATTATTGATTGATAGCCTTTGCGTACGGAGGCTTTGCCTTAGCCTATGGATTGTTTCCTTCCAAGACATGCTGAGTCCTTCCACAGTTGACACAGGGAGTTTTCTACGTCCTGAAACATGAGGCTTGTCCGGGTGTCTTTCCGTCAAACTCTTTATGAATTGTGGCAGTTCCGGTTCGTATCCGTTGAAACGGCCAAAGGCGTTTTCGAAGGGCGGCCGGACAAAGATTGGGAGGACTTTTTTGATGAAGACAAAAGAAATCCGGCCTCTGGAGAAGGGGCCGGATTTCTTTTTTGCAGTTTTGCGGAGATTGCGCTTACCACTTGCGCGGGTGGCTGTCGATTTCCTCGAGCAGAGCCTTCACGGCAGTTTCCACCTGCTGGTCGATGCCCTGCACGGCCTTTTCGTATTCGTTGCGCACCTTGATGTCGGGCTCCAGTTGGGTGTTTTCAAGATAGTTGCCCTGCTGTGTGCGATAGCCTACCACGGGAATGCCGAAATAAAGGCTGGCATCCTGCATGGTTTCCCAGTTCACCGAAGTCATGGTGCCGGGTACCGGCATGCCGACCACCTTGCCCAGTCCCATCGTCTGGTACACCCAGGGTGTGCCGTGGGCATTGGAATAGTTTGATTCGCATACCAGCATGATGGAAGGCTTGTTATAGCGGCGCGAGGGCATCTCGCAGGCTACGCGGTCGCGGATGACTTGTTCGAGATACTTCTTTCCGCTGAAGAGAATTTCGATGTCTTCGTGCAGACGGCCGCCGCCGTTGTTGCGGGTGTCGATGACGATACCGTCCTTGAGGTTGAATTTGCCGAGGATTTCCGAGTAGATGTCGCGATAGCTGGCATCATTCATTGCTTCCAGGTGGACGTATCCCAGGCGGCCGCCCGAAAGACTGTCAACCAGATGTTCCATCGTTTTTGTCCACCGGCGGTACAGCAGTTGCGACTGTTCGCCCTTGCTGATGAGCCGGGAAGTTTCTTCCCAGCGCTTTCCGCTGGCGGGGTCGTAGAGCGAAAGCAGGTTGTTCTTGCCGCCCTGTCCGTTGATGTAGGCATAGTAGTCCTTTCCGGCCAGGATTTCCTGTCCGTTGATTTTTTCGATGATGGTGCCCGGCTTCACTTGGGTCGTGAAGTTGTCGAACGGACCGAAATCAAGCACTTCGTCCACCTTGAGTCCGTTTCCGGTGTAGTGGAGGTCGAAGAGCAGGCCGAATTCGGGCGTCGGCTTCTTGGCTCCGCCCGGACGGTAGCCCGAACCCGTGTGCGATACGTTCAGTTCGCCCAGGATTTCGCTCATCATCTCCGCGAAATCATAGTTGTTGCTGATGTGGGGCAGGAAAGGCTCGTAGTCCTTTTGCAGGGCCTTGAGGTCCACGCCGTGATAGTTTTTGTTGTAGAATTTCTCCTCTTCCTGTTTGAACACGTGGCGGAACATGTATGCACGTTCTTCGGCCCGGTTGAGTTCCATGCTGGGCTGGATGTTGCAGGTGGTGCTGTTGCCGGAGGGCAGGCTGATGCGTGTGGGACTTCCGCCGAGCACGTAGAGGCTGTTGCCGTCCTTGCTGAGCAAGAGGCCGCCGCCCACGCCTTTCTTGAAAAGTTGCACGGAATGGGTGCGGGTGCTGACTTTCCAGAGGTCCATGCCACGTTCGAAGGCGGCTGTGAAGTAGAGCGTTTCGCCGTCGTTGGAGAGAGCGGCGCTTCCCAGGCGCGACGACATGGGCGTCAGGCGGAGAATGCGGTCGTCCACCTTTTCCAGGTCCATCTTGACCGTTTTGGCGTCCTTTTTACCGTCCTTGCCGGCAGTGCTGTCGTTCGGCTGGCCGTTGTCTTTCTTTTTGCTGTCCTTGCCGTCCTTTTTTCCGTCTTTCTCTTTGCCGGCTGCTTCCTTCTTTTTGGCTTCGGCCTTCTTTTCGCTTTCCTTGAAGAAGGCATATTCCTCTTCACTCATGGTAAACTTGTCCATGGTTTCCTGGTTCATGAAGGAAATGTAGACGTCCTCCATGCTTCCCCAGGACGCGTGCGAACGCATACCGTGGCGGTTGGAACTGTAGATGAGCGCATTGCCGCCCATTACCCAGCGGGGACTGTTGTCGATGTAGGCACTGTTGGTCACGTTGTAGAGGCGGCCGCCTTCCGTGGCGGAAACGATGGCAATGTCGCAGTAGGGGTCGCGGCGGTTGGTGATGATTTCGAGGGCAAACCACTTGCCGTCGGGCGACCACTGGTAGTTGAATCCGCTTTCGCCGCGAGTGTAGTGCTTGCTGCCGTCGGTGATGGTGCGCACCTTTCCGCTCTTGAGGTTGAGCACGCGCAGGCGGCTGCGGTCTTCGATGAAGGCGATTTCCTTGCCGTCGGGCGAGAAGGTGGGATGGGTTCTTTCCACGCCGTCTTCCTTGAAGAGCGGTTCCTCCTTGATGAGGGTGGCATAGGCAAAGTGGAGATCTTCCTCACGCTCCATGGTGGCTTTGTAGAGGTTCCAGGTGCCGGTGCGCTCGCTGTCGTAGACGAGGGTTTTTCCGTCGGGCGAGAGAGTTACGTCGCCTTCGGCGGCAGCGGTGTGCGTAATTTGTTTGGTCGTGGCATACTTGTCGGTGACGGCGAACACCTCACCACGGCTGATGAAGGCGATGTCCTTGCCGTCATCCGAGATGGAAATGCTGCTTGGACCAGCGGGGCGGATGGTGGAAATGGGGTTGTCTTCGCTGCTGCGCACGATGTTGACAGCCACTTTGCGCGGGTCCTTTCCCGGCGCCTTGGTATAGATTTCGCCGTGGTAGCCGAAGCAGAGCGTGCCGTCGTTGGCCTGAGTCAGGAAGCGAACGGGATGTTTTTTGAAGTGCGTGAGCGGCCGTGCGTTTTCCGTGTCGTCGATGGTGGCTTCATATACGTTGAATGAGCCTCCGTTGCGTTCGCTGAGGAAAACGATTTTCCCGTCGGGAGTGAAGTGCGGGTCGCGGTCTTCGCCCGGATTGGTCGTGATTTGGCGGTGGCGCTTGGCTGCGGCGTCATAGAGGAAAATGTCGCGGGCTACGGATGAGGTGTGATGTTTGCGCCAGATGTTTTCACTGCCCGTGCGGTTGTAGTAGAGGTAGGACGCGCCGTCCTTGTCGAAGTCGAGACTGCTGACGGGGGTGGCGGCAATCTGTTCGGGGCGGCCGCCGTTCACGTCGATGGCATAAAGTTCTGTCAGCCAGCCTGCCGGGAAAAGGATGCTGCTGGCAGGGTCCTGCAGGGCAGCCGAGAAGTAGATGCGGCTGTCGTCCTTCGAAAAGGCGAGCGGCGTTTCGCTGGCCGAGTTGAACGTAACCCTGCGTGCGGCTCCGCCTTCGGCCGGCATGGTGTAGATGTCGGTGCTGCCTTCACGGTCGCTGGTGAAGGCGATGGTTTTTCCGTCGTTCGACCATACTGGAGCCGATTCATAGGCATCGGTGGTGGTCAGTTGGCGGGCGGTTCCGCCTTCACTGTTTACGACGTAGATGTCTCCTTTGTAGGCAAAGGCAATCTGTCGTCCGTCGGGCGAGATGGCATTGTAGCGCATCCACAGCGGGGTGTCGGCCAACGCATGGAGGCTGGCGCCCAGCAGCAGGCCGGTCATCAGTAATTTTTGCATAGATTCAGTTTGTTTTATGTTTATAGTAAAGTGTTTTCATCGCGTATCCCTGGTCGGATTCAGGGAGGTAAACCGCATAGTGCTGCGGTGTGTCTGCAAAAATACGCAAATATTTTGTGATGACACCGCGCCGCTTGTGCAATCCTGTTTCCGGCCGGCGGCGAATGTGCCCATAGAGCGGGAGCGGGGCCGGTTATTGTCTGTTTTTAAAAGTGAGGCAGCAGCCCGAACCTGCGTTCGGACTGCTGCGTATGGCGAAGGAGCAGAGGTGCATCCCGTTGTGCGCCCGCTGTGCCGTGAAGGCAGTTTCTTGCTTACGACTCAAGGAAATAGTTGACCGAAGTGACTACGCGTACCTTCTTGATGTAGGGCGTGTACTGGTCGCGGTCCTCAATGCTGAAAAGACCTTGTGTGGCCGACTGTATCTTGCCGAGTTCGCTTTGAGAGTCTTTGGCGAATTTTTCAGCGGCTTCGCGGGCATTTCGGGTGGCTTCCTCAATCATTTCAGGCTTGATTTCGTTGAGGCTGGTGAAGTTGTATTGCACCCGGCTTTGCCATTCGCCGGCCACGATGGCGATGCCGTCTTTGAGCAGTTCGCTCATTTTGGGGATGACGCCCGTTACGAGGTCCACCTGCTTGGAAGCGACGGTGAGCGATGCGGTTACGGTATATCGGTCGCCCTGCACCTGCGATGTGTTGTAGCGTTCGGCACTCCGGTCGACGACTTCGGGGGCGGCGACACTGATTTCTTCAGCCTTGATACCGTTTTTCGCCAGAAAATCCTTGATGCGCTGCGTTTTCTGGTTGATGTCGGCATAGAGCGCCGAGAGGTTGTTGCCCGTGGTGCGGAACAGAATCGGCCAGATGACGTGGTCGGCCTTCACTTCACGTTCGGCAAGACCGCGTACCGATACGACGCGGCTGCGTTGTGCCATGCTGTCGAGACCCCAATACACGCACAGTCCCATCAGAAAGAGTCCGAGGGCGATAACGACGGATTCAAGTTTGAAATTTTTCATAGATACGGAATTTTAGGTGCGAGCTCTGTTTGTTTTTTATAGTACTGGCCGCCTGGGCAGCAGAACTCATTAACTGCCGGCAGCGGTGCGATTTGCGGGTAAAGGTAGGAAAAAAAGGAGGAGGAACTTCACTTTTCGTAATATTTAACTTTCAGCCACTTGTGTGGAGAGGAACGGGAGGGAAAAGAAAAAAGCATTTGCGCCGGAAGGCTTGTCCGGCGCGTGGAGGTGCGGGGCGTTTGGGGGAATGGCGGATGGCGGAAAACAGTTGGGCATTTAGGAAAATCTAAAGTACTGACAGAAAAAACTCTCAGTACTTTCGGATTTTCTAAAGTACTGAGAGTTTTTCCCGGGGTTTTTCCCGTCGGTTCCGGCGGAGGGCAGGCGGGCGTCAGATGCCGGTTTCGCCGAAGTTCACGGACTCCTGCGCCCCGGTCTCGGCCTGTCGGATGAGGGGGCGGGTGCTCTCCATGATGTCGAGCAGGCTGTCGAGCGTTTCCGCGCGCAGCATGGCGATGCGCGTCTGCCGGAAGTTGGGCAGTCCCTTGAACAGCGGTGTGGCGGCCAGATGGCGGCGGATGTGGAGAATGCCGCGGTATTCGTCAATGCGGGCTACGCTCTGGCGCACCTGTTCGATGAGCACGTCGAGCTTCCAGTCGGCACTGAGCGGAGCGTGCTGGCTGTGCAGGCTGAGGTCGGTCTGTGCGTGGCGGCCGGGCTGCACGGCATCACCGATTTCCTTGAAAATCCAGGGCTGGCCAAAGGTGGCGCGGCCTATCATGACGGCATCCACGCCGTAGGTTTCGAAATTGCGGAGCGCATCTGCGGGGGTGCATACGTCGCCGTTGCCGATGATGGGGATGTGCATGCGCGGGTTGCGCTTCACTTCGCCGATGAGGGTCCAGTCGGCTTCTCCCGTATACATTTGCGCACGGGTGCGGCCGTGGATGGTGAGCGCCTGTATGCCGCAGTCCTGCAGCTGTTCGGCCAGGGGCACAATGACTTTGTGCTCCGCGTCCCAGCCCAGGCGGGTCTTCACGGTGACGGGCACGCTGACGGCATCGACCACGGCACGGGTGATTTCGAGCATCAGCGGCAGGTTTTGCAGCATACCTGCTCCGGCACCTTTTCCGGCCACGCGCTTCACGGGGCAGCCGAAGTTGATGTCGAGCACGTCGGGGTGTGCGCGTTCCACCACAATCTGGGCGGCATCGCGCATGGCCACGGGGTCCTTGCCGTATATCTGGATGGCCACGGGGCGCTCTTCATCGCATACGGTCAGCTTTTCCAGACTTTTGTTGACCATGCGTACGAGGGCGTCGGCGGCGACAAATTCGGAGTAGACCATGGAAGCACCCATCTGGCGGCAGAGCAGGCGGAAGCCGATGTCGGTGACATCCTCCATGGGGGCGAGCAGCAGCGGGCGTTCGCCCAAATCGATGTTTCCTATTTTCATACCTTTCTGTGTGGGGAGTCGGTGATTCGGGGATTAGGGGGTGGTGAGGTCGATGTGCGAGATGCCTTCCTGTCGCCACCATTGCCACAGCAGCAGGAGCGAGAGCAGGCAGAGCGCGGTGCCGGCGCCGACGGTGGCGGCGGCTGGCCATTCCCGGATGAGGCGGTCGGTCGACGGGAAGAAGAACAGCGCCACGGCCAGGCTGTTGTTGAGCACATGGGCCCAGGAGGACAGCCGCACGTTGCCGGTGCGTACATAGAGCAGGCCGAGCAGGAATCCCACGACGGCGGCCGGCACCGACTGGGCGGGATTGCCGTGGACGGCGGCAAAGAGCACGGCGCTCACAGCGGCGGCCGCTATCGGCTTCTGCGACTTGCGGGCCAGATGGCGCAGGATGCTTTCGCGAAACACCATTTCCTCGCTGACGGGGCCCGCGAGGCAGAGCAGCAGCAGGCACCACAGGTTGTGCTTCATGCCGTCGAAGAAAAGGGTGGTGCCGTGGTCGGCCAGGTCGAAGGGCGCGAGGATGAGACTTTCGCCGATGGCAAAGCAGAGCAGGGCAGCCAGCGCCTTCAGTTCGCTCCGGCGGGGCAGCTGGCACAGGCTCTGAAGACTGGTTCGGCGGGCCACGCGTGTGGCCGTGAGCAGACCGATGAGCAGGAGCGAGCCCCAGAACAGGACAACGCCGCTGGCGGCGGGCTGCTGCAGCAGAAGGCCGTAGTCGAGCGGCTGGCCGGCGCTGATGCGGTCGGCGTTCAGCCATAGGAGCGCAAGGGCAGAGCACACCAGTTGGGTGCCGATGAAGAGCAGCAGGGCAGTGATGGCTTTCAGCATGGGGAGAGTATTTGCAGGGCCTGGCTTTCGTCCTTCTGGAGCTGGGCCTTGAGTTGGTCGAGAGAGTCGAATTTCTGTTCGTTGCGCAGGCGTCCGACGAATTGGAGCGTCAGTGTCTGGCCGTAGAGGTTGCCGTCGAAGCCGAAAAGGTGGGCTTCGATGGAGCGGTCGTTCCCGTTGTTGAGCGTTGGCCGGTGTCCGATGTTGAGCATGGCGGGATAGCGCCCGCAGCCGGTTTCGGCGTAGACGGCATACACTCCGCACGCCGGCACAAGGAGGTCGGGATGCTCCGGGCACAGGTTGGCGGTGGGGAAGCCGAGTCCGTGCCCCATGTGGTGGCCGGACACGACGGTGCCGCGCAGGTGGTAATAGCGGCCGAGGCATTTGCGGGCTTTCTCCACGCATCCGTTCTCGAGAAAGCGGCGCACGACGGACGAACTCACCGTATATTCTTCGTTGCAGAGCGGGCGGGCCGCCGTCACTTCCATACCCATTTCGCGGCCGTAGGCGCAATAGTCCGCAAACCCTTCGTTGCGGCCCGCTCCGAAGCGGTGGTCGTAGCCGATGACGAGACAACGCACCCGCAGACAGTCGAAAAGATAGCGTTGCATGAATTCGCGGGCGCTGAGTGCCGCCATTTCGGGCGTGAACTGCAGCACGGCGCAGGCGTCCAGCCCGCAGTCGGCCAGCAGGTTGAGTTTCGTTTCGGTAGTGGTGAGCAGGCGGGGCCGGTAGTCGGTTTGCAGTGTGCGGCGCGGATGGTCGGCAAAAGTGACAGCCATGGTTTTCAGGCCGTGGAGGTGTGCAGCTTCGCCCACCTGCTGAAGCAGAAAACGGTGTCCCTGGTGCACACCGTCGAAAAAGCCGATGGTGGCGCAGAAAAACGCCGTTTCACCGTCGTTTCCGGCTGTTCCGGCAACGGCATTGCCCGGGCCGGCCTGTCGGGCCGGCTCCAGTGCTTCGGGGGTGGGTGGATAAATAATCTGCATGTCGGAATCAGCGTTGGGTCATACTGGGCAGGTCGGCTTCCGTCTTGCCGTTGAGGCGGCCATCCTCGTCGAAGTAGCCGAACCACAGGCTTCCGGCCGGCGCCAGCAGCGACTGCAGGCCGCATTGGCGGGCTGCGCGGCAGTTGACGTCGGAGTCGTCGAAGAACAGAATGTCGGCAGGGTCACAGCCGATACCTTCGGCCACGGCACGGTAGATGGCGGGGTCGGGTTTCTCCACTCCGAGCTCGTAGGAAAGGAAAACCTTGTCGAAGAAGTCCTCCAGCTGCAGGCCCTTGTAGCGGAAATAACGGTCGCGCGCCATGTCCCAATGCACCACGTTCGTGTTGCTTAACACGTAGAGGGGATAGTGCCGCTTGATTTTGAGCAGCATTTCGAGCCGTTCCTCGGGAACGTCGAGCAGATACTGTTCCCAGGCCCCGACGATGGCTTCGTCGGTGAGCTGGGGCTTTCCGCTCAGTTGCCGCAGCTGTTCGCAGAATTCCGGAACGGTGATTTTTCCGCGTTCCAGCTGTGAAAGTATGCCGGCCTGCGCATAGGTGCCGATGAGTGGCCGTATGTCGAAACCGATGGCATCGAAAGCTGCGATGCAGCGCGACTTGTCCAAATCGACAAGTACGCCTCCGAAGTCAAAGAGTAGGTTCATTGCTTACGAGTTTATATAATTTGTCGGAAGGACGGATTTTCTCCGGCACGGCGATGGATACCGCCATCCCTTTCGTTGCTTTCTCCACGGGACCGTTGTCATAGTGGATTTCGGCGGCGTCAACATAAATCACGCCCGTAGTGGGACCGATGATGACGAGCTTGTCGCTGACGCTGATTTCGCCGGCTTCGATGTAGAATTCGCCTACGCCGAGGCGGGAGAAGTATTTCACGCCCTTGCCCACGTACACTTTTTTCTCCGTGGCGCTGGAACCGTATTTGGCGCTCCATTCGCCGAGACGCTGCCCCAGGTAGTAGCCGTCCCAGAAGCCGCGGTTGAAGACGGTGGCCAGGCGGCGGTCCCATTCGGCCACCTTCTCTTCGCTGAAGGTGCCTTCCTCAACGGCGCGGACGGCTTCCTGATAGCATTTGACGACGGTGTACACGTATTCTGCACTGCGGGCACGGCCCTCAATCTTGAACACGCGCACGCCGGCAGCGGCCATTTTGTCGATGAAACCGATAGTTTTCAAGTCCTTCGGACTCATGATGTATTTGTTGTCGACATCGAGTTCCACACCGGTTTCGCGGTCGCGCACGGTGTAGCTCCGCCGGCACACCTGCATGCATTCGCCGCGGTTGGCCGAGTGCCCGAGGTTGTCGAGCGACAGGTAGCATTTTCCGCTGACGGCCATGCACAGCGCGCCGTGGCAGAACATTTCGATGCGGACGGGTTCGCCGGCCGGTCCGCAGATATGTTCCTGCTCAATGGTCTCGTGGATTTTCTTCACCTGTGTCAGGTTCAGTTCGCGGGCCAGCACCACCACGTCGGCGTAGCGGGCGTAGAACTTGAGGGCTTCGGCGTTGGAAATGTTGAGCTGGGTGGACAAGTGCACTTCCTGTCCGATTTCATGGCAATAGGCCAGCACGGCCACGTCGGCGGCGATGACGGCCGAGATGCCGGCTTCCTTGGCCGCATCGCAGATGCGGCGCATGAGTTCGAGGTCCTCGTCGTAGATGATGGTGTTCACCGTCAGGTAGCTTTTCACTCCCTGCGCATTGCACGTTGCGGCAATTTCGCGGAGGTCGTCGATGGTGAACCGGCTGGCCGAGTGGGCGCGCATGTTCAGCGCCTCTATGCCGAAGTATACCGAGTCGGCGCCGGCTTTGAGGGCGGCTGCGAGCGATTCGCGGCTTCCGGCCGGAGCCATGATTTCATGCATTTTGCTCATGTGCGTGGATTTATTGGATGGTGGTGCCGTGCAGGTTGGCAATGTCGCCGGCGTGAGTGATGATGACGCGTTCCACACCGGCCTCGACGGCTGCCAGGCAATTTTCGATTTTGGGAATCATGCCGCCCGAAACGATGCCGTCGGCCACCAGGCGGTTGAAACTTTCGCGGCCGATTTGCGGGATGACGCTGGTCGGGTCGTCGGGATTGCGCAATACGCCGGCGTGTTCAAAGCAGTAGGTCAGCGTCACGTCAAAGTGTCGGGCCAGTGCTTTGGCCGTTTCTCCGGCGATGGTGTCGGCATTGGTGTTCAACAGATGGCCTTCGCCGTCGTGGGTGAGAGGTGCCATGACGGGGACGATGCCGGAACGGATGAGCTGGGCAAGCCGCTCACCGTCTACGCGGTCCACGTCGCCTACGAAACCGTAGTCCACGTCCTTCACCTCGCGTTTGTGCGAACGGATGACGTCAATGTCGGCGCCGGTCAGGCCGAGTGCGCAAATGCCGCAGGCCTGCAGCCGTGCCACTACGTTCTTGTTGACCAGTCCGCCGTAGACCATGGTGACAACCTGCAGCATGGAGGCGTCGGTGATGCGGCGGCCGTTTACCATCTGGGTTTCGATGCCGAGCCGTGCGGCCATGTCGGTGGCCGTGCGGCCGCCTCCGTGCACCAGTACCTTGTGTCCTTCGAGTGCGGAGAAATCGCGAATCAACTGTGCCAGCGAGGCTTCGTTTTCCACGATTTTCCCGCCGACTTTAACGAGGGTCAGTTTTTCTTTCATATGTGTATAGAATTCAGTGCAAAAATACGAGTTTTCCCGCTTTCGGACAAGCAAAGCCCGAAATGTCCGCTGATTTTTTCCGGGACGTAGCGGCCGGAATACGGGCATGCTTCCCGTCCGCGTCTTGTCAGCGCGGGAAATGGGGAGAGGCTGTGCCGGTGGTGGAAACGGGGAATTGCGGACGGTGACGGGCCGGATGTGAAGCGGAAACTTGTCCGTGGGAAACGCGCGCCGGACCTTGAGAAAACAAAAGTACTGACAGAATTTTCTAAAGTACCGATAGAATTTTCTAAAGTACTAAGTGTTTTTTCTAAAGTACTGACTGTTTTTCCGTGCATGTCGGCAGTTCTGTCCTGTGCTGCATTTGCGGTTTTCTCTGCCGGGCGTTGCGTTCCCGAAGGCAGGGCAAAAGGGCCTTTGACGTGTGAAAACTTCGGTGAAACCGACAAAAAACGTCTCATCCCATGGGGGAGAGACGTTTTTGTATTTCTGTGACCATCCAGCCGGTCTAATATTTGTGCTTCTCTTCGTTCAGTTCTTCGCGGGTCAGACTTTTGCGGTCGATGGCGTGCCAGGCATAGAAGATGTAGGCCAGCACCAGCGGAATCAGGAACGAGACGATGGACATTGCCGTCAGGGTAAATTCGCTGGAGCAGCTGTTGGAGAGCGTGAGCGAACTTTGCAGGTCGGCCGTGGAAGGATAGTAGGCCGTGTGGTTATAGCCGGCCAGGCAAAGCAGGCCGAGCACGGTGAATACCGTTCCGAATCCGGTGCTCCATATGCCGCGGGTGAACTTTTCATCGGCCAGTGTGCGGATGATGCCGTGCAGCACGTAGCCCACACCGAAGACGAAGAGGAAGGGCACTGAGCGTATTTCAAGCAGATTGTGCAGGTATTTGTAGGGTTCCAGCACGATGGTGCGGTCGTCGGCTACGGCAAATCCGTCTTTTGTCAGCAGATAAACGAGAAAGCCGACAAAGGCGATGAGGAAGCCGACGCTTTCGTTGCGAACAACGCGGCGGAGTCGCCGGCGCAGCGTGGTGTCGGCCACATTGTTGATGAGATAGAGCGCTCCCAGCAGGCGTGCCAGCAGGGTGACGGCGATGCCCAGCACCCAGTTCCAGGGGTTGAACAGGGCGTCGATGCCGTGCCACTGATTGGCCCAGGAGCTGATGACCGGACTGGGCAGGGTGCCGCCCATGGCATTCTTGTTGACGATAAACTCAGACCCTGTGAAGAAGGTGGCGACGGCAGCGCCAATCAGGAAGGGTCCCAAAATGCCGTTGAATACGAGGAATCCGCGGTAGGCATTGCGTCCGATGACATTGCCGGGCTTGCTTTGGAACTCATAGGCCACGGCCTGCAGGACAAAGCTGACCAGAATGAGCATCCACAGCCAGTAGGCTCCGCCGAAGCTGGTGCTGTAGAAAAGCGGGAAGGAGGCGAAGAAGGCTCCGCCGAAGGTGACGAGGGTGGTAAAGGTAAATTCCCATTTACGCCCGGTGGAGTTGACGATAAGGGCTCTTTCCTCTTCGGTTCGTCCCACCTGGAAAATGAGGGAGTTGGCGCCCTGCACGAACAGCAGGAACACGAGAATCGCTCCCAGCAGGGAAACGAGAAACCACCAGTATTCTTGTAATAATGTGTAGCTTATCATAATGATTATCGTTACTTCGGAAGGTGTAGGGAAAGTTGTTGTTAAGGGTAGACCGTGTCGGGGTCAGGCGGATTGCTGTCCTTTGATGGCTTTGCACAGGATGCGGATTTCCGCAATGAGCAGGAGCGTGAAGAGGGCCAGGAAAAGGAAGAACGTAGTCTGTACAGACGTCGTTTCCAGCTGGGACACTGCGGCACTGACGGGCAGCAGGTCCTGGATGGCCCACGGCTGTCGTCCCACTTCCGCGACAATCCATCCGGCCTGGCCTGCCAGATAAACGAACGGGATGCTCCAGAGTCCGGCATGCAGCAACCAGCGTTTGTGTTCCAGACGCCGGCGGTAGCCATACCAGGCAATGGCCAGCAACACGAGCAGTAGCAGTCCGCCGGCACCCACCATGACGCGGAAAGCCCAGTAGATGAGCGTTACGGGAGGGATGAGGTCTTCCGGCTGCTCCAGATAACCATAGCCGAAGTAATCGATGTGCTTTTTCAGTTCCTCGTGGGCTTTGGCTGCGGTTTCAGGGTTGGTCTTGTAGTTGGCACGGTAGTCGGCAAAGGCGGCCAGCGCCTGCTTGCCGTATTCGATTTTTTCGGCGGCCGGCAGGTGGCGGGTGCCGTCGGGCGTGGTATATCCGTCGAGCAGATCGCGGATGCCGGGCACGTAGCCGTCAACATCGTGGGTGGCCAGGATGGAGAGCATACCCGGCACTTCCACTCCCGGCACAATGGAGAAGGGGGCGCGGGTGCCGCCCTGCTCCAGTCCTTCGGCTGCCGCAAGTTTCATGGGCTGCTGCCGGGCCACTTCGATTCCGGCCTTGTCGCCTGTAAACATAACGACGAGGGAGGCAAAGATGCCCACTGCCGCGGCCACGCGGACGGATGCCAGCGCCATGCGCTGGTTGCGCTGGCGGAGGAGGTACCAGCAGCTGACGCCTACCACGAAGACGGCGCCTGTGAGCCAGCCGCTCGATACGGAATGGAAGAATTTGATTACCGCTGTGGGCGAGAAGGCTACGGCCCAGAAGTCGACCATTTCATTGCGGACGGTTTCCGGGTTGAACTCCATGCCCACGGGATGCTGCATCCAGCTGTTGGCCACCAGAATCCACCAGGCGGAAATGGTGGCGCCTATGCCGGTCAGCCAGGTGGCCGTCAGATGGAAACGCCGGCTTACCTTGTTCCAGCCGAAAAACATGACGGCAATGAAGGTGGCCTCCATGAAAAAGGCCAGGATACCTTCGATGGCCAGCGGTGCACCGAAGATGTCACCGACAAACCAGGAATAATTGCTCCAGTTCGTTCCGAATTCAAATTCCAGAATGATGCCGGTGGCCACTCCTATGGCAAAGTTGATACCGAATATCTTTTGCCAGAATTGTGCGGTGCTTTTCCAGAATTCGTCGTTGGTCCGTACGTAGACGCTTTCCATGATGGCCATAATCAGGGCCAGTCCGAGCGTGAGCGGTACGAAGAGCCAGTGGTAGGCCGCTGTCAGGGCAAATTGTGCGCGCGACCAGTCAATGAGTGAGGCGCTGATGATTTCAAGTGGTTGCATATCGGTTCTCTTTTGGAGCGGCACGGAAACGTGTGCCGCCGTCGTCAGAATTTATCGTGTCAGTTCCCGGGCCACGGCTTCCTGCTTTTCCTCTTCTGTCATGTTTTTCAGCACGGGCTGGAAGAAGAAGAGGCGCAGAATGGCAAACAGAATGAATAGCTTGAGCAGGATAATGACCCACAGGATGCGGCCCCAGGTCATGTTCCTGAATCCTTCTGTATAGAAAAGGATGATTCGTTTGACTATGGCCGTGAGAGATTTCATTGAAAACAAAGGTATGGATATTTTTATAGATGGAAAAGAAAAAGCGTGTTTTTCGTATTTGTCGGCCCGTAAAAGGCGGGTGGAAGGGGCTTTCAGGCACAAACGGAAGGCGGCGGCTTCCGCTTGCTTGCGGGAGCCGCCGCCCGGTGACGGGTTGTCGTGTGCGGAGACAGTAGCTTATTTTACTGTCAGCAGGAAGTAATTCTTCTTTCCGCGCTGCACGAGCAGATATTTGCCGTCGATGAGGTCGTTTTCGGTGATGACCTGATCGAAAGCGGAGAGCTTTTCCTTGTTGAGGCTGACGCCGCCGCCCTGTGTCAGTTTGCGCATTTCGCCTTTTGAGGCAAAACATTGCGTTGTTTCGGCCAGGAGGTCTACGGCCTTGGCGCCGAGCGCCTGGTCGCGGCTTACTTCAAACTGCGGCACACCTTCGAACACGCTGAGCAGGGTAGCTTCGTCGAGTTTGCGGAGGCTTTCCTTGGTTGCCTTGCCGAAGAGGATGTTGGAGGCCTCGAGCGCCATTTCGTAGTCGGCGCGGCTGTGCACCATGCAGGTCACTTCTTCGCCCAGGCGCTTCTGGAGAAGGCGCAGGCCGGGGTCCTGCTTGTGCTGGGCAACGAGGGCGTCGATTTCCTCCTTGTCAAGCGAGGTGAATATCTTGATGTAGCGTTCAGCTTCCTCGTCGCCCACGTTGAGCCAGAACTGGTAGAACTTGTAGGGCGTGGTGTAGCGGCGGTCGAGCCATACGTTGCCCTGTTCCGTCTTGCCGAACTTCTTGCCGTCGGCCTTGGTGATGAGCGGGCAGGTCAGGGCGAAGGCTTCGTGGTCACTGCCGAGTTTGCGGCGGATGAGCTCGGTGCCGGTGGTGATGTTGCCCCACTGGTCGGAGCCGCCCATCTGCAGTTTGCAGTTCTTCTCCTGATAGAGGTGCAGGAAGTCGTAGCCCTGGAGCAACTGGTAGGTAAATTCGGTGAAGGAAAGGCCGTCGCTGGCTTCGCCGTTGAGGCGGCGCTTCACGCTGTCCTTCGCCATCATGTAGTTGACGGTGATGTGCTTGCCGATTTCGCGGGCAAAGTCAAGGAAGGAATAGTTCTTCATCCAGTCGTAGTTGTTGACCAGTTCGGCGGCGTTGGGGGCATCGCTGTCAAAGTCGAGGAAGTGGGCCAGCTGGGCCTTGATGCAGGCCACATTGTGCTTGAGCACGTCTTCCGTGAGCAGATTGCGCTCTGCGCTCTTGCCCGAGGGGTCGCCAATCATGCCGGTGGCACCTCCCACGAGAGCCAGCGGCTTGTGTCCGGCGCGCTGCAGGTGGCGCAGCATCATCACGCCGCACAGGTGGCCGATGTGGAGCGAGTCGGCCGTGGGGTCGATGCCTACATAGGCGGTCACCATCTCCCGGTTGAGGAGTTCTTCGGTGCCGGGCATCATTTGGTGGAGCATACCTCTCCACCGGAGTTCTTCTACGAAATTCATAGCTTACTGTATATTATTGTTGTTGTTTTGATTTGCAGGAAAGTTCCGTTTCCGGGGCCGCTCAGGGGTGCATGGCGAGCGCTTCGTTTTCGGCGGCTTCCATGATTTCCCGTTCGCCGGGTCCCTTGTCGTTGATGCCGCACAGGTGCAGGATGCCGTGGATGATGACGCGGCGGAGTTCGTCCTCGTAGGTCTTCCCGAACAGTTCGGCATTGGAGCGCACCGTGTCGAGACTGATGAAGAGGTCACCGCTGATGCGGTCGTCCTCGCAGTAGTCGAAGGTGATGATGTCCGTATAATAGTCGTGTTGCAGATACTGGCGGTTGACGTTGAGAATCTCTGCGTCGTCGCAGAAGATGTAGGCGATTTCGCCGATGCGTTTGCCGTAGCGGGCGGCAACGGCCTTCACCCACGCCGAGTTGGCCCGGCGGGCAATGGGAGGCATCTTGACATTGATGGTGTTATAGGATATCATGACGGCTGTTGAGGATAGTTTCTTTTCTTTGCGGGCCGCTGCCGGCGGCCGTGTGGTTTCCGGATGGGGTTCAGAAGAGGCTCTGCTGGATGGGACCGCCCGTGTAGGGGCTGCGGCCCAGATGTTCGAAGGCCAGTTCCGTCACCTCGCGGCCGCGGGGGGTGCGGCGGATGAAGCCTTCCTTGATGAGGAAAGGCTCGTAGACTTCCTCCAGCGTGCCGGGGTCTTCGCCGATGGCTGTTGCAATGGTGGAGACGCCCACGGGGCCGCCTTTGAACTTGTCGATGATGGTCAGCAGAATCTTGTTGTCGATTTCATCGAGGCCGTAGCGGTCGATGTTGAGGGCTTCGAGGGCGAAGCGGGCGATGGCTGTGTCGATGCGGCCGTTGCCCTTGACCTGGGCAAAGTCGCGCACGCGGCGCAGCAGGGCGTTGGCAATACGCGGCGTGCCCCGGGAGCGGCCGGCGATTTCGGCGGCGGCACGGCTGTCGATGGGGACGCGCAGGATGTCGGCCGAACGGCAGATGATGGTTTGCAGCGTGTCCGCGTCGTAGTATTCCAGGTGCAGGTTGATGCCGAAGCGGGCGCGCAGCGGGGCGGTGAGCAGACCGCTGCGGGTGGTGGCCCCCACGAGGGTGAAGGGGTTGAGGTCAATCTGTATGGAACGGGCGGCGGGGCCGCGGTCTATCATGATGTCGATGCGGTAGTCCTCCATGGCGGAATACAGGTATTCCTCCACGACGGGCGACAACCGGTGGATTTCGTCGATGAAGAGCACGTCGTTGGGCTCAAGGCTGGTGAGGAGTCCGGCCAGGTCGCCCGGTTTGTCGAGCACCGGCCCCGACGTGATTTTGAAGCCCACGCCCAGTTCGTTGGCAATGATGTTCGAGAGCGTTGTCTTGCCCAGGCCCGGAGGTCCGTGCAGCAGGGTGTGGTCGAGCGGTTCGCCGCGGTATTTGGCGGCTTCCACGAAGACGCGCAGATTCTCCACCACCTTCTGCTGGCCGCTGAAGTCGCCGAACGAAAGGGGGCGCAGAGCGTTTTCAAACTCTTTTTCCGTGGAAGAAGGGGCGCGTTGCTCCGAGCGTATGTCGAAAGTATCCTCAATCATAATTTGTTGTGTGCATGATGGGTGGGCTGCTTCGGCGGGCCGGAAGCGTTGGCCGTCCGGGGCGGGTTGCCGCCGTGCCGTCAGCCCGTAGTGTGCAAAAATACGAATTTTTATGCAGACAGAAGCCGCTCCGGGCGATGCTTTTTCTTTGTGTCGAAATGAAAAAGCGCTTTCCCGTAAGGAATTGCCGGTTTCGGGGCCCGGATTCCCGGGTGCGGCCGGGTGTCGGAGCGGGGCGGATGTGGCGGAAAACGGCAGTAGGCAGAGGCTTGGCCGAAGCATTTCGGGAAAGTGCATTTTTATAAAAGATTAACAGATGCGCGGCTTCGCAACGGCTGTCCCGGCATCTGCAGCCGCCTTTCAGCCGGTCTCCGGGCGGGAGAGGGAAAACGGTCCTTACCGCCGGAAAATCGAAAGTAAGGGCAGTTTTTCCGGAAGTAAGGACTGTTTCTGCGATAAAAGCGACGTTTTTTGCCGTTGGAATACAAAAAGGGCAGGCGGAGAACACTCTGTCTTCTCCGCCTGCCGCCGCTACTGCAAAGATAATACAAAATGGTCCGGAATCCAATTTCCGATTAAGAATCGTTAACATACGCTGGGCTGCGTTTCCGCTTCTGCGGACGTGCCGTGCCGCCGGCCGGAAGGCGGGCCGGCGCGCGCGGTCCGCAACTTTGTGCCTGCAAGTTTGTGAACCTTGTTTTTTCTTTTTACTTTTGCGCCTGTAATTTCCTTAATTCCTGTATCCGCACCATGGTACTCAATTACATCTGGCTTTCCTTTTTCCTCATCGCGTTCGTCATCGCGGTGGTCAAGCTGGTGGTGTGGGGCGACACGAGCGTGTTTCCTGCCATCATGGATTCCACTTTCGCCACGTCGCGCACGGCCTTTGAAATTTCGCTGGGCCTTACCGGCGTGCTGTCCCTGTGGCTGGGCGTGATGAAGGTGGGGGAGCGCGGCGGTGTGGTGCAGGTGCTGGCCCGTCTGCTGGGGCCGCTGTTTGCCAGACTGTTTCCCGACATTCCACGCAACCATCCGGTCATCGGCAACATCTTCATGAACATTTCCGCCAATATGCTGGGGCTGGACAATGCGGCCACGCCCCTGGGCCTCAAGGCGATGGAGGGCTTGCAGGAACTGAATACGAAAAAGGACACGGCTTCCAACCCGATGATTATGTTCCTTGTGCTCAATACGTCGGGACTCACCATCATTCCCGTGAGCATCATGGTTTATCGCGCCCAGCAGGGAGCGGCACAGCCCACCGATGTGTTTGTGCCCATCCTTCTGGCAACGTTTTTCTCGACGCTGGCCGGTATCCTGGTCACCAGTCTGTATCAGCGCATCAATCTCCTCAACCGCACAGTGCTGCTGACGCTGGGCGGACTCTCGGCCGGCGTGGCGGCGATGATATGGGGCTTCAGCCGGCTCAGCAGTGAGGAAATGGCGCTTTGGGGCAGCAATGTGGCCAATGTGCTGCTGCTGCTCATCATCGTGCTGTTCCTGCTGGCGGGAGTGCGGCGCAAGGTCAATGTCTACGAAGCTTTTGTCGAAGGTGCCAAGGACGGTTTCACCACGGCCGTGCGCATCATTCCCTATCTGGTGGCCATGCTGGTGGGCATCGGCGTGTTCCGCGCGTCGGGCGCCATGGACTGGCTCATCGGCGGCCTGCAGTGGTGCGTGGCGCAGACGGGTTTCGATGCCGAGTGGGTGGGAGCCATGCCCACCGCCATCATGAAGCCCCTCAGCGGCAGCGGGGCCCGCGGCATGATGGTCGACGCCATGAGCACCTACGGGGCCGATTCGTTTGTGGGCCGTCTGAGTTGCATCTTCCAGGGCTCCACCGATACGACCTTCTACATCCTGGCCGTTTATTTCGGTTCGGTGGGCGTGCGCAAGACGCGCCATGCCGTCACCTGCGGTCTGCTGGCCGACCTGGCCGGCATCGTGGCCGCCATAGCCGTGTGCTACCTCTTCTTCGGCTGACGCGGCGGCCGGTCGCTCCGGCCTGTGTCTGAATCTTCCAGTTTTTGCATGAGAATATGGCATCATTGAAATCGCTGGCCCGCGAAACGGCCATTTACGGACTGAGCAGCATTGTGGGGCGCTTCCTCAACTATCTGCTCGTGCCGCTCTACACTTTCCGCATTTCTTCCGCCTCGGGCGGCTACGGCGTCATCACCGAAATCTATGCCTACGTGGCATTGCTCCTGGTGCTGCTCACCTTCGGCATGGAAACGACCTTTTTCCGCTTCTCCAACAAGGAGGGTGAGGATGCCCGGCGCGTTTATTCCACCACGCTGCTGGCCGTGCTGGGCGTCGGTGTCTGCTTCCTGGCGGTTATCTTCGGTTTTCTCGATGAAATCGCCGCTTTTCTTCATTATTCTGACCATCCGGAATATCTCGGCATGATGGCGGCCTGTGTGGCCATCGATGCCTTCCAGTCCATACCTTTTGCCTATTTGCGGCTGCAGAAGCGCGCGTTGAAGTTTGCTGCGCTCAAACTGCTGTTCATCTTTCTCAACATCTCGCTCAACCTGCTCTATTATGTAGTGCTGGGCAAGAGCGACGTGTTCTATGCCTTTGCCATCAACCTGTTCTGCACGGCGCTGATTACGGTGTTTTTCTATCCCGAACTCCGCTGTGTGCGCTGGACGCTCGACTGGCCGCTGTTGCGCCGCATGCTGCGCTACGCCTGGCCCATCCTGATTCTGGGCATTGCCGGCATCCTGAACCAGACGGCCGACAAGTTGATTTATTGCCGCCTGGTGGAAGGCGCTGCGGGCAAGACGCAGCTGGGCATTTATGGCGCCTGTGTCAAGATAGCCATGATTATGGCCATGATTACGCAGGCTTTCCGCTATGCCTACGAGCCCTTTGTCTTCGGCAAGGTGAAGGAGGCGGACAGCCGGCAGACGTATGCCGCGGCCATGAAGTATTTCGTCATCTTCACGCTGCTGGCTTTCCTGGCCGTCATGGCCTATCTGGACGTGCTGAAGCATATCATTGCTCCCGACTACTGGGAGGGGCTCGACGTGGTGCCCATTGTCATGGCGGCGGAAATCATGATGGGCATCTACTTCAACCTTTCGTTCTGGTATAAGCTGACCGACCGCACCGTGTGGGGAGCCTGGTTTTCCGGCATCGGCTGCGCCGTGCTCGTGGCTGTCAACGTGCTGTTTATTCCCCGCTACGGCTACATGGCTTGTGCCTGGGCCGGATGTGCGGGCTATGGCACCGCCATGCTGCTCAGCTATTTCGTGGGGCAGCGGTATTATCCCATCAACTATCCGCTCAAATCCATCGGCAGCTATGTGTTGCTGGCCGCCTTCTTCTATGCCGTCATGGCCTTTTCGGCCCGTTTCATCGATGCTTTCTGGGGAAGGATAGCGGTCAATACGGTTTGTCTGGCGCTCTTTGCCGCACATATTCTCTATCACGACTTCCGTTTCTGGGAACGGGGTCGGAAACTTTCAGGCAACTGACTTCTCCGCTGCCCGGCAACGGATTTTCTCGCGGGCAGAACCGACACATGAATTTATGAAAACTTATCATACACACACATTGGCCAATGGCCTGCGGCTGATTCACGAGCCTTCGCTCTCCGAGGTGGTTTACTGTGGCTACGTTGTCATGGCCGGAACCCGGCATGAGGAGGAAGAAGAGTCCGGAATGGCCCATTTCATCGAACATATGAGTTTCAAGGGCACGGCCCGCCGCAAGGCGGTGCATATTGCCAACGGACTGGAACGGGTGGGAGGTGACTTGAATGCCTTTACCAACAAGCAGGAAACGGTGTACTATGCCACCGTGTTGCGTCCCGACTTTGCGCGGGCCGTCGACCTGCTCACCGACATCGTGTTCTGTAGCACTTATCCGCAGCATGAAATCGACAAGGAATGCGAGGTGGTTTGCGATGAAATCGACAGTTACAAGGACTCGCCGGCCGAGATTATTTTCGACGAGTTCGAATCGCTCATCTTCCCCGGTCATCCGCTAGGGCGCGACATCCTGGGACAGGCCGACCGTCTGCGGCAGTATGTGACGGCCGACCTGCGGCGTTTTACCGACCGCTATTACCGGCCGTCGAACGTGATTTTCTACGTCTACGGCAACGTGCCTTTTGAGCGGGTGGTGGCGTTGGTGGAAAAGGCGCACGCCGCGCTGCCCTTCGGTCCGGCGGCTCCTGCGTGTTGCCCGTCGGCCGTTTTGTCTCCGGCGCCAGTGTCGCAGACGGGCGTTCATGTGCGCCGGCGCGACACCCATCAGGCGCATGTGCTGGTGGGGGCTCCGGCTTATGGGGGAAGGGACGACCGTCGCTATGCCTTGCTGATGCTGAACAATATATTGGGCGGGCCGGGCATGAACTCGCGGCTGAACATGAGTCTGCGCGAGCGGGCAGGATTGGTCTACTCGGTCGACTCTTACCTGTCCACTTATCCCGATGCCGGATTCTGGAATGCCTACTTCGGTTGCGACATTGCCGATGTGGACCGCTGTCTGCGCCTGCTGCGCAAGGAGTTGGCCCGTTTGTCCGACGTGCAGCTGTCGCCCCGGCAGCTGGCCGTGGCCAAGCAGCAGTTGCGTGGCCAGCTGGGCATTTCCTGCGATGCTTTCGAAGGTTATGCCCTGGCGCTGGGAAAGACGTTTGCCCACTACGGCGTGCATCGTGACATTGACCGGACCATTGCCGGCATTGAGGCGGTGACCCCCGGGCAGCTCCAGGCCGTGGCGGCTGAAGTGTATGCGCCCGACCGGCTGACTACGCTCATTTATCGTCCTGAAGCATAGCCTGCCGCCATTCCGGCGGCAACGGCGTATTTTACGGCCGTCGGCCGGTGCCGGCGTTGCGGCCGGTTTTCAGTTGTGCTCCCCCGTCATCAGCATTCAATCGTTTATGAAACAGCATCCTCTTCATCAGTTCCGCTATTGTCCGTTGTGCGGTTCGTCCGCCTTTGAAATCAACGACGCGCGTTCGCGCCGTTGCGCCGACTGCGGTTTTACGTATTATCATAATGCCTCGGCAGCCACGGTGGCCGTTATTCTCAATGCCCGTGGCCAGTTGTTGGTGGCCCGGCGGGCCTTTGAGCCGGCCCGGGGAACGCTCGATCTTCCCGGTGGATTTGTAGACCCGGGGGAAGGCGTGGAGGCGGGATGCCTGCGCGAGGTGCTGGAAGAAACCGGTGCCGAAGCGGTGTTGGAGCGCTATCTTTTTTCCTTGCCCAATACTTATTGCTATTCCGGATTTGAGGTGCACACGGCCGACTGCTTTTTTCTGTGCCGCCTGAAGGACGAGGCGGTGGTGCGGGCCGCCGATGATGCGGCCGCACTCTTCTGGCTTTCGCCGGCCGACGTCCGTCCGGAGAATTTTGGCTTGCATTCCGTCCGTGCGGGCGTGGAGCGCCTGTTGCGTGATGGGATTGTGAAGTGAGAAAAGCAGCGGTGATTCCGCCGTATTCCGATGATGGCGGATGCATGAGCCTGGGTGGAACATGGACGGAACAGTTCCGTTGATGCCCGGACTATTCCGCCGGGATTTGCCGTCGGGAACGGAAAAATGGCCGGCGTGGGGAACAGGCGGGTGGCAGCACCGTTTTTTTGCGACGCGGTGAAGGGGCGGACGAACGTGGTGTAGAAAAAAGAAAATGCGTGGGAAAAAGAAAAAAGTGCTGAACTTTATGCAGTTCAACACTTTCATGAGTTGCGGAGACCCGACTCGAACGGATGACCTCCAGGTTATGAGCCTGGCGAGCTACCAACTGCTCCACTCCGCGATGTATTAAGTTTCAGAATCGCTTGATTTCTGATTTCGAGTGCAAAGGTAGCGGTTTTTGTTGAATATACCAAATATTTTGCGGATTTTTTTGTTTGCAATATCTTATTCGCTAAAACTGAATATTCTGTTTCTCTCTGAATGATAGTCGGATATGCGGATGGGCCGCAATTCTGTTTTTTCCCCGGAAGCGTGGTCGCAGGTCCTGCGGAGTGCGGTTTTTCCACCGTTCGGCCGTGTTGTTCCGGTGCCGTACGGGGAAAAATATGCAGAGCTGCTGTTGGGCTTTTCTGCCTTTTCACTATACTGCCGTTTGTCGGTAGGATTGTGGAAAATGCTGTTACCGTCATTAGGGTTGGCGGTGGCGCAAAGGCGGCAAGTCCGTGTGGCGACAGGCGGAGCAGGCATTGGGCGCGGGAAGAACTTGTCGGCGGCCTTCCCCCTTCTGCATGTCGCCCTGCATGGCTTTTCCGCTTGCCGGTCCTGATGATTCATTCTTCTTTCCGGTATTCCAGAATGTCTCCCGGCTGGCAATCCAGTTCCCGACAGATGGCTTCCAGTGTGGAAAAACGTATGGCTTTGGCTTTTCCCGTTTTCAGAATGGAGAGGTTGGCCGGTGTCAGGTCGATGCGCTCGGCCAGCGTGCCGAGAGAGATTTTCCGCTTGGCCATCATTACATCCAGATTTACGATTATGGGCATGTGTGTCTTTTTAATGAATCAAATGGTTAGTTCCTGTTCTTCCTGCATCCGTATGCCTATTTCGAAAATATAGGCTATCAGTACAAACAACAAGCCTGATATGATAAACAATACACAGATCTCAGAAGGGATTTCCAGTGTACTGAAATGAGTGATGGCACCCATCAGTATTCCAGACAATGTCGTTGAAATTCCTATGGCATTTAGAATACGCTTGTTCATTCGGCAGAAGACATTTCCCTGCCTGACATTACGAACCATCACATACGACAGAATAGCTACAAACATTATGGCGTAACTTTCTATGCCCACAGCCATGGCGTGCCATATAAATGTGCCGCTATCTTCTTTTCCCATCTCGTAACAGAGCTCCATTAGGTGAGGAAAACCATACTTGGCTGCGGCAATGATTGTTATCACAGAAATAACTTCGCAATATCTTACCAGTTTCTTATCAGGATGAATCTCACTCATATAATAAAAGGCTTAAATTGTCAAATCATTGTCTTCCTTAATCTTTACCGCATGGCGCACTATCTTTCCAAAGAATACCATCATAAATCCGAAAAGCATAATGGTGTACCCATCCAATGAATATAGGTATTCATTTCCTAAATCACCGGCTCTCTTGGAAAAATAAGTACGGATTAGCATAAAAAATATCATAAAGGAACCGATACTCTCCAGAAGGCCGGCTGTCTTGTTGCTAATCAGTTTTCTGCAATCCATCCGAAGCATATTAACGCAAACGACAAGAATGACAAATAAATTGCAGGCATACACTCCGCCCAACGTCCGTTCGGGACCACCGGCCAGTACAAGCCTTATGACAGTAGGACTGATATATGCCACCACACTTGCCATCACAATTAGAATAGCAAACAACAGATTGCCCATATCTGCATAGCGCTGTTTAAGTATTTTCCATAGCGTTTTCATGATTGCCTCCTTCCTTTTTTTTATTACTCGTCAGATCGTCAGTTCCTGTTCTTCCTTCAGCTTTATCCCTAAATTAAAGATTTCCGACCATATATTGATGAAGACACCGGTCAGCAGATAGAATATATAGGTTTGGGTGCTTGAATCGGACAGTGTATGCAAAAGGGTGAGTAGCAGTCCTGTCAAGGTGACGGTCCACCCAAACCATCTCAGAGGCTGTACGTTTTTCCGGTCGAAGATAAATCCTTTGTCCACATTCTTCAGGAAGCGGACAACTGATACGGCGGACGACGTTATGCATACATATATTATCAGTTTTGTGAGTGTCTCCGTGTTAAGGGCGGCATTCGTGAAAATGATTTTTGCCAAATCGAGGGAGAAACGTAAAATTCCTATCAGTAGGCTGGTATAAGCAATGGTAAGACTGCAGAACAGTGTCAGCTGCCATTTTTGTTGTTTGCTGTGTCTCATGGTTGCGTTAGTTATAAAAGAATAGAATTAAGGGTTTCCGGTTCGTTTTTTCCGGTTCGTTATTGTTGTTGCGCGCGATGTCAATGAAGAACCGTTGTGTGAAGAATCCAGGTGGAACAAAACGGAATCCGCTGGTCTGCGGCGGCTGTTGCCCTATTCCATAAGAGTCCTGCCCCAAGATGGATATTAGCGAAATTCATTATTAATTTATCGTTTTTCGATATGCAAAGAAACTGATTATTTTTGAATAGACAAAGAAAAACAGTAAAATAATATCGAAAAACGATAAATATTGATTCAGCACTGCGAATAAGTAGTTACTGTCGTTAGTGGAGTCAGTAAGTGATTATAGTGGGTATAGGGATTTCGATTTTGAAGAAAAGGGACATGTGGGGCTCCTTGTGGGTGCACATGCTCTCCAAACTATTCCCCTTGAAAGGGTTGCCTGCATTTTTCTCCTCTGTGGGATAGATGATGATGCAGGGAAGGCTAGGGGTAGGTGAGTTTTCGTGAATATCGTTATATCCCAGTTCTTTCAATATGGATAAATCTCTTCCGTACCCGCTTAGTTGACGGATAACTTCCTTGTCCAATGCTTCGTCCTTGTATTTGGGAATATATTTGGTGTCGAGGATGGCCTTGAACTGTTCGGAACGGAACAGAAAGTCAGGAATTCCGGTGGCCCCTCTGTACTGGTAGATGATTTGTTTCCCGTAAGCCTCATGCAGCAGGCCATAGACGTAATGCTCATAGAGCCTGGCCATATCGATAACAAAGGGTGGAACCTTGTCTTCCTCGTTGTGTGGCTTGCTGATGGTAAAGTCGAAATGACGCAGAATCGTTCTGGCCAGTCGCACGGCTTCGTGATATTCTCTGAAAAGTTTATGCTTTTTACTTCGGTCTGATTCGGAGATGGTGGTGTTTGCGGAAACGTTCTGAAACAGGGCGAGTGACTTTTTAATGGTCAAATCCAGAATGGCTGGTGCCCGGAAACGGTGCAACAACTGTTCGGAAAGCAATAAAGCCTTTTTAATCAGTCGGTTTTCCGGTATGTCCTCGGAATATTCCATGTAATTACAGCAAATCCGGTCAAGCCGGCGGGGCATGACGTTGGCCATTTCATTTTTTAGAGGGTGAATGTGCCCCTTCACCTTCTTCAGATTTTCGCAACGGTGTACATATCCTTTTTTCAGGCTCTTGATGCGGCGGACAACTGAGAGGAAATGAATCACAATGAGCTGGCTAACCGTTCCTTTGAATACCGGCGCTTTTATCAGAGGCTGTTCTTCCTCTATGGAATATATGCTGGAGAAAGATTCTGCTCCCTGTTCGAAGGTGAAACACGACATGAACATCCGGAGAAAATCGATGTGTTCCATTCTTCGTTTGGTTGTGACGATGAGTGCTTCGTTTTCGTCAATCCATTCGGCACCAATCCTGTAGGAAGCGTAGTAACCGAAATCCCGCGACCTTGCAGGCCGGCACCATTGTGCCAGTTTGAGCCGGTCATATTTGGCATCCGGGTTGCTGACGGGCAGGCGGTCATGTTCCTGACAGTAAATCATACTTCTGCAAATTCCTTTCCGGATATCGTTTCCAACTGTGCCCAGGCTTGAAAAGCTTCCATCTTTTCTGACGGGCTGACGTGAAGAATGCCATCGTTGATGTATTCCTGCACCAGGGGAATGACTTCGTAGACCATTTTATCGCGAAGTTCCTCCTCCGAATTGGCCATAAAATAGCTGTGCCCCACCATGAGGTCGTCGGTATCCATTTCGCCGTACAGGTGCTGCGGATTGGCGATAAAGGCCCGGATATCGTGAAAAAGTGCTAAGGCTGTGTTTTTAAGGTCGGGCAACCCGTTGCAATCGTAGAATTGCTCAACCGCATGGCGGTCTGATTTCAGTGTGATGAAGGCAAATCGCCGGCGCAGTGCGTAGTCCAGTGCGCCGGTGCTTCGGTCGGTTGTGTTCATCGTACCTATAATATATAGCTCAGACGGTGCGTAGAACGTTTCTTTGGAATAGGGAAGAATGATGCCGAGCGGGTGGCAGCCATCCTTTCTTTTGTCCGGTTCGAGGAGGGTAATGAGTTCTCCGAATATTTTTGAGACATTTCCGCGGTTGATTTCGTCTATGATGAGAACTGCCGGGAGTCCGGACTTTGTGGCATTGCAGGTCCGTTTGAATATGCCGTTTTCCACTTCGTAACTCACGCCGAGATTCTGGCCCGCTGCATCAGTGTGCACGTGAGGTTTCATTCCTTCCACAAAGTCCTCATAGTCCATTGACTGGTGAAAGGTGGTGAAGAATATCTGCTTGTCCTGCAGCGAGGCGTAGCGGAGCATGACTGCCGCATGGTCCTTCAGGTCTATATCGTCAACGCCCAGCAAGGACAGGGCTATTGCAGCTGTATGGTAAGTCTTTCCGGTTCCCGGTGCCCCCTGCAGGATGATGTTGAGTTTTTGTCGTGCTATCCGGCAGGTGTCGGCGATCAATGTGTTCTGTGCTTCATATTGTTTTCTGAGTTCTTTCATTTTTTCCGCTCCTTGTTGAGGTGAGATGCCAAAGATGGTTACGTTGCCGGTGTCGGCAGTTGTGAGACGCTGGATGTCGGCTGTAGAAACAGCGGATGGACGGAGGTAGCAGTGCCAGTTGTCTACAGCGATGCGTTGTCCCCAGTTGTTGCAGCCCGTTTCCAGTTCCTCGTAGAAAACTTCGTGGTCTGAGAAGCGGACGCGCCCGGAGAAATAGTCATGCTCTTTCCTCTCGATGGTGGCCGAAATGGAGGATACCTGTTCCGATGTGAATGGGCAGGCCTTCGCCGTGCCGTAGGCACAGAGTTCGTTGCCGAAGGCAAGGAGCAGCACATCGCCTGTCTTGATGTGGGAGATTGTGGCGAGTGTGGCGGTGACGGCATGAGCGTCTTGCAGACCATATCGCTGTTGTGTCAGCCAGATGTTTTCCTGTAGAGCCTTGCCCCAATGCTCCTCATCGTCCAGGCGCGCTATCCAGTATTGCCGTCCTGAAGTCTGTGCATGTTCCAACAGTTCTTCTATTGTTTGTCCCTTGGGAATCCAGAAGAATTTCCGTGGTGTAGTCAGACCGAAAGGGGCAATATGTTCTTGAAACGCGCGGTCAATCCGTTCATCTCTGACTTTGTCATAGTAGGCCTGTAGCACTGTGCCGGTATTTCCGTTGTCTCCGTAGTCGGGTTCATGCTTTTCCTGCGTGTTGTCCCGGAAGCAGGCAAAGCGGCTGGGGCAGAAGCACAGTTGTTTACCGATGAGTTCGACAATGAAACCGGCCCCCATTTTGATTCTGTTCAGGGCCCATGTCCGGTGTTTGCTGCCGTTGGGCTCCTCCAGATAGTTGTAAAGGGTTTGGATGTTTCGGATGACTTCATCTCGACTCTTAACATAATCGTATCGTGCCATTCTTTTTTTCAAAGTGTTGCTTGGAATATGTTTTTCGCAGATTTTGTACAACTGGGACAGAGAGCCGGGGTTTCTTTTGCGGACAACGTATGCCGTTGGGCTTCTTGCCGCCTTTTTCCGGCAAAGCGTGAATGCCAACAGTCGTGGCGCGAGGCGGCAGTCAGAAAAAAGAAAGAAGGCCTTTGTCTCTTGCAAAGATAACGGAAAAATGTGGAAATGACGGTCGGCAGCCGAATAATTGAAACTGTTCGGACTGTGCGGACCGTTCGTGACAGAATTGTTCTGTTGCATTTCATGAAATGAACTGGATTTTCTGTTTTTTTTGATATTTGATTTGAAATACAAAAAAAATGTATATTTTTGTAAAGGTTGAGGCAAAGTCCTGACGAAGTTTTTGTAGCCTGTCTATCTGTAACTGTCAAGTAAAATGAATTACGCCGGCCTGTCGCTGGACATTGTTTGCCGGCTTTATTATAGAGATTTGGATATGAAGAGTTTCCTGTTCTGTGTTTTGATGGGTTGGGCCTGTGCTGTTCGCGTAGCGGCGCAGGAACGTGTGCTGTGGGGAAATGTCGGAGATGAAGTGACCCATATTCCATTGGAGAATACATTGGTGACATTGCTGGACAGTGCAGGCAATGTGGTTGATTCCATACGTACTTTTCAAATGACCCGTAACAGCGTAAGCCTGGCGGCATTTCAGTTTCGGCATCTTCAGAACGGCAGCTATACGTTGGTTTTTCAGAAAGCCGGTTATGAAGAAGTGCGTAAAAGGATAGACCTGCAGTTTCGGTCGCGGGAATATGAGCGGCAGTTGCCTATGCAACTGTTGCGGCGTCGGTTTGAAGAGCAGCAACTGGGTGAGGCGGTGGTACAGGCTACCAAATTGAAGTTTTACAACAAAGGGGATACACTGGTTTATAACGCTGATGCCTTTGTCGTGAACGGGCAGTCGATGTTAGCCTCGCTGCTGCAACAGATGCCCGGCATTGAATTGAAGGAAAACGGCCGCATTTATGTTAACGGCCGGTATGTCGAGAGTCTGACACTCAATGGCAACGGTCTTTTCCGGGGAGACAACTCCATCATGCTCGAAAACCTGCCCGCTTTTATGGTGAAGAGTGTCAAAGTGTTTGAGGAGAGCCGTCAGATGGCCGACCGTTACATGGGACGTGAGGATGCCGACCGGCATCTTGTGATGGATGTGCAGCTTAAGCGTCAGTATCTGCAGGGATATATCGGCAATACGGAATGGGGCTATGGCACAGAAGGCCGCTACCTGGGACGTCTCTTCCTGATGCGCTACACGAATGCTTCTGCACTCACGCTAGTGGGCGGTATCAATAATCTTGATTTTCAGCCGATGAACGGAGCGGAAGGTTTTGAACCGGATAATTTGCAAGTGGCCCGGAAAACGGTGAAGATGGGGGGCTTCAATTATGCAGTACAGGACAAGGTAAACGGACGGTGGAATTTCAACGGCAGTCTTGTGGCGCAGCATGACGACAGCCGTGACCAGCAGACGGAAGCTTCGACTTATCTCGTGAACGGTGCCACAACCTATGGCGCGCGGAGGGACGACCGCCATGAACGGAATGTGACGTTCAACACTTCGCACGTGCTTTTCGGACTTACGGAAAACAAGCGCGTGGCTTTCACCTTTCAGCCGGTAGTGCAGTATAGCAGAAACCGTCGGGGACTTTCCTCAGCTTTGGGTACTTTCCATGAGGATGCTTTTTCGACATGGGGGGAAGAGGTGTTTGACAGTTTGCGGAGCAACCGCCTGTCGCAGGATTTCCGTTCCACTCTGCTGCACCGTATGCTTAATGCTGACTGGGGAGAAAAGGAGGAATGGAATTTGAGTGGCACGGGTGACATCACAGTACAGATTCCCTATACAAGCGACAAGCTGACGCTCTCCATGGAGGGACGTTATGGCCGGCGGACCGAAGGCTTGTGGAAACAGTATTATCTGGACTATCCTGCCGGCGACCGCAGTTTTTCACAGGAGCATTGGAATATGCCCTGGCGCGATCATGCTTATAAGGTCGGGGCGGCCTATAAACTGGTGATGTGGGGAAATATCCGTTCGAAAAAATACCTTGAGGTGGAACCTTATTATAACTATGCGCAGGCTTACCACTCGTCGCGTCGCGACCTTTACCGTGAGATGGCCGATACGGTGCCTGGCGGTACGGGCTGGACGGCCCTCCCGTCGTTTACGCAGTGGGCCATCGGCAACCTGATGACGTACAACAGCTATCATGCCGGAGAGCATACCCGCGAACATGAAGCGGGAGCCAGGGCTTTCTTCGTATGGAACGGAAAGGGAGCAAGCAGTTTTGGAGTAAGTGCCCATCTGCCTTTGGTGGACAGCCGCCGCGCGCTTCATTATCATCGGGCAGACGGCTACGACGATGCGCCGCTCCGCCATCGCACCTGGTTCCTTCCACGGCTGGAGGTGACATATAAGTGGCCTGGCGGGCGTCATTGGGTGCAGTTCAACTATCGTCAGCGCGTCAATCCTGTGGACCTGCAACTGCTTGTTGGCAGTGTGGACAGCAGTGACCCGCTCAGCATCCGGTTGGGCAATCCTTCGCTGCACGACACGCATATTCATCGGGCGGAGTTCAATTACCAGTGGCGGTATGCGGAAAAACAGCGGATGTGGAACACGAGTCTTATTTATGAGCGTACCGATGACGCGGTGGCTCTGGCCAACCGTTATGAACTGGCCACCGGTGTGAGCGAGTTGCGCCCTGAGAATGTCGATGGCAACTTCAGTTTGCAGTTGCAGAACGAATGGGCGGGTCCGCTGGACGCCGCACGCCGCACGCAGCTGCGCGTCAAGGCCGGCGGTGACTATCTTCGGAGTGTGGATCTCAGTACGGTGAACGGGCTGGGCTCCGCTCCCCAGCGCAGCCGGGTGGACAATATCGGCGCAACGGTATCAGTGCGGTTTACCTATAAGGGAAATAAGGTGAGTACGTATGCCGATGCTTCGGCGCGGCAGCACAGCCTGTTGTCTCGGCGAGAGGGTTTTATGTCCCAGCATCTGACGGACATGAATGTGGGGGCCGGTGTCACGGTGGACTTGCCCTGGCGTATGCAGTTGAATACGTCGATGAACTATTATGCCCGCCTGGGTTATGCCGACACCGGGAGCGCCAAGGGGGACTGGGTGTGGAACGCCCAGTTGAGCAAGTCGCTCATCGGAGACAGTTTCTATGCGCGCCTTACGGCTTTCGACATCTTGGGGCAGCTTTCTTCTATCACCAAAACGGTCAATGCGCAGGGTGTTACCGAGCGTTGGCATTCCACTTTGCCCCGTTACTTCATGGCCCATCTTGTTTATGTGCTGAACATTCAACCCAAGCGTTGAAGTCGGGCCGTGGCGGGCTATGTTGGGATGTAATGCCATCGGATTTTGTTGCAGTTGCCGGCATTCCCTGCTCCGGAGGCTGGCGACGGCAATTGGAGAAGGATATTTATTCCGCCAGTTGTGACATTTGATGAGCAGGCTGTTGTTTTTTTCGATTATCTTAGATTTCAAATGTGGATTCCCGCGAAAGGAAGAAGGAGCTCCAGGGGAGAACAGGGCTGTCGGAAAACGTTCCCTTGTGTGGAATGTTTCCTTTTGCGGACATTCGTTGCCGGTTGTCAGTAACGGGTTGAGGCGGATGGTTTGAAAAATGTAAACTTATAGATGGCAAACGGAGCGGGTGGATGGGCCGGAGGCGCTCTTTTCAGCCCGATGGGTCGGGAAGTCACCGTGTCTTTTTGTTAAATTTGCGGACGGTATATGAAGGAGGGATGTGAGGGGTGGCGATGAATGTGTAATCCGTTAAATCCGTATGAGTATGAGAATGATGATTCGTAAGGTACATCTGTGGCTTACGCTTCCTTTTGGTATTTTTATCGTGTTTCTTTTCCTTACCGGCTCCATCCTTGTGTTTGAGAAGGAGGTGGTGACTTCTGCGGCGGAGGGAGGCTGGGTCAGCGCTTGTGGATGGGAAAATCCTCAGCCGTTTTTCAGAACGACCAAGCAGCTTCATCGCTGGCTGCTCGACAATCCGTCGAACAAGACGGAAGTGACCGTGGGGCGTGCGGTAGTGGGCGTTTCCGCCATCGTGACCTGCCTGATTCTGCTTTCCGGTTTGGTGTTGTGGCTTCCCCAAAAGTTGCAAACCCTGAAGATGCGCTTCCGGCTCACCACGGGAAAAGGCGCGTTGCGCTTTTGGTATGGTTGGCATGCGCTTGCGGGCATCTGTTGCGTATGGTTCCTGCTGCTGATGGCGCTTACCGGTCCTGCGTGGACCTTTGCGTGGTATCGTAATCTTTGGTTTGGATTGCTCCCGCAGTCCGACGCACCGATGAAAGTCATTCTCAGTCTGCATACCGGAACCTGGGGAGGATTGACGACGCAGCTGCTTTATTTCCTTGCCGCTCTTGCGGGCGCTACACTGGTCGTCTCGGGATATTATCTGGCCTTCAAGCGGATGAAATCGCAGAGACGCAAATAATGGTTGGGGACTGCGGAGCGTGAGGGTTCCATTCATATCGCTCTTGCCGTTTGGCCCGCATGGTTCCTGCTTCGCGACAAGACCGTAGCGCCTCCGGCCGTAAAAGTGTGGTGCTGTTGGAAACCGCCCGGCACCCCCGTCAAAACAGTCAGTACTTTTGTCAAAACAGTCAGTACTTTAGAAAAAACTCTTGGTACTTTAGAAAAAACAAAAGTACTGACTGTTTTCGTGTATATATTGAGACGCGTCGGGAGGAGCCTGTAGGGTCCGCCGGTCGACAACTTCGGAGCAAATCTGGTTGCCGGACTAATTGCATATAATCTTTTGCCCGAGAAGCCATCAAGGGGTATCGGCATTATTGGCAAAAGCAGACATATTGCATAGAAGAATGATATTGACTCACATTAATATAGCTCTGCACTGAGTTGGAATGTGTTCATTCTTCGTCCTTCAAACGTGACAGTTCGGAGTCTCTTAGTGAACTCTTTTGCTTAAAATGAGTTTCGGCGTTTTTCAGCCTTTGGTATTGCGGCAGCTGAAGAGTCTTCGTCAATGAACGGTCGGCAGATAGAGGTTGGCTGTAAATTCTCCGGTAATCTTTTATGAAAATCGAGTATTTGCTGCATGCATCTCTCCGGAGCTCAGGACAGTCGTGAATTAAGCATTCGTTGAGGTTTTTGTCAATATGGAATACACCACCGCCGAAATGTGTGCAACATATTGTGAGGCCTGTGATTCATTGCCCTTGAAATCCTTGACAAATACCGCTAAGGTATAGCAGACCTGATTGGGCAGGCGGACGTAGGCTACGTCATTGTGGGCTGCAAGAACGCCGTTTTCATTGGTATAACCGGAACCGGTTTTGTGGGCAATGACAACTCCTTCTTTGTCAAGCAGAGGTGCGGATATTCTGTCCGTACCCGTAACGCATTCTTGCAATGTATTCTTGATGAAAGTTTGTTTCTCTTCGCTGATTAGATTTTCGGTAAACAGGCGGTTCATCAGTATTGCGGCACCAAGGGGAGACGTATAATTGGAGTAAGCCTTGTTGTGGTCGGCGGACATGTCCTCTTCCGTGTAAGCTATCTGGAAACTGGGGCGGGGAATAAGGGTGCAAATGAAACTGTCCGTCTGGGCAACCTTGACAATATCCTTAAACATAAGGTTGCTTGCATTGTTGTCGCTTTGCGTAAGGGTATAACGCAATAGTTCTCTGATAGACAAGGATATGACAGGTTCAGTGTGCTCTTTCATCATCGGGCTCCAGGTGTTCGGGTCAAGTTTCTCCCTGTTTATCGTTATCAGGGTGTCGAGTGAGAGTCCTTTGTCGTCGAAGTCATTGCAGAGTGCTATTGCCTGATGAACCTTAAAAACACTCATCATGGGGTAAACGCTCTTGTTGTTGACTTTAACCGTATCTGCATTATTAATAATGACCGCCACTCCGATTTCACCGGGGCAGGCCGAGACTATTTGAGAAATGCTGTCCGTCAGAACGTCAGTCAATGGCGGATTCGCGCTATCCTTTTGGGGTGATTTGGGGAACAATAAGAAAGCCGGGACTGCGATGCAAACCAAGGCTGTGCACAAAACTGCAATGCGTTTGTTTTTACTCTTTGCCATGTAATTATGATTTCTAGTGTTGTGTTGTGATTACGGACGGAATGACTTGATTATGGTAATCTGTAGGAATACGGGGTATCACCGGGACATTTCATCAGGATATCCTAATCCATTCGTGTGTGCGGAGGGGGAGATGGATAAAAAAAGAGCCAAGCATTAAATTATGCTTAGCTCTTTTTTTCGTACCCAGAGCCGGGGTCGAACCGGCACAGGGGTGAACCTACTGGTGTTTGAGACCAGCGCGTCTACCGATTCCGCCATCTGGGCTTCTGCATATCGATGTTTTTCCGATTTGCGATGCAAAGATAGGGGTTTTCTTGGAATCTGCAAAGTTTTTTGCGGAAAAAAGAAATTTTTCTCTTCTTTATCTAATTTTGACGTTGTCTTTGAGGAAATACTAGTAACTTAGCCGTAGAACCCGATAGAGGTAAAATGTAACCTTGTAAATCGTAATAACTGCATGGAAAAGAACAATAAAAATTGTTATTGCATCATTTTGGCCGGCGGTGTCGGCCGGCGCCTTTGGCCTACGAGCCGGAAGGCTTTCCCTAAACAGTTTCTTGATTTTTTCGGGGTGGGGCGTTCGCTGTTGCAGCTCACTTATGACCGCTTTGTCCGTTTCATTCCGAAGGAAAATATCATTGTTTCTACGTTTTGGGAGTATAAGCAACTGGTGCAGGAACAATTACCAGAATTGGATGAAACTCAGATTTTGGGAGAGCCGGTGCGTCTCTCCACTTTGCCGGCGGTGGCATGGGCTACTTTTCATGTGGTGCAGAGGAATCCCGAAGCCTGTTTTGTGGTGACCCCTGCCGATCAGCATATTCTGGAACAGGAACTTTTTGAAAAGGATGTGCTTGACGGCCTGGATTTTGTGCAGGCACACCGTGAATTCCTGGCCATGGGAGTGCGTCCGACGATGCCGAATACCCGTTACGGATATATCCAGATGGGAATACCCGCCCAGCGTGAAGGGTTGTATCACGTAAAATCATTTTCGGAAAAGCCGGAACTGGATTTTGCCAGATTGTTTGTGGATAGTCATGAATTTCTTTGGAATACAGGACTTTTCCTTTGGGGGCCGCAGGCTACGAAAGTTATGCTTCGGAATTTGCCGCCGATGCTGTTGAGCCGTTTGGCAGAGGACGGGTTGCCGCTTGCGCCGGAAGAGGAGCGCGAACTGGTGCAGCAGTATTATCCCTCGAACAGTAATGAGGCGGTCGACCTGAAAATTCTCGAGGAATGTGAGCATGCCTATGTGAAGGAATGCAGTTTCGGCTGGGCGGATATAGGCTGCTGGTCGGAACTGCTGTCGGAGAGCCGCCGCGACGTGGATGGAAATGCTTGCGTAGGTTCGCAGCAAGTGATGTTTTCCGGTACGCGAAACACTGTCGTAAGCCTGCCGGAAGGAATGGGGGCCGTGATCAAGGGCCTTGACGGCTATGTGGTGGCCCAGCAGGGCAATATGCTGGTGGTGTGTCCCAACAGTGACCCGGCGCAAGTGCGCCAGATGGCCGATGAGGCGCAGATGAAGCTTGGCGATGCTTATCTGTAACGATGTGTCGGCCTGGCGTTGATTTTTGTGAAGCAATACAAAAGTGTTGTCCGCTCCCGGGGCGAAGTTCCCGGGGCGGATTTTTTTGACAGGAAACATCTTGTCCGGGCGGTGGCCCGGACCGCGTGCCGGCAGGAGGATATGGAGGAGACATGTCCTTTAATGGTTGGTCTTTCTGCATGTTTGGAAGGAAGATATGGCGGATTTTCGGTCTGTTAAGCCGGTCAACTATGAAAAAAAATGTATCTTTGCGCTTTGACTGTATTTTACGTAAATTACGAGAGTAAATAAAGGAGACGACAGTTATGCCGGTCGAAATCAAGAAAGTTGTTTCACGCGATGACTTAAAGAAGTTCATCCGTTTCAATTACGAATTTTATAAGGACAATCCGTATTCCGTGCCCGACCTCTATGCGGACATGCTGCATACCTTTTCGCGGGAGAAGAATGCCGCCTTCGAATTTTGCGAAGCCGACTATTTCCTGGCCTGGCGTGACGGACGTGTGGTGGGGCGAGTGGCTGCCATCATCAACCGGCGGGCCAACGAGGCCTGGCAGACCCGTGCGGTGCGCTTCGGCTGGATTGATTTTATTGATGACATTGAGGTGAGCCGTGCCCTGATAGAGACGGTGAAGGCCTGGGGCCGCGAACGGGGAATGACCGAAATAGAAGGGCCTTTGGGTTTTACAGACATGGATGCCGAGGGTATGCTGATTGAAGGTTTTGACCAGCTTTCGACCATGGCCACCATATATAATTATCCCTATTATCCGGAACACATGGCACGGCTGGGCCTGGAGAAGGCTGCCGACTGGGTGGAGATGAAAATCTATATTCCCGATGAGGTGCCCGAGAAGCATCTGCGGATTTCCCGGATTATACAGGACAAGTATAAGTTGCATCTCCATAAATATACCAGCAAGCGCGAAATCATCAGGACGGGCGCGGCGCGCAGAATCTTTGAACTGATTAATGATGCGTATGCCCCCCTGTTCGGCTTCTCCCGCATGACCGATCGTCAGATTGACCAGTATGTCAGCGCTTATATTCCCATTATCGACTTGCGCATGGTGAGCATCGTGGAGGATGAAAACAATGACATCGTGGCCGTCGGCATCTCCATGCCGTCGCTCTCAAAGGCCTTGCAGAAGGCCAAGGGAAAATTCTTCCCCTGGGGATGGTACCACTTGCTCAAGGCGCTGTTCTTCAAACGTCCGAAGGTGCTCGACCTGCTGCTGGTGGCCGTCCGTCCCGACTATCAGGGCAAGGGTGTCAACGCACTGCTTTTCACCGACCTGATTCCCGCTTATCAGCAGTTGGGGTATGAATATGCCGAGAGCAATCCGGAACTGGAGCAGAACGAGAAGGTGCAGGGGCAGTGGCAATACTTCCGCACTGAGCAGCACAAGCGCCGCCGTTGCTTCAAGGCCCCGCTTTGAGCCGGCAGGCCGCATTTTCCCGGAGTTGCCGGGTGTACCCATTCAGTTTGAATATTAAAGAAACCATATAAATCCTATGAGTGAGCAGGAAAATCTGTTGAACGAAGAGAGTGCCCGACAGGACGCACCGGCAACAGCCGGTGGACAGAAGGGTGCTTATACTGAGGACAATATCCGTACGTTGGAGGGAGTGGAGCACATTCGGCGCCGTCCCGGTATGTATATCGGCCGGTTGGGCGACGGTGCCCATGCAGAGGACGGTATCTACGTCTTGCTCAAGGAAACGATTGACAACAGTATCGACGAGTTTAACGAAGGTTACGGCAAGCGCATCGAAGTGAATATTACCGAAGAGGGTACTGCCGAAGTGCGCGATTATGGCCGCGGCATTCCTTTGGGTAAACTGGTGGATGCCGTTTCGCGGCTGAATACCGGCGGAAAGTACGACACTGCGGTCTTCACGGCTTCGGTGGGTATGAACGGTGTCGGTCTGAAGGCCGTCAATGCCTTGAGCCGCAGATTTGTGGCCCGCAGTTTCCGTGACGGACTGATGCACGAGGCTGTGTTTGAGTGCGGAAAGCTGGTTAGCGAGCAGGAAGGAGCTACCGAAGAGGAGAATGGTACTTATATCTTCTTCGAGCCTGATGCGGAACTCTTTATCGGCTACCGTTTTCGCAGTGAGTTTGTGGAGAACATGCTTCGCAACTATACTTATCTGAATACGGGACTGGCCATTTTCCATAACGGCCGGCGCATTGTGAGTCGTAATGGCCTGGAGGACTTGTTGAATGACAACATGACGGCCCCCGGCCTTTATCCCATCATCCATCTGCAGGCCGACAATATTGATATAGCCTTTACGCATACTTCGCAGTATGGCGAGGAGTATTACTCTTTTGTCAACGGACAGCATACCACACAGGGAGGTACCCATCAGAGTGCGTTCAAGGAACATATTGCCCGCACCATCAAGGAATATTTCGGCAAGAACTTTGATGTGCAGGACGTGCGCAACGGTTTGGTGGCAGCCATCTCCATCCGTGTCATCGAACCGCTGTTTGAGAGCCAGACCAAAATCAAGCTCGGCTCTCTCACCATGGCCCCCGACAAGGATATGCACGGCAATCCCTTCCCGCTGTCGGGCGTGAGCGTCAATAAGTTCGTGGGAGACTTTATCAAGGAGAATGTGGATAATTATCTGCATAAGAATCTTGATGTAGCCGAGATTATCCAGCAGAAAATCCAGGAAAGCGAGAAAGAGCGCAAGGCCATTGCCGGTGTGACGAAGCTGGCGCGTGAGCGTGCCAAGAAGGCTAATCTTCACAACCGTAAACTGTGTGATTGCCGCGTTCATCTCAACGACCCTGCGCCCAAAAGCAAGCGCGGCGGCGAGGCAGACGAGGACGACCCGCGGTTTGAGAGTTCCATATTCATCACCGAGGGAGATTCGGCAAGCGGTTCCATCACCAAAAGCCGCGACGTCAATACGCAGGCTGTCTTTTCGCTTCGAGGAAAGCCGCTCAACTGCTTCGGACTGACGAAGAAGGTGGTGTATGAGAATGAAGAGTTCAATCTGTTGCAGGCTGCACTCAATATTGAGGACGGACTCGACGGCCTTCGCTACAATAAGGTAATCGTGGCAACCGATGCCGATGTCGACGGGATGCATATCCGTTTGCTGATGATAACCTTTTTCCTTCAGTTCTTCCCGGAGCTCATCAAGAAAGGCCATGTCTACATTTTGCAGACACCGCTTTTCCGTGTGCGCAACAAGAAGAAGAAGGAGAAGAAAGAAAAAAGTGCGGCCGGCAGCATCAGTGACAAGTCGGCCGGTGCAGCTATTCTGAAGAAGACTAAGAATGCGGAACGTTCCGAGTTCGAGACCATTTATTGCTACTCGGAGGAGGAACGGCTGGCAGCCATAGAGAAGTTGTCGCCCAATCCCGAAATCACCCGATTCAAAGGTCTGGGTGAAATCTCTCCTGAAGAGTTCCGTTGCTTTATCGGTCCTGAGATGCGTCTTGAGCCGGTGTCGCTCCACAAAAGCGACCAGGTGAAGGAACTGCTTGAGTATTATATGGGCAAGAATACCATGGAGCGCCAGAACTTCATCATTGACAATCTGGTGGTGGAGGAAGATTTGGCCGAAGAGGACCTATAGCCGTTTTCATAACGAAACCAGGGGCGTGCGCAGGCTTTCCGAAAAAAAGAGCGCAGCTCCTTTCCAAACACAGTTCAGATATGGAAAAAGAAAAGGAAATGCAGGCAGCGGCCGGCGCAACAGCGTCGGGCGGTAAGAAAATCGCGGTGTTCCCCGGTTCGTTCGATCCTTTCACCATCGGACATGCCAGCATTGTCACCCGCGGCTTGCCGCTTTTCGATGAAATTGTCATCGGTGTGGGTATTAACGAGAGCAAGCGTTCGCTCTTCAGTCATGAGGAGCGGGTGCAGGCCATCCGCGAACACTACAGAAACGAGCCGAAAGTGCGGGTGGTGAGTTATAACGACCTGACCATCGACCTGGCCCGTCGCGAAGGAGCCAAGTTCATTCTGCGCGGTTTGCGCTCCGTAAAGGATTTTGAGTATGAACGCGACATTGCTAATATGAATCATCGCCTTTCGGGGATTGAAACCATACTTCTTTTTACCGAACCCCAGTTCTCAAGCATTTCTTCCAGTGTGGTGCGCGAACTGATTGCCTTCGGGAAGGATGTGACGGAGTTTCTTCCTTGAGATTGCGGCAGATGCCTTTCCTTCAATGAATACAAAAACTATTTATACGAAAATAAACGAAATGAAACGCGTTTTTCTTATTCTGAGTCTGGCAGCGCTGCTGTTGCCGGCCTGCGCCCAGAGCGGCGATGTCAGAATGGACGTTGATGTGGAGCAGGTGCGCAAGCTCCAGATTGCCCAGTTGGCCATCACGTCGCTTTATGTCGACAGTGTCGACCAGAAGAAACTGGTGGAGGATGCCATCAACGGCATGCTGGAGAAGCTTGACCCCCATTCCTCCTACACCAATCCCGAAGATACGAAGAAGATGAACGAACCGCTCGAAGGCAACTTTGAGGGTATCGGCGTGCAGTTCAATATGCTGGACGATACGCTCGTGGTGATTCAGCCTACGGCCAAGGGACCGAGCGAGCGGGCCGGTATTGTGGCTGGCGACCGCATTGTAAGGGTTGACGACGAGGTGATTGCCGGTGTCAAGATGGACCGTGACAGCATTATGAAGAAGTTGCGCGGCCCCAAGGGCACCAAAGTGCGCCTGGGCGTAGTGCGCCGGGGAGCCAGCAGCGAACTGGTGTTCCATGTTACGCGTGACAAGATACCCGTCAATACCATCGATGCCGTATATATGATAGCGCCCAAGGTGGGTTACATCCATCTCGACCGTTTCGGTGCCACTTCAGGCAAGGAAGTGCATGATGCCATTGCCCGTTTGCAGTCAGAAGGCATGGAGTCGCTTATTTTCGACCTGCAGATGAACGGTGGCGGTTACCTCGGTGCCGCCAACGAAGTGGCCAGCGAGTTTTTGCCTTCCGGAGCGCTGGTGGTGTATACCGACGGCCGCACGGCGCCCAAGCAAAGTCTGAACGCAACGGGCGGCGGACTCTTCCAGAAGGGCCGTCTGGTGGTGCTGGTGGATGAATATACGGCCTCGGCCGCCGAAATTGTCAGCGGAGCCGTGCAGGATCACGACCGCGGTGTCATTATCGGGCGTCGCACCTTTGGCAAGGGACTTGTGCAGCGGCCGATTGACTTGCCCGACGGTTCCATGATACGACTGACCGTTTCACATTATTATACCCCCTCGGGCCGTTGTATCCAGAAACCCTATGTGAAGGGAAACATCACGGAGTATCAGAAGGATGTGCTCAACCGTCTGAACCATGGCGAGCTGACTTCGGTTGACAGCATCCATCTTGACAGCACCAAGGTGTACCGCACTCTGGTCAAAGGACGCACAGTGTATGGTGGCGGCGGCATCATGCCCGATATCTTCGTGCCGCTGGATACCACACAATATTCCATGTTCTATCGTGCGCTGAGCCGCAACAACCTCATCAACGATGCAACGCTCAAGTTTGTCGACCAGCACCGTAAGCAGATAGAGAAGGAATACAAGCACTTCACCGACTATATGGCGTATTATGAAGTGCCGCAATCGATGATTGACGAACTGATAGCCACGGCGGCAAAGAAGAAAATCGTGCCGAAGGACGAGGCAGAGAAGCAGGAAACCATCAAGGATCTTCGCTTCATGCTCAAGGCGCTGATAGCCTATAACGTGTGGGACCGCTCGGAATATTTCCAGATGCTCAACCAGAAGAATGACGTCGTGCTGCGTGCTTTGCGTGAACTGGGCGTACAGCCGGCTGCTGCGGGAGGCAAGTCCCGTTCCGGTAAATAAAGGGCAGGCAGGAGTTCTCCCCACCATTGGTATGGAAAGAAAGCTGACCCTGAAACAAATCAAAGCCGAGGCTGCCCGCCTCGGCTTTGATGCTTGTGGTGCGGCTCCGGCCGGTAGTCTGCCCCGTTGGCGCGTGGAGCAGTGGCGGAGCTGGCTGTCGGCCGGCCGCCATGCGACGATGGATTATCTGGCGCGCCATGCCGACCTTCGTTCCGACCCCCGCCTGCTGGTGGAGGGTGCGCGCACGGTGGTGTCGCTGGCGGTGAACTATTGGCCGTCCGAGGAGTTTCCCGTCGGTGCTTTCCGTCTGGCCCGCTATGCTTTGGGGCGCGACTATCACGAAGTGGTGAAGGAGCGCCTGTTGCAGCTTATGGCAGCCCTGGGGCTGGTGCCCGGTGTTGACGGACGGGCCTTTTGCGACACGGCTCCGGTTGACGAGCATTACTGGGCCTGGCGCTGCGGACTGGGGTTTCTGGGCCGGCATACGCAGCTCATAGTGCCGGGAGTGGGGACTTACTGCTTCCTGGGCGAACTGGTGCTGACTGTGCCCGTGGAAGGCTGGCTGGAACAGCCGCCCGGGCAGACGGCGGCCGATGTCCTCTCGCCCGTCTGCCGGCACTGCCGGCGCTGCATCGGCGCCTGTCCTGCCGGTGCCTTGAGTGAAGAGGCCGGACTGGATGCCCGCCGCTGTCTGTCCTATCTGACCATCGAACACCGCGGTCCGCTGCCGCCCGCCACCGGCCTGCTGATGGGCCGCTGCCTGTATGGCTGCGACCGTTGTGCCGAGGTGTGCCCCTACAATGCTGTCGCGAAGCCGGCGGCCTGGCCCGAATTCCGGCCGCGTCCGGAACTGCTGGCCATGCAGGCGGCCGATTGGCCCCGGATGACGGTGGAGCAATATCGCACGCTTTTCAAAGGAAGTGCCGTCAAGCGGGCCAAGTATGAAGGGCTGATGCGCAATGTCGGGGCGCTGGTTGAGGCCGGTGCTGTTCCCGCCGATGATACATCTTCTGCTGAAAAAGGCAAGGAGCCGGAATCGTGAAATCCGGTCCTTGCCTTTTTTCTTGTGCCGGCCCTTTCTCTGAGGAGCCGGCACGGTTTGCTTCTTGCGGGTATGCGCCGCCTGCTGTGCTCCGGCAGCCGGTCCCGCCCGGCTGCGAAGTGATGCTACACGGCGGGTTCCGGGTTCTCCGGCTTATTCGGGCTGAATGGCTTGCAGCGTATTTTTTCCGGCCTTGATGCGGTACTTTTTCCCGTTGATGATTAGCGTATAGGGCTGGTTGCTCTCCACCTCCACCTGTTTCGATGAGGCCTGATACAGGATGTCGGTCCGGATGGGGCCGAACTTCAGGTTGCGCAGGCCGTGCGTACCGTTTTCGCTTTTGAGCGACCATCGGATGCACTTTTCCAGCGCATTGATTTCACGGAAGCCCAGCATATTTTCGATGAAGAGAGAGAGATGGGGCCCAGGGCCGACCATCCGCAGAAGTCGGGACGGGCCCGCCGGCCATATTCCGTCGAGGGCGCGTCGGCCGACGGACTGTAGCATTCCCAGATGGTGTGCGGAGTTATCTTCTGGTAAGTGCGCAATTGCTGCCGCACCACCTTTTCGGCTAGGCTATCGGCCAGTTCGTAGTAACCATATTTCTCGAGCGCCTTCGTCCCCATGTAGACCATCGGCAGCCACACGCCGCCTTTCCAGTAGTCGCCCGTAGCGTGGTGGTAGTCCTTGTCGTCGCGCGAGAGCGAGGGCCAGGGATAAGTGCCGCCCATCATGTTTTCGTCGCGCACGGAGCGCACCATCCGTGCCGCCTGCTCCTTGCTGGGAATCTCCGCGAGCAGAGTCCAGAAGGAGGCCGGCGTCTTGATGCGGCAGGGCTGGCCGGTGGCGATGGCTACGTCGTAGTAGAATCCGTCCTGCTCGTCCCAATACGTCCGGTTGATGTGCTCCTTGAGTTCCTTGTAGCGTTTTTTCCAGCTGCGCGCCTCCTTCCTGTCGCCGTAGGCTTCGGCCAGCCGGCTGATGCAGAGGGCCGAAAGCGCCTGTTGCGCGATGGCGTCAATCCACATGATTTTGTTGTAGCCTCCGGCATCCCGTCCTCTGGGTGTGTTGTCCATGCCGCTGGCCCCGCCCGTCCAGGTGAATCCGAGCAGTTTGCCCTTCTCGTCCCTGATTTGGTTCAGAAAGATGGGGTTGGGACTGACGGCTTCGTTGCGGTTGCCGTGCTTCACCGTGTTGAAATAGTCGAAGTGCCGTTGCAGGTAACGTTTGTTTTTCAGGATTTCCGTTACGTGCTCACGGTCGCCGGTAAATTCGTAGTTGCCATATTCGGCCCAGGCAAACAGGGGCGGATTGTCGCGCAGGTGAATGCGCAGGGGCGTTGCCTGGTTTTCGAGAATCGGCACATAGAGATTGTTGAGCGTCTGCTTTCCGGGATAGGCCTCCGGGGCGTATTTGGAAAACAGCACCATGAAGCAGGCGTCCCAAATCCAGATTTGGCTGTCATAGCAGTTTTCATCCAGGTAGGGGGAAGCCGGAAGGCCGGGAGGGCCGATGCGGACGCGGTCGGCGGCTATGGCCCATGTCTTTTCGTAGAGGTCAACCAGTGCCTCGTCGGGATGTATCACGCGGGGGATTTCCTTTTCCCAGTCCGGGTGTGCGGCATCTTTGGGTTGTGCGGTGGCATAGCTGGCAGAGGCCAGGGCCAGCAGGCAAATCAAAAGTTTTTTCATAAGTATTATGACAGGGTTATATAGTAAAAACTCTTTACAGAGGGCAAAGATAATGTTTTTCCAATAGTTTGTAAGTCCGGGGCGGAAGAATTGTTTGCCAGGTGGGGAGGGTTTGAAGGTTTATGGGCCGCTTATACCGATTGCCGGAAAGCCGAATGAAGAAACAAAAAACAAGGGAAGCAACCTTTGTCCGTTGCTTCCCTTGTCTTGTGCCCTTGGTTTCGTTTATCTTGTTTCCGCTCCATTTGCGTCAGGCCGAATCTCTGCGGATTGGATATTGGCGCCGTTTTCTGTTTGGCGCAGGCCGATAGTCAGCACATTCTTGGTCCCTCCGAATTTTAACCAGCATTCAGGCAGGTAGAATTCGCGTTGCGGTCCGGCTTCCCAGTGGCGTCCGATGTTATGTCCGTTAAGCCACATGTACCCGTTCCCCGAAGCGTTTATCCTTAACAGCCACGGAATCCATTCATTTTTCTTTCCGGCCGGTAAGGTAAATTCCATTCTGTACCAGGTGAACAGCCCGTCTTGACTCTTGCGGGGCTGAATGTTGTTCCCTTTGCGTTGAATCTCACTTTGTGTGTCAAGAGGGATGACTTCCCATCCGTCTGCATTGAAGTCAGGCTGTATCCAGTTTTCCGTTACTCCTGCCGCGTCGGCAGAAAATTCCCATTGCAGAGGGTGGGTCAGTGCAGTCTCTGTGACAGAGAGTCCCGCCTCCCGGATGCCCGACAGTTCTTCCATGGGAACATAACCGTGGGCATGGCCCAGGTTTTCGTAGACCACGAGAATTTCGTTGTCTCCTTCTTTCAGTGTTCCGGAAACGTCGAAGCGGTTGTCAAACTCATCCGGACGGATTCTGTCGAAACAATTACGGGTCAGCCAGGTTTGCGCGTCAGCCTTTTCGGGGAAAAGACGTTTTACGTTTTTCCCGTTGACGCGAACGGAGACAATATCGCGTGTAAACATATTGAACAGCAGGAATTTTTCTTTCTCCGCCTGCGATTTTGTCAGATGCACTTTGCTTCGGTACAGGCTGTATCTGAAATCATTTATATCTAAATCTGAAAGGGATGCCAGTCTTGACATGGGGAGCCATTGGGCTTGGTCGTAATTGTCCTCCTTGCGCTTTACGGATGCAATGCGTATGGCTTCGGGCAATTTTCCGGGGCGGCGGATTCCTTTCTGTTGTTTGGGCCACCATTCGCCCGACGATGCCTTTTGTCCGGGCTTGATTACGAGCACCCGGGTATCCAAGCCTTCCAAATCGTATTTCACCTCGATGGGCGATAGGTATAATGAGTCCGCCTGCCGCTGGGAGTTGTTGACCTGCATCAGGACTTTGTTGCCGTTCTGGTCAATATTGTACATATCCTTTTGCGGAAGGCTGACTTTGTCGGGAACCACAGTGACCGTTCCCTTTATCCGTTGTTGGGGATGGGTGTTGTGCAGAAAGACGAACAGCGTTCCGTCGTTGGATACGCGTACGCCTCCGAACAGTTCCTTGGGTGCGCCTTTCAGTTCGCATGGGCCACCTTGTGTCCGGACCAGTTGGGGCTCAAAATGTCTGATGAAATCTCCTATGCCTTTGGCCTCCAGATATTTTTCTCCGACGGAACCGTTTTCATGAATGGCGGCATTATAGTCGTATGAGGTGGTCATTCCTCTGGCTCCCCATCCCGCAAGGTGTGTGCCTCCGGTCAGCATGTAATAGTTGATACCCGTTCCGCCGCCCAGCAGGGTCATCAGTCCTATCGCCTTGAAGTGGCGGGCATCCGAATAGTGCTCTTCACTCAGCGAGCCGGTAACCAGTGAGAACCAGCCTCCTTGCAGTTCCGTCACGAACCCGGGGGCGTCGGGTTGCTTCTGTTTCAGGGATGACATTCTGAACGCGCAACTCGGTGCGTCGGACAGTCCGACGTAGTAATTGTCACAGTCGAATACCTGCGACAGTTCTTTGTCCTTGCTTCCTCTGCATTCATTTGTGAGGCAGGTGAAAACGGGAATATCAAATCCGCTGTTCCGCACGGTCCTGTAAAGGGACTTTAGAAAATCTTCCTTGTTGTTGCACCCGTGGGCGTTGTATTCGTTTTCTATCTGTATCAGAATGATACCTTTTTCTCCTTTCTTCTTGCGGGTGATTTGCTCGTTGGCCAGTGCTTTGCAAACTCCCTTAAACCAGTGTTCAGACCATCGTATGTGGGTCGGGTCGGCACTTCTTAACCATAGTCCTTTCACATCAGCGGGCCGGAATTTGGCCAGCCACCGCGGATAGGCTCCACCGGAAAATTCCGCACAAATAAAAGGGCCGGGGCGTACGATGGTATAAAGGTCGAATTCATTCTGCGCGATGTGAAGCCATCTTTTCAGGTCGGAAAAGTCAAAATGGGTGGTGTCATCAATGCTCGAAGGCATGGTTCTTTCATGCCAATTCCAGGGAACGTAGGTTTCGACGGTGTTAAAGCCGGCTTCCTTAATCTTGCGGAACCTGTCTCTCCATAATTCTTCCGGGCATCTGAAATAGTGGAAGGCGGCGGAATAGATGAATCTGTCTTTACCATCTATTTTCAGGCACGCGCCGTCATAACTGATGCGGTCCGGATGTTTGAACTCCTTTTTCGGGGTGTCGGTATTGTCACCCAGGCCGTGGATACTCAGACAGGCAAACAGGAGGGTAAGCAAAAACGGTTTCATAGTTTGTACGTTTTGTTGAAGTTGTTTTTTATGGATAGAATGGATATATTCAGGAAGGGACACGATGCTGGCACGTAGCGTGTTCGGATAGTATTCTTTCGCGGGTGATGTCTTGGCAGGGGCACACGGCTTCCGACCGCACATAAAAGGTCCTGACATTGCAAATATATGAATTATTCTTCTAAAAGCACAGGGTGGTTGTGCCGAAGCAGAGCTTTTTCTTTTTTCGGCGGAGCAAAGTATTACCGTCCGGAGGTTTGGCCCTGCGGTTTTCATGCAGTTCTTCAGGCCTCAGTTTGATGCCCGGTTTCTTGGAAAAAAACACTTGGTAGTTTAGGAAAAACAGTCAGTACTTTAGAAAAAACAGTCCTTACTTTAGGAAAAACAGTCAGTACTTTTGTTTTTTCTGTCGGTACTTTTGAAAAAGACAGACGGTTTGCTGTCTTTTTTCGGGAATTTTTCGTATCTTTGCACCCGATTTAAGGAACGAGGACAGATTTGGCTGCTTGCAACCTCACAAAAAAATGCTAAAACGATGCCGGCCCGCTTTGTGGCAGCATTTGCCGGCTTGCTTTTGATGCTACGACAGCCATTTCATGTGACGTTCTGCTTGGCCCTTTTGCGGCAGGCAGAATTTTTTTATTCACCAATTCATACATTTTCAACGAAATGGGATATCTTTTTACTTCCGAATCGGTGTCTGAAGGACACCCCGACAAGGTGGCCGACCAGATTTCGGACGCCGTGCTTGACGAGTTGCTGGCTGATGACCCCAACTCAAAAGTAGCTTGCGAAACTCTTGTTACTACCGGGCAGGTGGTAGTGGCAGGCGAAGTGAAATCCGAAGCCTATGTGGATTTGCAGGAAGTGGTGCGCCGCACCATCCGCCGCATCGGCTACACCAAGGCCGAGTACAAGTTCGATGCCGAAAGCTGCGGCATCTTCAGCGCCATCCATGAACAGAGCGCCGATATCAACCGAGGCGTCGACCGGGAAGACCCGATGGAACAGGGAGCCGGCGACCAGGGCATGATGTTCGGTTATGCCAACAACGAAACCGACACCTTCATGCCGCTGCCCCTTTCGCTGGCGCACGACATCCTCATTGTGCTGGCGGAAATCCGTCGTGAAGGACAGGTGATGACTTATCTCCGTCCCGACTCGAAAAGTCAGGTGACGGTGGAGTATGACGACAACGACCGTGCCGTGCGCATCGATACCATTGTCGTCTCCACGCAGCACGACGACTTTATTTCGGCCGAAGAAGCCGGTTCGCAGGAGGCTGCCGACGAGCAGATGCTGGCCCGCATCCGCGAAGATGTCATCAATATCCTCATTCCGCGCGTAGTGGAGGAACGGGTGCATACGCCTGAAATCAAGGAACTCTTTGCCAAGGGCGCCATCAAGTATTACGTCAATCCCACGGGCAAGTTCGTCATCGGTGGCCCGCACGGCGACACCGGACTGACCGGCCGTAAAATCATCGTTGATACCTACGGCGGCAAGGGTGCCCATGGAGGCGGTGCCTTCTCGGGCAAGGACCCTTCGAAGGTGGACCGCTCGGCAGCCTATGCCGCCCGCCACATAGCCAAGAACATGGTGGCAGCCGGCGTGGCCGACGAAATGCTGGTGCAGTTGAGCTATGCCATCGGCGTGGCAGAACCCATTTCCGTTTATGTCAATACCTACGGAAAGAGTCATGTGCAGCTGACCGACGGCGAGATAGCCGACCGCGTGAAGCGGATTTTCGACCTTCGTCCCCATGCCATCGAGGAACGCCTGAAACTCCGTTGCCCCATCTATGAGGAAACGGCCAGCTACGGCCACGTGGGACGGACACCGGAGAAGGTCGTCAAGCGCTTCCCGCGTCGCAATGGTACCTGCCGTGAGGTGGAGGTGGAACTCTTTACCTGGGAGAAACTCGATTATGTCGACCGTGTGAAAGAAGCTTTCGGCCTCTGATTCATACGTCCTGATATTTACAGAGGTCTTCGGGGTTGTCGCGCCCGTGTGCGGGCAGCCCCGAAGATTTTCGCATTCGGAGCCGCGGCAGGGGCGGTTGCCTTCCTGCTGTTCCGGTTCCATTCGTTTCAAAAGATAAAATTGTATGCATATTACCGTATATAGTGCATCCAGCGGACAGGTGGCTGCCGGCTATGTGGAGGCCGCCTGCCGGCTGGGCCGCCTGCTCGCGGAGAAGGGACACGTGCTGGTGAACGGGGCCGGACGTACCGGCCTTATGGCGGCAACGGCCGATGCCTGTCTTGCTGCCGGCGGTCAGGCCGTGGGCGTGATACCGCAATTCATGATAGAGCAGGGGTGGCAGCACAAGGGCATGACCCGCCTGGAGGTGACTCCCGACATGCACCGTCGCAAGCAGCTCATGGCCGAACTCTCCGATGCGTGCATCGCATTGCCGGGCGGAGTGGGCACTTTGGAGGAATTGCTCGAAATCATCACCTGGAAGCAGCTGGGGCTGTATCTCAAACCCATCGTGATACTTAATCTCGACGGTTATTACGATGCCTTGCTTTCGCAGCTGGAACGTGCAGTGGCCGAAAATTTCATGCGTGACCTGCACCGGAATATCTGGGTAACGGCGCAAACGCCCGAAGAGGCGGTCGATTTGTGTGAGACGACACCGCTGTGGGACAGAAATGTCCGTAAGTTTGCCGCCTTGTGAATAGGAGGGCTTCCGGATGCTGAAAACCGGATTCCGGCCGTGAGTCCTGCCGAAGATAATTTCTGACAGATGTATAATGATATGTTTCCACCCGATTCCTTGTCCGTAGCAAAGCCGGCGACCGCAGTCCTGGCGGCGGAATCCGCTGTGCCTGCCGGCCGTGCAGGCGCACTGCCGTCCCGTGCCGTTCGTTCCGAACAGCCCGACACCGCCGTGCAGCCGGACATACCGGCCGCCTTGCGTCCGGTGGAGGAGGGGCCCGTCGTGCCCGACAGCGCATTGCAGATTATGGGCAGATGTTTTGACAGCTGGCACGAAGCCGTGTGGGTGGAGGACAGTCTGCGTCTGTCGTCGCACGAGTATTTCGAGAAGCCTTGTGACGGCCGGCAGGCCGGCGACCCGCTGTCGTTTCGTCTGGTGGGCGATGACGGCATAGCCGGCAGTCTCCTGTTGCTTTATCTGCTGGTAGTCCTGCTGGTGTCCCGTTTCCGCCATTCTTTACATTTACGCCTGAAAGCATTTTTTCAGGAGCGTTTGCGTGAGAATATGTTTGATGCCTCCTTTGAGACACTCGGGGTGGGAAATCTGCTGTTTCCTTTTGCCTTGTGCTTCTCGTTGGGGCTGTTGATTTTCGATTATCAGCGGGTGGTGCACGCCGAATTTTTCGCGGCGCAGCCGCCATACGGGCTGCTGGCAGCCGATGTGGGCGTCTGTCTGTTGGCATATCTCTTGCGGACGTTGTTGTATCTCTTCGTCAATCACGTGTTCTTCGATCACGACAGTAACGCGCGCTGGAGGGAAGCTTACCGGTTTTCCACAGTAACGTTGAGCCTGTTGCTGCTCCATCTGGTGCTGCTGGTGGTATTCTATGAAATGGATTTCAAAAACTGGCTGCTGGGGTTTGGCTTTTCCGTGGTTTTGGTGGAAATGTGTCTAATTTACAAGACCTATCGCATATTTTTCGGGCGCATGTTAGGCTATCTGCATTTAATTTTGTACTTTTGCGCCCTAGAAATTCTACCGCTCTTTTCTGCGTGGAAAGGAGTCCGATGGATGATGCAGGAATTGGCCCTATACGTGCAATAAAAAAACAAACCATATATAATTCATGATAAAGAAGATTCTGGTTTCCCAGGCTAAACCCTCTTCGGAGAAGTCCCCTTACTTTGAATTGGAGCGGAAGTACGGTTTGGAACTCGTCTTTCATCCTTTCATCAAGGTGGAAGGGCTCAGTGCCCGTGATTTCCGTCAACAGCGGATTCAGATTTTGGATTACAGTGCGGTAGTGTTCACCTCTCGTCATGCCATTGACCATTTCTTTACTTTGTGTAAGGAATTGCGGGTGACGATTCCGGAGGACATGAAGTATTTTGCTCTGTCGGAGGCCATCGCTCTCTACATTCAGAAGTATGTGCAGTATCGCAAGCGGAAAGTGTTTTTCCCGACAACCGGTGTGACCTGGAACGATTTGGTGGCAGTCATGCTCAAGCACAAGACAGAGAATTATCTGATTCCGCAGAGTGATGTGCATACGGATGAAGTGCATCAGCTGTTGGTGGCGAAAAAACTGAAGCATACGGAGTGCGTGATGTATCGTACAGTGCGTAATGACTATCCGGCCGGCCAGCCGTTTGATTTTGATATGGTCATTCTTTTTACACCGGCCGGCTTCGAGTCGTTGCTGGCGAACTTCCCCGACTTCAAGGAAAGGAACATCAAGCTCGGCTGTTTCGGTAAGGCTACTGCCAAGGCCATTGAAGAAGCAAATTATGTAATAGACCTGGCTGCTCCTACGGTAAAGGCTCCTTCGATGCCGGCATCCCTTGAGGTCTATTTGGAGGAAAATGCCTGAGTCCGGCGCAGTCCTCCCGAAAAAATGCGGCCTGTGTGAGGCAGAGGCACCAAGTGCCGGATGCTGACAGGTCTTTGGAGATGAAATAGGTAACATAAAGTGTCAACTTCGCGGTGGCTTGGCCCCGATGGGGTTGACACTCTTTTTTCCGTCCTTCCGGTTGCTGCTGTTTGCTGCGGCTGTTTCCGGTCGGTGCCGGTCCGCCGGGCGAATCTTTTTAAGTAGAACGATTATGAAGCTCTTTACATTTCCTAAAGCCGAACATTTGTGCTCCCAATTGGACATCGAACGGCTGTTTCAGGCCGGAAGCCATTCCATGACGGCTTATCCTTTGCGTGTGGTCTTCCGTGAGGTGCCCCACACCTCGGGACCCGCGGTCAAGGTGCTGATGAGTGTTTCGAAAAGGCGTTTCCGTCATGCCGTGGACCGCAATCGTGCCAAACGGCAGTTGCGTGAGGCGTATCGTCAGCGTAAGTCGCTGCTTGAAGAGCTTCCGGAGGGAAAAGGACTGCACCTGGCCTTTCTGTGGATTTCGGACACGCCGGCTTCTTCCGAACAGGTGGGGAGGCGGATGAACAGCCTGCTCTTGCGGTTGCGCGACCGTTACCGTCCGGCCGTGGCCCCTGCCGTTTTGCAGGAGACGGAGCAACAGGAGACGGAGCAACAGAAGGGGGAGCAGTAGGACCTGAACTCCTGGAAACCGCTGTTTCCGGCATTTTATCGTTTCCATTTTTCAATGTAGTAAATCTGACGTCATGAGGGCATTCTTTACTTGGGGCTGGAAGCATTTGCGCAAGGGGCTGGTGGCACTTCTGGTGTTTCCCATCCGTTGTTATCAGCGATACATTTCGCCCCTGACGCCGCCAGCCTGTCGTTTTACTCCCACTTGTTCCCAGTATGCCATAGAGGCATTGCGCAAGCACGGACCGCTGAAGGGCTCTTATCTGGCTCTCCGCAGACTGCTTCGCTGTCATCCTTGGGGCGGCAGTGGCTATGACCCCGTGCCCTGACACATGGAAGCATTGGCGGGCAGAAGAAAATATGGCCGTCAGCATCGTCGGATAGTGGTCTTCATCGTTTCTGCTTTCGTATGGACATTCCAGAAAATTCTTTTTTTGATTTTCACACCCACAATCTGCAGGCGCAACCCGGAACGGCAATTGTCAATTTGCCGGAAGCGGCTCTGCGCTGCCCGGCCGCTTTTGTGCTGACGCCGGGAGCCCTTTATTCGGCCGGCATTCATCCCTGGTGGACGCCGGTGGCCGATGAAGAGCTTTGGGCCGGATGGGAATACTGGCTGCGGCATCCGCAGGTTGTGGCAGTTGGCGAATGCGGACTCGACCGCATGCGTGGTGGCGACCTGTTGCTGCAGGAAGAAGTCTTTATGCGGCAGGCGGAAAAGGCCGAAGAATTGCATCTGCCGGTTACGGTACACTGCGTCAGAGCGTTCGACCGTCTGCTTGCTCTTCGCCGTCGGCTCCGTCCCCAGGTGCGCTGGACGGTACACGGGTTCAGGGGAAAACCGGCATTGGCGCTTCAGTTGTTGCAGGCCGGTATGGATTTAAGTTTTGGGGGCCGTTATTGCGCGGAGAGCTATGCTCTTACGCCGCCCGACCGGCGGCATCGTGAAACGGATGACGACTGACGTTCTCATGCTGTTTTTTACGGTGAGGGAGAGTTGCTTTTGTCTCGGATACACCGGTGTTTTGCCCGTTCGGTTCATCTGTGGGTTCCGTCCCTTTTTGTGCGGGCAAAATTCGTTCAGTTCATGGAAAATTCGTATTTTTGCTTTGTTGTAAAAACGAAAAAAAAGAAACGGTTCATATATGGAAGAAATCGAAAAAAACGGTGCGGGCTATTCCGCCAGTAACATCCAGGTGCTTGAAGGACTTGAAGCTGTCCGGAAGCGCCCGGCGATGTACATCGGTGATATCAGTGAGAAGGGCCTTCACCATCTGGTTTACGAAACGGTCGATAACTCCATCGACGAGGCTCTTGCCGGATATTGTACTGAAATAGAAGTGACTATCTGTGAAGATAATTCTATCATAGTTCAGGATAACGGCCGAGGAATTCCCGTGGACGAACATCCCAAAGAGCATCGCTCGGCTCTTGAAGTCGTGATGACCGTCCTCCATGCCGGAGGTAAGTTTGACAAGGGCTCCTACAAGGTGTCGGGAGGTTTGCATGGTGTCGGCGTCAGCTGTGTCAATGCGCTTTCCTCCAAAATGGTTTCCCAGGTTTTCCGTGACGGGAAAATCTACCAGCAGGAATATGCAAAGGGACATCCGGTCTACCCCGTGCGGGTGGTTGGCGAGACGCAGTTGCGCGGAACGCGTCAGCAGTTCTGGCCTGATGCCACCATCTTCACGACCACCGTTTACAAATATGATATTCTGGCTAACCGTATGCGTGAACTGGCTTATCTGAACGCCGGTATCACCATTCGTCTGACCGACCTCCGCAAGGATGATGAGGGAAACATCCGTCAGGATGTGTTCCATTCGGATTTGGGCTTGCGCGAGTTTGTGCGTTATATCGATTCCTCACGTACGCACCTCTTCGATGATGTCATTTATCTGAACACGGAGAAGTCGGGTATGCCGATTGAAGTCGCTATCATGTACAACACGTCGTATAGCGAAAACTTGCATTCCTATGTCAATAATATCAATACGATAGAGGGAGGTACGCACCTGGCCGGATTCCGCATGGCCGTAACCCGCGTGTTGAAGAAATATGCGGAAGAAACGGCAGCCAAGCAGTTGGAAAAGGCAAAGGTGGAGATTACGGGCGAGGACTTCCGTGAAGGCCTGACGGCTGTGATTTCCGTCAAGGTAGCAGAGCCGCAGTTTGAAGGACAGACCAAGACCAAACTGGGTAACAGCGAAGCCACCGGCGCGGTGAATCAGGCCGTGGGCGAGGCGCTTACCTACTATCTGGAGGAACATCCCAAAGAAGCCAAACTGATTGTGGACAAGGTGATTCTGGCCGCCACGGCCCGTGTCGCAGCCCGCAAGGCCCGCGAAAGCGTGCAGCGCAAGAGCCCGATGTCGGGAGGAGGTCTGCCCGGTAAGCTGGCCGACTGTTCGTCCAAGGTGCCTGAGGAGTGCGAACTTTTCCTTGTCGAGGGTGATTCGGCAGGCGGTTCGGCCAAGCAGGGGCGCAGCCGTGCCACTCAGGCCATTCTGCCGTTGCGCGGTAAAATCCTGAACGTGGAGAAGGCCATGTGGCACAAAGCCTTTGAAAGCGATGAAGTCAACAACATCATCCAGGCTTTGGGCATCCGTTTTGGACTCAACGGTGAGGACAGCAAGGAAGCCAACATTGAGAAACTCCGTTATCACAAGGTCATCATCATGGCCGATGCCGATGTCGACGGTCAGCACATTGCAACGCTGATTATGACATTGTTCTATCGCTATTTCCCGCAGCTGATTCAGGAGGGATATCTGTATATCGCCATGCCGCCGCTCTATCTCTGCAAAAAGGGAAAAATCGAGGAATACTGCTACAACGACGAAGAGCGCAAGCGCTTCATCGAAACCTATGGCGACGGCACGGAAAACAGTATCCACACGCAGCGTTACAAAGGTTTGGGTGAAATGAATCCGCAGCAGTTATGGGAAACTACCATGAATCCGGAAACCCGTCTGCTCAAGCAAGTGACGATTGAGAATGCCGCCGATGCCGACTATATCTTCTCCATGCTGATGGGTGACGATGTGGGACCGCGCCGCGAATTCATCGAGCGCAATGCAACGTATGCCCGTATTGATGCCTGACGCGTTTTTGCGGTAGCATATCCGGTGAAACCGTCTTGCCGGCATGGCATGTTGCCTGCCGGCAGTGAACATAAGATATTTGATGCAGCCCTGTGTGTTGTTTCCTGAAGGGAACGCGCACGGGGCTTTTCGTTGGGCGACGCGGTAGTCCGTTCCGCTGGAGATGCAGCTGCGGAGAAGGTTGAAAAAGCCTAAAAACGTGAGTTCGGTATGATGATTTATCCCCGGGCAGAGGTCCTTGTATGCTGTTGCCGCATCACGGTTTCACAATTCTACTGACAGAAATTTCTAAAGTACTGATAGAAATTTCTGTCAGTACTTTAGTTTTTACGAAAGTACTGACTGTTTTTGCGGTGAAAAAGTTAGGGTAGTGTCTCTTTGTAGTAGTAATATTGAACTCACGTTAAAAAGTATTGGTAAACGGCTGATAACCGTGATGAAACCGCTGTTTTTTGACAAAATCCCTTTGTCCTTCGCCAGCCTTGCACTAACTTTGCAGAAAAAGCAACCCGGAAATATGAAAATTGCATTGATAGGATACGGTAAAATGGGGCACATGATTGAGGAAATTGCCCGTAGCCGTGGACATGAGATTGTTTCTATTATTGATATCGACAACGCTGACGATTTTGAGTCGGAAGCGTTCCGCAGCGCCGAGGTGGCGATAGAGTTTACGGCGCCCTCTGCCGCTTATGGCAATTGTCTTCGCGCTTTTGCGGCAGGCGTCAAGGTGGTGAGCGGCTCCACGGGCTGGATGAGCAGCCATCGTGAAGATGTTCTCCGTCTTTGCGGCGAGGAAGGCCATACGCTTTTCTGGGCCTCCAACTTCTCTTTGGGCGTTGCCATCTTCAGTGCGGTCAACCGTCAGTTGGCACGTCTGATGAACCGTTTCCCGCAGTACGATGTCAGTATGGAAGAAGTGCATCACGTTCACAAACTTGATGCGCCGAGTGGCACGGCCATCACGCTGGCTGAGCAGATTGTGGCCGAGGTAGACCGCAAGAAAGGCTGGATTCTGGGCGAGGAGCGCCATCCCGACGGCAGTGTGAGCGGTAGCCGTGAGCAGGCTGCCGATTTGTTGCGTATCGATTCTGTACGGCGCGGTGAAGTGCCTGGCATCCATAGCATAACCTATGACAGTCCGGCAGACAGCATCACCATCGTTCACGATGCGCACAACCGCAAGGGCTTTGCATTGGGAGCCGTGCTTGCTGCCGAATTTACCCGCAACCGCCAGGGATTGCTTACCATTGATGACCTGACGGCCGAACTCTTTGCGTAGATTTTCCTTCTCTTGTAAGTCAACCAAATTTAAATAGATGAATTCAGAAAAAAAAGATAACACATTGTCCGGGAGTCCGGCTACTTCTACGACGGCGGGCTTTGGCAAGGCTTCTTCCAGGGCTTGGATTCGCTTTGCCGTTGTGACCATTCTTTATCTCCTCTTCCTGCTTTGGGTGGGTTCCTGGTGGGGCTTGCTGGTTGTTCCCTTTATTTATGATGTCTACATCTCCCGTAAAATCAAGTGGGGATGGTGGAAGGAACTCCGGCATCCGCTGGCCCGTACCGTCATGAGTTGGGTCGACGCTATCGTTTTTGCGTTGGTCGCCATTTATTTCATCAATCAGTTCTTTATTCAGAATTTTGTCATTCCGTCTTCTTCATTGGAGAAGACTTTGCTCACAGGCGATTATCTTCTCGTATCCAAGTTTCATTACGGTCCGCGCATTCCCCAGACGCCGCTGACCATGCCCTTGACGCAACACACCTTGCCGGTGTTCAACTGCAAGAGCTATCTGGAGAAACCGCATTGGGACTATCGCCGGATTTCCGGCCTGGGACCTGTGGAACTCAACGACATTGTGGTGTTCAATTATCCTTCGGGCGACACCGTGGCTCTGGCGCCTGAATTCCAGAGCCGTGACTATTATGCCATGGCCTACGAAATCGGCCGGCAGATGCTTCCCCAAATGCTTTCGCCTGAATTGTCGCGTGAGGAGGAACGGCGCGTTTTTGAAGCCTATTATGCAGCCGGAACGGCTTTCCTCAAGGCGCATCCCGAGCAGTTCGGCGAGATAACGTCGCGTCCTACCGACCGGCGCGAAAACTATGTGAAGCGTTGTGTCGGTCTGCCGGGACAGACGCTGCGCATTGTCGATGATGTGATTTATCTGGATGGTAAGCCGTTGCCGCAGCCGCAGCAGGTACAGTTCCGTTATGACGTGCAGTTTGTGCGTCCGCTCGATGAGGACACCAAGCAGGAACTGCACATTACCAATGAGGAACTTGGCTATTTGCAGTATGGGGCAGGATTCCCCATGACGGCTTATGTGCGCGATGCACTGGTCAGCCGCGGCATCATAGCGCCCAATCCGCCGCGTTCTGCGCTGGCCCAGGGTGAGGAACTTTATCCGTTGAATCTGCAAAAGGACTGGACCACGGCCGATTACGGCGGCGAGTCGGGCATCTGGATTCCGAAGCGCGGCGGCAAGGTGCGTCTGACGCTTGACAACCTGCCCCTCTACGAGCGGCCTATCCGCATTTACGAGGGCAATACGCTCGAAGTAAAGGACGGGCGCATTTACATTAACGGCGAACATGCTGAAGAATATACCTTCCGTATGGATTATTACTGGATGATGGGCGATAACCGGGATAATTCAGCCGACTCCCGCTTCTGGGGCTTCGTTCCCGAGGACCATATTGTCGGCAAACCGCTCTTTATCTGGCTTTCGCTTGACCCGGATTACGGACTTTTCAACGGGAAAATCCGTTTCGACCGTTTCTTCAAGTGGGTGGGCGACATCCGCTGACGGGCAGAATGTCCGGGCGATGTGCCCGCTGCTCCGTCCTGCAGCGGGCGTATCCTTTCTCCTTCTGTCGGGTGTCTTCGGACGTTGCACCGTTGCCTGATTATGTGAAACCTTCATTCCGTGACAAGTCGTGGTGACCGTTAAACGATACATCGGCCATTTCCGCCGGCCCTTTGCCTCCAGCCGCTGGAGGAAGTTTGTGCTCGCCTTGCTTCTGGCGTGCGGACTGTTGGTGCTGGTGCGTGCTTTTCTGTTGACGCAGGTGGAAGTCAGCGTCGACCGTCCCGACTTGGGCCTGTTGGCCGGCGACCGTCTGCTGGTCAACCGTGTCAGTTATGGCTTGCGTCTGCCTTTTGCCCGTCCGGCCGGAAGCCTCAGATGGGGTAAGTCTCTGCCGGCGCGCGGCGAGATGGTGGTGTTCGACTATCCTGCCGGGTCCGGTCACTGGCAGGTGGAGCGTACATCGGCCCTGGCTGGCGATACGCTTTGGCATGGTGCCGGCCGGCGCAGTTATTCCGTTGTGCCCGAAGGTCATTTTGTTGCGGGTCATTATGTCATTCCTGAATATTGTCTGGTGGGGCGTCCGCTTTGCACCACCTATTCTCTTACGCCTCCTAAACCGTTTTTCCGTAAAGTGCGCACGTGGCGTTTCTTCCTTCTGATTCCATGAACGCAGTTCTTCTCACTTCGGCCTATCTGGCGCCGGTTCGCTATTACAGCAAGCTCTATGCCGCTCCCCGTGTCTTCGAGGAGCGTTGTGAATATTATGTGAAACAGACCTATCGCAACCGTTGCATCATAGCCGGACCGGAAGGGCCGCAGGCGCTTACGCTGCCCGTTGAGCATGGAGGCGGGGCGCGTCCTCTGACGCGCGACATCCGGCTGAGCGATCACGGCAATTGGCGGCACGTTCATTGGAACGCGTTGGCCAGTGCCTACGAGAAGAGTCCGTATTTTGAATATTATGCCGACGATTTTCGTCCTTTTTATGAGCGTCGCTTCACTTTTCTGGTCGATTTTAATGCCGGTCTCCGCGATTTGGTTTGCGATTTGCTGCAACTGCACCCTGATATTACGGTGACTACGTCCTATGCCGATGCTGCCGCGTTGGGTGCCGACGACTTTCGCGAAACCATCCGTCCCAAACTCTCTGCCGCGGACGACCCTTCCTTCCGTCCTCTTCCTTATTGGCAGGTATTTGCCGGTCGCACGGGTTTCTTACCCGATTTGAGTATTGTCGACCTGCTGTTCAATATGGGGCCTGAGGCGCGCCTGGTGCTGCGTGATTCCGTTGTGCAGCCGTAAAGGCATGAATCCTGTAGGATGGAGTGATAAGGGCGCACAGTAGCGTATCCCTGCATTCCGTTGACTGCTGCCGGTGTTTTCCGCGATGCCGGATGTAGGGACGTACCGATTAGGTGCGTTCGTTGCCCGGATAGCTCCAGCTGTAAAATAAAAGTACAGCCACCTGAATACTTACGCCTATTCCTCCGCGTTTTTGGGCATCCTCCTGTAAGGAAACAGCCATTCATTTCATAAGCATCCCCCGTACAATAAAACGCCGGACGCACCTGCCGGTACGTCCCTACATCGCAATAATTCTCCCCGATTCGCGCAGTTCCCTTTTACAATAGCCGGCATAGGCCATCTTGTATCCCGGATTTCCGCAGACGTGAGGTAATCGCATATCGTGGCTGGTGCGCTTCGTGTTTATGCTGCATTTAAAACGATAAAAGGGAGTCTGTGCAGAGACAGAACTCCCTTGTTTATCTTGGTTTTATCCCGCCGGATAATGCTTTTGAGAGAATTGAAACCAGTGCTGGTCTCGGGGGTGTTTTAATAAAGCGAGTGACGTTTTCACTCTTCGCCCTCCGCGTTTCGGAGAAGCCCTTTCTTCTTCTTATTGTGTCTTTTCTACGATGTTCGCGTTTTCCAGTTGATCAAGAAATTTCCGGTTCATTTCTCCCGTCAGGTTGACGATGCAGAACATTCCTTGCTTTTTGCTGATGAAAACCATTTCAATGATGGTTTGCTTGTGTTTCCGCAGGTAAATTTCCCGTTCCTTGTCGTTTTTGTAAGGATGGTAGCGGTTCCGGTTGAGACGGGCCAGTCGCGAGGCTTTGGCAAACAGACTGTCGGTGGCCGCTGTCTGACCGTTTCTGACGATTTGGATGCTTTTTACCTGCGAAAGCAGACCTTTCAGGTCTTCGTTTTCTTCCAGTGTGTCCAGCAGCATGATGCGTTCCATCATGTTCGGACTGACCGTGCCGCATATCATGTCCGGATATTCCGTTTTGTGCAGCGCTACGAAGCGCGTGGCAAAGTCCTGTCCGCTTTGTGCGGAAGCGGTGGCCAGCAGGCCGAGCGCCAGCATCAGGGTGAGCACTATCCGTTTCATGAGCGGTTCGATGGCTTATGCTGGGGATCAACCTGTTCCTTTTTCAGAGTGTCGGCGTCTTCGGGCTGTGTGCGCAGCAGTTCCCGTATGGCCTCCATGCCGTTGATTCCTGCTTCCAGAGCTTCCTTCGGTTCCCGGTAGGTGTCGTGATAGTTTGCCGTGTTGTAGTCCCATGCTCCGTCCTCCTGCTGGCGGTCGAAGGTGTGTTGGGCGGCGTTTCCCAGCAGCACGACGATGGCCACGGATGCTGCGGCGCGGAACAGCGGGCGCATCCGTCCGGCAACGGTCAGCCGGCGGGCTTTCACCACGATACGGCGCTCATTCTTCTCCTGTTCGCCTGCCATTTTCAGCAGTCGGCGGTCGAAATCTTCGCCCAGTTCCGTTTTCAAGTTCTGTTCTTCATACTCGAACAGCGCCTGATAGCGGGCCAGATGCGCCGGCACATCCTTCTGGTGGAAGAACGTGCGCAGGATGCGTTCCTCTTCAATCGAGGTTTCGCAGTTCCAGTAGCGTTCAAGCAGTTGTTCAATGTATTTATAGTCCATATTGTTCTATTCTTTCATACTCCCGGCGGAGGGTTTGCCGGGCCCGGAATATCAGCACTTTCACATTTTCTTCCGTCACGTTGAGCACTTCCGCCGTCTCCCTGTAGCTTTTTCCTTCGATGTCGCGCAGCTGCAGCGCAGAGCGTTGTTTTTCGGGCAGGCGGTCAAAGAGTTCGTGTATCCGCCGCAGCTTCTCTTCGCGTTCCAGCTGCACGTCGGGTGTCGGACTGGGGTCGGCTGTTTCGGCGGTCATCTCGTCGAGTGGCAGGTGCTGTGCCTCCTTTTTTTCGTGCCGGTCGAGCGCCAGATTTCTGCATACGGTCATGCAGTATGCCTCCAGCGACACGTCGGCGTCGAGTTCTCCGCGCTTGCTCCATACTCTGATGAGGGTGTCCTGCGTGACGTCTTCGGCTTCGGCGCGGTCGAGCGTGATACGTAGCGCCAACCGGAAAAGCTGGTTTTTCAGTGGCAAAAGATCGTATCTGAAATCAATTTCTTTCATTGCTCTTACTGTATAGACGGGTAAGTGGGCAGAAAGTTACAGCCGAAACCCATTTTTTTCGTTTTTTCTGTTTTTTCTTGTATTGGTGTGGTGGTTTCCCCGTTTTGGAGTGTTTCCGGGGGTGGTTTTCCTGTTTCGCCGGTAAGGGTGCGGGCAGGGGGGCCGGAGCCGTTGCCGGAGGGGTGGAGGGAAAAAAGGC
>PPYF01026601.1_pt1 | contig 83378 bp, 60 predicted proteins | sample 1559871 | NCBI WGS metagenome assembly PPYF01 (sample SAMN08240021, study PRJNA423297) | Human gut metagenome, whole genome shotgun sequencing project.
GTTAAACCTTGCCACGCCGATGATACTGCGAAAGTGGGAAAGTAGGTCACCGCCCCCTTCAGAAGCCCCGAGGCACCATTGCCCCGGGGCTTTTTTTGCGCGTAAGCCAATTAGACTAATTAGCCCAATTAGACTAATTTTAGTAATTTTGGGCGATGAAACTTAAAAGCTTGTTTTGGGCGGCGCTGGCCGCTGTTGCGATGTCGTCGTGTGGCGGCGGATCTTCGTTCACTGTCAAGGGTGAGGTTGAGGGCCTCGGCTCTGAAGAGGTCGAGATGTATTATCCAGGTGAGGGGGGTGCCATGCAGCACGTCACTGCCCGTGCCGATGCCGACGGCAGCTTCATTCTGCGCGGCGATGCGCCCGACACTGTCCTCATAGAAATTTTTCGGTCGAGCGGCGCCGCGCTGGCTCAGGCTGTGGCCACGAACGGCCAGACGGTGAAGCTTTCAATGAAGCTCGACGATCCGCGCTCGATAGAGATGCGCGGAAACGATGCCGTAGAGGCCATGTCGGCTTTTCTGAGGGCTTGCGCCGGTACGCCGCGGCTGAATGATTCAGTGGCGGCTTTCGTCAGCCGTAATGCCGATAATTGCGCCTCGATGGCGCTTCTACTGACGGCTTTCGATGCCGAGCGCGAGCCTGAACGGGCCGATTCGCTGTTCAATCTTATCGGGCCGAAAGGACGTCCGCTGTCGTTGTCGGCTGCCTATAAGCGTCAGCTCGGGGGCGCTGTCGGATGGCGTTCCGACATCATGCTGCGTCCGATCTCTATGGTCGGCGAGCGCGATTCGCTGATGAGCTTCGTGGCCACGGTGAAGCCTTATTCGCTGCTTGTATTGACCGACGGACGGCGCAACGCTGCCGTGTCGTCGTTTCTGAGGGCTTTGCGGCGCGATTACGCGCCTTCGCGCCTCGATATAGTAGAAGTTTGTGTCGGACTCGACAGCGCGGGCTGGCGGCGCTCTATCGCGGCCGATTCGGCTTCATGGCGCCGCGGATGGGTTCCGGGAGGCCCGGGGACGACGCAGCTGAAGCAGCTGAGTGTTCCGGGTCTGCCGTTTTTCATAGTGACCGACAGCACGTCGCGCCAGCGCGAGCGTAGCTCACAGCCGGCGCGAATACGCGAATATCTTAAGAAGTCGGTCCGTTAGCGCATCATTCTGAGGCGCGAGGCGGGGAAGGCGATTGTCACTGTGTCGCCTGATACCGAGCCTGTGTAGCGGTAGGCTATGCCGTGGTCGGCGCGCATGGCGATGCCGACCATTCTTTTCACGTCGGGGTCGGCCGAGCCCGAGAGGCTTTCGGCCATTTCGGAGGCAATCTCGGCCGAGTGGGCGCGGAGGTTGTCGATAGCGTCGGCATTGGCCGTTGTCTCGTCGACTTCGCAGTGGAACATAATCATGTTTTCGGTGTCGCTGATGTCGGTTATCATCACCGACGGAGCGAGTTCGGCCGGCAGCAGTATTTTCGAGCGCTGAATCTCGGCTTCGAGCTCTTCCTGAGGCGAGGCTTTGCGCGACGGCTCGGCTTTGAGGTCGTCGGGCGGGAAGTTGAGCGTCAGTGAGGCGCGGTTGCGGTCGACATAGCGTATCTGAAGCGTTATGGCGTTTTCGCGCAGCGCGTCGAGCATCTCGTGATTATTGTCGAAGAGGTTGACGATCGACGACTTCATTGTCGCCTTGACTTCGTCGGGGCGGCTGCTGAGACGGCTGAGGTCGATCGAGGGGGATGTCACGGTCACGTCGTAGACGAGGGTGTCTCTGTCGAGCGATATGTTTTTTATGAATCCGACCCCCTTGACCTCGACGGGGCAGTGGGAGGCAGCCTGTTCGACCTGTTTCTCGAGGGTCGGGGCCGAGCAAGCGGCAAGCAGCAGCGCGGCAAGCAGGGCCGCGAAAAGGCGCATCTGTTTCATTGAAGCCCGGGATTATTTCTCGCGCATGAAGACCTGGATCGGGGTTCCGCAGAAGTCCCAGTTCTCGCGAATCTTGTTCTCGAGGTAGCGGCGGTAGGGTTCTTTGACCCACTGGGGCAGGTTGCAGAAGAATATAAACGTCGGCACGGGCGAGCCTTTGAGCATCGTGACGTATTTTATCTTGATATACTTGCCTTTGTTGGCGGGGGGCGGATAGGCGGCCACGGCTTCGAGCATCACCTTGTTGAGCACCGAGGTCGGCACAGTGCGGCGGCGGTTCTCGTAGACCTTCACGGCGGTTTCGAGAACGCGGTGTATGCGCTGCTTTGTCAGCGCCGAGGCGAAGATGATCGGGAAGTCGGTGAAGGGGGCGAAGCGGGCGCGTATGGCCTCTTCGAAATGGCGTATGGCCTCGTTGGACTTGTCTTCGACGAGATCCCATTTGTTGACGCATACGACGAGCCCTTTCTTGTTGCGCTGAATCAGCCCGAAAATAGCCTGATCCTGGGCTTCGATGCCGCGCGTGGCGTCGATCATAAGGATGCAGACGTCGCTGGCCTCGATGGCGCGTATGGAGCGGATGACCGAGTAGTATTCGATATCTTCGTGAACCTTGTTCTTCTTTCGGATTCCGGCGGTGTCGACCAGATAGAAGTCGAAGCCGAATTTGTTGTAGCGCGTATAGATCGAGTCGCGCGTCGTTCCGGCGATGTCGGTCACGATATGGCGGTCTTCGCCGATGAAGGCGTTTATGAGCGACGATTTTCCGGCGTTGGGGCGCCCTACGATGGCGAACTTCGGCAGGTCGTCGAGCGCGGCCTCGTCGTCGGGGTTAGGTTCGGGAAGCTTTTCGACAACGACATCGAGAAGGTCGCCGGTGCCGAAGCCGCTGACGGCCGACACGGGCATCGGCTCGCCGAGGCCGAGTTTGTAGAATTCGGCGATGTTGTAGAGCCAGTCGTTGCTGTCGACCTTGTTGGCCACGAGCACGACGGGCTTGCGGCTCTTGCGCAGCGTTTCGGCTACATGGTCGTCGAGGTCGGTAACGCCGTTCATGGCGTCGACCACGAACATTATCTCGTCGGCCTGCTCGATGGCCAGCAGAACCTGTTTGTTGATTTCTCCTTCGAAGATGTCGTCGGAGTTGACAACCCATCCGCCGGTGTCGATTATCGAGAACTCCTTGCCGTTCCAGTCGACCTTTCCGTACTGGCGGTCGCGCGTTGTTCCGGCGGTGTCGTCGACGATGGCGGTGCGTGTGCCGGTCAGACGGTTGAAGAGGGTCGACTTTCCCACGTTGGGGCGGCCGACGATGGCTACGATCTGTGACATATTGAGAGTGAAGTTGTTGTTGCGGTGTAAAGATAGTGAAAAAAGCCGTTATTCGATATATCCGAAGGCTTTGAGTTTCGATTCGCGGTTACGCCAGTTGGGTTCGACCTTCACGAATGTGCGCAGGTCGACCTTCTTTCCGAAGAAAGTCTCGATTTCCTTGCGGGCCTCTATGCCGACCTTCTTGAGTTTCGAGCCGCCGTGGCCGATGAGGATTCCCTTCTGGCTCTCGCGCTCGACATAGATGACGGCCATGATATGGATAGACGTCTCGGTCTCTTCAAATTTCTCGACGATGACCTCGATCGAGTAGGGGATTTCTTTCTCGTAGTTGAGCAGGATTTTCTCGCGGATGATCTCGGAGACGAAGAAGCGGGCCGGCTTGTCGGTCAGGGCGTCTTTGCCGAAGTAGGGCTCCGACTCGGGCAGCAGGGCCACGATGCGGTTCATCAGGTTGTCGACATTGAAGCGCTCTTTGGCCGAGACGGGAAACACCTCGGCGTTCGGCAGCAGGCTGCGCCAGCGTTCGACAACGGCCTCAAGCTCGGCCTGGTCTTTGAGAAGGTCGATTTTGTTGATGACAAGGAGCACGGGCACTTTCTCGCGGGCTACCTTCTCGACGAAGTCGGCGTTTTTCGAGGGGTCTTCGACGACATCGGTAACGTAGACGAGGACATCGGCGTCGGTCAGGGCGCCTGTCGAGAAATCGAGCATCGACTGCTGGAGCTTGTATTTCGGCTTGAGCACGCCGGGAGTGTCGGAGAACACTATCTGGTAGTCGTCGGTGTTGACGATTCCCATTATGCGGTGGCGCGTTGTCTGGGCCTTCGAGGTGATGATGCTCAGGCGCTCGCCGACGAGGTCGTTCATGAGGGTCGACTTGCCGACGTTAGGGTTTCCGACGATGTTGACGAACCCGGCTTTATGGGGAGTTGAAGTTGTCATTGCGTTTTCTGTTTTTTAAGGGTTGGAGGGGCTCTCTGCCCGAGGGCCGCTGATATATAAACGAAATAGCACCTTAAAAAGATGCTATTCACGTAAAGAAAACTTCAGGCAGGCCGTTTCGCGGGCTTACCAGATGAGATACATGGCTCCCCAGGTGTAGCCGGCGCCGAAGGCTGTCAGCACAACGCGGTCTCCGGCCTTGAGGCGGTCGAGGTTCTCGTCGAGACAGATAGGAATCGAGGCAGCCGACGTGTTGCCGCGCTTCTCGATGTTGACGAGCACCTTCTCCATCGGCATCTTCGCGCGCGAGGCGACGGCCTCGATGATGCGGAGGTTTGCCTGATGGGGCACGAGCCAGTCGACGGTGTCGACCGTCAGCGAGTTGCGCTCCATGATCGTCAGTGTCGACGAGAGCATGTCGGTGACGGCGTGTTTGTAGACGTGGCGTCCGTCCTGGAAGAGGAAGTTCTGGCCGGCCTTGACGGTCTCGATTGTGGTCGGGAGGGCCGATCCGCCGGCGGGCATTACCAGATGGGGCATGCCCTCGGGGTTGACGTGGAGCACGGCGTCGATCACACCTGTCGGGGTGTCGCTCTCGACCGGTTCGACGAGCACAGCTGCGGCGCCGTCGCCGAAGAGCGCGCAGGTCGAGCGGTCTTCGTAGTTGATCATCGACGACATCTTTTCGGTGCAGACAACGACGACCTTCTTATAAAGGCCCGAGAGGATATATCCTTTGGCGTCCTGCATGGCAACGATGAATCCGGCGCAGGCGGCCTGAATGTCGTAGCCGTAGCCGGCGGTGGCGCCGGTGAGTCCGGCGATGACCGATGCTGTCGAGGGGAAGCGGTAGTCGGGGTTCGACGTGGCGCAGATAATGAGCTCGACCTCTTCGGGGGCCGTGCCGGTTTTGGCAAGGAGGCGTTTTATGGCCTCGGCGCCCATATAGCTCGAACCGACATCCTTGCGGAGTATCCGGCGCTCCTTGATGCCGACGCGGGTTGTTATCCATTCGTCGTTGGTGTCGACCATCTTCGAGAGCATTTCGTTGTCGAGGATGTCGTCGGGCACGTAAGAGGCTATTCCGGTTATTTTGGCGTAAACCATTGTTTTAGGCTTGTAGGGGTTTATAGACAGCGAGCCCCGCGGCTGTCGCCGCCGGGGTTGGTTCGGAGAGTTCGCCGGCGCCGGGGCGCCGGCTGAAGTCTTGGGCGCGGCGAGTCGGCGCGGGCGCCGTTTTCCGGCGCCACGGGCTGAATCAGATAGCCTCTGACTTCTCGAGAACTACGCGGCCGCGGTAGAATCCACATTCGCCGCATACGGTGTGGTAGACGTGCCAGGCTCCGCAGTTGGGGCAGATGGCGATGGTGGGAGCTACAGCTTTGTCGTGGGTGCGACGCTTTGCGGTGCGGGTCTTTGACTGTTTGCGTTTAGGATGTGCCATTGTTGTTTGCTGTTATATATGTTTAATTGTTATCGGTAAGTTTTTTCAGTTCGTTCCAGCGCGGGTCGACGGGACCGTCGCCGTCGGGGAGGGCGGCGCTGTGGCGTTCGAGCATATCGGTCATGGCGCTGTCGCAGGCTCCTTCGTCGTGGACGTGCTTGAGCGGAATCTCGAGCTCTACCGTCTCGTAGAGAATGGGAGCGATGTCGAGCGAGGGCTCTGACTGAGGCAGAACCAGAACGCCGTCGGCGCTGTCGTCGCGTTCGTCGCCATATTTGACGGTCAGGCTGTAGACCGTGTCGACAGGCCACTGCAGCGGGCCGAGACAGCGGTCGCAGGTCAGCGTTACAGTGCCCGCGATGTCGAACGAGAGCGCGTAAACGCCGTGAGAGAAGTCTATCTCAAGCCTTGCGTCGAGGTCAGCGTCTTGAATGTCAGAGCTTTCCATGTCGACGAAAAATTGCTTGCCCAGGTGAAACTCCATAGAGTGTTTCCCCTGAGAAAGACCTGCCAGAGCGACATTGAACCCGGTTAACTTTCCCATTGCTTAGTTGCGGTGGTTGAAAAATCGCGGCAAAGTTACAGAAAACTTTCGGTAATAGCAAATTAAAAAACAGCCGGGCGTCTCAGACAGGTCAGACTTGTCCGACTTGTCCGACAAGTCTGACCTGTCTGACTGTTATAGAGTGTTAAAATCGTTGGAGGTTGGCACCTCTTTGCTAAATTTGCACAAACCATCGTATCTAACTTTAAATCTATGGCGAAAATTTATGGAGCGGTCGAAATCGACCGCGAACGTTGCAAAGGTTGCGGCCTGTGTGTAGTGGCCTGTCCGAGCGACGTGCTTGAATTGCAGCCCAACGAGGTCAACGACCGCGGTTACCACTACGCCTACGACGCCCATGCCGACGCATGCATCGGCTGCGGATCGTGTGCCGCCGTTTGCCCCGACAGCTGCTTTACTGTTTATCGCGTGGTAGAAAAAGGCTAAGGCCGCTGCGCAAGTTATTCTCATCAAATTATCCCCCACTGAAAACACAATGACAGAGAAAACCAAGGATGAAGAAGTGAGGTTGATGAAGGGCAACGAAGTGTTGGCCCACGCCGCCATCCGTTATGGCGCCGACGGCTATTTCGGCTACCCCATCACCCCTCAGAGCGAGGTCCTCGAAACCCTCGAAGAGCTTATGCCGTGGGAAACCACGGGCATGGTTGTCCTGCAGGCCGAGAGCGAAGTTTCGGCCATCAACATGGTCTATGGCGGCGCATCGGCCGGCAAGGCCGTGCTGACGTCGAGCTCGTCGCCGGGCGTCAGCCTCATGCAGGAAGGAATCAGCTATATCGCCGCCGGCGAGCTTCCGACGCTGATCATCAACGTTATGCGCGGAGGCCCCGGCCTCGGCACCATCCAGCCCAGTCAGGGTGACTATTTCCAGGCCACCAAGGGAGGCGGCCACGGCGACTACCATCTTATCGTTCTGGCTCCGGCCACTGTTCAGGAGATGGCCGACTTCGTAGGGCTCGGCTTCGACCTTGCCTTCAAATACCGCACCCCGGCCATGATCATGGCCGACGGCGTCGTTGGCCAGATGATGGAGAAAGTCAAGCTCCCGCCCCAGCGTCCGCGCCGCACCGACGAGGAAATCGCCCGCCAGTGTCCGTGGGCCGTCAACGGCCGCACCGCCTCGCGCGGACACCGCAACGTCATGACGACTCTCGAGCTCGAGAGCGGCCCCATGGAGAAGAACAACGAACGCTTCCAGGAAACATACCGCAAGATAGAAGAAAACGAAGTGCGCTTCGCCGAGACCGACGTCGACGACGCCGAATATCTCGTAGTAGCCTTCGGCTCGGTAGCCCGCATCTGCCAGAAAGCCATCGAGACAGCCCGCGAGCAGGGCGTCAAGGTAGGTCTTCTGCGCCCGATCACCCTCTGGCCCTTCCCGACAAAAGAGATCGCCCGCCTGTCGAAGCAGGTCAAAGGCATCCTCGTTGTCGAGCTCAACGCCGGCCAGATGATCGAAGACGTCAAACTCGCCGTCGAAGGCCGCGTCCCTGTCTACCACTACGGCCGCATGGGCGGTATCGTGCCCAACCCCACCGAGGTTCTCAACGCCTTCTATAAAGATTTCCCCGAATCTAATCCCTCACAGAAATGACACGCGAAGAAATATGCCAACCTAAGAATAAGGTAGCGGGCAAACCCGCCCTTATCACCGACAACTATATGCACTACTGCCCGGGCTGCAGCCACGGCGTAGTCCACAAACTCGTTGCCGAAGTTCTCGAAGAGATGGGCCTGGCCGACAACGCCATCGGCGTCGCCCCGGTCGGCTGCGCCGTCTTCGCCTACAACTATATCGACGTCGACTGGGTCGAAGCCGCCCACGGACGCGCTCCCGCCGTGGCAACAGCCCTGAAGCGCCTCATGCCCGACCGCATGGTCTTCACCTATCAGGGCGACGGCGACCTCGCCGCCATCGGAACCGCCGAATCGATCCACGCCGCCAACCGCGGTGAGAACATCACCATAATCTTCATCAACAACGCCATCTACGGAATGACCGGCGGCCAGATGGCCCCGACAACCCTCGAGGGCATGAAGACAGCCACCTGCCCCTACGGCCGCCGCGCCGACCTCAACGGCTATCCCCTGAAGATGGGCGATCTCATGGCCGGACTCGACGGAACCTGCTATATAACCCGCCAGAGCGTCCACACCCCCGCAGCAGTGCGCCGCGCCAAGAAAGCCATTCGTCAGGCCTTCGAGAACTCGATGGCCGGGAAAGGCACCAGCATTGTCGAGATCGTTGCCACCTGCAACAGCGGATGGAAGATGACACCCGACAAATCAAACAAATGGATGGAGGAACACATGCACGCCAAGTATCCTCTTGGAGACATCAAAAACACCGTTAAGCCATGAAAGAAGAAATCATTATAGCCGGATTCGGCGGACAGGGCGTATTGTCGATGGGCAAAATCCTCGCCTACGCCGGACTGATGGACGACCTCGAAGTCACCTGGATGCCCTCCTACGGCCCCGAACAGCGCGGCGGCACGGCCAACGTGACCGTAATCCTCAGCGACAAGCCTATCAGCTCGCCCGTGCTCGACGAATATGACTGCGTCGTAGCCCTCAACCAGCAGAGCCTCGACAAATTCGAGCCCAAGGTCAAAAAAGGGGGCACACTCCTTTACGACCCCTACGGCATCCACCGCGCCCCGACGCGCCCCGACATCAACGCCGTGGCCGTGCCCGCAATGGAAGCCACCTTCGAGATGGGCAACTCGAAGACCTTCAATATGATTGTTCTCGGCGGACTGCTCGGCGTGCGTCCGATGGTTCCCGTAGAGAGCGTCCTCAAAGGCCTTAAGAAAGTTCTTCCCGAACGCCACCACCATCTGATTCCCCTCAACGAAGAAGCCCTCCGCAAGGGAATCTCACTGACAAAGAAAGACTGACCTCATGACCTCAGCTCTGAAGAAAGAACTCGCCCGCGACACCGACGGCCTCCTGACCTACGAATATCTGGCCAACCATATCGACGACTGCGACAGAGACCTTCCCGGCCTCGTCGACAACATGATAGCCGTCGACTCGACAGGCCAGTTCATCGTCAGCGCCGCCCGCTATCTGGCCGCCATCGATCTCGAACGCTACCGCCGCCATATCGACCGCCTCGTGGCCACAGCCATCGAGCGCGACCACGAGCGCCGCTATATCGCCGACCTGCTGCCGGCGATCTGGGGCGCCGATTACGGCGCCCGCGCCGCCGAGCTCAGCGCCACCGACAACAACTTCAGGCGCATCTACCGCCGTGTGACCCCCGCCGCGAGCATCTGACATCGACAGAGCCGGCCGAGGCCGATTGGTTTTTCTCGCCCTTTTTTCGTAACTTTGCGGCCTGTTTCGGAACTAACCCTCCGGAACAGGCTGTCTTTTTCTGTCATTAACTGTTCATTCTATGAATTGGTTCCTTGAACTTCTCGGTCCCGGAAGCACATCGCTGGCAAGTACCCTGGTGCTCTACTCCTTCGTCATCGCCTCGGGCTGTTTCCTCGGAAAGATAAAAATCGCGGGAGTGTCGCTTGGCGTCACTTTCGTATTGTTTATGGGTATTCTGATGGGGCATTTCGGCTACACGGTCAACCCCGAAGTGCTGAAATTCATCCGCGAATTCGGCCTCATACTCTTTATCTTCTCGATAGGACTTCAGGTCGGCCCCTCGTTCTTCTCGTCGTTCAAAAAAGGAGGTATAGTTCTCAACGGTCTGGCCGTTCTGATGATTCTGCTCAACGTCGGAATAGTGCTCGCGATATTCTATATCGACGGCCACACCGACATCGCTGCCCTCGTCGGCGTCATGAGCGGCGCTGTCACCAACACCCCCGGACTTGCCGCCGCACAGCAGACAGCCGACACCGCCGAAGCCATCAACACAATGTCGATGGGCTACGCCGCCGCCTACCCCCTCGGAGTCGTCGGCATCATAACCTCGATGTTCGTCATCAAAGGAATCTTCAAGATAAAGGTGGCCGACGAGATGAAGAAAATCGACGACGAAGCCGAGGCCAACCACCATCAGCCCCACGTCATCACCTTCGAAGTCACCAACCCGCGCCTCGAAGGCAAGAATCTGCGCGATCTCCACGAAGTCATCGGACGCGACTTCGTAGTGTCGAGGATAATGGCCCCCGACGGGCAGGTCAGCATACCGACCAGCTCGACGGTGTTGACCCTCGGCGAGAAGCTCTACGTCGTCATGTCGCCCGACGACGAGGAAGTGTTCCGCACCGTCATAGGCCCCGAAATCGAACTCGAATGGGAAGAAGTGCCATCGACCGTAGTGTCGCGCCGGATCGTCATCACCAAAAGCGAGATCAACGGCGTTGCCCTCGGAAGCCTCCGCCTGCGTGCCGCCTATAACCTCAACGCTACGCGCGTCAACCGCGCCGGCGTCGACCTCCTTGCCTCGCCCAGCCTGCGCCTTCAGATGGGCGACCGCATAACCGTGGTCGGCGACATCAACGACATCAACCGCGTGGCCGCCCGCCTGGGCAACTCGCTCAAGCGCCTAAACCAGCCCAACATAATAACCATCTTCGTCGGCATCATGCTCGGCATAATCCTCGGCTCGGTCAACCTCGGATTCGGAATGAAGCTCGGCCTCGCCGGCGGCCCTCTTATCGTGGCTATTCTGCTGAGCCGATTCGGCTATAAGCTCAAACTCGTCACCTACACCTCGACGTCGGCATCGCTGCTGATGCGCGAGCTCGGCATATGCCTCTTCCTCGCCTCGGTCGGAATATCGTCGGGCGACGGATTCGCCGAAACCGTCTTCAACCTTCAGGGAATGTGGTGGGTTATCTGGGGCTTCATAATAACCTTCGTGCCCCTGCTCATAGTCGGCTGCATAGCCCGCGGCGTCTACAAAATCAACTACCTGACGATAACCGGTCTCTTCTCGGGCAGCTACACCGATCCCCCGGCCCTCGCCTACGCCGGCAACAGCTCGGGTAGCGACGCTCCGGCCGTGGCCTATTCAACGGTCTACCCGCTGACGATGTTTCTGCGCGTAGTGGCCGCTCAGGTGCTGATTCTTTGCCTGTTCTGAGAAAAATCATTATCTTTACGCCCTCACAGAAACAACTAACAGTAGAGATTATCCAACGCTATGTCACAGATCAAATGTATCGGCATCCTGACCTCCGGAGGCGACGCCCCCGGCATGAACGCCGCAATCCGCGCCGTCACGCGCTCGGCCATCTACGGCGGACTCAAAGTCAAAGGAATCTACCGCGGCTACCGCGGTCTCATCACCGATGAAATCGAGGAATTCAAGACCCAGAACGTCTCGAACATCATAAACCGCGGCGGAACGATCCTGAAGACGGCCCGCTGCAAGGAATTCCAGACCCCCGAAGGACGCCAGCTCGCCTACGACAATCTGCGCCGCCACGAAATCGACGCCCTCGTCGTCATCGGCGGCGACGGCTCGCTGACAGGCGCCCGAATCTTCGCCAACGAATTCAACCTGCCGATCATCGGCCTGCCCGGCACAATCGACAACGACCTCTACGGAACCGACACAACCATAGGCTACGACACCGCCCTGAACACCATAATGGAATGTGTCGACAAAATCCGCGACACAGCGACCAGCCACGAGCGCCTCTTCTTTATCGAAGTCATGGGGCGCGACGCCGGATTCCTCGCCCTCAACGGCGCCATCGCCGCCGGCGCCGAGGCGGCCATCATCCCCGAAATATCGACAAAGGTCGACCAGCTTGCCGAACTCATCCAGAACGGCTTCCGCAAGAGCAAGAACTCGTCGATAGTGCTCGTGGCCGAAAGCCCCGTCACCGGCGGAGCAATGGCTCTGGCCGAGCGCGTCGAGAAAGAATATCCGGGCTACGATGTGCGCGTCTCGATTCTCGGCCATCTCCAGCGCGGCGGCTCGCCGACGGCCCACGACCGCATTCTCGCTTCGCGCATGGGAGCCGCCGCCATCGACGCCATCATGGAAGACCAGCGCAACGTCATGATCGGAATCCGCAACGACGAGATCGTCTACGTTCCTTTCTCGAAAGCCATCAAGAACGACAAGCCGATCAACCGCGAGCTGCTCGACACTCTGCGCCGCCTCTCGATCTGAATTTCCGATTAGTCTGATTGGTCTAATTAGACTGATAAGTCATAAAACCCATTGCAGCACGGCTCTTAAAAGGCCGTGCTGTATTTTTTCAGTAGTGTTAAGCTCTGACATTTTGGTAATTATTTAACTAACTTTAACACCACGCTGCTGCTCTGTCGGGGGCTTATTCGTAACTTCGCAACGTCGCTCGCGATTTTACTGAAATCAGATATTCATCATTAATTCTACATTCATAAACAACTTTAAAACTTCCAGCATGAGAAAACGCATCTTTGCTGCCGTCATGGCTCTGTGCGTCATGTGCGGCTTTTTTGTTGCCGCCTCCGCGCAGTCTGTGACCCGGCATTCGGCAACGAGTCCGTTCACGGGATTTATCGGGCCGAAACCGGCAATAAAATCCAATGTTCCCGCTCTTCCGACGGGGAAAGTCACCGGTAGTGTCAGACCTCCCATGCGTGCCGAGGCCGACGCTCCGGTCATCTACGGCTCGCTGATCACCGGTGACGGTCTCGACCTTTCGGCCGGTGTCTACAGCTTCCCGGCATCGTCAGATCTGACTCTCACCCCGGTCAACATCTGGGCGAAACAGCCTGCCAACGCCGGCGGCGTCTATGTCAACGGCAAGTATTACTACTTCCACTACTTCGATTCGAGCGGCGCCCTGTTCACCTATTTCGTGGTAGCCGACGCTTCTACATGGGAGATACTCTCGAGCACCCGCAACAGAGATATCGGCCCCTGCACCGACCTCGCCTACGACCCGATAACCGAAACCATCTACGGTTGCTTCAGCAAGTCAACCAAAGACGGCTATCTGTTCGGCTCGGTGTCGAAAACCGGCGCAGTCACCCAGATCGCCGAAATGACTAATCCTCTCTACACCCTTGCCTGCGACGTCGACGGCACTCTCTACGCCATCAACTCGTCGGGCGTTCTCTGCACCGTCGACAAGGAAAACGGCAAGCTGACAACCGTCGGCTCGACCGGCATACGTCCCGACTACGTCCAGTCGATGACCTTCGACATGGCGTCGAGGCGTCTTTTCTGGGCCGCCTGCACCGAGACATCCTCGGGCCTCTATGAGATTGCCCCGGCCACCGGCAAGGCCACTCTGATCAAGAAGTTCGACAACGGCGAGGAATTCTGCGGAATCTACACCCTCAGTCAGGGCGCCGACGCGAAGGCTCCGGGCGAACTGACCGATTTCAAGGCCGAATACGACATCACGACCCTCGACGGCGTCAACGTAAGCTTCAAAATGCCGGCCAAAGCCTTCGACGGAACAGCTCTGTCGGGCAAAATCGACTGGATTGTATCGCTCGACGACAAAGACCTCGACCTCGGCGAAGCCAATCCCGGCGAAACCGTGACCCTGAGCTTCAGCAGCGGCACCGTCGGCATGCACACAATCAGCGCTTTCGCACGCAATAGCTCGGGCAAAGGCCCTCAGGCGAGCGAGCGCAAATGGATCGGTGTCGACACCCCGCTCCCCCTCGAAAACTGCAAACTGACCGTCTGCGGCGATCAGGCCACCATCTCATGGGACGCTCCCGTCAAGGGCGCCCACGACGGCTATTTCGACCCCGCTGCCGTCAACTACCGCGTCATACGCCAGCCCGGAAACGTGACCGTATGCCAAAAGACAACCCAGACGAGCTACACCGATAAGCTCGACCTCTCGCGTCTGGCCTCTTATTATTACGACGTCATAACATACGTCGGCGACGCAGAAGGCGCTACTACCTCTACCAACACCATGCTCGTCGGCGAGGCTTTCGCCATCCCCTACAGCGAGAACTTCTCGAATTCCGAAAACTTCAAGCTTTTCACCGTCATCGACGCCAACAAAGACGGCAAGACATGGGTATGGGAAGACCAGTGCGCAAAGAGCTCTTACAGCCTCAAGGAATCGATGAACGACTGGCTGATCACTCCGACGCTGAAGTTCGAAGCCGACTATATCTATACTCTCCGCTTCAAAGTGCTGACGCGCGGATATAAAGAGTCGTTCAACGTCTGGTACGGCACTCAGCCTACTGTCGAAGGCATGACTACCGAAATCCTCGAGACCACAGTCACCGACAACACCGAAATGCGCCAGTTCGAAGTGCGCTTCCGTCCGTCGGCCGGCAGCGGCTATCTCGGCTTCCACCATGTCAGCGACGCTGCGCGCTTCAACTTCTACATCGACGACATCGAGGTTGACCGCTCGGCCTCTGTCAAGGCTCCCGCAGCCATCGAAGACCTCACCGTAACCCCGGCCTCCAACGGCGCCCTGAAATTCACCGTCAGCTTCCACGCTCCCTCCAAGAATATCGGCGGCGAGGCTCTGACATCGCTCAAGAGCGTCACGCTCTACCATGGCGACCGTCTCATAAAGACTTTCAGCAATCCCAAGCCCGGCGACCTGCTGACTCAGGCCGACATCGTCTGCAGCGCAGGCGCCAACAAAGTGCGCGCTTATGCCGAGAGCAGCGAAGGCAAAGGTCTCGAAGCCACTGCCGACTTCTTTATCGGCCCCGATATGCCCGCACGCTGCACCAACATCCATCTCGAAGAGAAAGACGGCAAGGCAATCCTGACATGGGACGCTCCAAAGGCCGGACACAACGGCGGTTATATCGACCCCGCGAAGCTGAAATTCCATGTCGCACGCCAGAACTTCGTCACCGGTCAGGTTGAGCCGACAGCCATGAACCTTACCGAATGCCGCTTCGAAGAGGTTCCCGAGATTTCGACCGAACAGGAGTCTGTAGCCTATTTCGTTTATCCCGTCAACGAGCAGGGCATCGGCGACGGCTACGCTTCGAACTCCATTCTCTTCGGAACCCCATACGCTCTCCCCTGGAAAGAATCGTTCCCCAACGCCAATCTCACCTATGACACCTGGCGCACCGAGAGCAGCGACGAGTCGTCGACATGGGGCACAGCCCAAAGCGGCGTTTATCCCTCGTGCACGGCTTCTGACGGCGACAGCGGCCTGATTTCCTATCAGCCCGCCGTAGAGAATTCATGGTCGGTGCTGACCAGCGGAAAAATCTCGGTCAAAGAGGCCGCCAACCCTGTTGTTGAATTCGACTACTACCACAAGAAGGGGAGCGACGACAAGATAACGCTCCTTGTCAGCGACAACGGCGTAGACTTCAATTCGGCCGGAACTGTCGACATGAGCGCCAGCGGCGATGGCAACGGATGGAAGACGGCTTCGTTCCCCATCTCGGCCTACGGCAATAAAGAGTATATCCAGATCGCTATCCGCGTTGACTGCGGAAACTCGATGACGTCGGTTCATATCGACAGAATCGTTGTCCGTAACCTTTCCGATAAAGACCTTGCCGCAACGAAACTCACCGCTCCGCTCCGTTTCGAGGCCGGCAAGCCGGGCGTGTTCACCGCCACTGTCTCGAACGTCGGACTGCGCAACGCCGATGTCTTCACCGTTGTGCTGAACCGCGACGGACAGCAGGCTGCCATTGTCAACGGAACCAATCTCGCCGCCGGTGACACCCGCGACTATGAGTTCACTCTGACCCCCGACGAGACTTATCCCGACTTCTCGAAGTATCAGGCTGTCGTGAATATCGAAGGCGACGGCGACCTTTCGAACAACACTTCGAAAACCGTCAAGGCTGTTGTCGTGCGCCCGATTCTACCCGTAGTAACCGATCTTCAGGGCTCGTTCAACGAAGCCACCTCTACCGTCGACCTCTCGTGGAGCGCTCCCGACCTCAAGTCAGGCCCCCGGACAACCGACACCTTCGAGAACTACAACGCCTTCATAACCGAAAACATCGGCGACTGGAGAACTGTCGATGTCGACGGCGCGATGACAATCTTTATCTCGGGTCTCCCCTTGTGGCAGAACTGCACCGACCCGCAGGCCTTCATCGTCTTCAATCCGACCGAGCTCGGCATTGACATCAGCAAGGTCGAGAACACCATGTTCGCCCCCCACAGCGGCGACCAGATGCTCGTTTCGTTCGCTTCATACGCCCAGTATAACAACGACTGGATCGTTTCGCCGCTGCTGAGCGGCAACGCCCAGACAATCTCGTTCTGGGTTCGCGCTCTGACAACCCAGTCGGGCAAGGAATCGTTCGAGTTCCTCACCACCGACGGAGATTTCCGCGAAGACCTCGAGAGCTATGTCAGAAACGACGAGGTCTCGGGCGAAATCGACGACATCTGGACAGAAATCAAGGTCGACGTTCCCGCCGGAACAAAGTATTTTGCTATCCGCTGCACCTCGTCGAGCAAGTGGGGCCTCTGCGTCGATGACATCACCTATACTCCCGCCGCTGCCAGCGACGTCGAGTTCAAGGGCTACAACATTGTCTGCAACGGCCAGACCCTCAATAACTCGCCTGTTCAGCAGACAACCTACAGCCAGCCTGACATCGACATCAACAGCGGTTACCGCTTCAACATTGTCTGTGTCTACGACAAGGGCCTCTCGGCTCCCTCGAACGAGTATGCCATCGGCAAACTCGGCCTCGAAGGCATCGGAGCCGACAATGTCAGCGTAACCTCTGCCGGAGGTGAGATTATCATTACCGGCGCTGCCGGACAGACTTATGCCGTCTATACTCCGGCCGGCATGACCGCTGCTCTGGGCGTTGCTGCCCCGACCGAAAAGATTGCCGCCGCCGAAGGCATATACCTCGTCAAGGTCGGCGACAGAACATTCAAGGTAGCCGTCAGAAAATAAAATCAATCATCGAATCGCTCTGGCGTAGGGACGTGCCTTTGGCACGTAGCATTGCAACCGATTGATTACAGTCGTGTATGAAACGTGCCAAAGGCGCGTCCCTACCGCCCAATACGGGCAGTTTATCTGCAAATCATCAAAATAAAAATAAGCATGAAAAAACGCATTTTTACTGTTGTTACGGCTCTCTGCGTTATGTGCGGTCTGATAACCGCCGGAACGCCCGGAGCTATAACGCAGCAGTCCGAAACAGCTCCCGTCAGGGGAGTGATAGGGCCCCAGCCGGCTTCTAAAGCCAATTTCCGCCTTCCCAAGGTGAAGAAAGTCAGCGCTGTCAGGCCTCCCATGCGCGCCGAAGCCTCCGAAGAAACCCCGGTGCTCTACGGCTCGCTGATTTCGTATGCCGCCGGCGGCGCTTCAGACAAGACCTACGGCATCTACAGCTTCCCGGCCTCGGCCGACCTGACGTTTACCCCGCTGGTGACGTCGCCGAATATGCTTGCCAATGCCGGCGCCACCTATGCCAACGGCAAATACTACTTCATCTACTATGCCGAGGCTATGGGCGCACTGCTCACCTACTACCGCATCGCCGATGCCGATACGTGGGAACTGCTCTCGAGCTATCGTGTGGATAACACGAGCCTCTGCACCGACCTCACTTACGATCCGACTACCGAAACCATCTACGGCTGTTTCCGCAATGCCGCCGGAACAGGTTATGTGTTCGGCACGATGTCGGAATCCGATGCTTCGGTGACCCCGATCTCAGCTCTCGAGACACCTCTGTTCACTCTCGCAAGCGATGTCAACGGAACTCTCTACGGCATCACGGCCGCCGGAAATCTCGTCACCGTCGACAAGAAGACCGGCAAGCTGACTACCGTCGGCGCTACCGGGCTCAAGCCCGCCTTCACCCAGTCGATGACCTTCGACATGGCAACCGGGCGCCTTTTCTGGACGGCCTGCACCGAAAGATCCAACGGCCTCTATGAGGTCGACCCGAAGACCGGCACCGCCACTCTGATCAAGCTCTTCGACGGCAATGAAGAGTTCGCCGGCCTCTACACTCGTTCGCAGGGCGCAGCCGCTAAAGCTCCCGGCGAACTGACCGACTTCAAAGCCGACTACGATGTCAATTCCGTTTCCGACATTAAAGTCAGCTTCACAATGCCCTCCAAGGCCTACGACGGCTCGGCTCTGACCGGAAAAGTGAAATGGACTGTCATGCTCGACGATGTCGAAATCGAATCGGGCGAGGCCAATGCCGGCGCAAATGTGACCACTACCCTCAGCAGCGTGCCTGTCGGTATGCACACCATCACAGCCTGCGCCCGCAACGACTCAGGCAAAGGCCCCCAGTCGAAAGAGCGCAAATGGATCGGTGTCGACACCCCGCTGCCGCTTGAGAACGTCAAGCTCTCTTTCAGCGGCGAGACGGCGACCCTCACCTGGGACGCTCCCAAGGGTTCGGCCCACAATGGATATTTCGATCCCGCCAAGGTCAGCTACCGCGTGATACGCCAGCCGGGCAACATCGTTGTCTGCGACAGGACTACCGACAGAACCATAACTGACCGCCTCGAAGTCTCGCGCCTGACCTATTACTACTACGACGTCGTCACCTTTGTAGGCGAAACTCAGGGCGAGACCACGCCGTCGAACAAGATTCTTGTCGGCGAAGCCTTCAGCATCCCCTACACCGAGAATTTCTCCAATGCCGACAACTTCAACCTCTTCACCGTTATCGACGCCAACCACGACGGCAAATACTGGACGTGGGACGAAGAGCGCGCCAAGAGCGGCTACAGCGTCACCAACGACATGGACGACTGGCTGATCACTCCCCCGATGAAGTTCGACAGCGGTTATATCTACACGATGCGCTTCAATGTGTCGACGCGCAGCTATGTCGAGAAGTTCAACGTATGGTTCGGAACCGAGCCCACCGTTGAAGGAATGATAAAGGAGATTCTCCCGACTATATCGACCGACAACAAAGAACCGCGCCAGATTACCATCCAGTTCCGCCCGACCGCGACAGGCCCCGGCTATATAGGCATCCATCAGGTCAGCGACCGCGAGCGCTATAATATCTTCATCGACGACATCGAAGTTGTCCGCGCCGCCTCTGTCAAGGCTCCCGCTGCAATCGCAGACCTCACCGTCACGCCCGCCGACAAGGGCGCTCTGAAATGCAGCGTCAGCTTCCACGCTCCCTCGACGAGCATCGACGGCGCGCCCCTGACATCTATAAAGAGCATCTCGCTCTTCCACGGCGACCGCATCATCAAGAAGTTCACCAACCCCGCTCCCGGCGCCGCGCTGACCCACGAGAACATAACCTGCGCCAGGGGGGACAACAGTTTCCGCATCTTCGCCGAGAACGAGATCGGACAGGGTCTTGAGTCTACGGCTTCAGCCTTTATCGGTCCCGATATTCCCGGCCCCGCCAACAATATCCACCTTCAGGAGAAAGACGGCAAGGCCGTGCTGACCTGGGACGCTCCCACCGAAGGCCGCAACGGAGGATATATCGACCCCGCCACGCTGAAATACTACGTCGGCCGTCAGAATTTCGTCAACGGCGATATCGAGTCGGCTGCCGAGAATATCACCGAGCGCACCTTCTCGGAGGTTCCCGTTCTTCCCGGCCAGCAGGGCTCGGTAGCCTACTATGTCTATGCCGTCAGCGATCAGGGCTACGGCTACGGCTATCCCTCGAACGTCATCATCATGGGAACGCCCTACTCACTGCCCTGGAAAGAGTCGTTCCCCAACGCAGCTCCGACCTACGAAACATGGCGCCCCGAGGTCAGCGATCCTTCCTCGACATGGGGCCTGACCGAAGCCGGCGTCTATCCCTCATGTCAGGCCTACGACCTCGACAACGGCATGATTTCCTATCAGCCCGGAATCGAGCAGTCGTGGGGCATACTGACCAGCGGAAAGATTTCGCTCAAGGATGCCGCCACTCCGATTGTCGAGTTCAACTACTACCACAAGAACCACAGCGAAGACAAGATTACCCTGCTTATCAGCGGCAACGGCGTAGACTTTGAGCCTGTCGGCGTCATCGACATGAACGCCACGGCAGGCATCAGCGGCTGGCGCAAGGCTTCGTTCCCGATTCCCGCCTATGCCAACAAAGACTTTATCCGTCTGGGCTTCCGCGTCGACTGCGACTACTCGCTGACGTCGATCCATCTCGACAACATCGTTGTCCGCAACCGCGCCGAGAAAGACCTCTCGCTCGACGTTCTGACACCTCCCGCAACCTTCAATGCCGGCGAACCGGGTGTGTTCAAGGCCACAGTCTCGAACCTCGGCTCGAAAGACGCCGATGCGTTCACCGTCACCCTCTACCGCGACGGCGAGCAGATCGACGTCATCAACGGAACAGCCCTCCCCGCCGGCGAGCAGCGTGAATTTGAATTCACCCTGACCCCCGACGTCAGCTATCCCGACGTTTCGGAATACTATGCCACAGTCACCTATGAAGGTGATGCCGACACCTCGAACAACACCTCGAACACTGTCAAGGCTATCGTCGTGCGCCCGATCTTCCCCGTCGTCACCGACCTTCAGGGCTCGTTCAACGAGAGCACCTCGACCGTCGACCTCAGCTGGAGTGCCCCCGACATGAAGGCAGGCCCCTCGACAACCGACAACTTCGAGAACTACAATTCGTTCATCATCGAGAACATCGGCGACTGGCAGACTGTCGACCTCGACCTCGAATCGACAATCTATATCCAGGATGCTCCGATGTGGACTAACTGCTCGGCTCCCCAGGCTTTCATAGTCTTCAACGCGCGCCAGCTCGGACTCGACTCCGACCCGATGTATGCGCCCCACAGCGGCGAGCAGATGCTCATTTCGTTCTCTTCGGCCGCCGCCCACAACGACGACTGGCTCATCTCGCCGCGTCTGAGCGGCAACGCACAGACAATCTCGTTCTGGGCGCGCTCGCTGACAGCTCAGGACGGCAACGAGACCTTCGAGTTCCTCACCACCGACGATCAGTTCCGCGAAAGCACGGGCTCGTTTGTCAAGGTCGGGGAAGTTCCGGGCGAAGTAGGTAGCAAGTGGACCGAATTCAAGGTCGATGTTCCCGCCGGAACCCAGTATTTCGCCATCCGCTGCACTTCGGCCAACAAGTGGGGCCTCTGCATCGACGACATCACGTATATCCCGGCTGCCGCCGAAGATGTTGTCCTGCAGGGCTACGACGTTCTCTGCAACGGAAAGACACTCAATGAGGCTCCCCAGGTCGCTACAAACTTCAGTCAGGCCGGTATCGACGTCGACAAGAGCTACCGCTTCAGCGTCGTCTGTGTGTTCGACAAAGGCAAATCGGCTCCCTCGAATGAGTATGCCGCCGGCAAACTCGGTCTCGAAGGCATCGGCTCCGACGGCGTCACCGTCAGGGCTGTCGGCTCTGAAATCGTGATCTCGGGCGCACCCGGACAGTCCTATGCCGTCTATAATCCCGCCGGACTGACCGTTGCTCTCGGCATCGCCGCTCCCGTTGAAAGAGTAGCCGCAGCCGAAGGAATCTATCTCGTCAAAGTCGGCACGAAAACCTATAAAATTATTCTTAAGAAATGACAGCTAAAATAACATCCTCAATCGTAGCCCTGGCCGTTGTGGCCGGGGCTATCCCCGCATTCGCCGAGGGACGTCAGGAACTGAGCGTGACTCTCACCGAAGCCGGAACTCTCAACACGTTTATAACAACCGAAGACGTCGCCACACTGCAGAAGTTGACCGTGGCCGGGCCCCTCAACGGAACCGATCTGCGTCTGATACGCTCGCTGACGGGCCGCGACGAGCGCTGGAAAGCAACTTCCGGCGTACTGACCGACATCGACTTCACCGACGCTCTGTTTGTCGAAGGCGGAGAGAACATAATGGTGCCTCACGGCATGGAAGATGTCGAGAATCCGGTGTGGATCGTGGCCCGCGAAGACGCCATGCCCGAACAGCTCTTCTCGGCTACGAAGCTTCGGACCGTGACGCTTCCGAAGTCGGTTAAGAAAATCTATTCGACATTCACCGACGCCAACGAGCTGACGGGCAATATTGTCGTGCCCGAAGGCGTCGAGGTTATCGGCGAATGGGCCTTCTCGGCCACCGCCATAACCGGGATAACACTGCCCTCGACGCTCAAAGACGAGAACGATTTCCCGACCTTCAACGAGCGCGCTCTCGGCGCGAATGTGTTCAACGGCTGCTCGAAGCTCGAGAGTGTCGAACTTCCCGCCGGTGTCGTAAAGATCTACGACTCTACGTTTGCAGGGTGCGCTGCTATGAAAGAGTTCACCATTCCCGCAACCGTGACCTCTATCGGCACTCAGGTATTCGCCAACTCAGGCATTCTCGACCTCTACGCCGAATCGGCAAAGCCTGCGAAGGCTTACTACGAGGCATTCCGCGACATGAACGAAAACTGCATTGTCCACGTGCCCGTAGGAGCCATTCCAGCATACCGTCAGGCCGATGAATGGAAGAATTTCATCTATATCCTCGATGCCAACACCCCCGAGCCGTCAGTCAGTGTAACGACGACAGCGACGGTTGTCGACGGCAAGACCGTCGGCGAGCTGTTCATTGTCAGCGGCGACGAGAAGGTGACCAGCGTCGACCTTGCCATAGGCGAGACCGTCACTTTTGTGGCTGTTCCAGCTGAAGGCTATGTGCTCGATTATATCACGCGCGTGGCCGACGGCTCGGACGACTCAGTCGATGCCGGCGACAGCTATACCGCCGTTCGCGAGGATGTCGTCAAGGGTGTAATCTTCAAAGGTGTCTTCAAGAAGACCGGCGCCATCGGCGCCGTCGGTGACGACAGCGCCGCCCCTGTCTACTACGACCTTCAGGGACGCCGCGTAGCCAGTCCCGACAAGGGCGTCTACATCGTGCGCCGCGGCAGCGAGACCTTCAAGGTCGTTTTCTAAGCCCAATAAGCCCCATTAGCCCAATAGGCCCTATAGTTCCCCGGAGAACTATAGGGCTTTTTGATGAAATTTTTAGCAAAAGTTTACCGATTGTTAAGAAATTTTGCTATTTTTGTTGCGAATCAATGCCTGAGGCGGGCTAAAGAGGCTCGTCCGTCTTACGGGCTGAAAGAATAACACATCCGGGCCTCCCATCAATCAGCTTCATTATGAAGAAATTTCTACTCTTTGCTGTCGCAGCTGTCATTAGCGCCTTTTCGTCATCGGCGGCAACCGACATCACACTGACGGTTGACATCGACAACGCCGCCGCCGTGGAACTCAGAGTCGACGACAAAACCGCCAACACCTCGCGGGTGCTCGATGCCAACAACGGTGTCAACACCTACACGGTCTCCATCGAGCAGCAACACCACATGGTGTTCGTTGTCAAGCCCAAAAGCGGCTTTGTTATCAAAACCATCAACGGCCAGTCGCCATGGCTCCAGAACGGCGAAGCCAGCAACTATCTCTATGACTGGGACACCACTCCGACATATACGATCGTGACCGGCTCGGAAGCCGACAAGTATCCCCATTCCGCCACCGTCACCGTCGACGACGCCACGAACCTGACCTGCTATTTCGCCTCGTCGTTTCGCGACATCGCCCTCGAATCGGGCACACAGACAATCCGCTTCGACGACAACGACGGCGACCTCTATATCGGCGTGAACAACATATCGCTGAAGATGTATAGCATCACCCGCAACGGCGATCCCGTTGCACTCGATAACTCGCAGCGCGCCACCTTCAGCATCAGCGACGGCGACAACATCGTTGTCACGGTGAACTTCCCCGAAGTTTTCTACACTGTCAAGGTCAGGCTCGTCAACCCCGACAGCGAGGGAGCCATTGACAAGGCCTGGATTGCCGACGAGCAGGTGACCGACATGTCGGAACTTCTTGCTGCCGACGGATTCAAAATGAAAGTCGGCGACCAGCTCCAGATCAACTTCAACCTGCCCGAATATTATGTCAACAGCGTTAAGGTCAACAACGTCGATCAGCCCGTCAGCATGATCGTTGTCAGTATCGCCGAAGACACCGAGGTCGTTATCGACGCACGCAAGATTCCGACTATTACCCATACAGTCCACGCTACCGGAACCCAGTATTTCTCGCTCTTGCAGGGAAAGACCCCGTTCGGCATTCCCGTGGAGCTCAACGAAGGGGACACCGAAATCTCGTTCCTCGAGGATAACTCGTTCTTCTATTTCATGGCCGGCCCCGACTGCCGTTTCACGGAGATCCGTCAGGGCGACAGGGATCTGCTCTCGACAGCCGAAGGTGAGCTCGTGTTCGACCTCGTCGGCGAGGGGGACATCTATGTTTCCGCCGAGCCGATCGTCAAAGACAAGCAGTTCGTGTTCTACGTCGACGACAAATCGGCTGCTCCCTTCATGTTCCAGATGTTCAACAAGACCGACACTCCCGTGCAGCCCGAGAACGGCTTCAACCTCATTGAGTACTACGATGCCCAGCTCCCCTACGAGCTGATGTTCTTCACCGACGTTGAATCGATAATGTATTGCAACAACGAAGTGTTCCCCTCGTTCGATGACGCCGGAACCGACTATCCGTTCACCGATCCCGAAGGCGACGTCTACCGTCTCTATTTCCGTTCGAAACCCGAGCCGTTTGAATTCACTGTGACCAAGGCCGACGGAGTAGAGGCCGAAGTGACCTACGAGCTCATCAACAAGGTGACCGACTTCCCGGCTTCCGTCACTATGATGCCGCCGACACCGCTGACCGTCGTCGCGCCCGAGGGCAAGAAGCTGATCATCAAGCTCAACGACGCCGAGCCCGTTGAGACCGACAAGTTCGAGACCACCATCGATAAAGCCGGTACGCTTGAGATCGCGTCGGCCGAAGGCGGCATCGGAGCCGTCGGAGCTGACAGCGCCGCCCCGGTCTACTACGACCTTCAGGGACGCCGCGTAGACAATCCCGACAAGGGCATCTACATCGTTCGCCGCGGTAGCGAGACCTTCAAGGCAGTCTTCTAAGCCTTATAAGCCCAATAGGCCATATAAGCCCTATAGTTCGCCCTCAGGACTATAGGGCTTTTCAATTTGCATGAATTAAAAATATGTGCTACTTTTGCGGCAAGAATGAGTGTGGGCGAAGAGTCGCCCTCGGAACACGGTGAGAATCCGTGACAGTACCCGCTGCTGTAATTCCCGCACAAAGGTTTCTTATCATTTCAGCCACTGACCGCAAGGTTGGGAAGGCGCTAAGAAACCGGGATAAGTCAGAAGACCCACTTTTTTTCTTATACCAGATATTTGTTCGCGCCTGCGGGATCACGGGACAGCAGTATTATATAGCTCCGTCATACGGCATATCCGTATGATGAAGAGCAGTATTTAGCAGCTTGTAATCTAACCCCGATGCGTAATGTTCGCACCGGGTTTTTTACATTCTACTCTCTATGTGGTCGCGTATGGTCGTGTAGCTTTGTAGAATGTGAAATATGAATTAAACGGCTGCCAATGACTTTATTACATAGAATATTCCGACCTCCGACGTTTGCGCTGTGTCTTGTCGCGTGTGGCGGCAGTGCGGTCAGTGCCGCCGCAGCGTCAGAGACGACCGACTCCGCCTTCATGCGGACGCTGAAGGATGTCGAGGTGACTGCAACGCGCCGTCCTCTCGCTACGACTCAGGTGTTGGCCGGCCCGAAGCTTCAGGCTCTTTCGTCGACCTCTGTCGCCGATGCCCTGAAATATTTCGCCGGGGTGCAGATAAAGGATTACGGCGGACTCGGCGGCCTTAAGACCATCAATGTGCGCTCGCTCGGCTCGCAGCATGTCGGTGTCTACATCGACGGCATAAGAATCACCAACGCTCAGAACGGCACTGTCGACCTCGGCAAATTCTCTCTGTCGACGCTTGAATCGGTATCGCTCTATAATGCCAACAGGCTCGATATGTGTCAGTCGGCTTCGGAATATGCCTCGGGAGCAACGGTGTATCTTCAGACGCGCCGCCCTGTGAGCGACTCGCTGACAGTGCTCGCTGGAGCCGGATCGTTCCATACCTACCGCGGCCGCGCCAACATGCAGTTCAGCCGGCGCGGGTGGAGCGGATTTGTCGACGGCGAATATCTCAATTCCCGGGGTGACTATCCGTTCAGGTATAAATCGGAATTCGAGGATACGGTCGGACGCCGCCGGAATTCCGATATAGAATATTTCAGAATAGAGAGCGCGCTGTTCAGGGGCGGTTTCGCGTCGCACGTGTATTGCTATGTGTCGGAGCGCGGATGTCCGGGCGGAATAGTGCGGCGCCTCTCTGACAAATATACCAACATCGGGCGCGAATGGGACACCGATCTGTTCGCGCAGCTGTCGTGGCAACATACCTTTGCGCGCCGGCATACGGTTAAGCTGAACGCCAAGTACACTCATGAATACCTGCGTTACAACACCGACTATCCCGAGAATCAGAACACGGCCAAGGTCGACAACCATTACTATCAGAACGATGCGTTCGCCTCGGCTTCCTACGCCGTGCGTCCGTGGCAATGGGTCAGCTTCAACGTGGGTTACGACGCCCGCATGTCGTGGCTCACGGCCGATCTGAAGCATTTCAGCCCGGTCAGGCGCCTCGATCAGAAAGCTGTGGCCGCCGTTCAGGCGCAGTGGCGCGGATTGCGGCTGGCCGCCTCGGCTCTCTATCAGCACTACAAGGACTATACCGACCTTAAGGTGGGAGCCGCCGACCCTCTGCAGAAGGTCACGCCGTCGGTCACTCTGGGTTACAGCTGGCGCGGGCTGAGCGCCCGTGCGTGGTATAAATGTATATTCCGGGCACCTACTCTCAACGACCTTTATTACACTCAGGCCGGCAACCGGAATCTTAAACCTGAATATACGAAGCAGTGGAATATCGGGCTTGAGTACAACTATCTCACGGCCCGATGGATGGCCTCGGCTCAGGCCGATGTCTATATCAATCATATCGACGACCGGATTGTGTGTCTCCCGCTCAAGGGAACCTATACATGGTCGATGATGAATTACGGCAAGACATTCTGCCGCGGTCTGAACGCCACACTCCAGGGGCAGTATACGCCGGGCGACTGGACTTTCTCGCTGCTTGCCTCGTTCACCCTTCAGGACGACCTGAACCGCACCAATCCCGACAGCCCCGACACCTACAACAAACCTATCTGCTATTCGCCCCGGTTCTCATCGGGCGTAACGGCGATCGTGGCGTGGCGATGGCTGACGCTTACCGTGAGTGAGCTTCATGTCGGCGAGCGCATGTGGTCGTATGCCGACCCCCGCGATGTGCTCTCCCCCTACGACAATGTCGATCTGAAACTCACCGGCCGCTGGCGCGGCTTCACCGCGTCGCTTGAGGTGAACGACCTGTTCGATGTTCAGTACGAGCATATTCAGCGCTATCCGATGCCGGGCCGCGCCTTCAGCTTCACGCTTTCATATTCAATCAGTAACAGAATACACAAATGAAAAGACTTTTACTTTCTATCGCCGTCATCGCCGCATGGGCTATGGCGGCAGCCGCTCAGGAGAGAATCATTCTTCTGAACGAGGGAAACTGGCAGTCTGACAACGGACGTCTTAGCTATTTCGAAGACGGCCGGATTGTCAGCAACCAGTGGTTCCGCGATGTCAACGGCTACAAGTTAGGCGATACGCCTAACGACATCATTCAGGTCAACGACAACCTGATAGCGATGGCCATCAACTGGTCGAACATCGTTCAGTTCATAACGCCCGAGGGGAAGGCGGTGGCTGCCACCGAGGATGTGCCCAACAACCGCAAGCTGGCTTCCGACGGACGATATGTCTATATCTCGTCATACGGCCATGAGTGTAAGGTCAACGGCGCCATGGAATACTTCACGAAAGGCTATGTGGCGAAAATCGATGTCGCCACCTTCGAGGTCGTCGATGCCGTAGAGGTCGGCTATGAGCCTGAGGGCATAGCGCTCTACCGCGGGAAGCTCTTCGTGGCGAATACGGGCGGATATGCCTTTCAGGAAGACCATGAATACGAGACCACCGTCAGTGTGATCGACGCCGCCACGATGAAAGTGGAGCGGAACGTCGAGACAAACATAATCAATCTCTACGGAAAAATGTCGCAGAGCGGACAGTATCTGTGTATAAACTCGCCCGGCGACTATTACGACGTCCCCGCCTGCATGATGATATTCGACTGTCAGGCCGTGATTGACGGCAAGCCCGACCCGGAGTGTTTCCAGAGCCTGGAATATGCCGCCACCTACAACTGCGTCAATACCGACGGCCGTTTCTTCGCCATCGGCTCGCGCTTCTCATACTATACGGGCGACTATACCTTCAACTATATTTCGGTCGACCCTGTGGAGGTCATGGCCACGAAGGGAGCCAGAGGCGTGTCGGAAACAATGCCGGGCACCGTGCGTGAAGACTTAATGAAGATTCAGATGCCCTACGGCATTTATGTCAACCCCTATACCGGATATATCTATGCCACCGACGCAGGCGAGTTCGTGGCCGCCGGCGGACTCTACCAGTGGACGCCCGAAGGCGAGTTCCTCGGCACCCATCAGGTCTATATCAATCCGGCACATTTTCTCGCGCTCAACCCGAACAGGGGCGCCATCGGCGAAATAGGCGCCGAAGAGGAAAGCCTCTCCGACGCTACGATCTACAATCTTCAGGGAATGCGGGTGGTCAATCCCGTCGCGGGCCAGATCTATATTCAGAACGGCCGGAAATTCATCTATCATCAGAACTGACATTTATCAATAATAAACCATCATGAGACTAAAAACTGCATTTATTGCGCTGATGACAATTCTCACCTGCGCATTCACCGCATCGGCAGTCGAGGTCACGGTCAAGATGAACGCCGTGTCAACGACCATGTCGATGAAATCGAAGGCCACCGGCGAGGATGTCGCGGTCGGCGATGTCAACAAGATGCTGTATACCTTTACAGCGCCTCCGGGCGATTATGTGATCACCGGCTACGGCAAAGACGGCAAGACCGTCAACGGAACTATCGACGTCTGTGTGGGCGATTCCGTAAAGCAGCAGATCACCGTGCTGACCCTCACGGCATACGTGAGCAACAAAACCAACGGAACGACATGGACTGTCGACAACGGCGACTATACGATCGACGTCAAAGTCAACAGCCGCGAGGGTGTCAACCATCCGATCACGCTCGGCGAGAGCGTGACCGCAGGCCGCAAGACATTCCTTGCCCTCAACGGCGACACGTATTCCTGCGCGTTCATTCCCTCGAAAGCCCATGCCGACGAGGGGTATCTGACTCTCTACAAGCAGGCAACCCTCACGGGCAACGTCAATGTCAGCGGTGCCATACCCCAGTCTGACAACTTTACCGTGACCGTCCCCAAAGACGCCACTTTCGAGCTCAACATGAAGTTCTTCCACTTCATTGATTTCACAAGGGTAGACCCTGTGAAAGAGGTCGTCGAAGGTGATTTCAGAGTGCTCGTCTACCGCCTTGCCCACAGTCAGGTCTACAACTATCGCACATCGATGCCCGGCAAACTCACTCAGGGCGGATATTTCACAATGAACAAGGATGTTGCCAAACGCCCGGTTCTGATGTTTACAAAATCTGACTATGAGGCGTTCGGGCCCAAGACAATCAAGCACGACGTGCAGGTCAACGAAGGTTTCGAGACCGGCGACATCTTTGTCAACGTCAACAAGGAGGGATACCTCGACCTCAACGTCGGCGATACGTTCCTCGCCCACGCCATGCGCACATGGCAGCTCACCGAGAACTCCACCAACAACTACTTCATCGAGCCTGATTTCCATTACACCATAATCGATACCGACGGCAAGGAGAGCGACTCGGTGATCAAGGTAGAACAGAAAGAGGGTTCGGCCTGGGCCAGCCTCAAGGCTGTCGGAGCCGGCACAGCGATAGTGCTCGTCACTTACGACGCTATCGGCCTCAACTTCTATGCTTCGTCGACCGGCGTCAAGCAGGCATATATGGGAGGCGAATACTGGAGCGCCATCTGGCCTGAGAACACCGCTGCCTATGTCATCACCGTAGGTCAGGGCAAATCAGCCGTCGACCCGCAGATGCTCGTCAACGAAAAATATAATCAGGGAGCGCTCAAGGTGGCAGGCAATTATGTCGATGCCGAGCACGACGTATTCTATTATCTCGACACTGAAGAGGGCTACTCATATACCTTCAGGGCCGACGGTGCCAACGAGGTGAAGATTGCCTATCCCGTCATCGGCGAGCAGATGGCCACATATTCAGGCTTCGGCGACGCGGGAGTGACAGCCAATGCCGACGGTTCCTATACGGTTCTTCTGAAAGAGGGGCGCCAGATTGTCCGGATGACCGATGCCTCCGGCAAGTCGGCCTATCAGGTCTTCACCGCCAAGAAGTGCCACCGTGAGATTGTGAACGTCAACCGCCCCGGCAGCAAAATCTTCCAGCCGGGCGATCAGCTCGCGATCCAGTATTCCGGTCTGCGTCACCCCGCCAACAAGCTCGCGGGCATATACAATATGTCGGCCAACGTGACATATAACGGCGTCCCCAACGGCACGTCGCTCATCCTCAGCGCCAACCAGTATAAATTCGGCTCTTCCGACAAGGCCCAGGCTGTCACTCTCGACATCCCGGCCGACCACGACGTCGACGCCGAGCCCGAACTGACGTTCACCGAAGGCGTGATTCAGGTGAACGGCTATGGCGATCCCATCGGTAATCACCGCATCATCGATCCTCGCGCCGGCCGCTCTCCCAACTTCACCGCAGTGCCCCACAAGACCTACTTCGGGGCAATTCCCGATGTGAGAGTGCCCGTCACGGCAGTAAGGAATTTCCCCATCAAGGTTGATTTCACGGCCGAGAACGGCAAGGTTACCGTGTCATACCTCGGCAAGGAGCTCGAGCCCGACGACGAGGGCCTCTACGAGGGCACATACGGCTTCTATGACGTAGTCGCCACAGCTCCGGGCAATCGTTGCCAGCGTCTGCGCTACAATATTCCCGACGACGCCGAGGGCCTTCAGACATTTAACATTGAGCCCGTCAAACTCGACGACGACTGGTTCGGCACCAACTCTAAAGAGCCGGCCACAGACGCCGACGGCCGCTACGTGATTTCCTCGGCCTCGGAACTCGTCTGGTTCCGCGACAAGGTCAATGCGGGCGATGCCGCCGAGCCGCTTAAGGCCACGCTGACCGCCGACATAGATCTCGGTGACTACGACTGGACTCCGATAGGAGATACAAGCCATCCGTTTACCGGAGAGTTCACCGGCAACGGCCACACCGTCAGAGGTCTTTATATCGATCAGCCCGGCAGCAATATGCTTGGTCTGTTCGGCAGTGTCAAAGGAACCGACGCCGATCACCGCGCCCATATATCGGGTGTGACAGTCTACGGCTATGTCAACGGCAATATGACACTCGGCGGTCTTGCCGCACATGTTCAGGGCTTCGCCGATATTGACGCCTGTGCCAACTATGCCGAAATCCACGGCGCCCGCAATGGCGTCGGCGGCCTTATCGGCGCTCTGACCCAGAAGACGTCTACAGTCACCAACTGCTACAACGCCGGAAGCGTATTCGCCGAGTCGACACGCGGCGGCATCGTCGGCAACCTCTCGAATGGCTGTGACGTTACCATCAGCAACGTGTTCAACGTCGGCGTTATCGAAGACCATGCCAACGGACATGCCATCGCCGGCTCAACCTATGCGGTCGGCAACATCACCAACGCCTACGCGATAGCAGATTACGCCAAGACAGGCGGCTACACTCTCGTGACCGAAGCCCGCATGGCAAGCGGCGAGATCGCCTACCGTCTCGGCTCGGCCTTCGGCCAGAAGATAGGGGAAGACGCCCATCCCGTATTCAGCGACGACAAGGTCTACAAGGTGACATACTCTGTGGTCGACGCCGTTGCTGCGGCAGCCGAAGATGAAGGCCTGACGCTCTACTCGAACGCTGATCTCCCGACCCGCATAGGCGAGCAGGAAGTATTGTGGTATGCCGATGCGGCGCTCACTCAGCCCGTCACCGTTATCGACGCCGACAGCCGTCTCTACGTCAAGAATCTCTACACCTATACGCTTACCTATGTTCTCGACGGCGAGACATATAAGGAGGAAACCCACTACGAGGGGGAGGCAATCGCTCCTGAAGCCGATCCTGTCAGGGAGGGCTACACATTCTCGGGCTGGGAAGGTGTTCCTGAGGTAATGCCCGCCGGAAATGTAACCGTAACAGGTTCGTTTGCCGTCAACTCCTACAGACTCACCCTCTATCTCAACAACGAGGTATATAAAGATGAGATGCTCGAATACGGCGCAGCCGTTGTCGTCGACGAACCCGAAGTGCCCGAGGGTTGCCGGTTCGACGGATGGACTGATGCCATCCCCGCCACAATGCCCGCCCACGACGTCGACATCCACGGCACCTATACCGAGCTCAGCGGAATCGCCGGCATCCTTGTCGACGCCGACGAGAAGGTGACCGTATGCACTCCGAGCGGCATTGTGCTCTACGCCGATAAGCTGTGGGGCGATGTCCGCGACACTCTTGCTCCCGGCGTCTATATCGTTCGCAGCGCCGCCGCCGTGACAAAGGTCTGCGTCAAATAATCCTTCCTGTCTCTGATTCGGAATCCCCGGCGTCAGGTCGGGGATTTCTTTATTTGTCGTTTTTCATTTTGCAGAGTCGGGGGTTTTGAGTAATTTTGCTCATTAATAATTAGCAACCTATGAATCCTTTCGATTATATCCACGTGGCCATGCACGGCCACTTCGACGACAAACTGTCGGTGCGCTACACTTTCAACGGCTCCGACGGCTCGTCGCAGCGCTGGGAAGGGTCGCTCCCCGATCCCGACGCCATCGTCCGTAATTTCATGAGCGCCCGTGAATGCTACGTCATGTGGCAGAACCCTATGGGCCATTATTTCGGAATAATCACCGCCGACCCGATGGATCCGCGCGCCGGCCGCGTTATGGTGACTATCATGGTCGACAACGGCGACGCCGTGGCCGGCCGCGCCATATTCAGCGCTCTGAGCGGCCTTAAGAAGGCGTTTCTCGAAGACCGCCTGCTCAGCGACGACGCCGTGCGCAAGGTTCTCCAGAGCGTGGGCTTCCCCGAAGCGCCGATGAAGCTGGCTTCATGGAACTACAACCGTCCCGACGAGGGCGCCCGTCTCAGCCCGATATGCTACCGCACTTATCTGTCGACGCGCGAGCTCGAGACAGTGTTCTCGTTCCCGAACCAGCCCGAATACAAGCGATTCCACTATATCGTCGTCATAACCGCCACGGCCTCGTTGCGTCCCGGCGTCAGCGTCGACCGCATCACGGCTCCCGTGAAAAAGCAATACACCGTTGTCTGTCCCGACAATGTCAGCGCCTCGCAGGAGATTGTCGACGAGGGCGACCATCTGACACTGACCTTCACCAAAGACGGCTTCAACCCGCGCAAGGAGAATGTGACCATAGGAAGCCCGTCGCCCTACGTCCGCACCGACGGCAGCGCCCTTATCATAAAGACGGCCGAAGAGAGCGGAATGTCGTTTACGCGCAAGGTGCGCCTGAGCGTGCGCTCGGCAAAAGGGGGCGCCATCAACGGCTACACCATGAGCGTCAACGACCGCACGGTCAACACGATGGAGCCTTTCGTAGAGCTTAACGAGACCGACTTCCAGCCCGGCAAGCGCGTTGAGATTCAGGTGGCCAGCAACAATTTCCAGCCTCTGAAGCAGAGCTACGAGCCCGCCGAGCTGATGCGCCAGAGCGCCATAGAGCTTGTTCTTCAGCCGCTCGAAGAGGGGATTGTGCTGCGGCTCGATTTCGGCGAAGGCCGCGTGTTCGAGCAGCAGATCTCGCTTGAGAAGAACACCCCCGAATACAGCCAGCTCCGCGGCGGCAACTTCCACGGCTTCCGCGCCCACCGTCAGGCCGGTCAGGGCGAGATCTACAATGTCGACGTCCGTTCGGCAAGCAAGCCCGTGGCTCCGAATTTCGACAACGTTGCCTCGCGCGACGACCGCGACGAGAGCCGCCGCCGCGTAGTGCCCGTGTTCCCCAAGGCCGGCGAGGCCGAGCGTAAGACGGCCGACACTCCGCGCGAAACAGTCGCCGCCGAGAAAAAGCCGTCGCTCATCGAGAAACTGCGCGCCGGCAAGGAGGCCGAGAAAGAATCAGCCGCCAAGAGCGCCGAGGTCAAGGCTCCCGAGAGACCGCGCGGCCCCTACGACAAGCCTGCGGGCGACGAGGGCGAGAATTCGAACATTATAAAATGGATATGCGTCGGAGTGTGTATCATCGCCGTCATCTTAGGCGCCATATATATCCTCAAGCCTGTCGATTCCGACAAGGCCGCCGGCGCAGCCGTAGCTCTCGACTCTGTCAGCGCCGTGGCTCAGGATGCTCCGGCAACGGCGCAGCCTGCCGCACAACCCGCCGCACAGCCTGCGGCCGCACAGGCCGCCCAGCCTGCCGGTGTCAGCGCCGACGAACAGGCCGACATCGACTATCTCAACGCTAACCGTTCATGGCGCCGTGACGCCCTGAAGAGCGACAGCGGCCGCAAACTCTACGACGCCATCGTGGCCGGCAAGATAACCGAGATTGTCAACCATCCCTATTTCGCCACTGCCGGACGCGCCACCAACAAAGACGCCAACAACGTGGCCGACCTCATCTGGGCCGCCACCGGAACCCCCAACGAGGGTGGCAACTCGATAGCCCTGACGAAAGCCGAGAAGGGAGGCGCAATCAATCTGTGGGATCTCTATGAGGCCCTCGCACGCCGCAAACCGGCCGAGCCTAACGCCAATCCCCGTCCCGGAAAATGAAAAATATCATCGTAACACTGCTTTCACTGGCTGTGGCCCTCGGGGCCACGGCCGGTTCTTTCATCGTCACGCCCGATCACGCCCGGGCGCAGTATCAGCCCTATCCCGACACGCTTGTCGCTGCGCTGACGCCTGCTCCAGCCGGATATGAGCCGTTCCATATCGAGCATTACGGGCGCCACGGCTCGCGCTGGCTCATCGATCCTAAGAACTATTCCGTTCCCGTCGAAGAGCTCTCGAAAGCCGAGCGCGCAGGCGTTCTGACCCCGTTGGGTGCCGATATTCTCGCCGAACTGCGCGCCTTCGCAGAGGCTTCGCGCAGACGGCTCGGCGAACTGACGCCGCTCGGAGCCGACCAGCACCGCCGCATAGCGCGCCGCATGGCGGCCAACTTCCCCGAGGTCATAACCGACTCGACAGTCATCGACGCCCGCTCGACGGTAGTTATCCGCTGTATATTGTCGATGCTCAACGCTGTCGGCGAGTTGCGAAAGGCTGTGCCCGGCGCCACGGTTCGCACCGACGCGTCGGAACGCGACATGTGGTATATGAACCACCACGACCCCGAGAAGAACGCAATCACCGACAGCGCCCGCGCCCGCTATTACGAGCCCTTCGCAAACCGCCATCTCCCTTCGGGCGAGTTTCTCGGACGCCTTATCTCCGACAAACGTTTTGCCGCCGACTCGATCAACCTCCCGGCTCTTGCCGACAACCTCATGGAGGTTGCTCTCAACGTCGGCTCGACGCCCGAGTTCGAGCCTATGCTGACGCGCATCTTCTCGCCCGCCGAGATCAACGAGGCATGGCTCAGGGCCAACGCCTCATGGTTCCTCAACGGCGGCAATTCGGCCCTCAACAAGGGTCGCGGCGCCATGGTGCAGCGCCATCTGCTACGCAATATGATAGAGTCGGCCGACACCGCCTTCGCCTCGCTGCGCCCCAGCGCCAACCTGCGCTTCGGCCACGAGACAATGGTCATGTCGCTCGCCGTTCTTCTCAATCTCGGCGACTATGGCACCGAACACAACGACTTCGACACGCTCGCCTCGCAGTGGCGCGCCTACGAGATCTTCCCGATGGCCTGCAACGTCCAGATGGTTTTCTACCGCCGTCCCGGCTCGACCGACCCCGGCGACATTCTCGTCAAATTCCTGCTCAACGAGCGCGAGATGCCTCTCAGCGGTTACGGCCCCGGCCCCTACTACCACTGGGCCCCCATGCGCGACGCCCTGCTTCGCCGCGTCAACTCCATCCCCTGACCTAACTATTAGTCTAATAGGCCTAATAAGTTTAATTAGACTTATTCAACGAAAGAGGGCGCCCTGCGATGCGGGGCGCCCTCGGTTTGCGATTTATCGTCGGTTAAGCTTCGGGGTGGGGGCCGGCGGCTACGAGTGCCTTACCGGCGGCGTTGTCCTCGAATTTCTTGAAATTGTCGATGAACATGTTGGCGAGCTTGTCGGCCTTCTTGTACCATTCGGCCGGGTCGGCGTAGGTGTCGCGCGGGTCGAGGATCTTCGGGTCGACGCCGGGGAGTTCGGTGGGGATCACGAAGTTGAAGATCGGCAGGGTCTTTGTCGGAGCCTTGAGGATGGCGCCGTCGAGGATGTTGTCGATGATGCCGCGGGTGTCGCGGATCGAGATGCGCTTGCCTGTTCCGTTCCAGCCGGTGTTGACCAGATAAGCCTTGGCACCGCTCTGCTGCATGCGCTTAACGAGCTCTTCGGCATATTTGGTGGGATGGAGGCTCAGGAAAGCTGCGCCGAAGCAGGCGCTGAAGGTCGGGGTGGGCTCGGTGATACCGCGCTCGGTTCCGGCGAGCTTGCTGGTGAAGCCGCTCAGGAAGTAATATTTGGTCTGCTCGGGATCGAGGATCGAAACGGGGGGCAGAACTCCGAATGCGTCGGCCGACAGGAAGATGACGTTCTTGGCGGCGGGACCGCGAGAGGGCTTGACGATGTTCTTGATGTGGTCGATAGGATAGCTGACGCGGGTGTTCTCGGTGACGCTCTTGTCGTTGAAGTCGATGTGGCCTTCGCCGTCTACGGTGACGTTCTCAAGAAGGGCGTCGCGGGTGATGGCGTTGTAGATGTCGGGCTCGCTCTCTTTGTCGAGGTTGATGACCTTGGCGTAGCAGCCGCCTTCGTAGTTGAAGACGCCGTTGTCGTCCCAGCCGTGTTCGTCGTCGCCGATGAGCAGACGTTTGGGGTCGGTCGAGAGGGTGGTCTTACCTGTTCCCGAGAGGCCGAAGAAGATGGCGGTGTTCTCGCCGTTGAGGTCGGTGTTGGCGCTGCAGTGCATCGAGGCGATGCCGCGCAGGGGGTTGTAGTAGTTCATGATCGAGAACATGCCTTTCTTCATCTCGCCGCCATACCAGGTGTTGATGATGAGCTGCATGCGCTCGGTCAGGTTGAAGGCAACGCAGGTCTCGGAGTTGATGCCGAGTTCTTTCCAGTTCTCGACTTTGGCTTTCGAGGCGTTGAGCACGACGAAGTCGGGCTTGAAGTTATCGAGTTCTTCCTTGGTCGGACGGATGAACATGTTGGTGACGAAGTGGGCCTGCCATGCTACTTCCATTACGAAGCGGACGGCCAGACGGGTGTCGACGTTCGTGCCGCAGAAGGCATCGACAACATAGAGGGTCTTATCGGAAAGTTCTTTGTCGGCGATGGCTTTCAGAGCGTCCCAGGTGGCGGGAGTGATGGGCTTGTTGTCGTTCTTGTAGCCTTCGGTTGTCCACCAGATTGTGTTGGCGCTGGTATCGTCTTTTACAAAGAATTTATCTTTAGGCGAGCGGCCGGTATAGATGCCGGTCATTACGTTGACGGCGCCGAGCTCGGTGAGCTGTCCTTTTTCATAGCCTTCGAGGCCCGGTTTGGTCTCGTCGATGAAGAGTTCGTTCCACGAAGGATTGTGGACTACCTTCGCTCCGCTGATGCCGTACTGGCTTAAATCGATTGTACTCATTGGGTTAATGTATAAAAATATGTAATTTGGATTTCTTTACCTGTTACTTCTTTTTTGACGCTGCAAAGGTAAGGTTTTTTCTTGATGATTAGACCGATAGATTACGGAAATATTTCTCTATTAATAAAATTTCACAATCATGTCGGGGCCTTTGTCGGGCGGACTTAATATAAACGCGCGCGAGGCTCGGAAGGTTCATCGCTGCTGCGGAAAATTCTTCGACTGCAGAATGGTCAGTTTTTCTCCGCCGACAACGAGCATGGCCTCTGTGCCCGGAAGAGAGTCGATCATCGCCATGGCCTCGGCGGCGGGCATTGCCATGCAGGCGGTTGCCAGCGCGTCGGCTTCCATTGCCGTCGGGGCGATGACGGTTGCCGAGAGTGTGGCTGTTTCAACAGGACGGCCTGTCAGGGGCGAGATAGTGTGGCCTACGCGCCGGCCGTCGAGGTCGCGGTAGTTGCGGTAGTTTCCCGAGGTAGCGACTCCGCAGTCGGTCAGGGCCACGGTTGTCAGTTCGCTGTGGACTACGCTGTCGCGGCTTTCGACAGGGGCGTCGATCATTATATGCCATGGCTCGCCGCGCGGGTTGGTGCCGGCAAGGGCTATCTCGCCGCCGATTTCCACCATATAGTCGGTGGCTCCGCCCCGGCGCAAGGCTTCGCCGACGGCGTCGCAGCCGAGCCCTTTGGCTATGGCCGAGAAGTCGAAATGGGTGGCATTCGTTTTCTTGACAATGCGGCCGTCGTCGTCGACAAAGCAGTCCTGAATGCCGACGCTCTCGAGCACTGCCGCAATTCCCGCTTCGGAGGGAGCCGACCCCTCGCCGTCGCGGCCGAAGCCCCAGAGGTTCACCAGCGGCTCGACCGTCGGGTCGAAAGCGCCCCGGCTGAGGGCGTTGACGCGCCGCGACATCGTCATGACTTTCATGAAAAGGCTGTCGGCTCCGATTTTTCTGCTGTCGGAGATATTGACGAGGCTGACAAGCGATTCGTCGTTGAACACGCTCAGCGAGTTCTCGACGCGCATGAGCGCCGCAGCTATCGAGTCATCGAGAGGGCGGTCGGCGCGGTAGGTGATCCGGTAGGTCGTGTGCCATACCGATCCCTCGACAGTGCGGTAACCGGCGCGCTGATTGCATGACGTCAGCAGCAAAGCAGTAAGAAATGTCAGCAAAAACTGTTTCATAAGGCGGGATTGTTGAAAACTTTCGGGCAAAGTTAGCTGTTATATTCAAAAAAATGTGTATGTTTGCGAAAATAGCTACTGAATTATCGCTTCGATAATCGCAAATACCAATATTCACAACTTAAACTCTAATCGCTCATCTTTCTATGTCAAACGTCAACAAGTCTTATCTTTTTCTCGCGCCCGGTTTTGAAGAGATCGAGGCGCTGACAACTGTCGACGTCCTGCGCCGCGCAGGCATCTCTGTGGAAACAGTATCAATTACCGACACGACCGCCGTGACCGGCGCCCACAATATAACCGTCAAGGCCGACACAACACTCTCGCAGGCCGAAATCGACCGCCCCGACTGGCTCATCTGCCCGGGAGGAATGCCGGGAGCCTCAAATCTCGTGGCCTGCGACAAACTCGCCAACCTTCTGCGTGACCACGCCACCCGCTCGGGCCGTATCGCCGCAATCTGCGCCGCTCCGGCAGTGGTGCTCGCCGAGCTCGGCATTCTCGACGGCCGCGAGGCAACCTGCTATCCCGGTTTCGAGCAGATGGCCCCGAAAGCCATCATGGTAGACCGCTCTGTTGTCGTCGACGGCAACATCATAACTGCCAACGGGCCCGCCGCGGCCATGCCGTTTGCTCTCGCCATAGTGAAGGCAACGCTCGGCGCCGAAGTGGCCGGCCAGATCGGTCAGGGGCTGCTCTTCTACCCCAAGAACTTCGAATTCTACTTCTGACCCGTCGGTTAGCCGAGGGTCAGCTCGAAGTCGGCGATGAATTTCGAGAACGAAGGGATCGTGGCGCGCATATTCTCGTAGACTTCGCGCTCGGTCCAGGTCGACGATGAGCCCGGGCCAGTCTCGAGCTCGACGTCGATCGTTATGAGGTCGTTCTCGAGCGAGCCGCGCAGATGGGTCAGAAGCGCAGGCATCTGACGGCCCATGAGGTCGAGCTGCATATCGTTGGCCACGGTCATTACGAAGGCGTGGTCCTTCCCTTCGGCAGCCTGCGGAACCGATGCGCGCATCGTGTTGACGAGAATCTGCTCGCGCGGATGGGCCGCCATGAATGTCTCCCAGGCCTTGACGAAAGCCTCACGGGTGAAAGGATTGCTGCGCTGCGTTGTGAGCGTGGCCTCGGGCTTGCGCTCATCGGCGGCTGCCTGTGAGCGGCCGCGAAGCGTTGGCCCGCGCCCGACAGGGCGCAGCGTCGGAGCCGGAGTCGGCGCCGACTCTACATTAGCTATTTTAGCTATATTAGCTACCTTAGCCGGCTCAGCCGGCGCGGCAGGGCGGTCGATAGGCTTTAGCTGCCCCCCGGCGCGACCGCTATTGGTCGAGGGGCGCACTGATTGGCATATCTTGGCGAGCGTCAGCTCAACAAGAAACTGTTTGCCTGAGGCAGTGCGGTAGTTGAGGTCGGCTTCGTTGAGCAGACACATGGCGCGGTAGATGAACCCCGGCGTGCATTTCTGCGCTGCTTCGGTCAGCTGTGCCGCTTCCGAGGCGTCGGCGTCGAGAAGCGATGCCGTGGCCGGTTCGCGGGCAACCATCAGGTCGCGCATGAACGCCGCCAGCTCGGCGATGAAGAAGTGGCTGTCGAAGCCGCGCGAGCGGACCTCTTTATATATCAGCCATGTCTGGGCTACGTCCCCTTTCAGGAAGGCGTCGAGCAGGCGCAGAAACAGCGCATGGTCGAGCATGTTGAGGCTTTCGAGTGCTGCGGCGCGCGTTATGTTGTTGCGCGACGAGGCTGCTACCTGATCGAATATGCTCAGCGCGTCGCGCATGGCGCCGTCAGCCTTGCGCGCTATCAGCGCCAGAGCGCTGTCTTCGGCGGCTATTCCTTCGTTGGCGGCCACCATCTTGAGGTGGTCGACCATGTCGCGTATTGAGATCGTGTTGAAATCATAGATCTGGCATCGCGACAGAATCGTAGGTATGATCTTGTGTTTCTCGGTGGTCGCCAGAATGAAGATAACGTGGGCGGGCGGCTCTTCGAGTGTCTTCAGGAAAGCGTTGAAGGCCGCGTTGGAGAGCATGTGGACCTCGTCGATGATGAATACGCGGTAGCGCCCCTGGGTCGGAGCCACCATAACCTGGTCGACAAGCTCGCGCATGGCGTCGACGCCGTTGTTGCTCGCTGCATCCATCTCGATGATGTTCAGCGAGTTGCCGGCGTTGAAGGCGCGACATGAAGCACACTCGTTGCAGGCTTCGCCGTCGGCTGTCGGGTGTTCGCAGTTGATAGTCTTGGCGAAGATGCGCGCGCAGGAGGTCTTGCCGACTCCGCGCGAGCCGGTGAAAAGATAGGAATGGGCAAGACGCCCCGACGCGATGGCATTTTTAAGTGTCGACGTCAGAGCACGTTGGCCGACGACGCTGTCGAACGTCGAAGGCCGGTATTTGCGTGCTGAAACAAGATAATGATCCATACTACAAAGATAGCGCTTTTTTCGGTTTCCCTCGCGATATTATAATAAAAGGTGTCGGAAAGGGTTATCGGAGCAGGGCGGGGACGAAAGCGTCGGGGTAGTGGGTGAGGACATGGTCGGCAGGGGTGCCGACGATGGTTATGATGTCGAACTGGGGACGCTGGGGATAGTCGCCGCTTCGGAGGAAGCTGTCGGCGAAGCGGGCCATGCGTCGCCGCTTTTCGGGATTCACGGCGTCGAGCGGATCGTCGAAGGGGGTCGAGCGCGTCTTTACTTCGACGAACATTATTCCGGAGCCGCGCGTGGCCACGATGTCGATCTCGTCGCGGCCGAAGCGTAGATTACGCCCGACGATAGCATAACCGCCGGCTACGAGGTAGTCGGCGGCTATATCTTCGCCCCAGTGGCCGAGGTCGTTGTGACGTGCCATTGCGGGGTCGGGTTTATCAGTCGATGAGCGAGTGGCCTGTCATCTCGGCGGGCTGTTCGAGACCCATTATCGAGAGCATTGTGGGAGCGACATCGGCGAGACGTCCGGGGCCAACGTGGGCGTCTTTGCGCTCGGTCACGTAGATACAGGGCACGGGGTTGAGAGAGTGGGCCGTGTTGGGCGTCCCGTCGGGGTTCTCGGCGTTGTCGGCGTTGCCGTGGTCGGCGATGATGATTACCTCGTAGCCGGCTTTTTTGGCGGCTTCGACGGTGTCGCTGACGCAGAGGTCGACGGCCTTGACGGCTTTCTCGATGGCTTCGTAGACTCCGGTGTGGCCGACCATGTCGCCGTTGGCATAGTTGACGACGATGAAGTCGAACTCCTGCGAGGCGATGGCTTCGACGAGTTTGTCCTTGACCTCGAAGGCGCTCATCTCGGGCTTGAGGTCGTAGGTGGCTACTTTGGGCGAGGCTACGAGAATGCGCTCTTCGCCGGTGTATGGCTCTTCGCGGCCGCCGTTGAAGAAGAATGTCACGTGGGCGTATTTTTCGGTCTCGGCTATGTGGAGCTGTTTCTTGCCGAGCTTCGAGAGATATTCGCCGAGGGTGTTGACGACGTTCTCCTTGTCGAAGAGGATGTGAACCCCGGTGAACGAGGCGTCGTAGGGGGTCATGCAGAAATATTGCAGTCCTGCGATTGTCTTCATTCCGGCCTCGGGCATATCGTGCTGGGTCAGCACGGTGGTCAGCTCTTTGGCGCGGTCGTTGCGGTAGTTGAAGAAGATTACGGCGTCGTTCTCTGCGATGAGACCTTCGCCCTGGGGGAGCGAGGCGTTGTGGATCGGCTTGATGAACTCGTCGGTAACGCCGTCGGCATAGCTCTTCTCAACGGCTCCGGCCATGTCGGTAGCCTGGGCGCCGGTGCCGGCGGTCAGCAGGTCGTAGGCCTCCTTGACGCGCTCCCAGCGCTTGTCGCGGTCCATGGCGTAGTAGCGGCCTACGATCGAGGCGATGTGGCCCGTGGTCTTGGCCATGTGCTCTTCGAGGCGTTCGATGAAGCCTTTGCCCGAGTGTGGATCGGTGTCGCGGCCGTCCATGAAGCAATGGACATAGACCTTCTTCAGGCCGTAGTGTGCCGCGATGTCGAGCAGTGCGAAGAGATGGTCGAGGCTCGAGTGGACGCCGCCGTCGCTGACGAGGCCCATGAGGTGGAGCGGACGGTCGTTCTCTCTGGCATAGCCGAAAGCGGCTTTTATTTGGTCGTTGTTGAGAATCGATTTGTCGGCGATGGCCTTGTTGATCTTGACGAGATCCTGATAGACCACACGGCCGGCGCCGATATTGAGGTGTCCCACCTCGCTGTTGCCCATCTGGCCGTCGGGAAGTCCGACATTTTCGCCGCTGGCCTGCAGCTGATTGTGGGGGTAGGTTTTCAGAAGATAGTCCCAGTAGGGGGTCGGAGTGTTGTAGATGACGTCGCCGTGGCCGTGGTTACCGATGCCCCAGCCGTCAAGAATCATGAGAAGTGCTTTGTGAGCCATAATATGTGTAACGTTTTAGCGCTGCAAAGTTACGAATTTTTTATCAGAATTTCAGCGAGGCGCCGACCGAGAGGAAGTTATAGGAGTTGTCCCAGCCGTTGCGCAGGGCGCCGCTGACCATGCCGGCCTGGATGTTGGCGGCCCAGCGCGGGGTTATCCAGTAGCGTGCGCCGATGTTGACGGCCATGGCGAACGAGGCCTCGGTAGCGCGGCGGCCTTCCCACTGGGTGTGGTCGAGGTCGTTGAAGCTGTAGGCTGTGGTGACATCCTCGTTGTCGTTCTTCATTGTCTGGCTGAACGATTTCTCCGAGAAGCCCTTAAGATCGGTCAGGCCTGTCGAGAAGTGGTTGAGGACGGCCACACCGATGCCGATGTTGAGATATGTGTCGAGGCGGTCGATGGGCGAGTAGTGGAGCGATGCCTGGGGCAGAAACGAGATGTCGTCGCGGCGGAAGCGGGTGTAGGCTGTTCCGTAGCCTTTGCGTTCGATTGTCTCTTTTTCCGACACTGTGGTGCGCAGCCCTGTTGTCGGGTCGCGGCGCCAGCCGTAGTTGACGCTGTTGTAGGAGTAGTCGTAGTTTCCGATTATCTGGACGCGGTCGGTCTTGCCGCTGACGCCGTTGTCGATGGCCAGACCCACGCCGATGCTGAAGGGCTGGCCGAATATTCTGAGGTCGTCTTTGATGATATATTCGAAAGCGATGCGCTGGGTGAACATCGCTTTATCGGGGCCTCCGCTGTTGGTTATCGCACCGACGCCGATTCCGGCATCGGCTATTTTGGCTCCTTTTTCGATGGGGTCGGCCGGGGTAAAGGCCGAAGCGGTGGCTGCGCCGGCCAACAGGACAGATGCAAGGATGAAGCTCTTTTTCATGACGGTAGTGTTGATAAATGTGTGGTTATTTGAACAGCTTCGGGAGGAAAAGACGCAGGTAGTCGCGCCAGTTTTTCCAGGTGTGTCCACCTTCTGAGCTGTGATATTCGTAGTTGAGACCCGCCTTGTCGAATTCGGCGAGCATCTCTTTGTTTTCGCGGGCGAGGAAGTCGGTCTTTCCTATGCCTACCCAGAGCAGCAGCGGCTTGGCGTCGGCCAGGGCGCGCAGTGCGGGGCCGGGATTGTCGTAGGCTTTTGAGTCGGAATATTTCCGCGGATGCAGAAAGCTTGAGAACGAGCCGATATAGCCGAACATCGCGGGGTTGGCGCGGGCTATGTGGATTGTGTGGAAGCCGCCCATCGAGAGTCCGGCAAGGGCGCGCGAGGCGCGGTCTGTGCGCGTCGGATAATGGCTGTCGACCCATTCGACGATGGCGGGGAACGAGGCCTCGAACTCGCCGTTCATAGTGCGCGGCGGCCGCGACACGGGCTGCGCCGGTGCGCCGGGGTTATCGCCGGGAGCGGCCTTGTGGGCTATGTTGCCGTTGGGCATCACTACTATCATCGGCTCGACCTTCCCGGCGGCTATCATGTTGTCGAGAATATAGGGAGCGCGTCCCAGCTCGGGCCATGCGTTCTCGTCGCCGCCGAGGCCGTGGAGAAGATAAAGCACCGGATAGCGGCGGTCGGAGCGCGCGTCGAAGCCGGCGGGGGTGTAGACTGTCATGCGCCGGCCGTCGGGCCCCCACACTTTCGCCACAGTGCCGTGGGGAACGTCCTGCGAGCGCAGTTCAGGGTCGGTTACGACGTAGTTCGACAGATACATCTCGTTGCGCTCGGTGAAAGCGTTGGCGGGATCGATTGTGCGGCCGCCGTCGATGTTGAAGAAATATGTATAGTAGTCGGGGCGCAGTGCTTTGGTGCGTCCGCGCCAGATGCCGTCGGCGCCGCGCGTCATTTTTGTCGGGGCGAGATCTCCGCCGACAGTGACAGAGGCGGCTTTCGGGGCATATACGGCGAGCGATACTGTGGAGTCGTCGTTGACGACGCCCGACTTGGGCTGTTTCGGGGCTGCGGCGAAGGCCTGACAGGCCGCCGCGGCCACGGTAATGGCGATGAACAGTTTTTTCAGATATTGCATACCGGGCATTTTTGGTCGCGCTCGATGGCGACGGTGGTGAATGTCATTGTGAAAGTGTCGATTGTCAGAAGACGGTCGGCGAGCGGACTGCCGAAGCCTCCGGCTATTTTCATGGCCTCGCAGGCCTGAACCATTGCCGTCAGTCCGACGACGCCGCTGAAGATTCCGGCTCCGGCACATGAGCCTTCGGCGTTGTCGCCCGGCAGGCCGTCGCCGTAGAGACAGCCGTAGCAGGCATGGCCGGGCAGAACCGTCATGACCTGTCCGCCGAAGCGGCCGACGGCGCCGTAGACGTAGGGCAGACGAGCGCGGGCCATGGCGCGGGCCACGGTGAGTTTCGACGTGTAGGAGTCGGTGCAGTCGATAGCGACGTCCCAGGGAGCGGCACCGAGTATCGCTTCGGAGGTCGATTCGTCGAAGCGGCTCTCGAAGATCATTGTCTCTACGGAGGGATTCAGCGAGGCGATGCGGCGGCCGGCGCAGACGGCTTTGGGGAGACCTGTGTCGGCGTCGGTATAGAGAATCTGGCGCTGGAGGTTCGACAGCTCGACGATGTCGGGGTCGACGATGCCTATGCGCCCCGTTCCGGCGGCTGCGAGATATTCCAGAGCCGCCGAGGCGAGTCCGCCGGCGCCGATAACGAGAACCGACGCCTTTTCGAGCCGCCGCTGTCCTTCGGGGCCAATGCCGGCGAGCTGCAGATGTCCTTTATAGCGGATGTCAGAATTCATATCCGGCCTCGGCTATTCGTTTGCGGTCGGCTTCGACGGTCGACCCTATGGTTGTCAGCAGATCGCCGACGATGGCGCCGTTGACGGCGATGCGCATGGCGCGCAGCTGGGTGTGCTCGCTCATCAGTGCGCGTCCTCCGGCGAAACGCAGCTGAACGCCCGGATGGACGAAGCGGAAGACTGCCACTGTTCTCAGAATCTCTTCCTCGCTCAGCGGAGCGGCGTTTTCGAGCGGAGTGCCGGGAATGGGGTGGAGCAGGTTTATGGGAATCGACAGTGGCTTCACCTCTCGGAGAGTCAGCGCCAGTTCGACACGCTGGGCCATAGTCTCGCCCATGCCTATGATGCCGCCGGAGCAGACCTCGAAGCCGAGGTCGCGGGCTGCGCGAAGCGTGGCGAGCTTGTCGTCGGTAGTGTGGGTCGAGCAGACTGTCCTGAAGAACGACGGTCCCGCCTCGAGGTTGCAGTGGTAGCGCGTAACCCCCGCTTCGCGCAGGCGCCGCAGTTCGTCGGGGCCGAGCAGGCCGAGCGACGCGCAGAGGCCCGTGCGGCATTCGGCGCCGATGGCGCGGAACGTCGAGCAGACGGCGTCGAGCGCGGCGCCCTGCATTCGCCGGCCGCTTGCCACGAGCGAGAATCGGCCTATGCCGGCGCGGTCGGCTGCGCGGGCGTGTTCGAGGCAGGTTGCTTCGTCGAGCAGCGGGTAGGTGTCGATGCCTGTGTTTGCGCGCCGCGACTGTGCGCACCATTTACAGTCTTCGGGGCAGAGGCCCGACCGCACGTTGGCGATCGAGCATGAGTCGAACCGGCGTGAGACGGTTTTCCGCGTCAGTTCTTCAGCGGCGTCGTATAGAGCTTCGGCGTCGGGAGCCTCGGCCAGAGCGTAGGCTTCGCCGTCGGTGATGGCGCCTCCGGCGAGGATGCGTTCTTTCAGTGAGGTTATTTCTTCGGATGTCATTGAAGGGTCATAGATATTTGTCGCCGAAAGCCTGACGGGCGTCGTCGACGAGGCGGCGTATGTCCTGCTCTTCGGCTCGGGGATAGATTAGAAGCACATTGTCAGTGTCGGCCACGATATAGTCGTCGAGACCCGACACAACCACGAGCTTGTCGCGGCTCTTGACGGCGAAGACGTTGCCCGACGAGTTGTAGGCGAGCACGTTACATTCCTGAGTGACATTGCGCTCGCGGTTTTTCGGAGAGTTGTCGTAGAGCGAGCCCCACGTGCCGAGGTCGCTCCAGCCGAAATTGGCCATGGCGACGTAGGCGTTCGAGGCATGTTCGAGCACGGCGAAGTCTATCGCTATCGACGGGCACGACGGAAAGACGCGGCTTATGAAGGCGTCTTCGTCGGGGGTGCCGAAAAGACGTATGCCGCTGTCGAAGACGGCGGCGAGTTCGGGGGCATGTTCGCGCAGGGCGGCCACGATCGACGATGCTTTCCAGAGGAATATGCCGCTGTTCCAGTAGAATTCGCCCGAGTTGATAAACACTTCGGCCATTGCGGCGTCGGGTTTCTCTGTGAAGGTCTTAACGCGCGCGATACCGCTTGTGGCCTCGGCGCCGACCTGGATATAGCCGTAGCGCGTCTCGGGGCGAGTTGCGGTTAGACCGACTGTCAGCAGTGCGTTATTGTTCTCGACGAAGTCGAAGCCGTCGAGAATTGTCGTGGTGAAGACGGCTTCACCCGTAATGAGGTTGTCGCTCGGCACAACTACCATCGAGGCTTCGGGATCGGCGGCAAGGATATGGTAGGCGGCCAGCGCTACGGCGGGAGCCGTGTTACGGCGCGTCGGCTCGGTCAGAATGTTTGCGGCCGGAAGTTCGGGGAGCTGCTCTGCCACCAGAGAACCGTAGATGTCGTTGGTGACAACGAGAACCCGTTCGGGGCTTCCGACCAACGGCAGCATTCTGTCGAAGGTCATCTGCAGGAGTGAGCGGCCGGTGCCGAAAAAGTCGAGAAACTGTTTGGGGCGCGCCGTGCGGCTGTAGGGCCAGAACCGGCTGCCTATGCCGCCGCTCATTATCACGCAGTATCTGTTGTGTTTTGCCATATCTGGAAGAGTGTGTCTTATAGTTGAGGTGAGAGATTGAGTTGTCAGTATCGGCAGGTTATGGAACCGTCGACTCGGCCGGAGAGGCAGGCGATTCGGCAGCCGGTGCCTCGACGGGATGGGCCGCCTGTTCCTGAAGCGATTTCATTGTGACTTCCCCGGCTGTGCGCTCAGCCTTAGGAGCGGGAGCCGCGGCCGGGGCTGCTTTCGGTGCGATGGCGCCCGGTTTGGCAGCCGCCGGAACGGCCGGAGCGGCCGGAGCAGTGTCAGGCGAGGCTGCCGAGGCTGTCGAGGCGGAATCTTCGACTATGGTGATTTCTTCGGTAGCCTCCGAAAGCTCATCTTCCTGCTCGGGACGGGGCATGAAGAAGTAAACCCACAGAACAAGGCCAAGAATGACAACGAAGACGGCGAGAAAGAGAACGACTTTCAGTCGCTCGTTGCGGCGGCGTGCGCGTTCGGCGCCGTCATCGTCCACATCCGTCGCATCAGATACATCAGAAGCATCAGATACATCTTTCTTACTCCCGACGGCCTCGGCCAATTTCGTATAAGCTTCGGGAACCTCTCCGGGGCGCGGATAGGCTTTATTGAGATGGGTAGGGCGGCCGCAGTGGGGGCAGAACAGCGAGCTGTCGGAGATGTCGCTGCCGCAGTCGTCGCATTTTATCAGAGACATTGGAGTTATAGTTATTTGTAGGTGTATGTTATTGTTCCGGTTTGAGAGGCGGGAGCGTCGGGGTCGGCGCTGAAACGCGATCGGCGGGCGGCCTCAACGCAGCTGCGTCGCGCCGAAGCCGAAGCGTTGGCCGGAGCGACACCGCTCAGATAAGCCGCCGAGGTGACGTTTCCGTTGCGGTCGACAGTGATCTTCACGACGATCTTTCCCATAGGCCCCTTTGCGGGAGAGGGGAGGCTGACAGCCTTGCGGTTGCCCAGACCCGATGCGGCGATGCCGCTGACAGCGCCGTCGGCCGAGTTGCCGTCGGGCTGGCCCGCTTTGCCTTTCCCCTTGCCGAAGCTGACGCGGTCTTTGATAGCCTCGGCTTTCTCGGCCTTTTCGGCTTTCTCAGCCTCAGCTTTCTCGGCTTTCTCAGCTTTTTCGGCTTTTTCGGCTTTAGGGACCTTAAGGTCTTTAAGGTCTTTAGGGACTTTAAGGACTTTAATGTCATTCGCGGGCTCTTCAACCGCTTCGGCGGTCTCCGTTTCGGCAGCCGCTTCAGCTTCCGAGGCGCCCTGATCGCCGACCATGACAAACTCGCCGCCGAAGAGAATCTCCGACGAGTCGGCCGGCGGCCATTCGGGCTGATCATGCTTTGAGCTGTAGCGCAGCACACCGGCTACCAGCGCCGCTATCAGCAGCGCGTGGAACAGCAGTGTGGCAGCTGCGGCTATGGCCCGGTGTTGTCGGTTATTTTCCATAATCGGGCTGTGCCGTGGCCGGAGCGGGCTTGGTGGCGAGAACCATCTTCAGGTTATTGCGTGCGCCGAGGTCGAGAACCTCCACGAGGCGCCCGTAGGTGACATCCTCGTCGGCATATACGGCGATATAGTCTTCGTCGGGATTCTCGGCTGCAAGCTGGAGAAATGTCAGCAGGCGGTCGAGGTCGGCGATCTCCTGCGGCTCTCTGTCGCCGGCCACCGAAACGAAGATGCGCCCCTCGCTGTCGAGATAGACGCGCTTCGACGGCTTCAGAGCCGTCTGCTCGCTGCTTTGCGGCAGATTGACTTCGAGGGCCGTCGGGAAGATGAACGTCGAGGTCACCATGAAGAATATCAGCAGCAGAAAGATAACGTCGGTCATCGACGCCATCGAGAAAGCTGCCATCATTGAATGTTGACGCTTGAGCGACATAGGCTTATGCAGCAGGCTCGTTGAGAAGATCCATGAACTCCATGGTCTTGCTCTCGAGGTTGTTCATGACGCGGTTGATGCAGGCAACCAGATAGTTGTAGGCGAACAGGGCTATGATACCCACTACAAGACCGGCCACTGTCGTCACCAGGGCCTCGTAGATGCCGCCGGCGAGAACGTCGATGTTGGCAGAGGTTCCGGCCGACGCCAGGTTGAAGAAGGCCTCGACCATGCCGATAACGGTGCCGAGGAATCCGAGCATGGGCGCTCCGGCGGCTGTGGTGGCGAGCCAGGGAAGGCCCTTTTCGAGGCGTGCTATCTCGATGTTGCCGGTGTTCTCGATGGCTACGAGCACGTCGTTCATCGGGCGGCCGATGCGGCTGATGCCTTTGGCTATGAGGCGCCCGTAGGGCGAGTTGGCGTTGTTGCACACGAGCAGGGCGCTCTCGATCTCGCCCTCGTGGATATAGTCTTTTATTCGGCTCATGAAGGTGTCGTCGCCTGCGGCGGCGCGGCGGATAACGATCCAGCGCTCCACAAAAACATAGATGCAGATAAGCGACAGAAGTGCCAGCGGAATCATTATAAGTCCGCCCTTGACGCACAGATCCCAAACGGATAGCTCTTTGACCACCGGAGTGGCGGCCGTGGCGGCCTGAAGGAGAATTGACATTGTCGGAAAGGGGTGTTGGATGGTTGTTGAATCTTGTTTGTCAGCCTTTCAGGCAGGCCTTGTAGGCTTTGATGGCTTCGGCGATGCCCATATAGAGGGCGTCGCATATCAGCGCGTGGCCTATCGACACCTCGTCGAGATAGGGAACCTGTTCGCGGAAGTAGCGCAGGTTCTCGAGGCTGAGATCGTGGCCGGCGTTGACGCCGAGCCCTGCGGAGTGGGCCGCGCGCGACGCCTCGATATAGGGGGCGACGGCGCCTGCCGGATCGGTGGGGTAGTTGTCGGCGTAGGGCTTCGTGTAAAGCTCCACGCGGTCGGCCTGAACCTTGGCGGCGAGGCGTATCTGGGCCGGATCGGGGTCGACGAAGATGCTCGTGCGTATCCCCGCCTCGCGCAGGCGCTCGACAATCGTTGTCAGGAATTCGAAATTCGCCGCTATGTCCCAGCCGGCGTTCGAAGTGATGGCGTCGGGGGCATCGGGAACAAGGGTGACCTGCTCGGGCTTTACCTTTAGAACAAGGTCGAGGAAGCGCTCGCAGGGGTAGCCCTCGATGTTGAATTCGGTCTTCACCAGAGGGCGCAGACGGTAGACGTCGTCGTAGCGTATGTGGCGCTCGTCGGGACGCGGATGAACGGTCACTCCGTCGGCTCCGAGGCGTTCGACGTCGCAGGCGAACTGCTCGACATCCGGACGGTTTTCTCCCCGGGCGTTGCGGAGAGTGGCGACTTTGTTGATATTAACACTAAAATTTGTCATCGTATGAGTAATTTTTTGTCGGCAGGCGTTGTGATTGTAGATTCATTTAGAGAAAATTACTAACTTTGTAATCAGAAACGCCGCTTCTCGACGGCAAAATTACGCAAAATTCCCCCCAAAATCAAGCGCCGGTGACACCAAACGACACTAATCTTCAGCCTCAGGCCATTCTTGCCCGCCTCTTTCCGCCCGTCGAAGAGTCGAGCCGGCTCACTGTTGCTTGTCGCAGAGCGAACTACAGCGCCGGAGCTATTGCCAGAGCAGTCGAAGACTGCGACTGTCATCTGCTCAACCTGAACCTGACGGCGCCCGTTGTCGGCTCTCACGATCCGCTTGACGACACTGTCACAGTCGATCTGCGCGTCAGCCGCCGCGATCCGGCGGCCGTGGCCCGCTCTCTCGAGCGCTACGGTTTCCGAGTCATCGACGGCCAGCCCTCGGCCGAGGCCGCTTCCGACGCCGCCACCGATGAGGTACGCCGCCGTGTCAACGAGCTAATCCATTTTCTGAACGTATGAAACTAATAGCCATCAACGGCAAACGGCGTCAGGACCCTGCGCGTCGCCGGGCCACTCTCGACTTCATAGCCGGTCTCTGGGAAGCTCTCGGACGTCCCGCAATAGCTATGCAGAACCGCTATGCGCTGGCTCTCGGTCCCGAGAATCTGCCTCCCGCCATTGTCGGTCTCGGCGCCGCTGCGCCCGAGCTGGCTGTCAGCATCGGCGGCGACGGTACTTTTCTGCGCACTGCGCGCTGGATCGGCTCGAAGCCGACCCCTATTCTCGGACTGAACAGCGGAAACCTCGGATTCCTCAGCAATGTCGGAATCGAAGACGCCGGCCGGATAATAGGCGACATTGCCGGGGGGCGCCTTGTGGTTCAGGAGCGAACACTGCTGAGAGTGACTGTCGGGGGGGCGCGCGTCGACGACACTTCGCGCATCCTTGATTTCCCTTATGCTCTCAACGAGATAGCCATCGTCCGCGACGACAATGCCTCGATGATAACTGTCGACACCCTGCTCGACGGCGACCAGCTGGCAACCTACCGCGGCGACGGCCTCATAATAGCCACTCCTACAGGCTCGACGGCCTATAACCTGTCGGTCGGCGGCCCTATCCTGAGCCCCAATGCCCATTGCTGGGCACTTTCGCCTGTGGCTCCCCATTCGCTGACGATGCGACCCGTCGTGATTCCCGACTCGTCGCGGCTCGACATTGCCGTCGACGCCCGCGTTCCGCGCTATCGCCTGAGTCTCGACGGCCGCTCGGTGAGCCTTCCGCTCGATGCGCGCCTCGTTGTCGACCGCGCGCCTTTCACGACCCGGATTCTCTTCAGCGCTGACCACACATTCGCCCGCAATCTACGCGATAAACTGCTCTGGGGCGTCAGATGATAAAACGCGGCATCCCCCATCCTCTGCTCGGTCACGTCAATCTGCGTTTCAGCGCCACGGCGCGCAATTTCACGGGGCGCTGGACAAAAGGGGAACCATGGATAACCTGTCCGTCGGGAGCATCCCCGGCGCGTATTGCCGAAGTCATCGACGAACTGGCTCCACGGATGCTCGAACGGCGCCGCACGCTCTCATTCGAAACCGGTTCGGTTCTCGAATTGCCGGGAATCACCATCAGATTTTTCGACAACGACCGTTCAGGCCGCGACAGTTTTGTGCAGGGCAGGCCCGCAGGCGATATTGTCGAAGCTAAAGTCTTTATCGGCGCTGAGCTCGACGAGCCCGAACGCTCGCAGGCAGTGTCGTCGGCGCTGACGGTATTGTCGCGCCGCTATGCCGCGCCGCTTCTTCTGCCGCGCGCCCGCGCGCTCGCCGCCGAGGCCGGTCTCACCGTGAACCGCTGGAAGATAGGCTCGGGCACAAAGGTTCTCGGAACCTGCGAGCGCCGGAGCGCCACGATAAGCCTCTCATATATCATTGTGTTTCTGACACAGGAGCTGCGTGACCTCATTGTCTGGCACGAGCTTGCCCACCTATCGGGCCCAGGCCACGACGCCGCCTTCCACGCCCGTGTCGACCGCCTCAGCGGTGGCCGCGAGGCCGAGCTCGAACGGCGCCTGCGCCGCTACCCCTGGCCTATCCTGCGATAAAGAAATCCCGATTTATCGGGATTAATCAGGATAAATCGGGATTTGAGGGAATAACGGAGCGGATCGCCCGGTCGGGCGACCCGCTCGTCGGATTTAGCGGAGAACGATTTTGCTCGTTGCCATGCCGGCGCGGACGATGTAGACGCCTGCGGCGAGGCGGCTGAGGTCGGTAGCCGGGGCGTTGATGCCGGAAACTACGCACTTGCCGGCGGTGTCGTAGACTTCGGCGTTGGCGAAGTCGCCGCTGATGAGCAGTGTGCGGCCGTCGAGAGAGATGCTGACATTGCTGTCGGCGCCGACCGAAGCGATGCCGGTCTGCTTGTCGAAGGTGACTTCGATTGCGGGCGATTCACCGCCGTTATAGAGTTTCTTGACCGATGCGGTGTGGACGCCGTTGGGCAGCGTTGTGACGAGCATCGAGTTCTCTTTGGTCAGAACGGGCTCACCGCCGTCGATCGAGAGGCTGTAGCCGTTGAATTTTCCAGCCGACGGCTCGAGACCCGAGTCGGTGATGCCGGTGCCCATGGCGAACTCGTCGACGAGAAGCATGAAGACGTCGTTCGATTTGCTGTTCAGGGCTACGTAGCGTGCTTCGGCGGGGATTGTCCATGTATATTGTGTCCAGGAGCGTTCGGGAACTTCCTGAAGTTCGTCCCAGGTGTAGGAGTCGAGGTCGTCGGCTTCCCCTTTGGTGTAGCCGAGGCGTATCTGTTCGAGGCGTCCTTCGACCGATTCATACGACATGGCCCAGAGGCTGACGGTGAAATCTTTGTGGAAGCTCAGGCGCGGCGAAATCATGTAGTCGTCGCTCCAGTTGAGCTGGGTGCCTCCGTCGTGGAATATAGGCGCAGCGGCGAAGAATGCCATGGAGCGGTCGCCGCGGTGGGCGGTGATGATCGATGTCGGGGTAGGTTCGGTTTCCTGACCGTTCATGACGACTGCCGCCATCGGGCTTTTCATTCCGGGGAATGTCAGACCGCCGAAGCCGTAGGTCGTCAGTCCGTCGCCGTCGATGTAGCTCCATCCGAGGGCGCCGGGGGCGTTGATCTCGAAGTCGGCATAGTCGTCGCCCTCGAAGCTGTCGCTGAAGTCGCGGAAGATGTCCCACGACACCTTCACGCCGAGGTGTGAGCACTGGGCGTCAATGTTGACCGGAGGCAGCAGTTTCTGCTTCATGGCTACGGTGAAGGTATATTCGTCGCGGTTGTCGTCGTTGGCCGAGATTTCGGCGGGAGCGGCTTCGAATCCCTCACGGACGGCGCTGAGGGTGTATTCGTCTTTCCAGACGTCGGCGAACGTGGCTTTGCCGTCGACGGCCTTGGCTGTGTAGCTGTTTTCGGCCGATTTGAGCGTTACGGTGGCGTCGGCTACGTCGGCATTGTCGGAGTCGGCTGTCAGGTCGACCGTCACACTGGCGAACTGGGCGATATGCTGTTCGGCGCTGACTGTCGGCTTCGATGTCAGATTGTCGACGGGATAGACTGTCTCGACGGCATAGCTGTAGCTTCCGCGGCCGAGGTTTTTCCACTGGCTGTCGGTGGCTGTCAGGGCGGTCACGCCCGAGGCTACTGAAGTGCGGCCTGCGGTGTCGCCGTTCTTGATGCGGTAAACGTTATATTTGCGGTCGGGGGTGAAAGCGGCGTCCTCTTTGCGTTCGAGCAGGGGACGCAGCATGAATGCGCCCGACCAGTCAAGGTCGTCGAAATAGCGGTAGCCCGAGACATAGCTGTTTGAGAACACCTGAGTGCGCGGCTCGACAGGCTCGGGGTTGTCGTCGCGTCCGAGCGAGAGGTAACCGTCGGCATTGAGGGCCACTACGAAGCCGTTGTCCGAGACGACAGGCTTGTCGAATTTCACCGATGTCCAGCCGTTAAGGAGCGATTTGACATTTTCTTTGCGGTAGATGATCTCGCCGTTGGGCTCGCCGTCGGCGTCGAGGCCGATAATCCAGACGTTGACGAGCTCGGGAGGATCGGCGGCATAGTCGACGGTCTTGCGGTAGAAGTCGACACCGTAAAGGCTGGCGCCTCCGCGGCATACGACACCGAGCACTCCTACATTATTTTTGGCGTCGTAACCCATCGGGTCTTCGGCGGCATGACCGTTGTCGTAGATTTTCAGGCGTGCGTCGACGGGCGCTTCCCAGTTGATTTTTCCGTCGGCCGAGGTGACGCTGAATGGCGCGAGGGCATTGTAGGTGAGCTTCGTGGTTCCGAAGTCGGTTGTGGCGCCCGAGGCTTTTACGTTGACTGCGGCCGTGTTATCGGCGAAGTTGTTCTTGGAGATTGTCATGGTGTAGGGAGCGTCGGCCTTGGCACCTTTGTTGAGATAGACGCCGCTGATCGAGTAGTTTCCCGAGGCGTCGGTGGTGGCTGAGAAACCGGCATATCCCTTGAGGGTCACCAGAGCGTCGGGGAGGGCGTTGCCTTTGTTATCGGTGACGCGCCCTTTCACGGTGCGGCGCTCCATGGCGGCTACCTCAAGCGTCAGGTCGACGGTCGAGCCTGCGGTTACGTTGGCTTTCACGGGAGTGGCGGGGCTTTCGTAGCCGAATTTCTCCCATGTGACCGAGTAGTTTCCGGCTGCTATCTTGCCGAACGAGAAACTGCCGTCGGCGCCGGTTGTGGCGGTGTAGGTCTGCGGGCCGGTGGCGGTGACGGTCAGGCCCTCCAGAGGGGTGGAGCCGCTTTTGGCCGAGCCTTTGAGCGTACCTTCGTCGATGGGGGTGACTTTCACGTTCTTGATGAAGATCATCTGGCCCTGGTGGCCGTCCGAGACGTGCTGGAAAGAGATATAGTAGTTGCCGGCTTCGGTGATGGCCGGAAGCTCTATGGTCTCTTTGCCGGCGCTGTAGTAGCATCCTTTATACTGAGCCTCTTTCAGAAGAGTGTGTTCGGCCGATGGGTCGGGCGACTTGCTGAGGTAGATGTTGACATGCTCAGTCGAGGAATAGGTCGTGTAGTAGTCGAACTTGAGGGTGATGTCACCTTCGTCGGCTACGTCGAACTTCAGGGCCGGAGAGACAAGCCAGTTGCTGACTTCGGAGTAGTTTGAGGTGAAGGCCCACGAGCAGGCGGCTTTGCCGCCGTTGTCCGACTCGCCGAGGAACCATGTAGCGTGTTCGTCGTCGGTGTTCTGGTCGACGTCGTAGACCGACCATGTGTCGAACAGTGCCTGTGTGTTTAGTGCGCACGAATAGGGGAGCTGCTGCTGGGCGAAAGCCCCCGATGCCGTCAGTGCGACACAACCCGCAATAATAGATCTGAGGTAGTGTATTCGCATAAAGAAGTGGTAGATGGTTAATGAATGTTGCTGAATCGCCTCAAAGATAGCAAATAGTTTTAAATATCCAATAATTTTTAACAAAACAGATATATTGTGACACAAATATGCCACAAAAGGCAACCTCTCACTATTTTTGGGGATGTCTCAGGCGCCCCTTTAACAGATTTTGGGTATTTCGGCGCCTTTTGGCGGGCAGTAATTTTGCGCTGAAATTCCAACCTGTCAACAGATGAAACCTATTATCACCTCTATTCTTGCTCTTGCGCTTTGTGTTCCGGCTGCCTCAGCCGCCGAACCGGCCGATTCGCTGCGGAGCGCCGTCGCAAAAAAAATCAGCGCCTGGGACCGCCTTCATGTCGGCGGCTACGGCGAGGCGGTATTCGTTGAGAACTTCTTCAGCGACAATTATCTGCGCTATACCGATCCGGGAAAATATTCCGGCGCCCGTCACGGCCGTTTCGATGTGCCTCACGTTGTAATATATCTCGGTTATGATTTCGGCAAGGGATGGTCGATGTCGTCGGAGATCGAGTTTGAGCACGGCGGTGTCGAGACCGCCATGGAGCTCGAGACCGAAGAGGGGGGCGAATATGAGAAAGAGGTTGAGCGCGGAGGCGAGGTTGCTCTCGAGCAGTTCTGGCTGCAGAAAGAGTTCATGCCACAGCTGAAGATACGCGCCGGTCTGCAGGTCGTTCCAATAGGTGGCACCAACGCTCATCACGAGCCGAACACCTTCTTCGGCGTCTATCGTCCCGTGGGCGAGTCGACGATTCTGCCCTGCACCTGGCGCGAAGTGTCGCTGACGGTGCTCGGCCGTGCCGGTGACTGGGCCTATCAGGCTATGATTATGCCGGGCCTCGACAGCGAGCGCTTCGGCAACAGCACGTGGATAAGCGGCGGCTCGGCATCGCCTTTCGAGTTCAAGATCGCCAACACTGTTGCCGGCGCCGTGCGTGTCGACAACTACTCTGTTCCGGGTCTTCGCCTGAGTGTCAGCGGATATGTAGGCAACTCTTTCCGCAATACTCTCGAACCGACGTCGTCGCTCAAGAACAAAGGCGTTCACGGAACGGTGTCGATCGGATCGTTCGATTTCGCCTATAACGCCCACAACGTAGTGGCCCGCGGCTTCTTCGACTGGGGCCATCTGAGCGACTCGCGCCATATAACCGAGTTCAATATGTCAATGCCGAAAGGGTCGTCGTCGAAGAAACAGGAGGTGGCTTCCGACGCCTGCTGCGCCGGAATCGAGGCCGGTTACGATATTTTCGGCGCCATCCCCTCCATGAGGGCTTCGGGCCAGCGTTTCTATGTCTTCGGCCGCTATGACTATTATAATTCGATGCAGAAAACCGATGGCGTCACGGCCCTGGCCTGGTGTAAGCGCCATCAGGTAGGCGGCGGCATAAACTACTATCCGATACGCGACATCGTGGTCAAGGCCGAATATGTCTATGGAATCCTCGACCGCCGCTATAACAACGAGCCGTCACTGAAAATAGGTATCGCCTATTGCGGCTGGTTCAAATAAACCCGATCTGAATTATTACCAATAAAAAATAACATGCAATGAAAATCAAACATCTACTTCTTGTAGCTACGGCCCTGACGGCCATGACATCGTGTAGCGACGACAACAACGAGCCCGCCGGTGGCGACGACGCTGCTCTCTCCCCCAAGGAGCAGGCTCTGAAGACTGCTGTCGGCGCGTATGTCGACAAAACCGTTCTGCCGACCTACGCCTCTATGGCCGACGCCGCCATCGAGCTTCGCGACCTCTGCCACGTCATGCGCGACAAACATGCTGCCGGAACTCTGACAACCGCCGATATCGAGGCCGCCGGACGTGCCTGGAAACAGTCGCGCAAGAGCTGGGAGCTCAGCGAGGCTTTCCTCTTCGGCCCCGCTGCCAACCATAATATCGACCCCCACATCGACTCGTGGCCGCTCGACAAGGCCGCTATGGAGCGCCTTCTCGAAGACATACGCGCCGGAAAGCAGTGGTCGCTGGCCAACAACGGCGGTTACGGTCTCATCGGCTTCCATTCGGTTGAATATATGCTCTTCGAGCTTTCTGACGACGAAAACGCCTCGAAACCCCATTCGACAAACTACACCGCCGAAGAGCTGACATATCTCTGCGCCGTAGCTGACGACCTCGCCGAACAGACAGTCTGTCTTGAGGCCTGCTGGCGCGGAACCGACAATATTTCGGCTGAAAAACAGCAGATTCTCGAAGACGCCGATCTCGACTACGGCGAAAACTACGGCGACGAGATGAAGAACGCCCGCAGCGCCGGCTCGCGCTTCAAAACCTATCAGGAGGCCGCCGAAGAGATTATTCAGGGCTGCATCGATATAGCCGATGAGGTCGGCAACACTAAGATCGGACGTCCCCACAGCGGTTCGTCGCTCGAAGACAAGAACTATATCGAGTCGCCCTATTCGCTCAATTCCATCGAAGACTTCGTCGACAATATCATCTCGATCAGAAACGCCTACTGCGGCACTAACGCCGGCGACGCTTCGGTCAGCGACTATGTGAAGAGTGTCGACAAAAACCTCGACGCCGAACTCCGCCTGGCCATCGACGACGCTATCGCCGCCATTTCGGCTATTCCCGAGCCGTTCGCCAAGACCGCCGGCGGCGCCGAAGCCGAACGCGCCGTGAAGGTTGTCGGCACAGACCTCGTCGATGTGCTCGAGAAAGTCAACGATCTGATCGGACGCCGATAAACAGACTGTTATATTCAAATCTCATATTTTCCGACTATGAACATCTTCAAGATGTCGGTTACGGCAGCGGCAGCGCTTTCGGCGCTGGCGCTTGCCTCTTGTTCCGACGATGAGAAAATTACCAACAACGACACTCCCGATACCCCCGAACGCCCCGACTGGTACTATGCCGGCGGCAAGCTCGGAACAACGGAGCTCGCGACCTCGAACGTGTTCGAACAGCCGACCATGGCTGTCGAGAATCAGGGCCTCTACCAGTCGTTCAAGAACGGCGAGGCTATTTTCGAGAAACCGTTCATGACCAATACCGAAGGCGTGCGCGGAGGCCTCGGCCCCGTCTATATCCGAACATCGTGTACCCATTGCCATCCTAACTACAGCCATGGAGAGCGCGTGGCCGAAGGATCGTATGACACCCGCGACCCGGGCAACGGAACCCTTCTGGTCGTCTACAATCCCGCAACCGAAGGCTATGTGCCCTGGCTTGCCGGTATGCCGCAGCTCTACGCCGTCGCTCCTTTCAAGGCTCCTGTCGACGGCTCGAAGGTCAGGGTCTCTTACCGCGAGGCAACCGACACCTGGGGCAACCGTTTCGACGACGGTGAGACATATTCGCTCCAGTATCCCGTTGTCGATATGCCTTCCGATGCCATCTATGTTGTCAATCAGGGCTATCAGTTCCCGACCGGCTATGAGGTCAAGCTCGAATCGACAATCGGTATTCCCGGCTCTGGCCTGCTCGACGCCATCGATGAGAAAGACCTTCTCGCGCAGTATCAGAAGGAGGAAGCCGACGGCTTTCTGCCAAACGGTCTGAATTCCGCTTTCTATGCCGGAGGCGCATGGGTATCTCCCTATAAGAACACCGTTCAGGGCGACGGAACTCCCTACGCCCGCCGCTTCACCTACGCCCTCAGCCGCGGCCCGCTTCAGGACGCCGCCGGCGCCAACGCTATCTGGAACATCACCAACGTGACGCGCTCCGACCGCCGCTACCACTATCTCGACGCAGCCGGAACCTATGCCGAATATTCCGCGAAAGACCCCGACGTGCAGGCCGGATTCGACGACTATCTGGCCAAGGTCGATCCCTCGCGCAAACATCCCGAATGGTGGACAGGCCCGATCGAAGACCGAATCAAGAACTATCTGCTCTCGAAAGATCTCGACCCCGAGATGACCGACGACGAATATACCGACCTCATGGTATGGCACCGCGGTCTGGCCGTTCCCGCTGTGCGCGACATCGACGATCCCGATGTTATCCGCGGACGCGAGCTCTTCGCCCAGATCGGATGTGACTATTGCCACCGTCCGAGCTGGATAACCGGCCCCGACAATATCGCCGACCCTGCGAAGTTCTTCAAGGGGGACGAGCTGCCGCGCTATCCCTATCAGACAATCTGGCCCTACACCGATATGGTTCAGCACAAACTGATGATGGCCTCCGACATACGTGGCGGATGGTGCCGCACGACGCCTCTCTGGGGACGCGGTCTCCATCAGAAAGTCACAGGCTCGCCGACGGCCGACCGTCTCCACGACTGCCGCGCCCGCACAACGCTCGAAGCCATCATGTGGCACGGTTATTCGCCTCAGTCCGACGCCTATCACACTGTCGTCAAGTTCCGTGCCCTCCCGAAGGCCGACCGCGACGCCATAATCCGCTTCGTCGACGCTATCTGACCCCCCCTATGAAACGACATCTTCCCGCGGCAACGCTCCTGATACATATCGCTCTGACCATTATCGTGGCCGGAGCGATTGTGACTCATTTCTGCGGCATAACGGGCACGGTCACGCTCGCCGACGGCGCCCCTGCCGTGACCCGTTTCGACAAAACGTCGGGGCCCGGCGACGGCACTTTCCCCTTCGGTGTGGCCCTGCGCAGCGCCGAGGTCGTCTTCTACCCGGCCTCGACAACGCCGATGGATTTCCGCAGCCACATAACCGTCGACGGCCATGACCTGACCGTCGCCATGAACAGCGTAGCCACCTACCGCGGATGGCGTTTCTACCAGACAGCCATGGGAGCCGCCGACTCTACACTCTCGGTGGCCCGCGATCCGTGGGGCATAGCCATAACCTACACCGGGTATGCTCTGCTCGGCCTCTCCATGGTTCTGTTTTTCTTTCAGCGGCGCACCTGCTGGCGCGCACACCTGCGCAAGCTGTTCGCGGCCGCTATGATCATAGTTGCGGCCACAGCCTCGGCGGGCGACCTGCCGACGATGCAGCGGCCTCTGGCAACGCGCATGGGCCGGGTGTTCGTCTATTGGAACGACCGCGTGGCTCCGATGCAGACAATGGCCTGCGACGTCACCTCGAAGCTCTATGGCGCCCGTTCCTACCGCGGCATGACGCCCGAGCAGGTTCTGGCCGGATGGCTCTTCTGGTTCGATGACTGGAACCGCGACTATCTCGCCTCGTATCCCGACGCGTCGGGGAAGAAAGAGCAGGAGCGGCGCGCTCTGATAACATGGCTCGGCACCGGCGAGGCTTTCCGCATCTATCCCTACCGCACGGCTTCGGGGTATCTTGAATGGCTCTCGCTGACAGGGCGCCGCCCCTCGGCGATGGGCCTCGAACAGTGGCGGTTTATGGTTGAGACAATGCCGTCGATACAGCGTCTCGTAGCCTCGGGCGACAATATCGGCGCCGGACAGATCATGCTCGACCTTATAGAAGCCCAGCGCCGCTATGCCGCTCCCGACGGGCTTCCATCGCCGCTGCGCGTCGACGTCGAGCGCCGCTACAACCAGCTGGCGCGGCTGCTGCCGCTGGCGCTGATTGCTTTGGCGGTCGGCGGATTTCTGCTTTGGTGCGCGCTGAAGCGCGGCACCCTGACCAAAAAACGCTGGCTGGGAACTGTTGCTACCGCTCTCTGCGGGCTGACGGCTATCGCCGTCGCCGCCATTCTCGCCGTGCGCGGCTGGCTCGGTGGCTACGTGCCTGTCTCAAACGGCCCCGAGACAATGCTCTTCATGGGATTCGCCGCCTCGGCGGCAGCACTGTTCTGCGGCCGGCGCCGCCTTATCCAGGGAGCTCTGATGCTGACAGCCGCTATGGCCCTCTTCACCGCTGCCATGGCCTCGGCCACACCGCGCATAGCCGCTCTGCAGCCCGTTCTGTCGAGTCGTCTGCTGACAGTCCACGTCATGCTCGTCATGACCTCCTACGTTATGTTTCTTCTCATGGCCGTGCTCGCCGCCGTCGGACTCTCGCGCCGTGACCTCTGCGACCGCATGGCTCTGACAAACAGCGTCCTGCTCGTTCCCGCCGAGTTTCTGCTCACCGCCGGAATCTTCGTCGGCGCCGTCTGGGCCAACCAGTCGTGGGGGCGCTACTGGGGCTGGGACCCGAAAGAGACCTGCGCTCTGGTGACCATGCTCATCTACGCCGTGCCGCTCCACGCCGCCTCGCTGCGCCGCTTTCGCGGATCGCGCGTCCTCAACCTCTACCTGCTGCTGGCCATCGTCAGCGTCCTCTTCACCTACTTCGGCGCCAACTACCTCCTTCCCGGCCTCCACTCCTATGCCTGACACTTGGGAGCTTTGGGAGTTTTGGGAGTTTTGGGAATAACGACGAAGAGGCTGCGCGGGCGCAGCCTCTTCGGGGAGATTCGGGGGAAAGGGGTTATTTGTCGAGGCGGGCGCGGATGGCGGCCGTTGCCTCTTCGTAGCCGGGCTTGGCCAGCAGGGCGAACATGTTCTTCTTGTAGGCTTCGACGCCGGGCTGGTTGAAGGGGTTGACGCCGAGCAGGTAGCCGCTGATGCCGCAGGCTTTCTCGAAGAAGTAGATGAGCTGTCCGAGGCTGTCGGCGTCGATGCGCGGAATGGTGACGAGGATGTTGGGCACTCCGCCGTCGACGTGGGCGAGGCGTGTGCCGAGCTCGGCCATTTTGTTGACTTCGTCGACGCGCTTGCCGGCGATATAGTTGAGGCCGTCGAGGTTGTCGGCGTCGGTGGGGATCACGAGCTCGCGGTCGGGGTTTTCGACGCTGACTACGGTCTCGAAGATCGTGCGCTCGCCTTCCTGAATCCACTGGCCCATCGAGTGGAGGTCGGTGGTGAAGTCAACGGCAGCGGGGAAGATGCCTTTGTGGTCTTTTCCTTCGCTTTCGCCGTAGAGCTGTTTCCACCATTCTCCGAAGAAGTGGAGTTTCGGGTGGAAGTTGACCAGAAGCTCGGTTTTCTTTCCTCCGCGGTAGAGGATATTGCGGGCCATGGCGTAGAGCAGTGACATGTTTGTCTGAGGGTCGTCGCCGTTTGTGGCGGCTTCCATTGTGCGGGCGCCTTCTACGAGGGCCTTGATGTCGAATCCGGCACACGCTATGGGCAGTAGCCCGACGGGGGTTAGCACACTGAAGCGGCCGCCGACGTTGTCGGGGATGACGTAGGTTGTGTAGCCTTCGTCATTGGCCAGAGTGCGCAGAGCGCCGCGGCTGGCGTCGGTGATGGCGACGATGCGCTCTTTAGCATTCTCTTTGCCGACCTCTTTTTCAAGTTTCTCGCGCAGGAGGCGGAAGGCGATGGCGGGTTCTGTCGTTGTCCCGCTCTTAGAGATTACGATTATGCCGAATTTCTTTCCGTTGAGATAGTCGAGAAGTTCGGCGAGATAGTCTTCGCCGATATTCTGGCCGGCGAAGAGCACTTTCGGAGCGCCGATGCGGCCCGGCTCAAGCGAGCTGAACGAGCCCGAGAGGGCTTCGATGACGGCTTTGGCGCCCAGATAGCTGCCGCCGATGCCGACGGCTACGATGACTTCGCAGAGGTTGCGGAGACGGCGTGCTGTGGCATTGATGTCGTCGATGAGCGTATCGGTGGTGTCGGTGGGGAGCTTGACCCATCCGAGGAAGTCGTTTCCGGCGCCGTTGCCGCTGAGAAGTGTGGCGACGGCCTGCTGTGCCTCGGGGAGCATGGCGGCCTCGCACTTGGGGCAGATAGCGTCGGCTACGTTGATTTTTATTGTCTGCATAATAATAAAGGAGTTTAAGGTTTGTTAGTCGAATATAAGCGACAGGCGCCGCATGGCGTCGGCGGGACGGGCGCCCCGGTAGAGGACGTCATAGACAGCGTCGGCAAGAGGAATGCGTGCGCCTACGCTCTCGTTGAAAGCATGGATACAGGCTGCGCCGTAGTATCCCTCGGCAGTCTGCTCCATCTCCATGCGGGCTGCCTTCACGCTGTAGCCGCGGCCTATGAGCGAGCCGAAGTTGTGGTTTCGCGAGAAGTTGCTGTAGCAGGTGACGAGCAGGTCGCCGACGTAGGCCGAGGCGTCGATGTCGCGTCCGGCGCCGACAGCGGCGGTTATGAAGCTCTGCATCTCGCGTATGGCGTTGCTGACGAGCACGGCCAGAAAGTTGTCGCCGCTCTTGAGGCCGTGGACGATGCCGGCAGCGATGGCGTAGATGTTTTTCATCACGGCGGCGAGTTCGAGGCCGGCGACGTCGGTCGACACCGTGGCGCTCAGCGCGCGGCCGCGCAGGCATCCGGCGACAGCTTCGGCGTTGTCGCGGCAGGCGCAGCCTATGGTGAGATAGCTGTGGCGCCCAAGAGCCACCTCTTCGGAGTGGCAGGGGCCACCGATGACGGCGATTCGCGAGGCGGCGACGCCATAGTGGCTCTCCATATAGCGGCTGATGAGGCTGTTGCATCCCGGCACCATTCCTTTGATGGCCGAGACCACTCCTTTGCCCGAGATGTCTTCGGTGAGCTTCTCGAAATGGCTCAGGAAGTAGGGCGAGGGGGTTACCAGCAGAAGAGTGTCGGCCTCGCGTGCGGCAAGGTTAATGTCGGAGGTGAAGGCTATGCGGTTGACGTCGAAGGGTATGTCGCTCAGATAGGCCGGGTTGTGGCCGAGGCGGCAGAAGTCGTCGATGCGGTCGGGACGCCGCATATACCATATTATCGATTCGCGGTTCGACAGCAGAAGCTTGGCCAGGGCCGTGGCCCAGCTGCCTCCGCCCATGACGGCGATTTTTCCGGGGAAAGATGTCACGTCGCGCTGTTATTTCTTAGCGGCCTCAACCCAGGCGGCCACCATGTCGGGGGTCGGGTTCTTAAGGCCGAGTTTATATTTCTTGTTGATGGCCAGAAGCTCCTGAACGAGCTTGCCGGGAGCGTCGACGGCTGCCAGAGCCTCGACGGTCAGCACACCGGCTTTCTGGAGCGGAGCCACCCAGTCGGCGTCGACACCGACTGCGGTGAATGCCTCGGGCTTGTCGCGGCGGGCTACCTTTTCGGGACGCATCTGCGGGAAGAAGAGAACTTCCTGAATCGTCGTCTGGCCGGTCATGAGCATTACGAGGCGGTCCATGCCGATGCCCATTCCCGATGTGGGGGGCATGCCGTATTCGAGGGCGCGCAGGAAGTCGCCGTCGATGATCATGGCCTCGTCGTCGCCCTTCTCGCTGAGACGCATCTGCTCGACGAAGCGTTCGCGTTGGTCGATAGGGTCGTTGAGCTCGGAATAGGCGTTGGCGAGTTCCTTGCCGTTGACCATCAGCTCGAAGCGTTCGGTCAGCTCGGGATTGTCGCGGTGGCGTTTGGTCAGCGGCGACATCTCTATGGGGTAGTCGGTGATGAAAGTAGGCTGGATATATCTGCCCTCGCACTTCTCGCCGAAGATTTCGTCGATGAGCTTTCCTTTGCCCATCGTGTCGTCGACCTCGATGCCGAGATCGCGGGCAGTGCGGCGCAGTGCGTCCTCGTCCATTCCGTCGATATCGACGCCGGTGTGCTCGAGGATGGCCTCGCGCATGGTGACGCGCTTGTAGGGGGCCTTGAAGTCAATGACGTTGTCGCCGACTTTCACCGTGGTTGTTCCGTTGACGTCGAGGCATATCTTCTCGAGCATCTTCTCGGTGAAGTCCATCATCCAGTTATAATCCTTATAGCTGACGTAGATCTCCATGCAGGTGAACTCGGGATTGTGGGTGCGATCCATACCCTCGTTGCGGAAATTCTTCGAGAACTCATAAACCCCCTCGAAGCCGCCTACGATGAGGCGTTTCAGATAGAGTTCGTCGGCGATGCGCAGATAGAGCGGAATGTCGAGAGCGTTGTGGTGGGTTATGAACGGACGGGCCGCGGCGCCTCCCGGAATCGACTGGAGTATGGGGGTCTCGACCTCCATATAGCCGTGGTCGTTGAAATAGGAGCGCATTGAGTTGTAGACTTTCGTGCGCTTGATGAAAATCTCCTTGACGCCGTCGTTGACAACGAGGTCGACATAGCGGCGGCGGTAGCGCAGCTCGGGGTCGTCGAAAGCGTCGTAGGTAACGCCGTCTTTGACCTTGACGATAGGCAGCGGACGCAGCGACTTGCCCAGAACCGTCAGGGCGGTTGCGTGGACAGAGATCTCGCCCGTCTGTGTGCGGAACACGAAGCCTTCCACACCGACAAAGTCGCCGATGTCGAGCAGCTTCTTGAACACGATGTTATAAAGGTCTTTGTTTTCGCCGGGGCACAGCTCGTCGCGGTTGACATAGACCTGAATGCGGCCCGTGGCGTCCTGAAGTTCCATGAACGACGCCTTTCCCATTATGCGGCGGCTCATTATTCGGCCCGCAACCGACACCTCGCGGCGCGGAGCGTCGTCAGTGAAAGAACTGATTATTTCGTCGGCGTGGCCCGTCACGGGATATTCGGCGGCAGGGTAGGGGTCGATGCCCATATCGCGCAGTTGCTGCAGCGAATTGCGGCGAACAATCTCTTGTTCGCTAAGTTCGAGGATATTCATGAATAAAAAATTTTTGCAAAATTACAAATTCCGCCCGAAACAGCCAAACAGGGCGGGAATTGGGAGTTTTGGGAGTTTTGGGAGTTTTGGGTGGCCCATAGCTCCCAAAGCTCCCATTATTCCCATTACTTCGGGCCTTCCTTTCGATAGGCTCGCCTCGCGCGGCTCATCTCTTCGCGGATGCCGCCGTTTTCGAGGAAGTCTTTTTTAGCTCTTTCGATTAATCGGAACAGCAGAAACTGCTCCTGATGAATCATCGTTACGCACAGGTTGGCGAGAGTCTCGTCGTCGCGCTGCGGTGCTATCTGCCGGTAGAGCGCCGAGTCGTTGTGTGTGCGGCAGAACTCTCTTACCCGGGCCTGTTTCCCGGGAGGCCAGAATGTCATGTCGCGCACTCTGAGATAGTCTTCGTAGTCGGCCAGCAGTTCGTCGAAACTTGCCTTGGCCACATTGAAGAGCTTTATCCCGGTTTCGCGCGAGGTCACTGACGCCGCGCTCCCTTCAATGATATTCTGTTTGCCGCTGCGGGCTGCCTGAACCATCTGATCGACAGTGCGGTCGCCTCGCCGGAGATATTTCGAGGTGAAATAGAAAGTTATATCATAGATACATTCTGCTTTCTTATACACGATAAGACTTCGGTAGTCCCCCTTGGCGTTTAAAAAATCGTCGGTCATTCTCGTCTCGGTTGTCTTATTCAGCAAAGATAATAAAAAAATCCCGACGCGCGGCGCCGGGATTCTCTGGGTTCGATAGAGGCGGGGAGAGGTCAGTCGGTCAGGACGAAGCGCAGCGACGAGCGGATGTCGTCGGAGGCTGCGCCGACGTGGGCGCGGAACTCGCCCGGCTCGGCTTTCCAGGCGTGGGCGCCGGCGTCGAAGAAGGCGAGATCGGAGGGCCTTACGGTGAATGTCACTGTCTTTGTCTGTCCGGGCTCGAGGTATATCTTGGCGAAGTTCTTGAGCTCTTTGGCGGGGCGCTTGACCGAGGCTTTGGTGTCGGAGATGTAGAGCTGAACGGTCTCGGCGCCGGCGCGCGAGCCGGTGTTGGTTACGTCGACGCTGAGTGTCATCGCTCCGTCGGGGCCTATCTTCGAGGCGTCGGCCGACAGTTTTCCATAGCCGAAGGTCGTGTAGCTCAGGCCGTGGCCGAAGGCGAAGAGCGGGCGTATTTTCTTAGTGTCGAACCAGCGGTAGCCGACCATGACGCCTTCGTTGTAGCGGATGTCGACGATGTCGCTGTCGGCGCGTTTTGTGCCGGGATATTCACCGACGGCGTGGGCGGCGACGTCGTCGAGTCTTACGGGGAAGGTCATGGGCAGTTTGCCCGACGGGTTGACGTGTCCGAAGATTACGTCGGCCAGCGAGTTGCCCGATTCAGATCCGAGGAACCATGCCTGAAGGATAGCGGGGACTTTGTCGGCCCATGGCATAGCCACGGCGTTGCCGCTGACGTTGACGACAACCGTGCGCGGATTGGCGGCTACGAGGGCTTCGATGACGGCGTCCTGATTATAGGGGAGTGCGAGGCTTTCGCGGTCGGAGTCTTCGCAGTCCTGCCCGGTAGCTTTGTTGAGGCCGCCGACGAAGATGACGACGTCGGCGCGTCGGGCGGCGTCGGCGGCGTCGGCTATGAGGCGGTCGGCGCTGCGGCTCTCGCTGAGATCCTGACCGGAGGTCACGCCGTTGTATTCACCTGTCGGATCGCCGACATATCCGCGTTCCCAGACTACGGTCGAGCCGGCGGGGGCCTGGGCGCGCAGGCCATCGAGCGGCGAAGTCTCGCGCTGCACTTTCAGCGACGAGCTGCCCCCGCCGACGGTCATCATCTTGACGGCGTTTTCGCCGACAACGAGGATGTTCTGCGGTTTCGAGGGGTCGAGCGGCAGAAGGTTGCCTTTGTTGCGCAGCAGAACAATGCCTTCGGCGCCGATGCGTCGAGCGGCCGCATAGTGTTCGTCGCTGCACAGGCTGCCGAAGCCTTTGTCGCTCTTCATGGCCGTGCGGAAGATGAGGCGCAGAACGTTGCGCACCTTGTTGTCGAGAGTGGCCATGTCGGCTTTCCCTTCGCGCAGCAGTTTCAGGTAGGGGTCGGCGAGATAGTAGTTGTCGTAGGCGTTCGAGCGTCCGTTTGTGAGGCCGTTTGTCCATGAGCCGAACTCGAGGTCGAGGCCGTTTTCGACAGCCTCGGCGGTGTCGTGGGTGCCTCCCCAGTCAGAGATGACGACTCCGTCGAAGCCCCATTCGTCGCGCAGTATGTCGCGGAGAAGGCGCTTGTTGTGACAGCCGTGCTGGTTCTGATAGAGGTTGTAGCTTCCCATTATCGACCAGGCGCCCCCCTCGGTGACGGCGGCTTTGAAGGCCGGCAGATAGATTTCATAGAGAGTGCGGTCGTCGACGATTACGTTCGAGGTGTGGCGGTTGACCTCGTTGTTGTTGAGGGCGTAGTGTTTGACGCAGGCTGCGACGCCGTTGCTCTGGAGACCCTTGATGTAGGGCACGACCATGCGCGAGGCCAGCAGGGGGTCTTCCCCCATATATTCGAAGTTGCGTCCGTTGAGCGGAGTGCGGTAGATGTTGACTCCGGGGCCGAGAACGACATCCTTGCCGCGGTAGAGGGCTTCTTCGCCGAGTGACCGGCCGTAAAGCTCGGCCAGCTCGGGGTTCCATGTGGCGGCGAGGGCTGTCAGGGCCGGAAAGGCTACGCAGGAGTCGTTGGTCCAGGCGGCCTGTTCCCATTCGTCCCAGAGCACCTCGGGGCGTATTCCGTGGGGGCCGTCGGTTGTCCACAGCTCGGGGATTCCGAGGCGCTGGACGCCGCGCGAGCAGAATTTCGACTGGGCGTGGAGCACACCGACTTTCTCTTCGAGAGTCATGCGCTGCAGCGCGTCTTCCACGCGATCTTCGAGAGGTTTCGACGGATCGAGATATACCGGAACAGCGGCGGTGGCCCCGACAAAAGTCAGGGCCACTGCTGCCAGAGTGGTTATGAGTTTCTGTTTCATTTTATAATTGGACTGACTATTTTTCTTCGACGGAGAGCATACCGGCGTTGTTGCCTGCCGAGAGGTCGATCGTGAAGACGTAGGTGACCCCCTCTTTCAGCGAAGCGCCTTCGGCGAGGTAGAGGTTGCCCTTGTCATGGCCGTTGCCGTCGCCGATGAGCACAACAGGGCTCGTCGAGGTCAGGGTGGTGTGGTCGAATTCATTGTCCCAGCTCAGGGCGCCGCCGAAGAACTTGAAGTTGATCGAGCCGGTCGAGATCTGCTGGCCGCCGACGAGGGTCAGGCGGAACTTCTTGTTGCCGATCGGAGCCATGCAGACAGAGTTTTCGGTAACCCAGCCCGTTGTGTTGGCCAGAGAGGGCTTTCCGAAATTCTCGCCGATAACCCATATCGAGCCTGTGGCGTCGGCGCCGAGCGAGGCGGGAGCGCCGCTGGCGAGAGCCTGGACGCGGAAGTATTTCAGCTTCTGGTCGGCGATTATGCGGTATGAGCCTGAGGCGGCGGCGAAGGTCACGTTGCCGTCGGCGTCGGTGGCGAACCAGTCGGGATCGAACCAGTATTCACTGATTCCGGCGATTCCGTCGAAAGTGAGCGCCTGACCCTGCATGAGGCTGAGGTCGACGCGGGCGGTGTTGTCGTCGATTCCGGTCATTTCGGTGTCGTTGACTTTCAGGACAACGAACGGGGCGGTCGCGAACGAGCGGGTGTCGAAGCTGACGGTGTATTTGCCGGCAGCGGTGTTCGAGAATGGAATCTGTCCTTCGGCGCCGACAACGACGGCGTTGCTCTCATAGCCGAAGACAATCTCGTTGCCGTTCTCGCCTGTTTTCGGAGCCACGATGGTGGCTTTGATTTTCTGGGGGAACGATGCGGTCACGCTGTAGAGGCCGTTGCCCTGCGGTTCCATGCGGTATTCATTGCCGTCGGCCACGAGGGTCAGGTAGGGGTAGTCGGGATGGGTTATCGCAACGGGATATTCTTCGACGGTCACGGTTTTGTTGATGTTCTGAAGAACAAAGCGCAGTGTTGCGGTTCCGTCGGGGATATTGGCGTAGTAGGGAACGTAGATTTCGCCGGAATAGTCGGTGTTGTTCTCTTTGGTTCGGATAACCTGTTCCTGAACCATCTCTTCGCCGAAGAAGAGCTGGGCCTTGAGGGTCGACAGGGCCACGTCGGCGTCGGAGACGTGGACGGTGAAGGGAATATTGTCGCCGAAGCAGGCTTTCGTTGCGGGGCTTTCATAGCCTATCACGGGGTTGCCGGCCGGCTCGTCGTCGCTGCAGGCCGTTGCCATCAGGGCCAGAGCGGCTATCGGGAGGATATATCTGAATTTCATGATTGCTGTTTTAAGGATGAGGGTGATTACCATTTCAGTGAAACGACGCTGCGTCCGGGCACGGGCACGAGGAAGTGGTGGTTTCCGTCGTCGAGGGTGAGGTTCACAGCTTCGGCATCGGCGTTGCAGATGACGGCGGCAAGCGTTCCGTCGGGATTCTCGAAGGCTTCATACATGAGGCCGTTTGCCGTATATCCCGACGAGGCCACGCGGTGGGCTCCCGGAGCGATGACGGCCGACATGTGGGCCATGTTGTGGTAGAACGAGTTGTAGCGGATATGGCTGTAGTTCTTGTCGATGTCGACGGCGCCGAAGCCGTTGGTGCATCCGCCGGGACGGTTGGGACCGCGCTGGGCGTCGAGCATGAGGTTCCAGATAATGGCACCGCGGCTCCAGCGGCTGACGGTTCCGAGGGTGATGTCCTGTGCGTCGGCGATGAAGCGGCCGGCGAAGTTCGAGCCGTCGTTCCAGTCGCCGGCTGTCGATTCGGTGAAGATAAGCTCCTTGTCGGGGAAGGCAGAGTGGACGGCGTTGAGCTCGTCGGGCGATCCGCCGTAGTTGTGGTATGCAGCTCCGGCGAGATATTTCGAGGCTTCGGCGTCGGCGTAGATCTTGCAGGGATATTTGTCCTGATCGGCCATGTTGTCGTAGTTGTAGTTATGGTCGAAGGCATAGATCTTGGTCGTGATGCCTGCCTGTTCGAAGGCGGGGCCTACGACTTTGACGAAGTCGCGCTGCTGCTGCCATCCCATGAACATCGAGGCTGAGTTGCCGCGGTTCAGAGGCTCGTTCTGGAGGGTTACGGCGTGGATTCTGATTCCGTTGTCGGCGAAGGCTTTGATCCATTTGACGAAATATTGGGCGTAGTCGCCGTAGCGTGCGGGATTGAGATAGCCGCCTGTCCATGAGTTGCAGGGGGAAAGGGTCGAGAGGTCGCTGACCTTCATCCAGAGCGGAGCTGTCCAGGGAGAGCCCATGATCTTTATGTCGGGATTTATGGCGAGAATCTCTTTGAGGACGGGAATGACATATTGGGTTTCTTCGGCTGTCAGGGCGAAGTTTTCGATTCCTTCGGTGTCGCAGCAGGTATATTCGCTGAGCGAGAAGTCGGAGCAGCCTATGCTTACGCGGATGTAGCTCATTCCGTAGCCTTCGGTCGTCGAGAAGGTTTTCTTGAGGAAGGCCGTGCGGGCTTCCGGCTCCATTTTCAGCAGGTTGTAGGCTGTCGAGCCGGTTATCGCTGCGCCGAAGCCGTCGATTTCCTGATATTTTGTAGAGCGGTCGATTCTGACGGTGCGCGGCGACATATTGTCTTTTGTCGAGAAGCTGATTCCCGAGGGGGTCAGGTCGAAAGTGCGCGAGGCTGTTGTTGTCAGGGCATGGACGTCGCCTTCGACGCTGATTACCGGAGCCTGCTCGTCGGGCTGCGGGGTGTTGTCGTCGCTGCAGGCCGTAGTGGAGAGCATGAGCGAGCAGAAAAGAGCGCTGAGAATCATTTTATTGTTGTATTTCATGATTGTTTCGGAATAAAAAGATTAATAGCCGGGGTTCTGAACGAGGTTGTCGTTCTGGTCGATGGCAGACTGCGGGATAGGCATCTTGTAGGAGAACTCGGTGAAGGGGCTGCGCTGAGCGTGGCGTCCGCTGTCTTTCGAATAGACGGCGTTCATGACCTCTTCGACCTTGTCGAGGCGGCAGAGGTCGAACCAGCGCTGGCCTTCCATGGCGAGCTCCATACGGCGTTCGTCGAGCAGGGCGTTGATCAGAGCTTCTTTGCTGCCTTTCCTGGCGGCGTCGAGCGGGGCGATGCCGGCGCGGCTGCGGATGCGGTCGATTATCGCGGCGCCGTCGGCGAGCTGGCCGTTCTGGATGAGAGCCTCGGCCTTGAGCAGCAGAATGTCGGCCAGGCGCAGTTTTATCAGGCTCGAGAATTCAGAGCGGCATTTGTTCATGAAGGCATAGTTGTCGGCGGGGTAGTAGTTGCTCCATGTGCAGCTGTAGAAGGCTACGGCTTCGGCGTAGCGCTTTGTGTCGCCGTTGGCGTTGAAGCAGGCCGAGAGGTCGCGCGAGGGGGTCACCCATTTGGCCCAGGTGAAGTTTGTGCCGGGATTGTCGACGGGGTTGCCGAACATCCATGAACACCAGTTTCCGGCGCCGGTGAAGAAGTGGGCCTCAAGGATGCTCTCGGAGGTGTTGCGCACAGGCTCGAAAGAGTCGCCGACGGCCCAGAGAGTCGAATAGTCGTCGACGAGAGCATAGCCGTCGGCCACGCATTTGTCGGCATATTCGATCACTTTGGCATAGTTGCGCAGAGGTTTCTCGGCATAGATTTTGGCGAGCATGGCGTGGGCCACACCGCGGCTCAGGCGTGTTTTGTCGCCGCTGTTGGCCGGGGCATACTGCTCGGCGTAGAGAAGATCGGTCTCGATGGCTTTGTAGGCTTCTTCCTCGGTGTTCTGGGCGGGGAAGTAGGCGTTATACATTTCGCCGACGTTCTCCGAGGTGATGTTGCCGGCCGTTGTGGTGATGATAGGGATGTTGCCCCAGAGGCGCACCATGTCGAACCATACGAGGGCGCGGAAAAGGCGGGCCTGGGCTTCGTAGACGTGCTGCTCGGCCTCGCTGACACTGCCGTCGGCGACCTTGTCGATGTTGGTGATGAGCTTGGTGGCTACGGCCGCATCCTCGAGAAAGCGCGTCCAGTCGCGGAGAAGAACGCTGTTCGAGCCTTCGATTGAGTTGTCTTCGTAGGGGACGACCTCGGCGCCGGTCGTTCCGGCGTATGCGTTGTCGGAGTGGGCTTCGGAAATGAGAAGCATATCGACATACCAGTGCTCCTGACGGTCTTCGAAGAGTTTATACATTGCCGTCAGATAGCTGTCGACATCAGATTTTGTCGAGAAGACGATCTCTTCCTGCTCTTCGGTGATGCCTTCGGTGACATCGGAATAGGTGTCGAGCGGATCCTGGTTGAGCGAGCACGACGGGGCCATCGCAAGGCATCCCAGAGCGGCTGCGTATCCGAAAATTCTGTTGTATTTCATGTTGTTGTTGGCTGAATTGGTTTAGAATACGACGTTAACACCCAGAGTGAAGCTGCGTGTCTGGGGATATGTGCCCCAGTCGATGCCCTGGACGGCACCGCTGTTGCCCCACTGGTTGACTTCGGGGTCCATGCCCGAATATTTTGTCCAGGTCAGCAGGTTGGTTGCGGTGAAATAGGGCTGGAGCTTGGTCAGGCCTACTTTCTTCATCCATGCGCCCGAGAAGTCGTAGGAGAGGGTGATGTCCTTGACGCGGAGATAAGAGCCGTCTTCAATGAAGTATGACGAGTTTTTCATGTCGAAACCGGCCTTGGGGACGTCGGTGATCTGTCCGGGAATTACCCAGCGGCGCAGAACGTCGGTTATCTGGTTCTTGCCGTCGTACATGCCCATCATTTCCATCTTCGAGGCGTTGAATATGTCGTTTCCGTAGGAGCCCTGCAGGAAGATGTTGAGGCTGAATCCCTTGAAGAAGAATGTGTTGGTCAGACCGAAGGTGAAGTCGGGGTTGGGGTCGCCGATATAAGTGCGGTCAGATGAGGTTATCTTGCCGTCGTTGTTGAGGTCGCGATACATAAGCTCGCCGGTCTCGGGATCGACTCCGTCGGAGATGTAGCCGTAGAATCCGCCCAGCGGACGGCCCGGCTCGTTGCGGACGACCTGCTCGTTGACATAGTCGCTCGTGCGGCCGTCGTAGTAGACTTTCTGAAGTTCGAGCTTGGTCAGCTTGTTGCGGTTGAACGACATGTTGAACTGGGTGTCCCAGGTGAAGTCGCGGCCGGTGAAGTTATGGGAGGTTATGGCGAATTCGAAGCCCTGGTTGGTCATCTCGCCTTCGTTGCGGGCGATTGTGCTGGCAGCGGCGGCGCCGGCCGGAAGGGCCACGTTCATGAGCATGTCGGTGGTCTTCTTGTAATACCAGTCGGCCGAGAGTGTCAGTCGGCTGCGCAGCACGGTGAAGTCTACGCCGACGTTGGTCTGGGTCGTTGTCTCCCAGGTGAGGTCGGTTGTGCGCAGGTTGGCCTGAGTTATGGTCGGGACGGCGTTCGACTGGCCTTCCTTGAACCATTCGATGCGGTTGATATTGTAGCGCTGGAGATAGGCGTAGTCGCCGATGCCCGACTGGTTACCGGTCTGTCCCCAGCCGGCGCGCAGCTTGAGGTCGTCGATCCACTGGACGTCGCGCAGGAAGCTTTCCTGCGAGATGCGCCAGGCTGCCGAGAACGAGGGGAAGACGCCCCAGCGGTGGTCGGGATGGAGCTTCGACGAGCCGTCGGCACGGACGTTGGCGGTCACCAGGTAACGGTTGTCGAAGTTATATGATGCGCGGCCGAAATACGACATGATTGTCCAGGCCGAGGCGTTGGTGCCGGTGTTTGTCCAGTTGATGCGGTTGGCGGCGTTGAGGGTATGGATGTCGTCGGAGCGGTAGTTGTAGCCCTGGATGTAGCTCTGATCCCACTTCGAGTCGGTCCATGAAGTTCCGGCCATTACGTCGATGCGGTGCTTACCGAAGTCGCGGACGTAGTTCAGCACGTTGTCCCAGACAAGGAGCTGGTTGTTGGCGCGTGTGTCGCTGCCGATGCCGAAGTTTTCGCGGCCGTAGTTTGTCGAGACCGGATCGACGAAGTCGGTGTTTTTCGAGTTGCGGCGGTCGAGGGTGAATTTTGTGTTGAAGGTGAAGCCCGGAAGGATGTCGAAATGGAGGTTGCCCGATGCGATGAGGCGGTTCTCCTTGTTGCGTGAGTTCTTGTTGCGGGCGAGGTTCTCCGAGGGGCTGGTTATGTTGACTCCGTAGAAGTTGGTATAGTACTGGTCGGGGTTTTCGGGATCCCAGACGGGAGCATAGGTCGGGGTGTTGATGACCGAGAGGACAACGCCGCCTCGGTTGGCGCCGTTACCGGTGTTGATTCCGTTGGAGGTGTAGTCTGAATATACGATGTTGGCCGAGGCCGAGAGCCATTCGGCGATCTTGGTGTCGACGTTGACGCGGAAGTTATAGCGCTTGTAGAACGAGGGCTTGATAACGCCGTCCTGGTCGAGATAACCGAGGTTCATCAGATATTTTGTTCGGCCTGTGTTCTGCGAAACCGAGAGCTGATAGTTCTGGGTTGTTCCGGTACGGTAGATTTCGTCGAACCAGTCGGTGCGGTCGGTCAGATTCTCGGGAAGGCTTATGAGGCCGATCTCGTCCTGAAGCTCGCGATACTGCTGGGCGTTGAGGACGTCCATCGAGCGGCGCACTTTCGACCATCCGAACTGGGCTGTCAGTGAAACAGAGGGCTTTTCGGTGTTGGCCGATTTCGAGGTGATGAGGATTACGCCGTTGGCCGCACGCGAGCCGTAGATGGCTGCCGACGAGGCGTCTTTGAGAATCTGGATGTCGGCGATGTCGCTCGGGGCGAGGAAGTTGATGTTGTCGACAGGAACACCGTCGACAACGTAGAGCGGGTCGTTGGAGCCGTTGAACGATGTTGTGCCGCGCACGCGGATTGTCATTTCTCCGCCGGGAGCGCCGTTGGGCGATGTTACCGAAACACCGGCAGCTTTGCCCTGGATAGCCTGGGCGGCCGATACGATGGGACGGTTCTCGAGATCTTTCTGTGATACCGACGAGATGGCCGTCGTCACGTCGCCGCGGCGCACGCTGCCGTAGCCGATAACGACAACTTCGTCGAGCATATCGGTGTCTTCGCTCAGAGAGATGTTCATGTCGGCCGAGGCTTTCATCTCGACGGTCTTGTAACCGATATATGAGAATACGAGAGTGGCACCCTGCTTCACGTTGAGCGTGAAGCGGCCGTCGATGTCGGTCGACGTTCCGTTTTTAGTGCCTTTTTCGATTACTGAGGCGCCGATAAGCGGTTCGCCTCCGCTGTCTTTGACGGTGCCGGTCGCTGTCACTTGTGCAAGAGCCGCCGAAGCGTTAAGCATAATGAGAGCGAAAAGCAAGGCCAAAGCTTTGAAACGCTTTGTCAGATTTTCCATGCTATTAAATTGGAAGTGATGAGTAAATTTGATTGACTTCGCAAAGTTACTTTAATATAAGTGGACGTCAATCTTTGATGAAAATATATAGTAAATGAATGGATTTTATAATGTGTTGAATTATAGATTGTTGTCGGTCGGATGACCGGCGAAAATAGTAAGGTTGCGGCAGCTTGGCGGTAAGTCTTAGAAAGCCGGTTTGCCGAGACGGCGCACGGCTTCGGCGAACTGCTCTTTTGAAATGTCGGACTTGTTGCGCATCTTCATCCGGGCGTTGTAGACCGACTGGGTCGAGCAGTGGAGGAAGCGCGCTATCTTGACGCTGTCGTTGATTCCGAGCCTGACGAGAGCGTAGATGCGAAGCTCTGTCGTCAGCACTCCCGGCTTCTTCATGGCAACGCGTTCGTCGGGGCGCAGAAGGGTGTTGAAGTCGTCGACAAAGTTCGGATAGACTTTCAGGAATATGCTGTCGAAATTCTGGTAAAGCTCTTTTATCTCGCCGTGGCTGAGCTCATGGGATTTCGTCAGCTCCTTGACTTCGTCGAAGTTGTGGGCTACGATCTTGCGGTAGATATTGCGGCGGAATTCGTCGAGCTTGCTGATATAGTCGGAGCAGATTGCGAAGATGTCGGCGATATAGCGCTCTTTGGCGTCGTTGCCGGCGGCGAGCTCGCCCGCTTCGTCGCGCACGTTGCGGTAGAGAATCTCAAGCCTGTCGTTGGCTTCCTTGAGCTGCCGGCGTGTCTGCGACAGTTCCTCGACTTTCGAGTTCAGCTGGGCGTTCGAGCGGTCGAGCTCTGTTTTGGAACGATGGATTCTGCGGTTCTGTTTATAGAGGATCAGCATTGCCACGGCCAGACCGGCCGCAAACACCAGCGCGATGATGAAATAGACGTTCAGCTTGCGCCGCTGGCGGTCGTTGCGCTGGCTGTAGGCTTTGGTGATATGATATTGCAGATCGGCCAGACGCCCTACTCTCACGCGGCTCTTATAGTCGTTGGCAAGCTGAAGACAGTGGCTTATGTAGTCGTTGGCGCGTTCGAGATCGTTGCTCTGGTAGAGGCGGTTGGATATTTCTTCGAGCGACGCTATCTCTTTGTTCGACGTTCTGACGTCGGCGATGGCCGACAGAATGAGATAGCGCATCATCATGTCGGAGTTGCCGGTCAGTTCGTAGAGCCGACTCAGAATCCATGCGTTCATGGCTTCTTCGCGCGTTGAATAGGTTGAGCTTTCGAGCGCTTTCTCGACAACGGGGATAGCTTCGCGCGTCTTAGCGGGATCGGTCATGCTTCGCCATGCAAGAAACCATATATACTGCGGGTCGGAGGGCTGCATGAGGCGGCTGACACTGTCGAGCATGGCCTTGGCGCGCTCAGAGTAGGGGCGTGTCAGCGAGTTTTTGCCAAGATACTGGTCTTTGTGGGTCAGAACGAACAGAAGACGGTTGTAGTATTCAGAGGCAAGCGCCGGTGTCATCTGGCGCGGGTCGACCTCGTTGAGCGCTGATTCGGCTTCTGACAGAAGCCCTGTGGCGGCGTAGATGTATGCTCTGTTGAGGTTCATTTCGTCGACCCATTCGCGACGGCCGGTCTGGCGGCCGACAGCTGTCGAAGCGTCGATGTAGTGGAGCGCGGAGTCGGAATTGTAGGAGCTGTATTCGTCGACAAGATTGCGGCAGATCCAGAAACGCTGCTCGGGATTGGCGGTCTGCGACAGCCGGCGCCTCAGCGAACTGATGCGGCGCTCTTTTTCGGCTGTGTAGGCAGCCGATTTCCCCAGGCTCGAGTCGAGGCTGTCGAGCAGCTGCTGTGTCGACAGGCCGCTGTTGAGCGCCGCGGAGCTTTTTGCCGATGCGCCGCAGATCGATATGACTAACAGAATAATTGTGATGAAGGATTTAGACATGGTATTGCTCAGACTGACCGCGCAAAGATAACAAAAAATTCCCTATCTCCCAACGCGGCAGCTCATGGTCGGGAGACAGGGATATTTTTTGTGGGTTCAGCGACGGTTCAGGCGTCGTCTTTGTCGGCCTTGTGGGTCTCGCTGTGGCGTTTGATCAGTTCGACGAGGTCGTCGGCGCTGTGGACGCCCGAGGCGCGCCATACCGGTTCGCCGTTCTTGAAGATTATAAGTGTCGGCACAGACTGCACACGGTATTGGGCGGCGATGGGACCGGCTTTGTCGACGTCGACTTTCACGATAGTGGCGGCGTCGCCGACTTTACTTTTGACATCGTCGAGAATGGGGCTCTGCATTTTGCACGGGCCGCACCATGTGGCGAAAAAATCGACAAGCACGGGCTTGTCTGATTTGATGAGTTCGTTGAAATCGTTCATATCTCGGTTTTTTTATTGTCTTGAATAATAACGGTGCACAGCCGTCGTTGGTTCGATCGCAATAGTTAAAATACCGAAGCGAGGAACCCAAGGGAGTAAAGTGCCATGGCCATGGCCGTGGCTCCCAGAAGAGGGTTGAGCGCCGCTCCCCTGAGGGTAACAAGGCGGTGGCGTATCAGAAACGCCGCGGCGACGTAGGCCAGCGGGATAAACAGCCCCCAGCGCGGTCCGGCGATCCATAAGGGTTCCATAAGGACTACGGCAGTCAGGGCGTTGATGACGTAGAGCGCCGACATGGCCGGCCGTCCGAGAACGACGGCGAGGGTCTTCTTGCCGACCGAGCGGTCGGCGTCGGCATCGCGGTAGTTGTTGACGATAAGCACATTGGCGCCCATGAGGCCTATTGAGAGCGATGTCATGAATACGTCGGGCATCCATAGGACGCCGCTCATGACATAGTAGGTCAGGTTGACAGGTATTATGCCGAAAAAGAAGATTACGGCAATCTCTCCCAGGCCGTGGCGAGAGAGCGGAAACGGCCCCGCGCTGTAGGCTATCACGCCTAAGGCAATGATTATTCCCGCTCCGACGAGCCACCATCCGGCGGTGGCGGCGATGGCGAGCCCTACGGCGCAGGCAGCGGCGAGAACGCCGTAAGTGGCGACTTTCATGGCCCGGGGGGTAATATCGCCTTCGGTCACTCCGCGTCGCGGGCCGTCGCGTCCCGGCGCATCGAGTCCGGCCTTGAAGTCGTAGTATTCGTTGGCGAAGTTCGAGGCTATCTGGGCCAGAGTGGCGAACAGCAGACAGAGAATGGCGGCAGTCATGCTGAAGCAGCGTGAGGTCAGCGCGAGCGCGCAGGCCGCTATGATTCCGGCGAGCGACACGGGCAGTGTGCGCAGGCGCATGGCTTCGATCCAGAATGTGATTTTTTTCATTTGACGTTGGTTGTGTCGACGCCGAAACAGCGGCGTATGGCGCGGGCTATTTCGCCGGCCTCACGTCCTCCGGCGCGCAATATGGCGATGGTGTCGTTTGAATAGCTTCGCAGATCGTTGCCGGGCCCTCCGGTGAGCGACCCGACGTTGGTCTCCGACACCATCGACTTGCGGTTGTAGACGCGAAGAACCGAGTCGTAGTCGGCCTTGGCGACATAGCTCCTGAAGAGGCTGACAAGATTGTTGTAGTATTTTCGCGGGGCGAGCTGGTCGACGAGGCTGCCGACGTGGGCCTCGAGCTGGCCGATGTTGTCGAAGCGGCGGTCGACAGAGTATTCTGTAGTGCGCTTGACGTAGTGGCGGGTGTGGAGCAGTGCCTGCTGGTTCAGCTCGGCGCTGAAAAGCTTGAGCAGGGTGCGCTTGACTTTGGTGAATGCCTTGTGGGGGTCGCGGCCGTGGTATGAGGCGACGGCGCGGATGACATCTTCGAGCATCAGAATGTTCTCGATCTCGGCTACTTCGGGAACAAGAACCGAGTGAGACCGCAGATATTCGACTTCTCGGTCGGTGCGGCGGTCGCGGTCGACGATGCCTGTGGCGGCCAGAGAGTGGAGCGCTCCGAGAGAATTGAATGTGCGGGTGGCTTCGATGACCTTGTTGCAGCTTCCGAGCGATTTGACCGAATAGTCAGGAAAAACGAGCGGATAAAGCTTGGCGTCGATCGAGCGCACGCTGTCCCCCTCGATAAACAGAACGGGCTTGCGGGCGCCCAACAGGGCGAGGAACACGTCTTCAGAAATCTCGCTCCCCTCGGGCAGAAGCTCGTAGTCCCAGGTGTGGTGGGAGGCGTCGTAGCTTTTTACCCAGACGGTTATTGTCCCCGGCATGGGGGAGCGTGTCGAGGCGAAGTCAAGATTGTGGGTGACATAGACGATAGGCCCCGGATGGATGGCTTCGGCCATATCCCACACGCGTCCCATCACGGCGCGGTTCAGAAACAGGCCCGGGTTATCGACAATCATCGGACTTCGGGGCGGTGTCAGCAGGGCGCACCCCAGATAATAGATGACGGCTTTCTCTCCGTCGCTCAGGCGTGCCGACTCATAGGAGTCGTCGCCGCTGCGCGGGCTGATGAGAAGCCGCCCGCTTTCGACGAGGACGCGGTTGTCGGGAAAAATCTGCTCCCAAAGCTCTACCAGCTTCTCCAGACGGGGCTGCTGGGAACCGGCGTCACCTCCGAAACGACCGGCGAAGAGGGCAGACGCCTCTTCGTCGAGCATGACGGCCAGCATCCGCGCGAATTCGGTGTCGAGGTCGGCGCGTATCATTGAGCGTGAAGTCATTTCGCGATAGCGGCGGTCGATAAGGCTGTCGCCTGGCGCGCCGACAGTGTAGAGCGCTCTCAGGGCCGACACCGCTGAGGCGTCGGTGTTGAGCTGACGGCGGAGCCACGTTCCGAAACGCGACTTGCCTGCGCCGTTGGCCCCGATTATTATCAGACGCCTGACATGCGGCGCAAGCACCGGAGCCGGGGCACCGTCGCTGCGCGGAGGCAGCGCGATTTTCGATGAGGTTGACATACATTGCAAATATACTCGAAAGATTCGTGGCCGCCAAATTTTTTATATGTATCTCGTGGACGATTGGTTAATCTTCAGCTTTTTATTATATTTGCACAATAAACTCCCGCCGACCATGCCTAATATCGTTTATCCTATCGGAATTCAGAGCTTCTCGAAACTACGCAACGGGAATTGCTATTATGTCGACAAGACAGCGCTCGTCCATGAGCTCGTCACTACGGGTTACTATTATTTTCTGAGCCGTCCGCGCCGGTTCGGAAAGAGCCTGCTGATCTCGACGCTCCACGAGTATTTCAAAGGTAATCGGGAGCTGTTCAAAGGCTTGGCCATCGAGAGTCTCGAACCGGGCGAATGGCCATGTCACCCCGTGCTTCATATCGACTTCAATGGGCGCAACTACGTAAAATATCCCGAGATATTGACGCGCCACCTCCATACTACTCTTCTGAAATGGGCCGATGAGCTTGGAATTCAGATAAATCGGGAGCTTACCCCTGACGAGATGTTCAGCGAGCTTATCGAGCGGGCGGTTGAGAAGACCAGCCGTCAGGTCGTAGTGCTCATTGACGAATATGACAAGCCTATTCTCGATGTTCTCGGCGACAGGGAGCTCGAAGAGAACAACCGCGAGGTTCTCCGCAGCTTCTACAGCGTCATGAAGTCTCAGGACGCCAATCTGAGGTTCGTTATGCTGACCGGTGTCGGCAAACTGCCTCAGATGAACGTGTTCAGCGGCCTGAACAACATAATGGACATCTCGATGAATC